>Ga0114957_1003039_pt1 | contig 15447 bp, 18 predicted proteins | sample BantaG_FD_87175 | JGI IMG/M metagenome (GOLD analysis project Ga0114957, IMG submission 87175) | Marine algal microbial communities from Bantry Bay, Ireland - BantryBay_4 metaG | ecosystem: Host-associated > Algae > Red algae > Unclassified | place: Bantry Bay, Ireland | collected 2014-11-21 | reverse complement strand
TATTAAGGTTCCAGTGTTATCAATGATCTGCTTCATGACTCGCTCATCTTCAAAATCTCCTAATGACTGATGCGCAACTACACAACCTATCCCTGAACTCCTGGATCTATTAAGTAAGCTTGCAAACATTTCTCCTGACTCTTTGCTGCTAATTATGTCTGCAAACTCATCAACTATAACTGTGAAATTTGGCCTATCCTCCTGATCTACCTGGTTACTTATATATCCAGAGCAGGATTTTAAATCGGAAATAAACATTCTAGAAATTCTCTTTGCAGTTTCACCGAACCTTTGACCATCAAGACTAACTAACAAAACCTGTTTTTTTTGAATGACATCAAGTAAATTTAACGAATCATTACTACAAACCATTGACCCCAAACTCGACTTAACTATCAATTCAAGGTCAGTTTTAAGCCCTGACAAACTGCTAACTCCAACCTTCGGGTTAGTAAATTTAATGAACAAATGCTCTAAATCTTTTTTTACTTCTGCATGTTTTTCTGGAAGTTTTTCTGCTAAATGTAGTAAGCTTTTAGGTTCAACTAATAGATCTAAAACATCTTTGATAGTCATTAATTCGTTTAATTCATCGCGCACAATCACTACTGCGTTGAATACTAATAGTAAAAAGCTCTCTGCCTGTTTACGGTAATATTCTTCAGACCATGTGAAAGCCAACATGAACTTATCTTTTAACTCAGTTGAGTTTCCTCTAAGTAAGGGGTTATATTTTACACTAGCTGATGGATTACTCACATCAAATATTCCAAACCCACTGGTACGACCACTAGATAAATAAAGCGCTTTAAATTCGTCTTTGAGTTCAAACTCACCTTTTAAGTCAATCATCAGTAGCCCTTTTCCTGCTAATATTTGATGACTGTAGATATTTCGGAGTAAAATTGATTTACCCGCACCGATCTGGCCTAGCACGTGAACATGGTGATTGATATCTTTCCAGCCTAAGTGTTTTGGGATATTGTCCAGGTCTCCGATGTACATTCCTTTCCCAGATTTAACTTCATGCTTTACGATTCCTGCTTCATCATCGCTTAATTCTGCGCCTAAAATTTTTCTAGTACAAAAAATGTACGCCGCTGAGATCATGAAAATTGCTAGGATTAGTGACGAAAATGTCGCTAGTACATGTAGTAAAAGCCAATTAATCCCTGCAATGTCAGCCATAGGATATATTTTTAAATTAGCCCATAAGCTTGGAGATAACACATTAGAGAGCATTGGAGCCACCAAGGCATAGAGATTTAATAGGTAAAGGCCAGTTGTCGTGGCTAAAAACCCTGTGATCAGAACAATAAACCTAGGCCTTGTCCCTGAGAAATAAAGGGTAATGAATTTTAACTGTGCATGTTTAAAATTTAATTTCTTTCCTTTCACTGTCCCAATAACTTGAGTAGAAAATAACAAAATTATAGAGCCAAATGTAGAAATAACAAACGAGTAATAAATTAACTTACCGATTTGATGGAATTTAGGCAGGAATCTTTCAGGTAAATAAAGGTTTACAGTGGCATATACATAAGCAAATAAGTGTGAATTTACTACGACAATGCCTAGCGAAAATACACAAAGGTAGAATAATCGAAGACTTTTTTCATGTTTGTTTGTGAGGCCATTTACTAAATAAAACCCAAAAAAAAACCAGGCTAGACCGGCAGTTAAGGGTAGAATTGTTATAACAGCCACGGCTATGACTGCTATAGCAAGACCTAAAGAGTCCACTATTTCACCATCAATTAAATTTCCCGCTTCTGCTTTACTACTCATCTTGCACCACCAACGCTAGTTTTAGGCTTTGATAAGCTCTCTACAGACTTTTGAAGTTTTGAACGAAGATTTGGATCTTTAAGAATTTGTTTCAGTTTAACTTCAAAAGGCATATTATTTTCGACGTACTTTTCAATTGTTTTATCAGTTAGACAAACCAATAGGTGATTGATTAAATCCCCTTGTTTAAAGCCCTTATGGCCCGCTTTTGCAAAGAGACGCTTTACCTGGTCAAGCTTTACGATAGCTTCAGCATCTAGTTCTACGGTCATTTTTTTAGACATAATATCATCTCCTTAGTTTGATTTTAAAATGTATTTGGTTCTTCACTAATTGTTGCTGAGTCTATTACTGGGCCGAGCACAACAGTAAATTCAGGGTAGTTCTTAAGCTCCTTAGCTAGAACATTAGCTCCACCTTCAAGGCCTCCGGCTATACTGCCCTTCAGAATATTCCCCGGAGTCACTGCTTTCTGACTTCCAAAGATAGTGGCTTCTTGAGTTTTAGAGGCCTCAGCAAGACCGCCTACTGCATTTGCGGCAACACTTGCCCAGAAATAGTTCCAAAACTTTGATTCATGTCGACCTTTGATTCTAAGTTCTGCCTTCAAGTTATGTGAGTTTGTTCCACTAGGGCTAACAACTTTAGATATAGTGATAATTAGCTCTTTAGTTCTTGGGTCCATTGAGACATTACCTAAGGCTTTATAACCTTTGATATCATCATTTAAAACCCTCGCAGAAATTGACCTCACTGAACCTGTATAGCCGATCATATCTTCGTTAATTTCTAGTTTGAGTTTATCACCTAAATAAAGTCCAAGATTATTATAAATCGAGTCTTTATCAGGCCCCAGAACCAAACCGCTTAAACTACTGCCTACAGCAGTTTTGCGAATATTCATCGGCTTTGCTACTGCTTTACTTTTTTTTCTTAACTTTGCTTTTCGGCGCGTGCGTTTCATTTGCTTTTTGAGTAATTTTTGCTTGGCGTCCCTCTCTTTTAAGGAACTAGTATCCCTAGATCCACGCTTGCCTATTTGCCAAGACTCATCTCGCATTTCAGTACTAGCCATTGCACACAAACTAAGAAAAGTTATAAATAATATAATTACTTTCACTTTAAAACCTCCTGTTTACTGGAAATAAACCCCTCAGATATTAGCTTGCGCTTGATTTTCCTTGGAGCTCTAGTAACTCTCTTCTCACTGGAATCAATCAGAATACGGGTACTACTTCGCCTGGAGGTTGAAATTTCTGTAACCTTAATAAAGTTCTGATATCGCCTACGGTCAGGTATTACATCATATACAAGCGTGTATTCACCACACTTGATATTAATTCCGACCACATCAGACATAGAGTGCGCCCAAAATGTAATATTATTTTTCTTTTCAAGGCCCACTCTAATTTCAAGATCAGTCTTCGTGCCAGGAAGAGCGAATTTAACATCGCATGGAAATTCAATTAATAAAGGCTTACCCGGTATTACGAAAACTGTTTGTACATCATTTTCATTCACTGACTTTTTCTCAATACGCGCGGCTATAGCCTCATTAGTTACAATAAATAATAAACTTGAAAGTAAAAGCCTTATGTTACGTTTCATTAGTACCTCTTCTTTTCCAAAATTTTAACAATTTCATAGCCATAGGGATTTTCCTTAAATCTTTTTATTGGTTTTATTTCTAATATTATTGTTGATAGAACGTTATGTGTTTTAGAGTTCTCAAAAATAGTTTTAGACACCTCCACTTCTACGGTGGTCTCTCCAAGCCTATCTACTTTTTGAATAATGGCCTCTTGAGAAAAGGTTCTGCCCTTTATCTCTTTCTTGTGAGTAATAGCTTTTCTAAGCTCCACTTCAAATAACTGTTCGCTAAAAAGCTCCAGTGACCTTTTCTTCTGATCGTCAAAATTAAGCTGATTATAGGAGTAATGAGTAAGTACAAACATATTCACTAAGTTGAGGATGTCTTGCTTAGTACGCTCCTCTACATTGTCATGAGTGAGCACTTCAGTGCCCCGCTCATTAGTTTTGATTATTAAGACTTCAACTTCAGAAGAAAGTAGTTTTGCACTTACAGTTACAGCCCACACGAGCAAACTTAGTATAAGCACGAAATTTAGTATCTTTTTCAAGTTAGATTTTACAAATAAAATTAGCATTAGCTATGTTTCCTTATATTTTAGGTTCTTTTTTTAATTTCCTTCTTTTGATACCCTCAAGTTTTAGTTCTTCAGCCTTAAGGCTTCTATTTTTAATGTAACTTTCAGCCCCACTATTCAATGTAGTTTGGCTAGTATTTTTTGTCGGTGGAGGGATGAAGGGGCTAGACTTATGCACTTTTACGGGACCAGTGACTGGTGGAGAGTAGGGTTTACTTAATGGCTTGCTTACAGCAACAGGATTGGGATAGGGGCCAGAATTTTTATATACTTTTCTACCCAATGAACGATCAGTTTTAGTAGAGACATCAGTACTATAAGTACCCTCCCGTCTATCTGATGTAGAGCTTGTGCGAACACTTGGTTCAAAACCATGGGACTCCTTTAGCCTACTGCCCTTAACTTTGACCTTCGCTTTTTTTGCTATGCTTGATACACCTTTACCGTAGCCTTTTATTCCTGATTTAACACTGGAGTACGACCTTTCCTTGCTGCCCCACTTACTTGCGAATTTTTCCCTCTCTCTGGATAGTGAATTTGTGGGGTCTGCCCCAGCGGCTTTAAAATCTTTGCGCAGGTCTTTCTCTTTCTGCTTTTGTTCTTTCTTGGCTCTTATATATTCATCGTTAGTGTTCTTAAACACCGATGAGTATTGTCCTCCGGCTTCAGTTTGATTACCTATCTTACTCCCAGTCCTCATAGCTGCACGACCACCTTTTGCTGCCAAACCGAGACTTGTTGCTACCCCAGTCGGCGACGACATAACTGTCGCAACTTTACCCGCAAGTGCTGTTCCCTTAGCTAAAGCAAATTTTAGAAAAAAAATAGGAAGAGCTGTATAAGTTATTGCAGCCATGGTCATCACAGCAGCTGGCTTCGTAACGGTCTTATCAACAACACTTTTCTCAAATGCATAAAGTAGAATAGTATCAACAACTGAAAAGATAAGAGGGTAACAGCTTGCAAACAAAACTATTCCTACTAATAAGTTAGTAAACGTTTTTATACCAAGCATCGTCCTTGCAAATACTCCTACAGAATAAAAAGACAATGTCCCCAAAATAATGACGTTATATAGGCCCTTACAAAATGATAGTAAATAAGAACGTAAGGAAACTAAGACCTGACCATCTACTTTGAACCATAAGAATAATTTAGTCTCGTTCTCTTTAAATAGATCCTTAACTGATTGTTCAAAATCACTTTCACGGTTGACGGCAAGCCCTTTAAATAAATCAGGCAGCTCATTTACATACTTGTAAACCATATCAAAGCTGTTAACCAAGACAATCAATAGAACAAAGTCACGAAGAGCTAATGCATATCCCGTATTATCGCCCCCAAAACCCCCTTTACACAGTTCAAATAAGAACCGCGCCAGCACAATCACAGTAGCCACGCTAATTAGTGTTTGCCCTGCGTTTGCATTTAAATTTGAAAGAAAGGTTTGGAAGTCTAATCCCATTAGAAATCGCCTATTCTAAACTTATTTTTTTCTTTCTCCACTTTTCTTAAATCTGCTGTCGCGTTTCTGCGACTTTCAAAGTTCAGTTTTAACATTTCTCTTTGTTTCCGCGCCTCGTATTTAACTTTAGCAATAGTCATCTTAGTTTGGAAAACGGCATCGGCCTGCTCACGCTCATTTCTCAAAGTATTTACCATAGCTGTAAGAGATTCAGAACTTGATGCAGACATTACAAGACTAGCCATTTTTTTTACTCTTTTAACTAAGCCAGTTATAGCGCGTACACGGCCCGTTATAGCTTGGTATCGATCCATATTAAAATCTTTCACATATTTGTAGTCATAACCAAATTCTTCAACAGGCTGAAGAAGTCTTTCCGTCTCACTAACTACTTCTCTAAGTTCACGTACCTCATTCACAAAATCAACCTCATCAGAGAACTGCTCAATTAACTCTGAAAACACAGCCATAGAGGCCACCATATCTAGCGCCTTATCTAGAGCCCGTTTAGTATCTACCACTGGAATCCCACCGCTATGTGCTTTAAAAACGGGTGTAATAAGAATCGTTAAAATTAATAATCGGCTAAACCATTTCATTTGCGTACCTCATTATGTCTCTGGCTCTAAGCTCATCTGTGCTAAAAAGTTCTTTTATAGCTAAAATTACTTCTTTATCGCCGGGGTTAGTTGTTGCTCTCGCTAGCTCTTCACTGGTTAAGCGTATACTGACAATTTTTTCACCTAAGTCATCGTTAAGTAGAAATCTTCTACTCCCGCCCTCATTAAGTTTGTTTCTTTTACTGAGTAGAAATTCGTACCCATTATCTGAAACACCAGTACGCCTTTCAAAGTCATTCTTTATTGAGTCTTCTGAAAATAAAATTTTAAAACTCGATTGATTAAATAATGTCTCCTCGCCCTTAGGGCCAACAAGATCCTTACTTATTTGACTGGCAAAAATAGTCGACCCGTTCATGCTCCTCATGTTTTTAGACAGGGCCGCTAAACTATCAAAGTTGCCATTAATGAAAAAAGGAGTTTCATCGAAAATTACAAAAATTTTATCAGAAGCTTTTTTATTCCTAATTAGTAAGTAAATCTGAGTCATTACTGATGAGATTACAGCCCTTGAAATATGAGTTTTTCCAGCTGCATCGACACTTTTTAAATCAAAGTACTGGAAGCGATTATCTGATACAGCACCGCCAGAAAATACATTGGCGTACACCCCACCCACACCCCATCGTTTGAGGTTCTCATAATTTGGTAGATTCATTGCTTGAGTGTAAATTATAAAATCATTTAAACTATGACTCCTCTTTGGCTCGCTAATGTACTCATTAACTATATTTGAAATCTTAGACCTATCGTTATCTTTTAGCCTATCGCTTCCTTCTGCTAAGGAGATAATAAAGTCAATAATATGTTCAACCACATGCTTATCGATATTACCTGGCTCATTGAACTCTTCTAGAAGGTTAAATGCGCTCATCCCCGTAGATGTCTCTGTATCTATCTCGTGGACTACGCCTCCATGTTTCTCAGCTAATGCAGTATGTGAAGTTTTAACATCAACCAATATCACATAGTTATTTTCTGACCTTGCAAGCCCATCGATTAATACATTTAAGAATACGCTTTTACCCATCCCTGAGTTCCCTACGATTACACCGTTTCTTGCGTAATAGTCTGAATTACTCGGATCAAATAAAAACGGGCTCATATCTTCTCTTAAAAATGCCGAGATATTTTCTCCCTTCACTTTAACTTCAGAACTAAAGTGAACAAGTGGCAGGAAATAAGGGATTACTGGCCCACGCTCTCTTTGCATTGGACCAGTCAGCGCACCTACTCTGCTTGATAAATAAGGCTTAAGACACGTTTTCAGTTGCCTTTTAAATGATCCAAGTATTTTTAAGGTTGATTCAATTTTATCGGAGATCGAATTGAGCTCATCTAGAATTTCTGATTCAAGCACTAAGACACAATCAACTAAACATATACTCTGACCATGAAGTTCAACTTGTTTTAAAACTTCCTCTTTGGCTTTAATTTTTTCATATTCTCCGGCGTTACGAGGAACTTGATTCTTATTAGTCTGCACTCTAAGATCTGCCTCACTCACTGAACTGTTAATTTTTTTGAAGGTTGATGTAAACTCATATTCAAGCGGTAGATTTTTCAAGGTGTTTGCTAGACTGGAAAAATAAACTTCTCCCAGCTGATCGCCACCTGACAGTGATTCAAGCTTTAAGACTGACTTGTATTTGTTATCCACCAATAAATGATTATCGTTTAACATTATATCTGTTTCCGACTGAAAAAAATCACATAACTCTGGGTTGATATTCTCAACCTTACAGCCAGCCCCTTCTATCAAAGAAAAAGATATACTCTTGATTATTTTAAGAAGCTTTTTTTCTATAAAGTGTCTTTGACCTAAAGACTTTCTGAAAGAGTCCCAGAATTGTGGCTTAACTGAAATAGAAATATAATTTTTAATTTCTCTATACCCATCAGCTAACATTGAACGTCTATGACATTGTAGATCCGAGCTAAAACTTAAACTCGACTTGCAGTGAACTTTAACAGTTAGCCCATCAGGTACAGAGTTATAAAAACTCTCCAGTGCCTGATAACAGATATCTTCACCATTGCCACTTCCTTGTTCAATATCTAGTCTTGAAACTTTGTAGACCAAACCATATTCTAAACCATCTCTAACATAGTAAAATTCACCTCCTGGAAGGCTATTTATTTCGACGAATGTTTCTTTCACTGTATAAACCTCCAAAAAATTCTCTAATTATATAGAAAAGTAAAATTTCAACAGCCCAGCCAGGCCTTTTACTCGTCCTTATAATTACCATCCCTAAATAGATAAGCCCTGTTATAGCAACACTTAACATCGGCTTGTCCTCAAGAATAACTAATGACAAAAACAACCAAGTCGCTGAGAGACTCATTAGATCTATAAAATTCAAACCAAAAGTTTGCGTTCTATCATTAATTAGTTTTCCCGTTTTTTCTTTAATCATTTTTACTGGAAAAAAGAGCGAAGAGTCTCAGGAAGTGCTATCCCTATTGAAAGAAGCACAATGCCCACCACAGACCCTATGAGTACCTGCTTACCTCGATCAGCATTGAACTTCATAACAATAGCGCCAATGATAAACATGAGTGAACCTACAACATAACCGACTCTCTGTAGTGCAGTGGTGCCCCTTTTCAAGCCACCTTCCAAGTTCTCAAGCCCACTTGCAAAGCTAGGATCTATATAAACTAAACCTGCCAATATAATAATAGTGGTGAAAATAAATAAGTTTTTCATAAAATCTCCGTAATTTATTGAGTTTTCTTTTACTTCAATCTTGAAGGCTCAAAATTGAGTTCTTTGTCTTGATGTATAAGTGTATTTCCTTTTTTGACCCACTCATCTATTTTATAAAGTTTCCACTTACCTGGGCTAACAAGAGATTGAAGACTACCTGGTAGGCCTTGCCCATCCAGGCCAGTAGTACCTTTACTTAGCTCAGTTTTTCCGCGCTTTAAGTTGTGGATCTCTTCAGTCATTAGCTTAATCTTCATCTGCTGTTTCTTTTCACGGCTATCATCGAAAAAGTACAACATCCCAGCTGCAACGAGACTACTTGCAGCAGCCCCGTACAAAGCTCCATGCATTGCTTCTCGATCACCATCTGGCGCTGAAGCAACGCCCGCGACGTAACCTCCAGTAAACCCAAGCGCCATACCAGCAAGTGTTTTGGTTTTAAAAGTGCTCGCACACGAAATATTTAGTAAGCACACGGCAAGTAGTAGCACATTAAGCATGGCTCTCTTTCTCCATGCCACTTTCAAGGGCCTTATCTATATTGATAAACATTTCTGACGTTTTCTTATCTCTCAGCGGCTCAATTTGTTCTACATCATTTGCCACGATATTAATTACACTGATTTCATCACCGTTTTTTTCATATTTACTTGTAGTAAGGCGTCCAGAGATCCTAACAAGGGTCCCTTTTTCAAGTGCGGCTACTCTTTCGGCTAAATTATTTGGACTTCCGAAACATGTTACATTGAACCAATCCGTTGAGGTTGTTTCAAACTTCCCATCTTCATTTTTTTTATAATTATTTATGGCAAGATTTAGTCTCGCGTAGCTTGTACCATTCTCTTTTTTAAAGTACTCAGGCTTTGAACCAAGGTTACCTTTTAAAGTTAATTTATTTTTTTCCATTATTTGTTCTCCTTTTTTAAGTTAATAAATAACACCATCTGGGGCTTTCCAACCCTTGTCTGTCTTTTCAAAAGTTATCCTTCCTGTGATTTCTTTTATAGATCCGACCTTAATTTTTCTGTAATTTGTATTGCTGTACCAAATAGATTTACGCGGCTTCGGCTTCCCCGCTTGGCATCTGACTAAACCGTCTACATAGCCACCCGTCCAACAGCTCTTTATATATTTAATTTTAGCCTTGAAATCAGCTTCGTAGCCCTTCCTCCCGAATATTTCGTACTCAGCACCATTTGTTTTTTCAAAATCTATAACTTCCACGAAATCTTTAAATTTTGTTTCGTGTTTAGATTTAAATGATCGCTCAACAAATGATTCGCTTGGCTTTCCATCAGTGCAGCTAACTATCAACGCACTAATAAATAATGTAACTATACTCTTCATAACTATTTCTCCTTATTAAATAAAAATATCGTTAATTGGGTACGTCCCTTGGGCCGCCGCCGCTACCGCAACCTTTTTTTATACAGTTTTTACCGTCTTTCTCTTTAATTAGCCTGGTTACATTAGTAAGTTTAACCAAGCCCTCATGCTCGCTATAGGTAGTGCTTGAAATTTGTTTTTGGGCATGAATTGTAGTTGGTTTAGTTCCAGAATTTTCAACTGAGTATCCAGCTAAAATTCTTTTTTCTAAATCTATTTCTAAATCACTTCTAACAAGCCCACCTGTAATTAACTCAGGATTTCTAGTTCTATAGCGGTCTCCTTGATAACAGCTACGATACCTAGGCCATTTACAGAAATGAGAACAGGATACCGCCGCCTGAACTCCAATAGTCTTTAAAGCCTTCGCCTTACCTATTACTTTTGGGTAATCAATCGATTTAACAAACATACCTAGTTCAAGAGTTTCTTCAGCCTTAAGCTCGATCATTAGATTACTGTTTTTTTCCGCATTTCTAATACTCGCTATTGCTTCTCCAGTATTCTTATTAAGTGGCAAAATCAAATATGAGAATTCCTGAAGATGATTACTTTCTTTGATGTCAGAGGAACAATCACCAACAACTATATCCTTTACTAAACCAACTCTCTTAAGAGTATTTTTCTCATTTGCAGTTTGCAAATCTAGTCTCTGCTCTTGAGCACTCTCATTCATTACCTTATAGAAAGTCAGAGCTTGATACTCTTCCCCTAGAACAGTTACCTTAGAGTATTGATTCGCTACAGGACCAAGTTCACCAGCATCTATTGTTTTTAATTTTTCGTAAGTTGGCGAGTCTCTAAAAAATAAATGCAGTGGTATATCTTTCGTCTTAAATTTTAAATTTAGGTTAATTTTGCCTAAACGGATGAGTTCTGCAAAATTAATGATCGAAAAAGATATAACGTCAGAATCATCATCCATGGAAAATGAAATTGAAGCATTAGTATCTCTAATTGAATCATCTACGAGAGTAATTTTCTTTAAATCTTTAAAGTAGCCATATTCACGATTTTCAATTGTAACTCTTAGAATTTTATCCTGCTGATCAGACTCTGAAAGTGTGATTGGTATTTCATTACTAATAGTGCTACCAACCTTCACTATCTCGCCACTCGATTTATTACCGGTAGTCTCGACTGAAAATGTTAGATCACTTTTAGTACCTGTAGCTACAACCTTATTTGTCTCATTATCTTCACTGAACGACCCATTGTCGCAAGCAACTCCCATTACAAGCACTAGTGTGCATAATATTACTTTTCTCATTCCCACTCCCTTGGTTATTATTTAGTTGTTAATTAAATTTAATTATTATTTTTAATGAATTATTGGTTTCTCTTTTTGAAATTTCATTAATGAAAATGGATCTAATATTTTTAGCTTCTCACAAATGAGCATTATGCCCCTAAGGTAGAACATAGTTTTAAGGTCTACTTTTCCATTTGAATCATCATTGAATTGCTCTTTCTCAAGCTTTATTAGATGGCCGAGATGAGGTAATAGTATTTTTTCCTCAGGTATGTCGCCGTAAGGATAAAGCCCATATAACTCTTCTCTCCCTTCTGGCTCCATTAAATATTTGAGCCGTGTAACGTGAAAGGTCTCTATAAACTTCGCTACCAAACAGTCTGAATTTTTATTAATTATAATTTTGTTATTTTTATCAAGACCTACAAATATATAAGAGTTATTAATTATCTGCTCAAACCAAATTCTAGATTTGGTTTGAAAATCTAGGTCTTCACCTGTTAAATGCTTGCCGCACTTAGTTAGTAATTTAAAACTGGCTACTTTATTAAATATGGCTGAAGAAATCTTAAATTCTGAAATCTTATTGTTTTTATTAGGTATTAGAGAATTCTCTATAATTGCTAAATGTTTTTCAAGTATGTAATTCATAGTTCCCCTCCGAGCAAGGCACACAAAGAGACTCAAATACTTGAAACAAATAGCATTTATGCTATAAACTATAACCAGACAGTCAATGGTCTACGGCTCAGTTCTTTCACTTTGTTAGCGCAAAGTGTGTTCAAGAATTGGGTCTTTTTTTTAACCCTACATTGGTGACATAAAATTTTATAATTTAAATCTTTACAAAGACCATATTCTACATACAATGGGCTTATTCTATATTTACATAGCTTAATTAGTATCATTAAACATCTCTGGGGAGGGGCTAATCGATAGTAAAGAATTTATTCGTATCATTCGTGACAAAATGTTTGTCAATAAAGTTACATTAAAGTCTATGGCTTCAGACCTTGAGATGAATCACTCTACCCTGTCACGATTTCTTAATTTTAAGTCTGATATATCCCATGCGAAGGCTCTTAAAATTATGAATTATCTAAACTTAGGAGTTTCTGATTATTCCGAGTTAACCAATGTCGTATCAGCAGATGATATCGAGTTAATCAATCGTATTAATAATTTAAAACCTATCAGAAAAAAACTTATAATCGAAAACATCAGGAGGAATTTTGGATAAACATATTGATGTTCCGTCTCTACCTACGAAGAATAGAAGTGGAACCGAAGATTATTCAAAGCTTAGGCGGAGATATCTTGAAAATCCTTTCTACGAAAGAGTTTTAGTCTATGTCTCTGACTCTGGACCAATGCCGCTGAGGGAAATCCAAGATAATTTTAAAAACTTAGGAGCTGATGTAACAAATATTCTAATAGATCTAGTTGATCTCAAGTACTTGAAAAGCTCCGATAATATATATTTCAAAAACGAAGAGATTGATCCCAAGGAATTTTATAAAATTAACTATGACGAATTTGGTGATGAATTCCGTCTCGAATGCAGCTCCAATATAATAATGAATTGCGCTAAGGAGTTTGGAAACGACAAAGAAGATTATTTTACACGTCATACTGTTTATGTATCCCCCGGAGATTTACGTCAGTTTTACCAAGATAAAAAGGAACTAACTGAAAAGTTTATTCGTAATTCTTCTAAAGTAAATCCATCACAAACTGATAGGTTTGTTGAATTATACTCAATGGGCATAAACCTTCGCCCTTCAGGAGGCAAAAATGTTTAAATTAATTATTCCGCTCATTTTACTACCTTTCCACTTAAGTTTTGCTGGTGGAGCCGGCGGCGGCGGTGGCGGACCAAAAATCAACCAATATACAATTGATGAACACAGACTAAATTCAGAGACCATAGATATTTTAATCAAAGTTCCAGGAAATCTAATTGATTCAGAATATTTTGATTTAAGAAGCAAGAAAGGTCTTGTTAGAGAAGTTGTTACAGATATCAAAGATAATGCAATATCTGAATATAACTTCATTAAAGCTAGCTCAGTTCTAGATGGTCTGAATAAAAACAGATTCAAAGTAATCGATCTCTGGACTGATGAGTCGTCGCTAAATATTGAGTTATCTAGCCCGGGTACTGGCGAAGGTCTTTAGTCTCAGTAGCTCCTCTGCATTAACTGGCCGAGACTATTTCGTAACTACAGGTTATTGGCTTACCCAAACCTGTAGTTTTTATTAAAGATTTTAATATCTAAAATATCTCCGTAAGAATTATTATATTTCTACCTATAGACTTTAGTCGATTCATATTGCTTTGCAAAAAGTACACTAAAGTATTGTTATTGTTATTTATCTCCTGAAATATTAAAAGTGTTCATTAACGATTTTTAATGTTTTTATCTTTTTTTGCAAAAATAACATTGATTATAAAAAGTTTTTGGCGAATACTTTTTATATATATTAATAAAAACATTTCGGAAGGAGCTTAAATGGAACCACTTAGAGATGATTATAAAATAAAATCAACCGACTTGCGTAAGGCTTTAGGTGTAGCACCAGCAACAATGTCAGATATTTATAAAAAAGTTGGATATAAAGCACCAAGTGGTACCCGACGTGGTAGTTCTCGACTGGTAGACCCTACCTGGGCCAAAAAAATACTTAATTTACGTGGCCACGATTTCCCTGAACCAGCGAAAGTAATCTCTATCATGATGTGTAAAGGTGGCGTTGGAAAAACTACAAGTTCATATTTTCTAGGTCAACGGCTTAGCTCTTACGGTGCAAAAGTTTTACTAATAGACTCGGACTCACAGGGAAATCTTACCTCAGTATTTGATTTGGATTCATATGAATCTACAGACTTTGACGACGAATCTTTTGTTCTTGTAGATGTTATAGAAGGTAACGCCGATATTGATGAAGTAGTATGGGCCATCACTCCTAATTTACACTTAATTCCATCAAGCCCCGTTAATGCTAGACTTGAAGGAGTAATAAGAGAAAAAGCAAAAAACCCATCGAAACCAATATCTAGAATTTTAAATAAGTTAAAAGACAAATACAATTATATAATAATTGACTGCGCACCAGCCTTGAACCTCACAAACACTGCCACTATATGTGCCTCTGACCTAGTACTTTTACCAGTTGCTCCAGATAAATTTAGTAAATTTGGCGTACAACAAACCTTAAAAGAAATAGAAACTATTGAAAGTGATTTTAATCTCGAAGTTGATAAAAAAATAGTTTTTACTCGATTTGACGGTCGTGAGTTTACTTCAATGTCATATCTCTCAGAGATTGCAAATGAGTATGAAAGCAAAATGTACTCAACAATGATTAGAACATCGGCTGATTGTAAGAACTCCATAACAAAGAAAGAAGATCTTTTCTCTTATTCTAAGTCGAATGCAAAGGAAGATTACGACGAGTTAACTAGAGAGATAATTGGTCTAAAAAACAATTCTAAAAAGAAGTAACTTACAATGGCAAATTTTAAAGACATTCTTAAAAAAAAGGAGCTTAGTAAAAAAACTAGAGCTCTTGAAGTTAGTCCTGTAGAAAAAAAATCAGTTACTAACAAGAAAAGAAAGCGAAAAAAAAGCTCTGCCCCTACCCGTCCATGGCAAGACCTAATGCCCGAGTATTCTAATAATACAAAAGTAGAAAAAAATGTTGCGAATGTTGACATCAAACTAGAGGCCACAGAAAGCTCATTGAGAGAAGTTATTAGCTCCTTACCTCTAGATATAGCAAAAACCAAAATGAGCAATCCTCGAGGCAAAGGTAAAAATGAGTCAGCAATGAGTCAGCAAACTACCAGCAATGAGTCAGCAGAAAAAAACAATACAGTCAGCAAACTACCAGCAATGAGTCAGCAAACTACCAGCAATATAAGCGATGAGAACTTAATTAAGGAACTTAGAGCAGATAAACTACCAGCAATGAGTCAGCAAACTACCAGCAATGAGTCAGCAGAAAAAAACAATACAGTCAGCAAACTACCAGCAATGAGTCAGCAAACTACC
>Ga0114957_1003038_pt1 | contig 15451 bp, 20 predicted proteins | sample BantaG_FD_87175 | JGI IMG/M metagenome (GOLD analysis project Ga0114957, IMG submission 87175) | Marine algal microbial communities from Bantry Bay, Ireland - BantryBay_4 metaG | ecosystem: Host-associated > Algae > Red algae > Unclassified | place: Bantry Bay, Ireland | collected 2014-11-21 | reverse complement strand
CAAGAACTGCGTCACCAGCAGGGCGCTTGTTGTCGGCAAGACGCCTTTTGAGCTGTGGACCGGGAATAAGCCCAATGTAAGCCACATGCGGGTGTTTGGGTCGACATGCTGGGTGGTGCTGCATTACAGTCTTATCGACGGCAAGTTTGGCGACAAGGCGGCGAAGGGCGTCTTCTTAGGCTATACCAACGGCAGCAAGGCGTACAAGGTCATACTAGACGACGGCAAGGTCGTCAGGCACGAAGCGTCGTGTTGGCCGAGACGAACGTAAGCGAGGTCGCAGAAGTTGCGGAGGAGCTTCCCGAAGACGAAGTTGTCGAAGTCGAGATGGGCTTGAAATCTGCAAGAGACGGCGATGACGAAGATGCTGACAATGACGACAAGGATGGCAAGCAAGACGATGGATCTGACAAGTCCGCGGACGACAATCAAGGTTGATGCGGCTCTCAAGACACGCTCGGTCAGAGCGGCAGAGCGCGGCAGCCTCCTGTCGAGTATTGGCGCCCGGTGAGCCTGGTTGCTCACGAGGCGCCCACGACGTACGCGCAAGCCGTTCAAGGGCAAGAATCGGCTAAGTGGCAAACTTTCATGGACGAGGAGATGGAGGCCATCCGCAAGAAGATACTTGGCGCTTGACGGATCGCCCGGCCGGTCGACGCGTGCTGAGGGGCAAGTGGGTTAACGAGGTCAAGAACGAGGTTGAAAAGAACGGGAACAACACGACGCGGCACAAGGTGCGCCTGTGTCTCATGGGGAACCGGCAGATCAAGGGGCTCGACTTCAATGAGATGTTTGCGCCGGTGGCCAAGTTCACTACCATCGGATGTACCCTGGCAATGACGGCTGCGAACGGATGGGAGCAATATCAGACGGACGCCAAGACGGCATCTCTTCACGGCGACCTTGACGAGGAGGTCTGCATGGAGCAGCCAGACGGCTATGTCGATCCGACGTATCCTGACAAAGTGTGTCGTCTTCTCAAAGCGCTGTATGGGCTTAAGCAAGCCCCCTAATGTGGTACGCTAAGCTCGACGACTTACTCAAGTCGCAGGGGTTTAAGAACTTAGACCCGGATGCATGCCTCTACCTTCTTATGGATGACGAAGAAATCATCACCAAGGGCAGTGCCGACACAGTTGACAGCCTTCAGCAATTCGCTGAGAATGCGCTTGAACTCTTCTGTGTGGACAGACGCTTCCGTCTGTTGCTTTCTTAAGTCCTTCAGCTGCAAGTTGGTGGCGGCAAGGCGCTTCTTGGCCGCAGCCTTCAGCTCGTCAATTCGCAAGTCAAAGAATTTGACCTCACGCCAGTCTGAGAAAAAGCACCCTTCACTTGTGGAGGGGCTGGCGACGGCATTGGCGTCGGCCCGTACCGTAGCGGTCACGGCACGAGCAGGATTAATGCCGCCGACTGGAGAGCAGCAGCGTTCACAAGTGCGCGGGCACTGGTGGCACCACCCCGAGGGCCTCATGCTGCAGCCGTTAAAGGCGGCCAGCCTCCACAGCCCGCGGCCACCGCCGACGCTTCAGGGGCAGCAGCAAGCGTGTGCGTCTGGACAACCGGGGTTGAGGGTCCTGCGGGCGACAACGAGGCCGCCGGCGCCATTTCAAGCACCGGGACGCTCAAAGCCGGAGGCACCGGCCTTGTCCTCAAAGCCAATAAAGTTGTCTGCGTTGCGCGCGGCAGCGGAATTTTAGCCCTCGCCGGCATCACAGTAGGTACCGTCGTGACGTTGGCCGGAATAATCGTCACCATCGAGTCAGGGGGCGGCGCGGGCGCCACAGCAGGTGTGAGCGTCGCCAAGGGCAGAGAGAAAGTCGCCACCGCGGCGGGCATCGGCGCGGTCGCAGAAGCACGCGGTGATGTGTGCGTCATAGAGGACTCGACGTCATCCGTACAAAATGCCAGAGGAGACCCCGCCGCCTCCGCGGGGGGCGCTGCGGGGAAGGCCAATACCGGAAGGGAGGTAGGGGTGGCCAACAGTGGAAGTGTCACCACCTGTGCCGGCGCATTAGGCAGGGCAGGTGCCGCCGATAGTACGACTGTTGAGTCGCCAGTTGTGCCACCGGCAGCGCAAGTGACAGGGCGTGGGAAAGCGGCCTTGTGCGAAGGTCGAGGACGTCAGGGTGGAAAACCAGCCGCGGCACGATCACGAGCAGCCTTCTCTGACTTCTCTGCCCGCCGCGCTGCCGCCGTCCGTCTTTTCTCTAAGTAAGCCGCCGCTGTCGCTTTTGGCTTCGCCACCTTGCTTGCATTCGCCGCGTTGACGTGAAACGAGTTGCTAGGCTTCGGCAAGAGGTTTCCTCGAGGTGGCATATCAGAGGGCGCTGCCATGGCAATATCCGCACTCTCCAATCCCGTAGCCCCCACGTCATCAATGAGATACCGCAGCCGACGACGAGGCGCCGCCCGCTCACCAGGCGTCCTCTCTCCGTCACCAAACCAACGACACGAGCGCTGGCACCTGACGTCCGGACGCCGAGGCGTCCGCGTAGATACGTTTAACTGAGCCTCACCGGTGGCGAAAGACTCCGTTGGTAGACAGAAAAACCTGGTACGTTTCGCCAGCTCCCCACAAGGCGCCAAAAGCCGTCGGGCCAACGAGGCGCAGGCACTTGCCCATCGCAAGCCTGCGCCCACTGCGTCCCAAGCAGCAACACCAGCTCAGCTCCCTCGTCGATGCCATTTTAGCGCCACTGGTCACAGCGTAGCCACGGGAACTAGCGCCAGGCTGGTAGCGCCGGCGGTGCGTCGGAAGCACAACGGCCGTGGACAAAACCGGCGGCAGGGACGCACAGCGGCGCGCGCAGTTTCGTCAGCAAGACGACGAGGTAACCCCGATGCTTTCCGGACAAGGAAGGGGGCTACGTTCTCACAAAGGAACCTGACCGATTCGCCGGCACGGCAGCTTCATCGGCTCGTACATTCTCCATTGGCGGCCGCTCCACGCCATATGCTCGTGTCGGCACGGTACGTCCCCTTCCAATGATGCCTTGACTGTGTCCTGGCCAATCAGAGAGCGACACTCCACAATTCCGAGTTCCTCTGGCGGAGGCGTTACGGAGGTAAGGGGCCCCTTTGCACAGGCCGCTATTGCAAAGTTTTTGCCGCTCATGGCCCAAAGTTCAGGCTCCAGGAACGACCTCTGCAACACTCTGACGGAAGGGTGCTGGATAGTCACAAGCACCGGGCGATTGGACCATCCTTCGCTGTCAGCAAATGCCGCGCCAATGATCATCTTTTATGAAATGTGACAGGGGAGAGAACATCGGGCCACTTTGCACCTGCCAGGACCCCTCGTCAACAGACACAACCTCCACGTGCGGGCCCTGATTCGAGGGTGCCGGAGCGCGCGCGCGCGCTGGCGGGTGCGACCTTTACGCCGACGTGGCGCTCACTCGCTCCTGACCGCGGAGCGATGTCTGCATCCCTAGGACCAGCAACCTTCCCAGTGCCAACACCCCTGACCACATCTTCCCGGTTCTCTCGACACGTACAACTCCCATCTCATGCATTTCAGTTCTGAGCCTACGCCATTACACCATCCCTCCGTGCTGCGCTATCTCCCCCCCCCACCGCCACCGCCTCACCCCCCTCTTCCTGTCCGCGGCTGTCCCCAAAAGGGTACCATGGAGCGCGATGCCGACTGCCAACCGCTCCGGCGCCTCCTTATGTGCGGATTTCTTCAGAGCTTTCTGCCAATTGAGAACGATGCTGAGGACGCGTATCTCCCGCATGGTGATTAGTCGCAAGCTCTGCTCGTCCAGGCTAGGAGCGCCTACGAAGACTACATTGCCAACTACGAGGCGGGAGACGCAGCGGTTAGCGCAACCCCGGGGGCCACGCACGACGATGGCTACGACGCCAATGGCGGCGGGCCGCCCGACAGCGCGCAAGGCGCCATCCTCTCTGCGCCAACACACGTGAACGCCATCGGACCGGGAGCGGCACCAACGCCGTCTGCGCTCTCCAAACCACAGCCAACGAGCCGCTGCAGCCGACCGAAGGCGGCCACGTCGTCTGCCGGGATGACCACCAGCCCGAAGAAGCCACGCCAGCCCACCAAGATGGAGCGTGCGTTCTGCGAGGAGGAGTTTGTCGCGGTCTTTCTTTCCGACCTCCGAGTTGCCGCCGAGCTCGACGCGCGTATGGGCGGCGATGACGAGCTTGATGGGGGCTGCGTCCACGGCGCCGACGTCATTGGCTTTGTCGAGGCTTGAGACCTTATCTGCGTGTGGCCGGCACTGCTCAAGGGCAACGTCGCCGCCTTCTGCACCTGCAGGGGCGTGAAGGGCAGCGGCTAAACGGACACGGTGAAGCACGCGCTGGAGCGCGTCGAAGTACAATGGAAACGCGAGGAGAGCTCGACGTGTCGCCATCAGGGCCTTTCAGAATCCGGACTTCTCAGCAGAATCTGGGATTTATCCAGATTTATCCGGATATATCCGTTGGGACCTTCTCGCCATCCAATGTGAGAGCGAAATGGAGGACACTGCTAGAGAGCTCAGCTCATGCTCAGGTTTTTCGTGGAAGGACTGATGAACATGAGATGTTGCTGCGTGCAGGAGGCCGCTGCTTACAGAACGGTGCTTTATCCGAATTATTGTTCCGAAGCCCCTGGTCGCCATGCTGCGGCGCTTCTGGCCGCCTACCGCGTGATTTCGGCTGAGCTGAGCCGGCAAACACCCAAGCCGATGATCAACGCCATGCAGACCATTGGACCTGGTGCTGGTGCTGTGCGTGAGTGCACGGTCAATCATTGCGGCAGCGTTCCAATATCTCACGGTTCTTCTAAGGAACACAACCGCCTGTGGAGAAATCGAGGACGGTAAAGCCCGGCAACTGCGGTCAGACACGACCGGCGAGTTCTCAAACACGCTAAGGGTGCCAGCCACGCCTTTCAAGTGCCATAATTGTGGTCGGGAGGAGGCGGCCGGCTGGCCCATTCAGACCATTGTGTATGACGGGCAAGTGCTATCGGTGCTACTGGCGCACGTCAAGGAAATGGTTCGGCCGAGCGGCAACGCGCCGCGGGTCGACTTTTCCATCCTGTCTGCATGTGCAATCCTTTTTTTTTTTAATGAGGAGGCTGTTGCGCCGCCGCGTCCGGTCCAATCCGGACGAGACGGTCGAGTTGACCATTTCCGAGTCGCGTGCGTGGCCCCAATCTGCGGCTTCCGCGGAAGAGGCACCTCCTCCAGCCCCGCAACTGCCCACAGCAGACGAGTTGGTGGGGCGTGCGCCGATTCAGGACGAGCAAGCGCTCAGGTGGTCCACCGCTCAACTCACCAAGCACCTTGTTGCGTTACAAGGCCGCGGCGATCCTGTCGCGCCCGCTGTGCAAGCCGCGCCGGCCGCCGCGCTGGAGTCCACCTCGCACATTGGCGCCAATGAGGACGGTGCCGCCTCCGCTGAGATGTACGATGATGCGGGCCTCGTGAGCGGGAAAGAGGATAGCGGCAGCAACGACGGCGAGAGTGGCACGAACGAGGATGAGACCAACGTAGTAGGCGAGGAAGAAAGCAGCGGGGATTCGGTCGACGGCGACACTGACGACGGTGGGAGCGAGGTGGCGCTCGAGGGCGCTGCGGAGCCGGTGGAGCAGACCAGCTCGGTGCAAAGCAGCCCACGTGCGGCCTCAATTCCCAGCGACGGGCCCCGAGAGTTTGATGGCACTGTGTTACCCATGTCATGCTCGCCATCACGACCGCCGTCTGCCACATGGTCCGGGTCGTCGTCATCCTCTTCATCTGCCCCTTTGACAAGGCGCCGCCGAGGCATGGTACCTGACGCCTGCACGGCGCTTCCTACGCGTCGGTTAAGGTGTCGGTCCGTCGCCGTGGTTGGAAGGGACGCGTGGCAGCTGAAGGAGGGGGAGGTTGAGGAGGTGCCGGCCGGGGCAAGGGCCGACGAGGACCCGGTTGTCATCGACCGGGCGGATCCGCTATCGACGCTGACGTTGTGTGCCATCAAGGCTACGGCTGACGTCATCGGCCCGCCGTCCGATGGCGTTGCCACTGTGCTGGTCGAAATTGGACCCATTCCTCTGCAGATGGAGGACCTTCAACTTACGCTGCCGAACCAGTGGTTCAACGGCGAGGTCGTCAAAGCGTGCATCGAGCTGCTGCGCGTCCGTCATCTCAAATTTGCATCATCTGTACGGCCCAAGCCGCAGTACATCCTCTTCAACTCATTCTTCATTGACACGTTCGTCAAGAACGGCCGTTACAGCTACAACGCAGTGCGGCGTTGGACAAAAAAGGAGTTCGTGCTCGAGGCCCGCAAAAGTTTCTTCCCTGTCAACATCACTGATGCTCACTAGTTTTTGGAGATGGTGATCCTGGCGCCGGGGCTCGTCGAGCTCGACGACTCTTGAGGCCGCGCGCAGGAGCAGATGAGCGAGAAAAGTTCGAGGTGGGCCAAAAGGGAGGCCGCCTTGCACGGCTTGCCCAAGAAGAATGAGAGCTTTTGTACGGTGCCCTGCCGCACACAGGAGAACTGTGACGATTGCGGCGTCCTCACGTTCCGGCACATGGAGCTCATGTCCAAGGGCTAATCAGCTATCGGCTGGGGCGGGCATTCGTCGTACCAGCGGCGCCAAATAGCAGCCAAAGTGTTGTCCCGATCTTTTTCTTCGTGTCGTATCTCTTTGATTCGATTACCTGTCATTGGCCCGCATGAGAACGACTACATACACCACTGTTCGTTTGTTTCCTCGTGCGACGGCCGCCAGCCCAGATACGTCATCCAATTCAAGTTCTCGACAAAGTAATTGTCAAAGAAGGCGCTGGGCACTCAGGCTACAATCAACGAACAGAAATGAACACAACGAATTTTCTTGCCCCGCCATCCGCTCGACGACGGCTTGGCCGTTCGGAACCTGCCCCCTGATGGCAGCAACTGCGTCGTTGAAGGCATTTGGCTGTGTGTGGACACGGTGTTGACGGGTGCCACGTCATCCTTCGTTAGTGCCGCTGCCACGTTGAGCGGCTGAACGTCGGCAGGCGCGGCGCACGAAAAGATCAGGTTGCCGTTGGCTACCACCGTCCTGTTTGTCGCAACAGCCTTGTCGGCAGTGGTCGGCTTGGCTCTTTGGTGGCCACAGCAAGGCCTGCCTCGGTTGGTTGGTATCGGACGGCGGCGGTGAGGGGCGCCGCCTCGACAATTGGTGCCATCGCGGCCGTGCTGGCCGACCGCTCGTCGGCGGGCAGGGCATGCGCGACCGGCGACTTCGAGCCGGCTGCTTTTCTCGTCATGGAGGTCACCGCCTTATAGGTGATCGGTTCTTCAACGCGGTCGGCTGCGGATGCACTCAACGCCACACCTGCGGCAGTCACCATCGCCATATCGCCTGGCTCCGAGACGGTGCGCGAGGCGGACTTGACAAGCAAGTTGCAAGCGGCTTTCTTGTCACACTGGATGACAGCCGACTCTCCGGCGCTCGTCAAATCGCCCGTTTCCACATGCGCCGCCACATCGGGCCGGCCGCACGCCCAACGACGCGGCGAACGTGACCGGCACGTCGTGACTGGCCGCCTAAGGTTTTACTGGGAGCCACCGCCTAGTCGGCGGCGTTCGACTTGACGCCAACAGCGGCAGCAATGGCAGCCGCCACGTCCGTACCGACAAACGCAGACGTGTCGGCCGACCACCCGTCTGCGGGCGCGGCAAGTGAGACCGGCAGCTCACGCTTGGCTGTCTCCCACGTTTTGGACGCCACCGCCTGATTGGCAGCGGTCGAGCGATGGTCGTTGGTGTCGGTTTCTATTGCCAGATAGAAGGACTCCGGAGTCAGAGCCCTCCAGGCCATCAGTGAACACGACATGGCACGGTGGCGCCTGGTCACACGTCCTGGCTCCTGATTGCGCGGCAGTTCTCGGACAGTATCGTGGCAAGGTATGCATGGTGCGCAGCTGTTAATCTCTGAATTTTAAGTATGTGGCGTATAACTAGAGTTTCTCATAGCTCTCGTACTTCAGCGTGGTCACCGAGAAAATTTGGCGCGCTCACCAGATTCGGGCCTCTCGCCGGCGCAACACCCCCCATCTGCAGACAGTCGTCAGCAGGCAGATTGTGGCGCTGAGAGGCCCCGGTTTGCAGCCCGCACAGACTGTCCTATGGACCACTGATGCTGCCATATGGGAGCCGTGACCTTTGCTGCAACTGCCACAAGGCGTCCTTTTGAGACAGCCAGGCGCGCCGGTGCGTATAGTGGCACGATCGCAAGAACCCTGCTGTGACGCCGATCGCACCGCTTCACTGACGCTCAACGGCGCGATCATGGATCGAGAATATCTGCATGCGACGGTGACGGCCTGTAAGTGGCTCCACAGTGTGTATGCGTGAATCTTGCAGGCGCCAAGCCCCCGACCAGCCTGCAGAGGCACCTGCTGCGGACAATTCTCCCGTGACTTCCTGCCCCGCGGAGAGAAAAAATCGTTCTCTTGCTGCCTGTTGTACTGTTCGCTCCCCGACAGTTCTCTCTTCCAACTTGTAGGCTTCCAGCGTCCCTCTCTCGTTTATGTCAGAGGCACGCGTCCTCGCCTGTTGCGCCGCCATCGCTCCCTGACTCTCAAACTGACCAGTGCGTCCTTGCGTGCCATGCCCTTCCTGTCCTGTTGGCTTCGTTGCGACAGGTCTCGACGGCTCGGCCGCTCTAGCACGCGCCAGCGCGTACAAATGGCGTTCGCGCTTCCCCCGTACTTCCAGAGAAAAGTCGCGCCCGTCCGTCCGCGTCAGCACCTGCGCACGCGTCTCGCGTTAGATGCGGCGGGCGCCTTCACCCCCGTGACGCTTCAAAACGGCCGGGACGCAGGCACCAAACGGTTCACACCCCGACTCCCGCGGCGGCAGGCTTTCAGGACTGCACACGGTTCGAATCGACCGCAGGCGTGACGAGCAGGGCAGCTTCTGGATAGTGTGCCAGTGTTCTTCTCTTGCGTACGTTCTGTGGGGATAGCCAAAAAATGCTCGCCTGATAGTGACTGCATGAATGACGTGCCGTGCCGACTGGGGCATATGGATTGTAGCGGCGGCCAATAAAGCTTGTATAGGTCGATGATGCTGCCGTGCCGGCGAATCGGTTGGGTTCCTTTGTGGGCGTAGAAATACCTCCGGTCCGCCGGCACTGCGGCGTCACCTGGGCAAACGGGCTTCATTGCCTGAGCATGCGAATACAGTACTCGAGGTACTGTGGAACCGTTCAATCTCGGGACCTGTCGCAGAGAGACCCGAAGGGCACGAAGAGCTCCGCGCGACTAACAATTGAGCACGCTTGATCAGCCCGGAGAGCTTCACATCACTTGCAAGTGAGCATGCTCGGGAGAACTATAGCATGATTCATGTAGGAAGCGGGCACCCACCTACATGGGAGGAGCGATACAGGTGGGGGACGCTGCACGGTATCTCCAACAGAGCTGTCCTTCCTGGCCTCGTGACGTCTCGCCAGCTGGCTGTATCAGCGGGTTTCCAGGTTCGCTGACGAGCACAGCAATGACTACGATAACTGATCTGACAAGCAATCATTTTATTTGTCAGTAACGCTGCATCTCCATCGAACAGATTGTGCATCTCGCACAACCAGGTCTTGAATACGTCTTGAGTGCAGTTCTTCATTGGCAGACGGGGCCCGAGCCGGAATCTGCATTTGACACCATTGTCGAAGTCGGGCGCTAAAGGCGGATCGCCCCCAGAAGCACACATCCAGTCGCAGTTCAATTGCTGGTCCGCGAGGCATCCACGGGCCGTTTGCTGCCGCTCTGGGGTATGTTCTCTTCAGTATTCAGACATATCCATCGCGGACATCTGAGGCGTCTCAGTGCGAATGACAGGCCATGATAACGGTTCGTACACTGTGTGAACCCGTGCGATGCACGCGGCCTGCTGTGCCACGAGTCTATCTCATCAAATGGCCTTCCGTTGGACCACTATAGCACCGTTATCACTGTGCACCTGCCCCCATAGCCCGGTTTACAGAGCAGCTGCCTCACGTTATTTTCCGAGAGTGCGCCTTTTCCAGGTGATGGCCTCACACCACACCGGGGGGATCAGAGAAGCGGTTTGCAGTCACCCAGAGGCTCCGTTTAGAGGGCTCCTCCAGGACCCTGTGCTGAGCCACGCCCTTGTGTGCCGCAGCGCCACTCTCGCGGCGTCGGCCTCGACGAGACTGGTCATCCGTGATATTGGGTTGTGACAGCCAGCCCGGAGCCCCGCGCGCCGTGCCGCCGCTGCGGCGGCGGCGAGCGGGCTTCCTTCCCTCGTATTGGCAGCTCTTTTTTCGGGCCCGTCCCGCTTCCCATGAGAGCTTTCGGCCTTAGCCGCGGCCCCAGGTTGACTATCCGCGTCGACATGAGAATTCCCACTGAGACAATCGACATTGTTGTGATGCATTCTCCATGCTACCAACCCAAATGCTATTCTGCCCCATCCCCCCCTGCATGCTACCTCCGCCCCCAATACGTGCTACCCCCGCCCCCCGCCCATGCTACCCCCGCCCCTCGTCATGCTTCCCCCGGCGTCCTCCTGTTCTTTTCTACCCCTCCCCCACGCTTCACTGACGGAGAGGCCTTGTTGCAGTTGCTCTGGGCAAAGCCACTGACGCGTTGACGGCCGACTGAGAGGCGGCGGTGGGGATAGATGAGGCGGCGACCGACGTTGCCGCAGTCTGCGCTAAGCTAACCTCCGCCGACGAGTCGGCGGCCGTCGACAAAGTCAACGCGGCCAACGTCCCGTTCCTGTCCAACCAGACAAAATGTTCCCATCAGCCGCATGCTCGGAGATGATGCCAGCCGACGTGCCGGCGGCAACGGTGAATGACGTGTTTGCGACCACTGCCGTCATTTTTTTCCGCCAAGCAGACGGCTGCTGACGGCGCGAAGTCTATCCGCAGGGGGGGTGCGATGGCAAGCCGCCGGATCTCTTCAATGCGCCCGCCCACACGCAACAAGTCGACAAGGGGGCGGTGGCGTTGGCGGTCTCAGCATCAGCGGCCGCCGCCGCCGTTGGCGTCAAGCTGATCGTCCGCGACGAGTTGACTCGCGCAAGCGGGGTGCTGGCGGCCGACAGAACACTGCAGGCCATGCCTTCCGCCCCCACGGACACGCAGTAGACCGACGAGCCGGCCGTTGCGCCAGCAATATGGCGGCGACGCTGTGGTGGGGGGGTCAACAATCTTGGCCGCGACCACCACATCCTGAGAAGACGCTCAGTCGACCGCCGCTGACAGGGCGGTGGCCACCCAATCGGATTCGGCCAACAGCGTCTTGCTGTCCCGTCCACTGCGCTCAACCCCCGCGGTTGGTCCCTGCCGCTACGGCTGTGGTCACGAGCGTGGAAGCTACCTCAGTCGCCGTCGCCGCCGCCAAGCCGACGGTCGAAGCCGAGGATGTGGTCTTCGAGGCGGCAGAGGCGCGAAACTGCATGCTGTCGATTTGACGTGCGGCGGCCACAGACGTACTGCCGACCAACGCGGCGGCTCTCAAACAATGTCATTGTCATTCAGAGGGCTAACGCAGAAAAATAGAGGTTTACAACGACACTTGACCTTCTCAAAGAAGGCGTGCGACTGCGGATGCACGTCGTGGTTCGCGACCGCCGCACCGACGTGTTTTTTGCATGTGTGGCCAGGGTCAGTGCATAAGAGCAAGTCCCAAATGCTACAAGCAATCTCGGCAGCAATCTTGCGGTAGTACCGGTGATCCTAACTGTCTGCAGCTGCCTGGCCCTCCGGAACAAAAAGCAGATGACGTATCATGATTCAAAACATAGGGCGCACAAAGCAACTCTTCCCCACAGTCCGCATCAAACGCTGCGCCTGGATCATGTTCTCTTGATTGGGTCAAGGCAATAGCTTGAGCACGTGCCTGGTCACCATGCGTACCATCGCCTCCGAGAAACTGGTAGAGACGGGTGGGTGCGCATCTCCGCGCTTGACCGCCGCCAGGAACTTGGGGTGCTTCAAGGGTGCCGTGCGGTCCTTTTTGACGCACACCGGAACGCAGGACTTTCACAGTCAGTGGGAGAGGGATGATGCAGAACCAGGACGGGAGTTCAAGTTGACAGTAAGAGGGTGAGGGTTGTAAGCGGAAGGAGAAGTGCACTCAAGGAGGGGGCATATGTCGAGGGAAAAGGTGTTGACAGAGGAATACAAAGTTAATGCGTGGCGAGGTTAACTGCGGGCGTAACCACTTATGAACCATGCGGAGTGGAGCCCTTACGACTACCGCGAGGGCAACGAGCACGCTCGCTTCGGGCCCGCGCGCTCTCCCATCCCCCCCCGCTCCCAATCCAGCTCTGGAGTAGCTCCGAAAAAGGCGGTCGACCACCTCACTCGTCAATCGTACTTGGGTGATCAGGTATGATCTGTGTGTTCATTCGTTCAATTTGGTCCAGCTATACTTGGAGCATTGTCAACAGTGAGATGCTCACGTCATCTTCACGCCACGTTGCGCAACGTGTCGCATTCAGCACCTGATGTCCGATGTAACACCACATATTTAGACGAAGAAGCTATTTTTTTGGTTCGGGCCTTGGAAACCCGACTCCCTACATGCTTCTGGCTTCCGCTGATCAAGAACAGCTGTGCGGCTACACTGCGGGTCGGTATTTCGTCGCCGGGATAGTTCTACATTTGCCGGCTTGTAAATCTATAACGAGTAGACGCGAAAGAATGTTTTGAGATAGCCATGCAAAGCTCCTGTGAGATGGCCTCAGCATGATACGGAGGATCATGTGCACAAAAGTTCCGTGTTTCAGCGAGAATCCTACATTTCAGATTGTCTGATTCTCAAGTGACCTCTGTGATTCGGGAGTTCATCACTACAGTTCTGGACTTGTTCAACCGATCATCTTCGGGACTGAGACTGGGATCGTGCCAGAAGCAGTGTCATCCTGACCCACTGATATTCTCGGGGACTGTCATTCAAAAAAAATGTGAGGACTCGTTCAACTGATAGTCTGACTGCCTCTTCCGCAAACAAAATGTCTGCCTATTCCGTCAACAGCGTGAACAAAAAACTTTTGACACTCGCTTTGTTCAGACCATGGCCCAACGTGGAATCGGATATATCACTCATGCGCTTGAGTCCCAGGTGCGAGTGCTTCTGATAGGTATTGAACAGGGGGATCGCAAGATCGGGACGTGCTGTGTTTCAACGATAGGGTACGAGTTTGCCACTAAGCTAGGAATGAATTTACTGCCTTGAAGGAGACCCAATCATTGATAAATCGGGACTGCGTGCGTCCGGGAATTCACGGTATTCTCGATGTGCGAGCCGGCGCATGTTTACCCAGTTCCCATCCCCTCTGCGCCGGAAAACAGCGTGTCGGTCGCACGACTACCAAGTCACATTGAGGCTCCCTCTGCACACGTTTCGTGGCCCAGCAGCGACGCCCCATGGGCAGGTCTTGCTCTCTGATCGGTTTCGGCAGACCCTCCTCACGGCGTCACTCCAAGTAGTCCAGGCTATCATCTACGATCGAGGCCTTGAGGCAGGAATCTAGATCAATCTTGCGCACTCGTTCACTCAATCTATGACGACGGTCCCCAGGATGATTGTACTCCGACGCCAGGACAGTCCTGAGCACGATACTCAGGATGATCTTACTCCCACTTCAGGACAGCTCTCAGCAAGATAGGCAGAACGATCAGAACCAGCGAATCGGAATGATCCTTCATGAGCATGGGGCAGCAACTTCGCCGGACAATTGCCGAATCTGCAGGTGCTGGTGTGAGGATGATTCCCACGGAATATCGGTGCAGATGGTGTTCGAGCACTTCTGAACTCCACTGCGCGCTCTGTCTCCAAGATCAACAAAAAGTGAGCATAATTTGATCGCATGATCAATGTGCGACAGTTCTGCGAACCGTCGGTGGGCGTGTTCGAATCTGGCAGTTCTCAGTTTCAAGGAATCGGGGACAAAACGCTGTGTCTTGCTTTTCTATTTCGAGTCGGAGTATCTTTGATGATAGCCGGGGCGATCTCACGGGAAGCTCTGATTGGCCCATTCGATGGATCAACGACCCGTTTCACATCAAAAGGTAGCACGTGGCTAAATCGTGTCCGCCACGTCTGCAAGTTCCTTCTGGGCGGAGATGGTCGCTGTTCCGGAACTTCCGCATGAGCTGTCGTACATGGCAGTGCTCCTACAGCGACGCCCTTCTATTCGTGGACGTCATCAAGCGCTGCACATTTTGACCTGTTTCTTTGTCCGTCCGCCGACGAGCGTTCTCTGCGCCTTCGTTATGGTTGATATGGCTGCTCACCACAGGTATCACCTGCCGCTGCAGTGAATCAGGTCCTGGCGAAAAATATCGTCTGGATCGGGCCCAGAATGGCCGTGGTGTAAGGGATCCTGCAGGTACTTAGGCTCATGACAGCAAAGTAGCCAACTGCTGACGTACATGTGGCGTCTCAAAACGCGAACTTGGTTCTAGAAATGTAATAGACGAGAGAGATGGCATGAGTTGTTGACAATGCTGTTACAGGCAATGTTGCGACGCTTCTGCAGTAGACACCAAATCCAAGGCCAAATGCAAGCCGCTTTCATCTTGCACTCGTCTTCTTCCCAGAGGTTACTAGATTCCCGGAGCCCCATTCGGGAACCGTATGTTTGACAACCAAGCGCAGAACGCCTGTTGTTTTGTTGCTGAGCTGGCAATAAAATGATGAAGAGCTTGCAATTGCCAACCTCTACAAAACAGCAAAACATGTGACGCACGCAAGCACATGATACCCGGTATCACGAAGACGAAGAAATTGCCGGTCGCCATACTCAACGAGCTTGACCGCCACGCCTCTTCTTGCGTGGCGACCGACGAACAAGCTAAGTGGCTGGCTCTGCGGGCGCCGACTTGGCGGCTGGCTCTGGGCGCAATGACTCGGCGGCTGACGCTTCTGCGTCGGATGCAGGGACACCAGGACTCTCTCGAGGCCGCTTCGTCCCGCGAGAGCGGACTGGCGGTTTCCCGTCTCCTCCAATTGTTGGGCTTGCAGAAGCACCGCCGTCCGCCTCAACCGACGTGCCGCCAGGTGTCGCCTGTGGCGATTGTGTCATTGCCGTATTCATTGCAGCTACTGCCGCTGCAATGCAAACGAGAGAGGGACTTAGTGGGGACCTTTCCGGGGCGGTGGATGAGCGGCTTCCACTCGGTGCTGTCATCGGTGTAGTAGTGGGAGTTTGCTCTTGGAAGACCGCGGCGGCGACCTCGGCGGTCACCCGCGTCGCCATTGCGGGCGTTCCGTTGCTGAGCGTCGCATATATTGAAGATCGAGTTCACGGCACTGCGGATTGTTGGACTGGGATGCTCGTCGCCCACTCCACTGGCGGCTCGCGGATGGATGATGGTCGGTGACCCTTATGGTACCCCACATGGTACATTTGCAAGACGTGGTCAAGTTGCACACATTCGTGTTGGGTGATCTTGGGGCGTTACTTTTGGCATGTTTTGGAT
>Ga0114957_1003037_pt1 | contig 15453 bp, 10 predicted proteins | sample BantaG_FD_87175 | JGI IMG/M metagenome (GOLD analysis project Ga0114957, IMG submission 87175) | Marine algal microbial communities from Bantry Bay, Ireland - BantryBay_4 metaG | ecosystem: Host-associated > Algae > Red algae > Unclassified | place: Bantry Bay, Ireland | collected 2014-11-21 | reverse complement strand
GACACTGCGCCACCCGAGCGCCCTGCTTCCCCCTTCTGGCGAGCCATCGGAACCCACCTTCGGTTGGTCTCGCCAGGAGGTCTCTTTCAGTCCTCGGGTGGAGCGACGAAATCGATGAGCTCCTCGACAGCGCCGATCAGCGGCGACTGCACGTGGCGGTATGACGACACCTGGCTGAGCAGCTGCTTCCAGAACACGCCGGGGTGTTCATGGACTCCGAGCTGTTCGAGTACTCCGGTCTTCCAGTCGGTGCCCATCGGCACTGTCGGCCAGGCGTCGATACCGACGACCTCAGGCTTGATCGCCTCCCAGATGTCGACATAGGGGTGTCCGGTGATCAACACATCGGGATGATCGACTTCGGCAGCGATCCGTGACTCCTTGGTCCCTGGTACCAGGTGATCCAGCAGCACCCCGAGACGACGCCCCTCACGAGGTTGAAAGGTGCGGACCAGTTCGCCGAGGTCGTCCATGCCCTCCATTTGTTCGACGACGACACCCTCGATGCGAAGGTCGTCGCCCCAGACTTTCTCCAGTAGTTCAGCGTCGTGGATGCCCTCGACATAGATGCGGCTGGCCCGGGCCATTCGGGCCGGCACGTCACCCACTGCGATCGAACCCGACGCCGTCCGTTGCGGTGCGGTGTCGACCTTGGCGGCCGGTGGCACCAGTGAAATCCGGCGGCCGTCGATGGCGAAGGACCCCTCGGTCGGTCGGTACTTGTGGTCGCGACCGTGACGATCACGCAGCACCACCTCGCCCGGCGCAAACCGCACGATGGCCCCCGCCAACTGCTCGGCGAGGTACTCCACCACCAGGCCCCGCTCGGCGGGCACCCGCGGGTACTCCTTCTTGTTGAAACGCGAACCGTTCAGATCGATCGGACCGCCGAGAATTCCATCACCATTCGCCACGACCGGCGATGTTAATGACCCCCAGCACCGACGTCGCGGACGGCAAGCCGTCACAGCGGACAGAGCGGACAGAGCGTGCTGGGGCCGGTGCGGCTCAGGCAGGTGGCGTTGGTTGCTGGCCAGCCAGACCAGCTAGTCCGCCGGGACCCGCCTCAGTCCTCCTGGGTGAGGTGCAGCCGGCTGAGGACATCGCGCAACTCGGCAACGGCGACCGTGATGTGTGACAACTCGACGGTCTCGGCGTTTTGCAGATCCGCGATCAGCGAGCGGTAGCGATCGGTGTGGGTTCGATTCCTCGCCATCCAGACATCGACCGAGCCGTCGTCCGGACTATCAGCGGTGCCATCCAGCACGGCAGCAGCAAGCGCCCGGCGAGCACCGGTCACCTCGCTGCGGCTGGCGCTCCGGGCCATCGCCAACCAATGGTCGGTTCGATCCAGGGCTGTCACTTGACGCTCCAACCAATCCAGATGCAGCCGCTGCCCAACGCCGTTCCACACCTCCGCGACCCGCTGGAGGTCGACTGAAGAGTCCCGGGCCAGATCGACCTGATCCAACGTGGCAACCACGAAGGGCGATCGCGCAACCCGAGCGGCCAACTCTGCCGGTAGTCCGGACCGCACCAGCGCTTCGGCATCGGCCTCGAGTCGCAGGCGTTGCGCCCTACTGAGGTTCGGCACCATGTCTGTCGACAGCGTGACCACTCCGGGCCGCAGCGCTGCGGCCACAGCCTCCGGATCGCTCAGGTCGGGACGGTGACGAAGCACCCAGCGAGTCGATCGCTCCCCCAGACGACGAAGTTCGAGCATGGCCGCAATCTGGGTCTCGGCTTCGATCTCGGGCGCAAGATCCTGCAACTGCTGCCACGCCGATTCGATGTCGCCAACCCGCCACGCCACCCGATGGGCCCGTAGCACTGCGCCAGGCGAGGCACCGGTTTCCTCCGACAGTCGAATCACGAGGGTCAAACCAGTGCGGTTCAGCATCTGGTTCACGACCGCCGTGGCAACGATATTGGTGCCGAGGGGATGGGTTTGAATCCACTTCCGCAACTCGCCGACGATCTGGGCGGGGAAGTAGTGGTCGAGAACTGACCCAAACGCAGGATCAGCAGCGAGGTCGCTGCGGGTCAGAATCTCGGTCAACCGGTTTTTCTCATAGGCCATGAGCACTGCGATCTCCGGCCGGGTCAGACCGACACCGTTACGGGCCCGTTCCGCCAACTCCTCATCGGTGGGGAGAAACTCGACCTCGCGATTCAAGCCGGCTTCGTCCTCGAGCACTCCCATCACCCGACGGTGCACCGCCGCCATCGATACCGCATTGGCTTTCGCCAACGACAGGGCCAGGTTCTGTTCGACATTGTCGATCAGAACCTGCTCGGCAACAGCATCGGTCATGGTGGCCAACAGCGTGTTTCGGTCCTCGACTCTCAACTCACCTGCGGTCACCGCCTGGTTCAGCATGATCTTCAGGTTGACTTCGTGGTCCGACGTATCGACGCCGGCCGAGTTGTCGATGGCGTCGGTGTTGATCGACCCACCATGGAAGGCGAACTCGATCCGGGCCCGCTGGGTCAGACCAAGGTTTCCACCCTCGCCCACCACCTTCACCCGAAAGTCAGTTGCGTCGATGCGGATCCCATCGTTGGACCGGTCACCGACCTCGAGATGGGTTTCATCACTGGCTTTGACGAAGGTGCCGATGCCGCCATTCCAGAACAGATCGACCGGAGCAAGAAGGATGGCACGCATCAACTCGTTGGGCGTCATTTCACCGGGCTCGATATCGAGAGCCGCAGCCATCTCGGTGCCGACGTCGATGGCCTTGGCGGTCCGGTCGAAGACCCCACCTCCAGTACTGATCAGGCTCCGGTCATAGTCGTTCCAGGAGGAACGGGGAAGCTCGAACAACCGCGTGCGTTCGGTGAACGAGGTGGCGGCATCGGGGGTCGGGTCGACGAACACATGCCGATGATCGAAGGCTGCGACCAACTCGATCGAGGGGCTGAGCAGCATGCCGTTGCCAAAAACGTCGCCGGACATATCGCCGATGCCGACCACCCGCACCGGATCGGTCTGAGAATCGATTCCGCGCTCGAAGAGGTGGCGTCGCACCGACTCCCACGCGCCACGAGCGGTGATCCCCATGGCCTTGTGGTCATACCCGGTCGACCCGCCCGACGCGAAGGCATCACCGAGCCAGAAGCCACGGTCGACCGACACCTCATTGGCAAAGTCGCTGAAGGTCGCCGTGCCCTTGTCGGCAGCGACGACCAGGTAGGCGTCATCCTCATCGTGACGCACCACCCCGACCGGCGGGACAATGTCGCCGTCCACAATGTTGTCGGTGACATCGAGCAACCCGGCGATGAACATGCGATAGCAGGCCACGACCTCGGTACGGATGGCAGCCCGGTCCCCGATGGGCAAGCGATGACACACGAACCCGCCCTTGGCCCCGACGGGAACGATGATCGAGTTCTTGACCTGCTGGGCCTTCATCAGGCCGAGCACCTCGGTGCGGAAATCCTCCAGCCGATCCGAGTGGCGAAGCCCGCCACGCGCCACACCGCCGCCCCGCAGGTGCACCCCTTCGACGCGGGGCGCATAGACCCAGATCTCGTGGGCAGGCACCGGCTGGGGGAGGTCGTCGATCCGGCTCGGATCGAGCTTGAACGACAGGGTGTCGGTGTTGGGCACGAATGCGTTGGTTCGATCGGTTGCCGAGATCAGCATTTTGAACGAACGCAACATCCGATCCTCATCGAGGCTGACAATGCCCTCCAGGCAGCGATCGATCTCGCTGGCCAACTCGGCTTCACGTGCCGAGCGAGCCGCCGGGCCGGTGCCGTCGCCGGCGGGGTCCAAGTCGAGGTCGGGGTCGAGGGCGAGGTCGGGCGAGAATCGGACATGAAACAGTTCGATCAGCAGCTTCACGATCTCGGGGTTCCCGAGCAGCGTCTGTTCGTAATAGGCCTGAGAGAACGTGGAGCCGATCTGGCGGAGGTAGCGGCGGTACGAGCGCAGGACCGCTACATCGCGCCAATTGATGCCCGCCCCGAGCACCAGGGCGCCGAAGCCGTCGCTCTCCGCTTCGCCTTGCCAAACTGCCAGCAGCGCCGCCTCGAACCGTTCACGATCCTCGATGCTGGGAGTACCACTGCGGGAGTACACGCCAACGTCGTAAATCCACCGCTGCACTCCGCTCGAGGAATCCAGTTCGTAGGGGTGTTCGTCCAGCACGGTCATGCCAAGGTCCTGAAGCAGGGGAAGCACGGCCGAAAGCGTGAGCGGAGCACCCGAGCGGTACAGCGTCACCCGAAGCTCGGAGTCATCGGGGCTGTCGGGAAGCGATTCCTTCGAAGCCGCGGCTGACCCGGCGCTATCGGGTGCGGCGATCTCAGGCCGGGCGCGCTCGGCCGGTTTCGACAGTTCGATCGCCAGATCATCAGGGCCCAGCGCCGTCAGAATTCCGATTTCGAAGACCGTTTCCAGCGCGCTGCGAGACGTTTGATAGTTCGGGGGGAACCCGTTGGCCCACTCCGCAGCGATCTGCTGGCCCTCGCCCCGGCCGAGTTGCGAGCTGAGGGCGCCGGCCACGCCGTCGGCCCAGCTCTCGGTGAGGGCAGTGATGATCTGTTCGAGTCGGGCGGTGTCGACCTCGGCGAGCACCTCACCGTCGGGGGCATGGGCTCGAATGTGGAGCCGGGCGAACGGACCGTCGCTGACCGAGACTGCGAAGTCCGGTTCCGAGGATCCATAGGCTCGCTTGAGAGCGCCGACAATGGCAACCCGCTTCTCGGTGTCGAAGCGATCCCGGGGTATATAGGCCAAAATCGAAACGAACCGTCCGCTGGTGGAGCGACGTGTGAACAGCCGGACCCGCTGCTGATCGCGCAGGTTCAACAGCCCCATCGCATGCTCGAACAGAGTCTCAGTGTCGATCTGGAACATTTCCTCGCGCGGATAGGCCTCCATCAGGCTTCGCAACTGGCGCTCGTTGTGGCCGCCGGGAGCAAATCCGGCCCGCTCGACAACGCCATCGACGCGTTTTCCGACCAACGGCAGACGGGCCACCGGCAAGGTATAGACGTGGGCCGGGAAAAGCCCGAAGTACTCTTCGCGGCGACCGCCGGCCTTGCCCGACTCAGCGTCGGAGCCAGACTGGGTTCCAGCACCGGAATCGGAATCGGGCACCCAAATCGAGATTCGCATGAGGGGCGCAGCCCGATGAACCGAGGCTTCGGTCTTGGATGCGGTCACCATCACGCCCGGATGGCCCTGTTCGAGGGGAGGCAGCGGCTGCCAGCCGGCACGGGCACACAGCCCAAGAGGACCATCCGGTCCGGAAGCGCCGAAGAACAGGAAGTTGTCCTGCGCCAACCAGGTGAGCATCTGGCCACCGATCGGGTCAGTCGAAGACAGATCGGCGGCCGAGGCCAGCAAACGCTGCTTCATATCTCGCCACGTCGCGGCGACCACGGCCACCGCATCGAGCACCTCGTCGATCGCCGCTTCGAGTTCGATCAATTCGTCGGAGTCGTAGATCGGATCGATCTCGATATGAACGACCGACTCCCAGGCGCCCCCCGGAGTCGGTGGCTCCAGATCGGTCAGGCGGCCGTCGTCGTCCCTCGTGACCGAGACCACTGCGTTCATCAGACTTCGTACGTTGCACCCGTGGCGGCGCAGAGCCAACAATACCGACTCGATGACGTAGTCGGAGTCATTGAGCACGAGGTCAATGACCGTATGGTCGACTCCGGCGGTGTCACCGTCTGACTGGCCAGCGCGTGCCCCTCGGATACTCACCTTGGGCGCCGCGTCCGGGCGCACCTCCAAATGCTCGAAGAGCGATATGACGCCATTGGCGATATCGGCCGATGGCTGGTCGCGGTCACTGCCGGCGGCCAGCTTCAGAAACACTTCGGCGAACTCGAGAATCTCGGATCGAACCGAAGACCGGCCGTCAGAAGACTCCGAAGAACTATCGGCGTCGGAGGCGGCCCAGGATTGCAGCAGGGCCAGAACTTGGTCGTACGCGACCGCCATAGAGGGGTTCCTTCAGTGAGATTGCCCTGAACCCTAGTGGGAGTCGGTATCGACCCGGAAGACTCCTAGCCACCCATGACCTGGCCGAGAAGACCGCCGCCACCGCCCTGACCGCCACCGCCAGCGCCGAAGACCTGGCCCTCGGACGGCTGGACCAACACGAAGCCCTCACCGCTGAAGCCCATCTGGAAGGTCTCACCGGACCCACCGCGGGCAAGCGACTTCAGGCCGCCGGTGGTGTCCTTCTTCATCGACATGCTCACCCCGGCAGACCACATGACCGCGGCCTGCGGATCGGCAAAGGTCGGAGCGCTGGCGACATCCAGCAGAACCGGCGGCCCATCGGTGGTCACGGCCACGAAACCGGTTCCCTTCAGCACCACGTTGAACAGCCCACCGGCAGCCATGCCCGCCATGCCGCCGCCGACCGACTTGATGTCCCAGTCGATGGTGGACGAAAAGGCAAGGATGTTGGCGCCGCTCACGCTGATCATGTCGTTCTCGAGGTAGAGGCTGAGGACGTCATGTGCCTGATCGGCGAGAAATATCTCACCGGAGCCGGTGCAGTGCATCATGTTGACGCCTTCCCCGGTGGCAGCCTTCTTGAGCATCTTGCTCATGCCGCCCGAGCCCTTGTTCTCGAAGTTGGCGTCGCCCTGGTAGGCGACCATCGAACCGCTCTTGGCCTCGACAGGACCATGACGCAGATCCACCTTCAGAAGCTTCGAGTTCTGAAGAGAGAACTGGTATTCGGACCCTTGGATCTCATTGTATTTTCCGAGCTCACCATGAACTGGCATCTGACACTGCCTTCCCGTTGGCGAGACCAGGATGGCCCCGCATCGATTGGATGTTGTACGCAAATCAAATAGTACCGACCCGGCGAGGACGCGTCTGTCAGTATCCCGACAGAGCCCATCATTGGCGAGTCCTTTGCGCAGCCGAAACCGGGTTTGGGTGAGATAGCCCAGTCGCCGCACCCACCTGCTGGGCGACAATGATCCATGGCCGCCGCGACTATCCCGCACCTCAAGAGGTCCGCACTCCGATGATCAACCCCCAGGTGCAGCTTCGACAGCTGCCAGACACCATCCAGAGCCCGCAACCCGGGCTTCGCCTGGTTGAAGACCCACCCCCACAGGTGTCGTTCGAGCGGCTCAATTCCCGCTACGTACGAACGGTCAAGCCACTCCTCGACCGCAGCGCAGCTATCGCAGCGCTCCTCGTACTTTCCCCGCTACTCATAGCGGTTGCCGTGGCCGTACGTATCAAGCTCGGCCCCGGCGTGGTCTACCGCCAGGCACGAGTCGGCCGCAGCGGTGAAGTCTTCGACATCATCAAGTTCCGCTCCATGGACCCCGAACGCCGCACCCTGTCAGGACCATTCGCCGGCACCGATCGCCGCTACGTCCACAAGACCGATGATGACCCCCGCCACTCACCCTTTGGCCGCATGCTCCGCAAGACCAGCCTCGATGAACTCCCGCAGCTTCTCAATGTTCTCGCTGGCCATATGAGCCTGATCGGCCCCCGGCCCGAACTGTGCACGGTTGCTGACCAGTACGACTTGTGGGAGCACAACCGTCACCTCGTCCGTCCCGGTATCACCGGTGCCTGGCAGATCTCGGAACACCGCCACGAACTCCTGCACAAGAACATGCACGTCGATGAGCAATACCTTCAGGACATTTCCCCCTCGACCGACGCCCGCATCCTGCTCAGCACCATCGGCACCATGAAGGCAAAAACCGGCGCCTGAGCCACACTGCCTGCGAGCTGAACGTGCCGGAAAGTTGTTTCTGGGTGTCTGACACCCATAAACAACTTTCCCAATGTGATCACCCGCAGTGTCGAGCGTGCCATTCGATGAGGGCGGCGACGGCGCCACGCATGGTTTCGGGCGAATCGCAGAAGCTGAAACGCATGAAGCGATGGCCCTGGGTTGGGTGAAAGTCGATCCCGGGAGTAGCGGCGACGCCCAATTGATCGAGCCAGTCGGCGGCCAGGGTTTGGCTGTCGTCGGCGAGATGGTCGGTTCGGGCCCAGATGTAGAAGGCGCCATCTGCCGGAGCGAGGTCACTGAGACCAGCTTCGGGGAGGCCATCGAGCAGAATCTGGCGATTGGTCGCATAGCGCTCCACATGACCGTCCAGTTCCGGTCCGCAGTCCAATGCCGCCAGTGCCATGTGCTGGGACAGCGCTGCCGGACAAATCACCAGGTTCTGGGCCAGGCGATCGACGCTGGTCGTCAGTTGCTCCGGAAGCACCATCCAGCCGATCCGCCAACCGGTCATGGAGAAATACTTGCTGAAGCTGTTGATCACGATCGCCTCTTCGGAGTAACTCGCTGCCGTTGTGACCTCGGTACCGCCATAGGTCAGCCCGTGGTAGATCTCATCGCTGATGAAGCGCACATCGTTGGCGTCACTCCATTCGACCAGCGCCCGGAGTTCAGCCGGGCCCAAGACGGTGCCGGTCGGGTTCGAGGGGCTGGCAACGATCACCCCGGCGAGCGGACCACCCTCACGGCTCGCCGCTTCGAAATGGGCTGGTGTCGGCTGAAATCGTGACGCAGCATCGACGTCGATGATGACCGGCTCCATGTGCAGCGCCGTCAACATGTTGCGATAGCAGGGATACCCGGGGGCACAGACTGCGACCCGGTCGCCGGGCTCGAAGGCGGCCAGCAGGGCCAGCACAAACGCGCCGGACGCACCCTGGGTCACGGCGATGCGAGCCGGGTCGATCTCCACGCCGTAGGTCTGCGAGATCCGGGCGGATATGGCGGGCGCAAGCCCGGCAATACCACGGCTGGTGGTATAGCCCAACACGTTGGAATCGATCAGTTCATGGGCCACAGCCCGGGCTCCAGCGGGCGCGCCGGTCGAAGGCTGGCCCACCTCCAGATGAAAAACGGCGTGACCACGCTGTTCCCGCTGCTGGGCCGCAGCCACCACTTCCATCACATAAAACGGATCGATCTCAGCTCCCATGGCGCGGACCCTACCGTCCCAGCGCCCAAGACGGACCTCTCTGATTCGCCAGCGACTGCGTGGGCTGCACCAACGGCGCGACCCCGCTCCTCTACCGAAAGGTGGGACCATGGAGCCGGCCGATGGGCAGCAGGCGTCCGCCGGAAAGAACCGGACCCGCGATCTGGACCTCGGTCCATGCATATGAAAGACGGACGTCGCCGTCCACCCTTGAGGAGGGTGACGGCGACTTGCCGGCTTGCCTGAACTCGGCACATTCGAACTGTCCGTGACAGCGCCTATGGGATAGTGAACCGGAGCCACTGGCCGGCACCGAAGTTGCCGGCGGTGTCGACTGGATTCACGCCCATGAAGTACACGCCGGACGGAAGGGCGAGCGGATCGCTGCTGATGCACGAGTAACCGACATCGGGATCGCTCTGGATGAACTGGCCGAGGTCGGCGTTGAAGAGCTTCCATGAACCGAAGGTCGGGCTGTTGGGATCGACATATCCGTTGGCGCTGGACTGAAGCCACTGGCCGGTTGCTTGTCGCTTGATGGCGAGCATCACGTTTCCTCCATCGCTGAAGAGGTTGGATTCGATGGAGTAGCACAGGCCCTCGGCGCTCGGACTCAGCGAGACTGTCGCCGTTATATTGGCGCAGCGGTTCGAACACGGCTTGACCGTGAACGTCGACCATGCGGTCGAGTCCTTCACGCCCTCCTGGTCATAGTGTTCGATCCAGTACCCGTAGCGGCCCGGCGCCAACTGCACCTTCTCCCGAGCGAGAAACGAATAGGCGCCGTCCGCTTCGATGCCGAAGCCCTGGACGTGGTAGCCGAACTGGAAGGTGCCGTTCGCTCGAAGCCAACGGTTGTCGCTCAGGCGCTTGAGGGCGATGCGAGCTTCTCCGGGTCCATCAAAGATCGGTGATCCGAAGGGATGCCCGCTGGTGATCGTCACCAGGCCCTCGGACACCTCTGTGTTGGGTCCCGGACTCGCAAAAGCTCGCTCATAGGGACGGCTGTTGATCACCCGAAACGGAAACCATGTGCCGGGCAGGACGGTGCCGTTGGCACTGACCGGGCGGACGCCCAACTGGTAGTTGCCCACCGGCAGATCGGCGGGGAACTCGTAGGTGATCTGGTTTCCGGCGTTGGTTGTCGCAGCCGGGGAACGGGTCCACCTGGGCCGAAGCGTTCCGGCATCGCAGTCGGTGATTCCGCTGCATGACGCCGGGGACCACCAGCGGTTGTTGGCGTTGTTTCGAATGGCCACCAACACCCGGGCGGTGTCGCCGCTCGCCGAGCCAGCGATAGTGATCGGCCCGTCCGCTTTGTCGATTGTGGCCCCGGGCGTCACGTTCGAGTCGAGAAGTTGGGGCGCGGCCCCGGCTCCCGCAGCGGTGAGCAAAGTGATTGCGAGGGTGGCCACGATAGTGGCGAGCATTGCTGAGAGTTTGCGTTCCATACCGATCCTTGCTTTCGACAGAAGGAATCGGGAACAACCCCGATGCAACTTTCAGAGTGGCGCGCAGGGTAAGGCCCAGCAAGGGGACGGATCCCCCGGGGCGCAGAGGGCTGGCGAGTCGGGTCGGCGGGTTGCGCGCCACTATTCGGGAGATTTGAGGCGGCGGCCACGACCTCGGCTCGACTGTCGTCGATGATCGTGCGCCGCGAATCGATCTCGATCTGCTAGTCCTCCTTGCCAGTGCGACCGTCGCTTCTCAGCGCCGAGGATCCCGCAGGACTAAACTCGGGGACCTATGAGCGAAGAGCGCTACACCGTCATTTCGGCCGACACCCACGCCGGCGCCAATCACGAGACCTACCGCGAGTACCTCGACTCCGCCTACCACCAGGAGTTCGACGACTGGCGCGGCGGCTACAAGAACCCGTGGAAAGATCTTCGTGACACCGACCTGCGGATACGGAACTGGGACGACGACCGCCGAGACCAGGACATGCTGGCCGACGGCTGTGTCGGCGAAGTGGTGTTCCCCAACACAGTGCCGCCGTTCTACCCAGGCTTCGTGCTGTTCGCCGGACCGCCGACGGCCGAGGAATACCCTCGCCGCCGAGCCGGCATCCAGGCCCACAACCGGTGGCTGAAAGATTTCTGCGACGCCAAGCCGGGCCAGCGAGCCGGGGTGGGCCAGATCTTTCTGAACGACATCGACGATGCCATCGAAGACGCCCTCTGGCTCAAAGAGAATGGCGTTCGTGGCGGAGTGTTGCTCCCCAACATCAGTCCCGATATCAAGCATGTGCGCCCGCTCTATGACCCCGAGTACGACCGGTTGTGGGCTGTACTCGAAGCCAACGAGATCCCCGTGACCGTCCACGGTGGCACGGGATCGCCGGACTACGGCAAGTTCCCAGCGAGCAAGGCGCTCCAGATCGCCGAGGTTTCGTTCTACGGCACCCGACCGTTTGTCCAACTGCTGATGGCCGCAGTATTCGAACGGTTCCCGAAGCTCAAGTTCGTCATGACCGAAAACGCCGCTGGCGGCATGCCCAAGCTCATAGCCGACCTCGACCGCATCGTCATGGCGATCCGCAGCGGGGCCATGGGCGAGCTCAAATATCGCGAAGAGGACAAGCTGGCCAAGAGTGCCAGCGAGTACTTCGCCCAGAACTGTTACATCGGCGCGTCGATGCCGGGCCCGATGGACATGAAGGTCGGCGACATCCTTCCCGACGACCGCCTGATGTGGGGCAACGACTACCCCCACGACGAAGGCAGCGGCCCATTCAGCCGGGAATCCCTCCGGTTGGCGCTCGACGGCATGGACACGGCCCGCCGCAAGCAGGTGCTGTCGGAAAATGCCGCGAAGCTCTACGACTTCGACCTCGACTACCTGTCCACACTCGCCGCCGACCACGGCCCAACCGTTGCCGAGCTGGCCGAACCGCTGACCGAATTGCCAGCCAAGCCCAATATGGCGCTCATGAACGGTGCCCGCCAAGCGGGTTTGAAGATCTTGGCCTGAGAGTCCGCTCGCTGGTGTCGAGACAATCGGCGCAGGTCGCTCATCCTCCCGGGACTGGTGCGGAACCGGGTTCTTCGGTCAAACGCCGGCCGCGGCGATGGCTGCCAGCGCTCCAGCGTCGGCGCTGGCCCGAGTGGCACCGTAACCGGAAGCCAACCAATTGTCTGAAAGGGCCTCCTGGGAGACAAAGACCTTCTCGGCGGGATCGTCAGACATGTGCGAAAGCAAAGTCCTCGGGGTCGACGTCGGGGCCGCCCCCCGAAATGATGGACGCAGTTTCTGCCAGCTTGTCCCCGGGGCCTTCCGCGTTTGCGTCGATGTCCTCTTCGGAGATCTCCTCGCTGTCGAGGCGATCTCCCGAAATAATCGACGCGGTTTCTGCCAGCTGATCGGCACGGCTGCCCGTGATCGGTGTCAAGCCGCCTTCAGCCTCTTCGAGTATCGCTCCCTGGTCGATCTCCTCTGCCGCCGCCGCCAGCTGTTCGGATGAGGGCTGGACAGGTTGGTTGTCCGCCGCCTGATCGTCTCCGGATCCGCATGATGCAGCCAAGCCACCGGCCAGAGACAAAGCGACACCAAGGCGCCAAATACCGGACCCCTCTGATTTACCGCAGACCGACAAGGCCATTGTGCGTTCATGAAACAGTGAACGGCAGCCGCAGCCGGGCCTTTGAGCGCAGACACTCGAGCGCCTCTCGCCGACGCAGTGACGAAAGCCATGAACAGCCAATGGAATGCAAACTAACGCTGCGTTCCTGACGCCTCGCACCGAGCTTGACGCTCGCAAGGGCGAGCTTGGCGCATCAGTTCAGGACAACGGGGTCGACGATGTCGGTCGATGCTGGGGTGAAGTAGACCAACTGGTCGGCGTTGGCGGCCGGTCCGAGTGTCTGGATCTGAGCGACGCTTCGTCGGCCGGGCAGCATCCGAGTGAACTCGAACAACGACATCGACAACTCGGCGATGGGTTCACCATCGCCGATCACGACTCGTGGTGACTCACCGTCGGTGCCGATGACGATCGCAACCGGGTCGAAGTCGTGCTGGGCGCCAGCCTCGGTCAGCCGGGCTGCGATCTGTGGGAGCAGGAAGGCTGGCAACGTCATGTCCGGTTTGGCCTCCAGTGCGAGCGCTTGACGAAGATCCCACTCGTGGGTCCAGCAGTCGAAGAAGAAGCGCGGATCGATGTCGAGGGCCATGCTGGTGAGCAGCGGGTCCAGACCGGCGGCAGTGGCTTCCCACTCATCGAGAATCTGATCGAGCGAATCCTCGGAGCGGCGAGCGACCTGAGCATCGGCCCATTCGGCGGTGGCCGCGTTCTCGGTGTTACCTTCGAGAATGTCCACCGGAACACCGGCGAGGTGAGCAAACAGATCCTTGACACTCCACTCCGGGCAACAGGGCGACATCGTGGCCGCCTGCTCCGCTGTGAGACTCCGGCCCAGAGCGATGCACCGCTGCCGCAACTCCTGATAGGCAGCAGTCAATTCTTCGTTCGTCACTTGTGCCTCCTCAGCCGGTGAAAGCTCAGACTACTCGTCGTTCCTCGGCAGCGGAGCGGCCTCCTCCGTGGGGCGCTCACAACTGCTCGGGTATCGGGCTGAGACAAGAACAGTGTGCAACTGAATTTCTTGCCAGCACCATTCACACTCCTGTCTGCGAGACGGAGTTGTGAGCGCCAGCGAACAACTCCATAAGTGAGGCGGCCGCCCCGCGGCCAACGAACGACAGTTACCAGGCGAGCTTCATCCAACCGGAGAGCGACTCGCCCGGAGCGAGAATGTGCGGCGCCCGGTTGATGTCGTTCGGGGCTCCGGACTGGGGCTCGATGGCCATGGCGTGTTCGGGCTCGGTGAAGACGACCCAGTGCTCGAAGTTCGAGGTGAGCGAAAGCGTGAGAGCGTCGGCCCATCGGAGAATCGGTGTCTGGGTGACGCCAATGAACGTCTCGTCCCACGGCCCCTCGGGCACCGGAACGAGTTCGCCGGTCGGAATCTGCTCGGCGTTGGTGGCATAGATCTGCGTTGCTGCGAATTCGAGTTCGAGCGATTGGCCCCGATCGAGGTTGCGGCGGTACCAGGGGTGCCACCCGACCATGGCCGGCATTGCCGTTTCCCCAGCGGTGACGGTCATGGTGACAGTGAACGAGGTCTCGGTGAGCTCGAATCGCTGATGCGCCAGTCCGCCAAAGGGCCAATGCTCGCCGAGGCCGGTCTCGATCTCGGTGTCGCTGGTTTGGTTCCAGGTCTGATGCATGACGGTGCCGTGGTTGGCATGCTCCCCGGAGGTGATCGGAAACTGATGCTCAACCCCATCGAAGGTGAGCAGACCAAGGTCGAGGCGGCCGCACCAGGGCGCCATAGGGAACGAGCCGAACCGGGTCGGCTTCTCGCCCTCGGTCACCAGCAGTTCCATCCCATCGACAACAAGCGACCCAAGCCGCCCGGCAAGAAGATCGATGCGGGCGGTAGCCCGGGGTGAGGTCAGCTCGAAGGAGGACATGGCCGCAGACTACGGCGATTTCCCCAGGCTCGCTCCTCCCTGACGTTTGCTCCATCGGGCCAGACTGCATGGCCAGTCATTGGACACTCGGTTCACCTGTACCGACCACTGCGATGGGCAATAGCCAGGTACCGTCGAGAGTGATGGAACGATCAACTGACCGTGACCGAGGTGGCATGGATGAGCGCTTTGGAAGCAGAGCGCCGGGTGCGATGTTGCAAGGCGTGGCGGCGCCAGCCCTGCGACGAAGCCAGCTGAGGACCTCGTTCCGGATGCTCCTTCTGGTAACGGTTACGATGCTGTGGCTCGGCGTGGCTTGCGGGCAGACCGAGGCTGAGTTGGCCGACGGCGACCAGTCGGTAGACGAGTTCAGCCTGGAGCCGGTGGCCGAGGGTTTCGATCGGCCGACCCAGATTGCCCGCACTCCCGACGGCGGTTTCGTCGTGGCGGAACTGGCAGGTGCCGAGGGCGACGCAACGGGTCGAGTACTGCTGGTGGACGCCGACGACTGGACCGACCGGACAGTGCTGCAGACCGATCTCGACAAACCCACCGGCGTCGCCGTGAGCGACGACGCATTGTGGATCATGGAGCGGGATCGCCTCAGCGTGACCAGCCTGGAAGTCGGCGCCGAGCGGCGTGTGGTGGCGGACTCTCTGCCGAACAACGGCCGGTCCCAGGGCACTCTCACCATCACACCCGACGGCGAGCTGTTGTTCGACACCTCCGGTCGGCGTTCGGGATCCGACCCCGCTCCGGGTTCGGGCACACTCTTTCGCATCGACAAGCCCACGCTCGATGACCCATCGAAGCCGGTGGAGGTGGCGGTCGGGTTCAAGCACGCCTACGCCCATGCGGTGGTCGACGACGGTCGCCTCTTCACCGTGGAGATGACCGACGGCACCTTCGATGACCGTCGGGCTCAGGACGAACTCGTACCGATCGAGATGGGTGATGACGGCGGCTGGCCCCGGTGCATCGATGACAATGTGCCGGTCGAGTCCCTCGGTGGCACCG
>Ga0114957_1003035_pt1 | contig 15457 bp, 14 predicted proteins | sample BantaG_FD_87175 | JGI IMG/M metagenome (GOLD analysis project Ga0114957, IMG submission 87175) | Marine algal microbial communities from Bantry Bay, Ireland - BantryBay_4 metaG | ecosystem: Host-associated > Algae > Red algae > Unclassified | place: Bantry Bay, Ireland | collected 2014-11-21 | reverse complement strand
TTTTCATTTTCATTTTCATTGATACTTTTATCAGCACTAAAATTTCCTATTTGAGCAATACTTACTCCAATAGGTTTACTCTTTTTATAAAAAAGCATATAAATAAAATGGACATCGTTAGGTGGGCTATCCTCTAAAACTTGAAGGTAAGTTTTCTGAAGAAAAATATTTTTAGCTGGTGCTGCGATATTCCAATCTTCCGAAACATCATGTATCGAATGATAAATTACAACGCTCATATCTTTTTGTGGCAATACGTATCTGGAAGTCAAATTTTTTTCCAAAATTTTAGAATCTGCTTGATATTCCATAAATCGAAAATTATTTCACAAAACTAACACCTTTTGATGATAAATGTTTCGATTGGTTTAGACTTTTCAAGTTTTACAATAATAACAAAATAAATCAAAATCAAAATGTCAATCAAAATCAAAATCAAAAACCAAATTGTGATTTACCATTTTTTGTAACTTTTGATTTTGATTGACATTTTGATTTTGATTTATTCTTCCTCTTTCCATTTTTCAATTTCCTGCATAGCAAATCGATCATTTCTCCATCCAATAAATTTAGTCACGCCAAGCCCTTTATAATTTAAAAACCAATTTTCAATAATCTTTTGAGCCATATTGTATTTGACTGTAAAAGTCTGAAAATCAGTTACTTGCATTACTCTTTTAGTAGGATCAGCAGGTACCGCAATGATCTTGGTATCTATCTCACCAGAATCATCTAACAACAACGCAGCTATCGGGATAACAGAAATCGTATCACCAGTTTGCAAGCTTTCCGAAATAACCAAAATATCCAATGCATCACCATCTCCTCCTTTATCTTCATCCATCAAAGTGGAAGGAATAAATCCATAATTTCCAGGATATGGTAGGAAATCTATTACCCTTTTTTTACCATCTTTTACATCAATCTCAAACCTAGAACGATCCATTTTATACTCTACTTTTTTGTTAGTTCCAGCAGGTATTTCAATAACAGCAAGAATACCTTGAGCACTTATAGCAGGTAGGCTTTTGTAATTTGGTTCAGAATTACAATTATTAAATAAAAAACAAAAAATAAATAAGCAGAAAATTAAATTAATTTTACATTGCATTTTGGAAGATTTTAAAATAGCCTAATGAATTGTCATTGTAAAAACAATTCTGGCAAAAAAACTGAAATTATCTTACAATTTTAGCAACAATAGCGAAAAAAATCGCATTTTAAATTTTTAAATAAATTCACATGAGTAAAGACAATTATTTTAATCCTGAGGATCTTAAAAAATTTGGGAACATAACGGAATGGCAAGAAGAATATGGAAAAAAATTCTTTGACTATTATGGTTCTGTTTTTAAAGAAGGTGCACTAACTGAACGCGAAAAAGCATTGATTGCACTAGCTGTAGCACATGCTGTTCAATGTCCTTATTGTATAGATGCTTATTCTTCTGGATGCTTGGAAAAAGGTGCAGATGAAGAACAAATGATGGAAGCTGTTCATGTAGCTGCTGCTATCAAAAGTGGGGCAACTTTAGTTAATGGTGTTCAAATGATGAACAAAGTCAAAAAGTTAACAATGTAAAATCAATTTTGAAATCTGAATGATAAATTTTTCAATAAATAAAAATTTCTCATCCAAAAAATTCAAAATTCAAATAATAATATGGGAGTAAAACAAAGAAGTAAGACGTTAAAAAGAACTGGGAATGATTTATCTGATTCCTTTTTTCAACTTAAAGTACTGAATGGTAAAGAATTAGTAGATTCTAAATTTCCTAATTTTACTGAAAAATTAGCAGACAATGGTTTTCCAATAATGCAAGTAGAGCCAATGGAAATTTTTCAATTAAATATTGGAAAATTGTGTAACCAAACTTGTGCACATTGCCATGTAGATGCTGGGCCAGATCGAAAAGAAGAGAATATGAACAAGGCTACTTTGGAGCGTTGTTTAGAGATTATCAAAAGTGTAGATACCATTCATACGGTTGATATCACAGGCGGTGCTCCTGAAATGAATCCTCACTTTCGATGGTTTGTAGAAGAGTGTACTAAACTTGGAAAAAAAGTTATTGATCGTTGCAATTTGACCATAATTAAAGCTCATAAAAAATACAGCGACCTTCCTGAATTTTTAGCTAAACATAAAGTTCATGTCGTTTCATCACTTCCTTATTTTAGTAAAAGTAGAACGGACAGCCAACGAGGAGATGGGGTTTTTGAAGACTCTATTGCTGCTTTAAAAATGTTGAATGATGTTGGTTATGGAAAAGAAGGAACAGGTTTGATTATGGATTTAGTGTATAATCCATCTGGCGCATTTCTTCCTGCTTCGCAAATGAGTCTTGAAGCAGAATTTAAAAGACAATTGGATCGAAAATACGATATCGTCTTTAACAGCCTATTTGCAATCACTAATTTACCTATAGCTCGATTTCTTGATTACCTTTTGGAAACTGAAAATTATGAGGAGTACATGCAAAAATTGGTAGATGCATTTAACCCAGAAACCATTCTTGGTCTAATGTGTAGAAATACTATTTCGGTAAGTTGGGATGGATTTTTATATGATTGTGATTTTAATCAAATGTTAGATTTAAAAGTTGCTACTAATACTTCACAGCATATCAATGACTTTGATTTAGAAGCTTTAAAGAATCGAAATATTGTATTAAATCAACATTGTTATGGATGTACTGCAGGTGCGGGTTCAAGTTGTGGTGGAGAGATTTCTTGATTTTATTGTAAACACTTAGTATCGAATACTGGTGAGAAGAGAACACAGATGACACAGATCAAACGGATTATTATAGATTTTTTTCTTAATACATAAAAAGAAAAAATCTAAACACGTCAGAAGAAAATCCTTGTTAATCCGCTTAATCTGTATCATCCGTGTTCTCTTTTCACCAATATTCGACAAGTAGTTACATTTTATTAATGTTGAATATCTCCAGAATAGATTAATTCATAATTTAGAAATCTTTGGATTAAAAAAAATAAATTATCTTTAGGAAGTCCTTTTGTTTTGCAAAAGGACTTTTTTAATACCAATCCGTTTGCATTCTATGAAACACTTTAAGATAATTTTTCTTTTTATCATACCATTTTTTATCTCCTGCCAAAATGATGGTTCTAATCAAGGATCAGAAGATAAAATCAGCCTAGATAATGTATCGATTATCCATTTTTTGTTTTTTAAAAAAGAACAAAAAATGGAAATTTGGAGTACCACCAAAAATTCAGAAATCACTCCGTTAAAAACTTTTGAATCAACCAATTGTGAGAATACACCAACTGGAATTTTCACCATTAATACGGATCAGTCTGATTTAATTTTATTGGAACCACCAAATGATTTTTATGGGCAAAAAATTGGTGAGGAACAATTCGAAGACATTTTTATTTTAAAAAATATTACTAAAAAAACGAACCGTCAATCTATTGTTATATCTGAAAAAAAATATGATACCATAGAAAATATTGTATCTTCAAATATAAAAACAGAAGCCTTTGTTTTTCCAAATGACATTCGACAAGGAGGAGCTTTTGAACCTTGCTTTGGATGTCCTCATCGTATGGCTGAATTATATAGTAGTTTAGAATTACATCTTAATCAATTCAAAACAAATACTCAAAACAACTAATAATCAACACTTTATAAATGATAAAAATAGTTATACTAGATGGTCATACCTTAAATCCAGGTGATCTAAGTTGGGATAAGCTCAAGTCTTTATCACATACTACCATCTACCCCAACTCTACTAAAGAGAATGTATTAGAAAGAGCGCAACAAGCAGATATTTTGGTGGTCAACAAATTTATTTTGAACGAAAAATTATTGAAGCAATTACCACATTTAAAGTATATCTGTGTCTCTGCTACAGGATATAATAATGTTGATTTAGCATTTTGTAAAAAAAATAAAATCCCAGTTTCCAATGTTTCAGGGTACGGAACACCCGCAGTAACACAACATGTATTTGCATTGTTATTTTCCATTACCAATCAGATCGAAACCTATAACCAAGAAATACAAAATGGCGTTTGGTCTAAACAAGAAAATTTTTCATATTGGAATTTTCCAATTCAAGAAATTTATGGAAAGGTAATGGGAATTTATGGATTTGGAAAAATAGGAAAAGCAGTTGCCCAAGCGGCACTAGGCTTTGAAATGGAAGTCATTGCATTTCATAAATACCCTGAAAGAGATCAAATGGAAGGAGTGGAATTTGTGGATATGGATACGCTATTTAATCAAAGTGATGTGCTTTCTCTTCACGCTCCCTTAAATGCACAAAGCGAAGGAATCATTTCAATTGACAATCTTAAAAAAATGAAATCCTCTGCCATCTTAATTAATACCGGAAGAGGAGGTTTAATCAATGAACCCGACTTAAAATTGGCGTTGGAAAATAATATTATTGCAGCAGCCGGACTTGATGTTCTCTCTCAAGAGCCTCCCCCACCCGATCATGTTTTATTTGGAATAAAAAACTGCATCATCACGCCTCATCAAGCATGGGGAACTCAGGCCGCAAGAAGACGACTATTAAATGAAGTAACAAAAAATATTGAAGGATTTTTGAAAGGAAAGATAAGAAACGAAGTTTCTTAATAATGATTAATGATTAACGGTGAATGATTAACCAATAATTTTGAGACGATATTTATGAGAAGAAGATGGTGAGTGTTTTTAATAAATAATTCAAGTTGCAGAGAATATCTAAATCTAGTCACAAGGTGAGTTTTTCACCGAAATCACTTAATCAAGTTTTAGATTTTTAATGAAAGTACTCACCTTGTGACTTGCCTTATATCAAAAAAAAATGGTGAAGTGAAAATTGAGAATATTTTAAATAAATTTCATTTAAAATTCACAATCCTCAATTCACCATTATTGATTAATCATTAACCATTAATAGTTAATCATTAAAAAATTATTTTTTAGCAGCAGGAATTCTCAAAACCTGACCAGGATAAATTTTATTAGCACTCTTCAACATCGGTTGATTAGCTTTAAAAATTTCTTTGTACAAAGAAGCTTTACCCATTGTAGCTTTAGCGATTTTTCCTAAAGTATCTCCTTTTTTAACGGTGTAGAATACAGCTTCAGGAGTCTTCTTTTTAACGATAAGTCTATCGTCAACTTTAGCAACACCAGAAACGTTACCTAAAGCTAAAATGATTTTTTCTCTTTCTTCGTTGCTTCCAACAGATCCAGAAACAGTAGCTTTCTCGCTACCAAATTTTACATTTAAGTCTTTAACTTTTACACCTAAAGAACCAACGATTCCTTCCAAAACAAGTTGTTTTTGCTTATTCATAAGCTTTTCTTCCAACTTTTTAATTTCGTCAGTTTTTTCAACTTTCGCTACTTCTTTTTTAGTAAGGGCACTAGCACCCGCTTTTTTTAAAAATGAAAAAAGTCCCATTATTAAGATCAATTTTTAGTTTGAAAATAATCACGCGTAAAAAGGGTATGTTTCAAAATATTTACTGTAAAATGCTCCATAATGTGGATAAAAATTACAGCAAACAAATAACAATAACAGTTTCTTTGCGTAACATGTAATATGCCGCAAAAGTAGAATAGTTTTTTCATATTCACAAATGCTACCGAAAACAGGCATTTATATATATAATCTTGTATATTTGCGGGAATTTTTTTTAACGTATTTTTAAAATTTTGTAAAACTTAATTACCAATGCAAGGGAAAGGTATTATTAAATTCTTTCTTGTCCTGATGGCGCTTATCTGTATTTGGCAGTATGTTTTGACTTTTCCAACGAAAACTGTCGAAGCTGATGCTGAATCATTTGCACTAAGCGCAGGGAACGAAAAAGGATCAGACGTTTATAACAATCGTCTTAGCTCGTACCTGGATTCAATTTCCAGCGAGGTAGTGTGGCCCACTCCTTTTAAGGATTACACCTACCAAGAATTAAAAAATGCTCAATTAGCCTACGGACTAGATTTAGTTGGAGGAATGAGTGTCGTGATGCAAGTAGATTTAAAAGAGTATGTCAAGAGTCTCACCCAAAGTCCCAATGCTCCTCCTATTGAAAATGCGTTAGAAACTGCTTCCGAAAACCAAGCAACAAGTGATACTGAATTCATCACATTATTTAGAAATGCTTTTGAGGCTCAGAATCCAGGAGAATCTTTAGCTTCTTATTTTTTAAATAGTGAAGATGAGGAAAATACATTGACTGTTAACTCTAGTAATGCTGAAGTAGCTCGATTTATTCGAACTAAATCAAATGGTACTGTAAAATTGACTTATGAAATGTTGAGAGAACGGATTGACCGCCTTGGTGTGGTTCAACCTAATATCTCATTGGATGCTGCTCGTGATATGATTATTGTTGAATTACCAGGAATCAAAAATCCTGAACGTGCGAAAAGTTTCCTTACAGGAACTGCAAAACTAGAATTTTGGCAGACTTACAGAAATACAGATGATAATGGAAAAATCATTCAAGCTTTTATTGATATCGATAATAAGTTGAAAAAGACTTTAGGTAAAGAGGAAGATAAAAGTGATATTCCAGAATTTATCACTCAGATTGATACACTTTATGTAACGGACTCTTTAGGAAACAATACTGATGCAATTGCAAGTGTTGATACGAATCAAGTTCCTAATCCTGAATATGCTCAACAACAAGCTGGGCCATTATTCAAGTTATTTGGACCTAATACTCAACCAAGTAGAGATGGATCAGGAAGTCCAATTTTAGGTTTTGCAAAAGGAAATGATCGAAAAGTTATTGATAGCTTATTCGCTCGTCCTGAAGTAAAAAATATGCTTCCTAGAGATTTAGCTTTGATGTGGAGTTACAAGCCTGACGTTTTTGAAACAACGGCTGATGACGGTAGTACTGAAAAAAATGAACGGTACTCTTTATATGGTATCAAAAAACGTGATGGCGATAAAGCACCTCTTGAAGGTGATGCGATTACTACTGCAGGTACTCAAACTAACCAAGGTCAAATTGAAGTAACACTTGGTATGAATAGTGAAGGTGCTTCTACTTGGTATAAAATGACCAAGTTAGCTTCTGATAATGGAAAACGTGAAGTGGGTATCGTATTAGATGACCAAGTGGTTTCTTCTCCGAGTGTACGTAATGGTCCAATCTCAGGAGGTCGAACAAGTATCTCTGGTCAATTCAATGTTCAAGAAGCGAGTGATTTAGCTCGTATCTTAGAAATTGGAAAATTACCAGCGAAACCTATTATTATTCAAGAAGCTATCGTAGGGCCTACTTTAGGTGCTGATAATACTTCTAGAAGTTTGACTGCACTTGCAGGTGGTACCTTGTTAGTACTTTTATTTATGTTGGCTTACTATGGTGGTGGTGGATTAGTTTCCATTATTGCATTGTTGTTAAATGTTGCATTTATTTTTGGAACATTAGCATCTTTCGGAACCGTATTAACGCTTCCTGGAATTGCAGGTATCGTATTAACAATTGGTATGGCGGTGGATGCCAACGTAATTATCTACGAACGTATTCGGGAGGAATTACGAGCTGGTAAGTCAAATAGTGCTGCAATACGCGATGGATTTTCTAACTCTTATTCTGCTATCATTGATGCCAACTTAACTACTTTCTTAGTAGCTATGGTATTAAATTACTTCGGTCTAGGGCCTATTAAAGGGTTTGCGATTGTATTGATGGTAGGTGTAGTTTGCTCTATTTTCACAGCAGTATTAGTTGGTCGATTAATCATCGACTGGTATATTAAAGATGGAAAAGAATTAAGCTTCTGGACTGGTTTTTCTAAAAATGCATTTGCGAATGTGCAAGTGGATTGGTTAGGAAAAAGAAAGATGGCTTATGGATTTTCTTTATTTATTATTGCTTGTGGTATAGCATCTATGGTTTTCAGAGGCTTTGAATTAGGTGTAGATTTTAAAGGTGGATATTCATACAATGTGCAATTTGCTGATGGTGTGGATGTTGATACTGAAACTTTAAAAGCGAACTTAAAAGAAGTTTTTGGTGGTCAAGAACCTGTTGTAAAAGCGGTAAGTACCTCTAATACTTATGGGGTAACCACTAGTTATAGAATTAATGAAAATACAGAGGAAGCTGCCAAAGCGGTTATGTCTGCACTTCATACTGGAATTAAAAAGATAGACCCAGTTAGTCCTGAGGATTTTAGAAGTGATAAGGCTAATGTGACTCATGTAATTAGTTCGAGTAAAGTAGGCCCAACAATTGCCGATGATATTAGACGAACTTCTTTCTATGCTGGTTTGCTAGCATTATTAGTCATCTTCTTATACATCATGATTCGATTTAACGGTTGGAAATTTAGTGCTGGTGCGGTTGCCGCATTGTTCCATGATTCATTAATCGTTTTATCTATCTTCTCCATCTTCCATGGAATTTTACCTTTCCCATTAGAAATTGACCAAGCATTTATTGCTGCAATTTTGACAGTTATCGGTTATTCTATTAATGATACGGTGGTTGTATTTGACCGTATTCGGGAATACATCAACCAGTATTCAGGATGGACTAAAGAAGATATAATCAATAAGGCTGTTGATAGTACAGTAAGTAGAACGGTAATCACATCATTAACTACATTATTTGTAATTGCAATGTTATTCGTCTTCGGTAGAGGAAGTATTCAAGGATTTGCATTTGCATTGTTAGTTGGTGTTGTTGTGGGAACTTATTCTTCAATCTTTGTTGCGACTCCAGTTTTCTATGACTTAAGTGATGATCTTAAGCCTAAGAAATCTACTAGTAAGAAAAAGCAAAAAGGTTTTAGAAGACCAGCTTCTGCTGCAAAATAAAGCCTCTAATCCCTAAAGGGAATGAGGTTGTAAAAGCCGCTATCTTGATTTTTCAAGGTAGCGGCTTTTTATTGGGAATATCGAATTACCAATCACTAATCAACCAATCCCTATTTCCCATCCTGCTTCGCGAAAACTTTAGAAAGTAACTCAGTTGTTCTTGAAGATTTATTTTTACGAATGTCTAATTCTTTTTTCTCTACAAATCCAAATAATCCTACCAAAGCACGATTGGTAACATATCTATCTAATTCTGGATCAACATCTTTAGTCATTGGAAGTCTATTGTAAGTCTTAGCGATTGAATTCCAATATTTAGTAGCATTCACTTCATCCAAAGAATTTTGTACTACAGGCATAAATTCATTAAACAACTCTGTGTTAGTTGATTTTTCCAAATAACGAGTTGCAGCATCATTATTTCCCATTAATAAATTCATAGCATCTTCAATCGTCATTTTTTTAATCGCACTTACAAAAATTGGTTTTGCTTTATTTGCCGCATTTTCTGCAGCTCGATTCATCAATGTTATCATTTTTTTATCCGCATCCTCAAAACCAGGAACTCTTTTCACTTTTTTGATAACGGATATAGCTTCATCAGGAAGCAAAATTTTATACTCACTTCCTAGATATCCATTTTCAGCAGAAAGAAATTCAACTGCGTTTCCAACTCCAACATTTAGCGCTTCTTTTAATCCATTTCCTATTTCATCTTTAGAAATTCCATTTCCTCCTGTTACTTCAGCAACTTTTGATTCCGCTTTTTTTGCTGCTTTCTTTAATTTTCCAAATTGTGCATTGGAAACTTGAATCAAAGCTATGCAAAGTAAAAATGTTAGTATTTTTTTCATGTGAAATTTAATTTTATGATTTAATCTTTAATGATAACGCTTTCGATGTTCATCATGTTTTTAATGAAATCTTAAAGTTTGGTTAATGGATTAAGAATTCAAGATTATGGAATAAGAGAAATTTCTTCGAAATTATGGATTTTTAGACGCAGACTTTGTATGTCTTGCTTATGACTTTGTATGACTATACTTAGTACATCACTTTTCTTCGAAAAAATAATGAGTCATGCACGTGTAAGTCATACAAAGTCATAAGCAAGTCATACAAAAGTCTGCGTCTAAAACATGTCCTAAGTATTATTCTGAATCCATAATCCAGCATTATGGGTTAGGAATAACCTCTGTCTTCTCCCCGAAATACTGCACAAATTTCTGCATTTCGATTGCTAACTCTTTATTTTGTGTTGCTTTATGATAAGAATCCGCCATTCCTCTTAAGGTTTGGTAAAAAAATCGATCCATTTCCATCACTTGCATATCATATGTCCAGAGATCAATTTTTAAGGTTTCCTTATTTTTTTTATCAAATAAAGATAAAAGCATTGCTTTTGTAGCCGTTGGTTGATCGGAATTAGGATTGTCTTCTGAATGCCAATCCATTTCAACAGGGACACCTTTTGCATTTAACCCTACATTAATCTCAATCTTTGTTTTTTTAGAAACTTTTTTGTCCATTGTATTTTATTCTATTAATTTTCGTTTCCCATTTCCCAATTCTTTCAATTGGTCAGAGTAATATTTATAAGTACCTTTTTCGAGTTTTTGAGCTGCTTCAATCATGGCTTTAGCAACATCTTCAGCTTTGATGGGTTGATATCTTCCAAGTAAATTTCCCAATATAGCATCTATTCCTTGCCCTAAAATCATTCCGACTCTTTCCAATGGACGAACTTCTTTCCGTTCGCCAAGCAATATTGAAGGTCGTAAAATATGGGTTCCCCAAAAGTTTAAAGCACGAATTTCATCTTCTAATTCACCTTTAACTCGATTGTAAAAAATCTTAGAAGAAGCATTAGCATCTGCTGCTGAAACTAAGATAAATTGACTCACTCCATTTTCAAAGGCAATGTGAGCAATTTGCTTAGGAATTTCAAAATCAATTTTTCGAAAGGCTGCTTTGCTGCCTGCTTTTTTTATGGTAGTTCCTAAGCTACAATACAAATCATTTCCTTGAATCAATTCTTTATAATCTTCCAACCGATCAAAATCAATAATGTATTGTTCTAATTTATCATTTTGGACAGGAAGCTCCTTGCGTCCAAAACTAATAACTTTCTCGTAGTTTGGAGAAATCAATAAATTATGAAGACAAAAACCACCCACCAAGCCAGATGCCCCAAAAACTAATGCTGTTTTATTTCCTTTTTTTATGGTGACTTTCATACAGGCTTTACTTTAAAACCTTTTGATTTCAATAATCGTAAAACTCCTTTTTTCCCTGCAAGATGAGCTGCACCAATTGCGCATACAATTGATTGCTCTTTCATCATTTTACTTATTCGATCCGCCATTAATTCATTACGATCATAAAGTAATAACTTTCTTTCGGAGCCTAAAGATTTTTTTCCACTTTTATACAATTGTTGGATATCTGCCTTAGCATAAAGATCCGCCATTTTTAATGCCTGTTTCCTAAATTGTTTGATACTCTTAAATGCCTTTAGCATTCCTTGGAGTTGTGTTTTAATAGGAATTTTTGACATTATTTCTAACTGTTCCTCAAAAGTCTCAATTCCTAATAAGATTTTATTTTCTTCTTTTGCATAAAGAAATAATGTTTCATCCAAGGATTTTAATCGATCATTTGAAAAAATAATACTGGTGATGAAGTTAGTAATTTGCATGGGTATGCTATGATTAAATTGCATCAAATCCAATCCAGTCATTCTCCTAAATCGTTTATTTATTTTATTAAATCGTTTGGGAGAAATAAGGGAATCTAAAGTGACCCCCTCTGGTAAATTCATGGCATCAGATTTTAGATTCATATCAGCCGTTTCTATATTAAACTCTAAGGCAAAAGCATCACAACTTCTGATTTTTTCTTTCACTAATTCTTCTGCATGAAATGCTCTTTCATCACTCACATGCATTGTACCAAAAAGGTAAGAATCTCCAGGAAGATTTTTCCCAGATATTTTCCATAGCAAGGATTTTTTGTTTTTCTTCATATCGTTATTAATTGGGAAATGTATGGTTGCATGGTTTCGCTTCGCTATATTTATTCTAAAGAAAATCCCGAATTTTCTATTTCGAAAATTCGGGATGATTCATGTTTATATATCTTATTGACAAATGCCGTCTTTCATTGGGCCTCTATCATTTATGCTAATATTACTCTTCATATTTGAATGGTAAAAGTTTGGAGTCTTTAACAGTTGATAAAGTCATCAAAGTTTTTAACCTTTCAATTTCCTCAATTTGAGAAAGTGTTTTAAATAATAATTGCTCATAAGTTGGGATATCCTTACAAATGATTTTGATTAAAAAATCAGCCTCACCTGTAATAATATAACATTCCGTAATTTCTTCAATCGCTTTGATTTTTTCCAAAAATGCATTTAACGCATTTTCTTTTTGCCAAGCTAATGAAACTAAAACAAAAGTTTTTACACTTAAACCAATCGCTTGAGTATCCACTAAAGCGTGGTAACTTCTAATTATTCCAGATTGTTCCAATTTTTTAACCCGCTCTAAAGTAGGTGCTGGTGATAAACCAATTTTTTTGGATAGATCTAGATTTGTAATCTTACTATTCTCTTGAAGAATCTTCATAATCTTCAAGTCTATTTTGTCAAATTTGTTTTCCATAACTGTTTAGGACTGTAATTTGGATAATTGAGAATAAAGAAATTTCAATAAAAAAAAACCTCATTTCTTAATTCTGTAGGATAATGTTTTAAATCGGGGCAAATATATTGATAAAAAAATTAAAATCAAAAAAACAATCTATTTCCGTAGTATTATTTTACCGCAAATGTCTTTTTCCACATAATTACTAATAATATTTTGTGCCATACAAATAAATATAAAAAGGATATGACAAAGAAAAAGGGTTTTTAACATCCTAAATGCTAAAAACCCTTTATTAAAATGTAAGCAACTATTCAGCATTATCTCATAAAAGAAAGTGAATTAGTTAATTTGTTGATTGGTTAATTAGGTTAACGTGAATCCACACTCAGATCACAATTTTTTTGTTCACCGACTCACCTAATTAACTATTTCACCAATTCACAAATCAACTTTTGAATAAAATAAACTGATGTTGAATAGTTATAAAAAAAGTAATTACTTGATTATGGGAAAATACCCAAAGTCATATAATCACTTGCTATTTTATCTAGTGCATTGATAAATGCAGCAGTACGTAAATCAGTTACATTTTTCTTTCGTTTCTTTATCAAACGAATTTGCTGATAAGCCATAACCATTGTTTCTTCTAATCCAGATCTAACTAAATCAATCTCATCTGCACCTCTAGTTAAAAAGTCTTTTTCTTTCGCCCCAATTGTTTTTCCTGTTTTTTCCTCAACAAGACCTACTAAATTAGAATAAGTTCTATGGTCAAATCTTTTCTCTAATCGACCAAATCGCATATGCGAAAGGTTCTTCAACCATTCAAAATAAGAAACCGTTACACCACCTGCATTAATATACATATCAGGCAAAATCATCACTCCTTTTTTCAATAAGATTTCTTCTGCATCTGCCGTTACAGGGCCATTGGCTGCTTCTGCAACAATCTTCGCTTTTACAGATCTTGCATTGCCTTTATGGATTTGTCCCTCCAGAGCTGCAGGGATCAAAATATCACATTTCACCGTCAGGACATCCTTTCTACTTTTCATAGTTTTAGTCCCGGGGAAGCCTAGGATTGAACCAGTTTTCTTACGGAATCTCATCAACTTATTAATGTCAATTCCATTCTCATCGTGGATAGCACCTTCGTATTCCGCTACGCTAATGATTTTAGCACCACCTTCATATTGGCAAATCGAAGCTGCATAATATCCAACATTACCAAGTCCTTGAACTGCAATAGTTTTTCCTTCCATTCCAGTTGTCAAACCTAATTCTTTCATATCATCTGCATAACTCAATGTTTCTTGCAAAGCATAAAAAACACCTCGACCAGTTGCTTCTGTTCTTCCTTGGATTCCGTAAAGGTTTACAGGTTTTCCAGTTACACAACCTGCAGCATCTAATTCACCACCTTTAAAGGTAAGGTAGGTGTCAAGAATCCAAGACATTTCTCTTGAGCCTGTTCCGTAATCTGGAGCAGGTACATCAATTCCTGGCCCAATAAAATTTTTCCGAATTAATTCTGCGGTGTACCTTCTGGTAATTTTTTGTAATTGTGAAGTGGTATATTCTCTAGGAGAAATTTTCACACCACCTTTGGCACCTCCAAAAGGTACATCAACAATTGCACATTTATAAGTCATCAAAGTCGCCAATGCCATAACCTCATCTTGGTTAACTTTTTGGCTGTACCGAATACCACCTTTGGTAGGCAATCGGTGATGACTATGCTGTACTCGATATGCTTCGATTACTTGGTAATCTTTTCCAATTTTTACTGGAAATCGCATTTGATAAACGGAATTGCAGGCTTTTATTTGAGCAAGCAATCCTGGAGGTAAGTTGGAAAGGTCTGCCGCCTTGTCAAAGTTACGGCTAACGCTGTCTAAAAAACTGATTTTTCCTGTCATTGATTTTTATTGTTCTATAAGTGATTCTAATTTGGTTAGTTTACGTTCAAGATAAACCAAGAAAAGAATTATACCAATGAAAATCGCTACAATCACCGCTACCACTACATAAATCTTTCCTGTACTGTGCATAAAATCCAGATCTTGGCTTTGAGCTGCTAATTGATTACTTAGCAAAATCTGTATAGACAAAAATGTTATTAGAAACTTTTTCATAACTAAAAAATGATTAGCAAAAGTGAAAGAATTTTTTTAATTAAACAAATTTATTTTTCACGACTTACGATCGCTTCGCTTGACGGTTACGAATAATTGTGATTTCAAGAATATTCGTAACCGTCAAGCGAAGCGTCCGTCGGTCGTCAAGCGTAGCGTCCGTAAGTCGTATTAAATCTCCAGATACTTTTCTTCAAGAACTCGGAAACGATAGTAAATGGTTGCTAGCCAAAAACCCAATAAAGACCATCCTATAATGGCTGGATAAAAAACCCAACGCATGGTTCCATCCAAATCACTTCCTCCCATTGCAGGATTTCCACCAGAACCTGGATGGAGACTATCGGTCATTCTTGGTACTACATTGATTAAAACTAAAGCTGCCACGAATGCAAACAAATTATAAACCGCTGCTACCCTTCCCCGTTGTTCTAAATCATCAAATGCATTTCTTAATACGAAATATGCAAAGTAAATTAAAAGTGCAATTGCCGTCATATTCAACTTGATTTCTTTCCAAGTCCAATAGGTTCCCCAAGTAGCTTTTGCCCAAAGCATTCCAGTTACGATTCCTAGAATTCCAAATAACAATCCAATTGCCGTTTTTACTTCTGCTCTTAAATCATGGTCGGGATCTTTGGTTCGGATAAACATAAAACTATTATAGGTTGCTCCAATAAATAAAAACAACATTCCAAACCACAATGGAACATGAAAATAAGTATTACGAATAGTTTCAAATAAAATTCCTCGGAAAGGAAAATTGATTCCACGATCACTTAAATTCTCAACCTCTGAATTCACCCAAACTTGAGATCCTTGAATACTATCAATAGCAGTTTGACTAATTT
>Ga0114957_1003032_pt1 | contig 15463 bp, 25 predicted proteins | sample BantaG_FD_87175 | JGI IMG/M metagenome (GOLD analysis project Ga0114957, IMG submission 87175) | Marine algal microbial communities from Bantry Bay, Ireland - BantryBay_4 metaG | ecosystem: Host-associated > Algae > Red algae > Unclassified | place: Bantry Bay, Ireland | collected 2014-11-21 | reverse complement strand
CTCGCCATCGGAGATAGGTTGGCTTCTTGTCTCGAGATAGCACAAACCCGGACACGACGGCACCACGGCCCGTCGGGCACCGTCGAGCGACTCCCCCGGCCTGCAACAACAGCCGCCGGGTGATCGGGACCACAAAGTGTTCACGTCACGTGAACCGTCAGGGGCGTCCGCACCGTTGTCGCCGGGGCTCGCGAGAGGAGAGGCGTCCCTCGAAAGGGACGATCCCCTCTCCCCTGCTGCTCCACCAAGTGTGGCAACAAAGAAGGCGCGAACAAATACCCTAAAACCACACTGACAGTACAAAAGAGAAGGACCTAAAGGGTCAACCTACCGCGAGGACCTAGACGGCGCAAAGGCGCTTAAAGGCTAGGACTCGAGAGGGACGCCAAGATTCAGATGGCGAGCAAAACGGGGCGGCGCGGGGCAAGGCCGGCGCCGTAATAACAAGACGAAAACAGACGAAAAGGAGAGACGAAAGAGTAACACCTGGCCCGAATAGGGGGGCTACTTAGGGAGGGACAGCCGTCGCACAGGCCGCAATCCGAAGTACGGAGAGACGGGCGCAAGTCCCGGCAGGGGCATAAGTACTGGACTTAGCCCCTGCCGAATGCAACACTGTACATATGCCCCTTTCGGGTTGCTTGTCTCTGCGAAGGTGAACGAGGAGGTTGCCCTGCTAAAAGGGCACCGGCACTGCAGGCCGCAGTTTTCCACGTTCGGAAAGCCTGTTCGGCAACCAAGGTGTCCGATGACTCCTTGCGCTCTTTCTGAGAAGCAGCCCCAAGACGGACTGTTTTTGGATCTGCATTTTCTTTTGATCCAAGTGCACGTCTGACTCGTTTTCCTCAAATGAGCACGACCTGTGGTCATGATGTGATCGTCTTCGTACCCACATTCCATCGTGCCTCCCCGTTGCATCATACCCATACGTACGAACCACAGATCACACCTACAACGCACCGCCGCCCCGTCATGTCTCCTCACAGCAACCTGAACAGCAACTGCTTCCTCCTCGGTGGTACAAAATAATAGATGGACAAGGCTTTCATGAACACCACCGCCCTGTCGGTCACTCCGCGCGCCACCTCACCCCAAATGATCGAGCACTGAAGAAGATTTACGAACACCGACTGGTATGCGGCACTCGTCGTCGAAGCCACCGCGTCGGTCGCACCGCCCGTCAGCCCGCCCCACACAGACGAGGAGGGCATCTACTGGAACAACAAGAGCATGTGCACGGCGCTCGTCGTCGGCGCCAGAGCGTCGGTCGCCTCGCCTGCCACCACGCCCCACAAGTACGAGGAATGCATCAACTCGAACGAAAAGAGCATGTGCACGGCGCTTTTCGTCGGCGCAACCGCGTCGGTCGCCCCTCCCACCACCTCGTTCTCAAGTGGGACGACGAAATCAGTTTAAAACGCGACTGCATGCGCGCGACGCTCGTCGTCGGCGGGACCGTGTCGGTCGCCCGGCCGCCGAGAACGCCCCGCACGAACGGACCCGGCATCAACTGAGACGACAAGGACAAGAGCGCGGTGCTCGTCGTCGGCGCAACCGCGTTGGGCGCCCCGTCCGCCACCACGCCCGATGAGTACAAGGAATGCATCAACTCAAACAACAAAGACATGAGCGCGGCGCTCGTCGTCGACGTCAACGCGTCGGTCGGCACGCCCGCCACCACGCCCCACAATGGAAAGAAACGCATCAACTCGAACAACAAGAGCATGTGCACGGCGCTCGTCGTCGGCATAGCTGCATCCGTCGCCGCTCCCACCACCCCGCTCTCAAGTGGGACGACTTCATCCATTTGAACCGGAACTGCATGTACGCGGCGCTCCTTGTCGGCGGCACCGTGTCGGTCGCCTCGCCAGTCAGCACGCTCCACACGTACGGGAACTGCATCAGATGAGACAACAAGGAATTGAGTGCGGCGCTCGTCGTCGGCACCACCGCGTCGGTCGGCACATCCGCCACCACGCCTCAGACGCACGAGGCCTGCGCCAAATCGAACAACAAGGACATGAGTGCCGCGCTCGTCTTCGATACAACCGCCTTGGTCACGCCGCCCTCCACCACGCCCCACAAGTAGGAGGAATGAATCATCTTGATCAAGAAGTGCACGTGAGCGGCGCTCGTCGTCGGCACCACCGCGTTGGTCGCCCCGCCCGCCAGCACGTTCGTCACGTATGAGGAGTGCCTGAACTGGAACAATACGGGAATGTGCGCGGCGCTCGTCGTCGGCGCCACCGGGACGGTCGCTCCGCTCGCCACCACGCCCCACAAGTAGGAAGACGGTATGAACATGACGGACGATGACTTGGACGCTGCGCATTTTGACGATTGTCTGAGTTAGTTATGGTGCCTGCAACAGCGCCCAGGTAATCGCGCTGATTTGGCCGTTCATTTTTTGTCTTCGCATGAGGCCGTACGTGCTGGACGACAAGAAGTCCGACCCGGCGGTCGAAGCGTGAGACGCCATGAACGAGGCGGCGCTAGCGGCCATCAGATGTCGGTCAATCCCGTGCATCTCAACGCGGTCACGTCGGTTGACACGGTAAAGCAGGCGTGGGACGCAATGAAGGTCAGGTTCGAGGCACGTGACAATGCGGAGCTGCTTCTGCTCAAGATCGAGCTGAACAACCTGCAAAAATGGCGACGACGAGAACGTCATCAAGTTTGCGTCGCGCTCCAAGATGATCCGGGACGAGCTTGCCATTCTCGGACGGCAGAAGTGGATGAAGTGGCGGCCAGCGCCCGGATGGAGCTCTTCCATCGAAACAGAGATGATCGTTCTTGCGTGCACTCAACAGATGGCAAGGCAGGTTGCAATTGGCCTGAACCCGACGAATGTCCGTCTTCGGATGTTGCGTTGACATCCGCGGCCGACCCCAGCTGCGTGCACGCCGCGGCAAAAGCCTTCTCCACGTCGGCAACCAGATTCTCAACTCCTATCCAGTCAGCACCTCACGGATGACCCGTACCCCCCCGTGTGTAAGTCAGACCTCGCCGAGGACCGCACTGTTCCTCAGACAGGTCTCGGAGCTGTCGGCTGTGTTGAAGAACCTTCGGTCAATCTCGTCGCGAAGCTCCTGCACAACGGGCCGTGCGTCGACACCCAAGCAGTCCGTATCCTTTTCGCCCTCGATGAAGACAATACCGCAGGGATACAAAACGTTGTCGACCTCTATGACCGCGTCCTCATTGTGCTTCAGGTAATCCTCGATGTCCACCGCCCCGACGGCGAGCGGCAAATCGGAAAACCGCGGCACGTTGATTTTGTCCATGTGCATCGTCTCGCAGAGCTCGACCAGAAGAAGAACGGTTTCGGATAGCGTCGCCGTTGGCCACTGGCTGGCTCCGTAAACTCGATCGCCGGTTGCAACACGGCGATCAGCTGTCGCAGCACGTTCCAATCGTTCTCCGAGATCTGGCACTTGAGTTGGTCGGCCTTCAGCACCCGAGAGCGAAAGAACGCAAAAAGGCACGGCCACATGCCATACAGCCGGCACAACGACAAGCAGGTGGAGCCCCAGCGCTTCGGTACGTCAGAAAGGAGGTTGCGCCATGCACAGTCTTCGAGATCGTCGATTCGCGAGAGGGACAGCACGTCAACGAGGGAGTGCTGGGAGATGCGTACCGTGGCGCGGCAGCGGGCGAGGAACTCTCTTTCAAGCGTACTGCGGCAACTCCTCAGTGGTCTTGCTTGACGTTTTGCCGGCCGGGTGAGGCGGGCAGACCGCTGCGTTGGAGTCTCTCGATCCACCAAGAGCGGGTCGCACAGCGTTGTGAATGGATTTGGAGGCACATGGCACCCATGCTCCTGTGACGCCAATCATGGCCTTGCGTACGTTGGCGCCAGAGTCAGTTGACGCGGAAGCGACGTCCGACACATGCAAACCGAAGAATGAAACCCGGTTCGCCAACCACGAGCGAATGTTGGTAAAGGTGTGACGCCAAGAGCATCGCCACACGCCGAACGGTAGCTCCCTCACTTCACCTGACGACGAGTTCACAAACCGGACCAGAACCGATCCATAACTAAGATGAGAATTGGTCTCTGTCCACAGGTCGGCGGCGACGTGATCAAGGGCAGCACCGGCGTACGCGTCCTTAGCCGTTGCGATGGCGTTTCGTAAAGCGTCCCGCACAAGCAAATCCAGCGCTGTCAGAAAATGAGCGACCGTCCCAAGAGCGGGAGAGGCGTACTTGGCCTTCAGCCCTTCCAGAAACGCGCGCACGTCCGCGTTCTTCCAAAAAGAGTGCGGCGACTTGGTCATAATGTGAATTTGGGCAAATCGCAGGTGGTGCTCGCGGCGGACCCGCGGGAGCAGCAACCGGCGAATGGACCCGTCATCAGCGACAGAGCGCGTCCAATTCCCACCTTCAGCATTTTTCAGCAAGTAGAGCGCTGCTTGAAGGTGGTCGGCACGACAAGTTGGACCGGCCTGGCCCTTTCTCGTCGTCTCAACGTGTTCGCTGCCGATGCTCGGTGCTTCGCCTTTGAGGAAAAGATGCGTTTTGACCTTATCAATTGCACGAACGCGACAGCGCACGACAAGATCCGTGACAGACTCCCCACCCTCCTTGCGCTGATGGACGTCTAGCAGCCCCCACAAGGCCGATGCTGCATCAGGCTTGGCCTCTTAATTAGGCTGGAGGGCCCACTCATTTCCACGGTGCATCAAACACGTCTTCGTGGCTGCCATCTCAAACATCCGTGTCATGCCAACTACATCGCGGACGAAGATCTCAAATGTTGGTACAGCTGCATCCAATATGCGTCAAACACTCTGAGGGCGCTTGCGACCAGACGGTCGCGCTTCAAAGTCGGAGACATTGTCATCAGGAACGTCTTGGCGGCTATCAGAAGGAGGTGGAGTGACCTGGTCACTTGACGCTGTCGGACGCAACTCTAATGCCGTTAGCGTTGCGGGCACGTCGACGAGCTCGCGTCACGTGAAGAGGCTTCTCCTGGCGCACGTGCACGTTTAGCAGCTCTCTGAGAACAATTCAAGTAAGCTTGGCAAGCGCGTGTGCTTGCTGTGGCGGTTGGCGCTTCCGCAAATGGGAGGGGCGTGGCCCCTCAGCTGTGGACAGAACACCCCTGGGGATCGTCCCAAAGTATACCGATCCGGTCCAGCAAAGGAATGATGTGTCCAGATCGCGGGGATATCGGATTCGGTCGGGGGCGGGGCTTTTCCCCAGTGGTTTTCCCAACTCCCCAACTACTTGTTGGAACTTTTTTGCTTTGGAGGGATTTATCTGTTTGGCGCATTTGGGGTGGCTACTTCGGCCACCGGCGTTCGGGTTCGGGAGGGGTGTATTGACAGCGGGGACGCCGTCCTCGTAGCCGTTTGATAAAACCAACTGTGCTTCGTCCTACGATTCCCCCCTTGGCTTTGCCGTGATCCTCCCCTCCCGTTGGGGGGAAGCTAGGCTGCGGGTCGATTGCCGGGGGAGTTCCTTCGACGAACCGAGCTGATCAAGAGGTCAGTTCGGCAAGACGACGAACCAGCGTGGTGGTGCCCAGAACCATTACAAATTCTGGTGGAGCAGCAGAGGATTCCGGCCGTTGGCACGCCCGTACCGGGTAGCCGGTTCCCCGATCGTTCTTTGAATTGCGAGTTCAAGGCGACGTGGAATTTCTCGTTGGTCTGTCGTTGATTACCGGCCGGCCACTACGATGGCGTCGCCGCACGACATTTCCAAGTTGGACGCGATCGCTAGCGGTACGCCGGCGAATACATCCGCGGTGACCCCAGCGGTCGCTGCAACAGGAAGATCCGCGGCTGGATCAGGGATTCCCTTCACTCCGCCTCGGCCATTGGCGGACCCTGTGGGCGAAACGGTACGGCGGGTCCCGTCGGGGGGCGATGCCTTTCTACCTCGACTTCATGACGAACGGATGGGATTGGTGGATCAAAGTCGTGATTAGAATACGCTTTCGGCGATTGCAGATCTGGACACGGCGCTGTCGACGTTCCGCGAGTCGTCATTGGCCGATGTTTCTCGAGTCATCGCGGCGAGCCCCGCGGGCTCTGCTCAAGACGCCCCCCGGCGAGATTCCCCCCTGCACACGCGTAAGAGCCGCAGCACAGGGAGGTCACGGCGTCACCGTAGTCCCTCGTCGTCATCGTCGTCTACATCTTTCTCGCCGTCACCCGCGACAACCGACAACGACGACTACCACGTGGGGCGCGAGGTGGAGTATGGAAATTTGGCGGTCCTCGAGTGCCGAGACGATCGCTTTGCGGGCGTCCTGGACTTCCGATCGTACCGCCTACGGAACAGTCACTCGACCGACAGGGCGTCGCAGGCCCGCAAGATGGGGCGGACGGGTGAAGGCCTGCGATGACAACGACGTGTCCGACTCGATAGACTTGAACCTCAATCCCAACTTTCTCGCGGCCGACGCGGAGACGCGGTTCACTCGGACTCTACCGGGGTCGGATATCGCCGGCGGATGGGGCTTACTCAGATCCTCTCCCGCGGCGGTCATTTGGTTGTTGTCGACCTACGCGGAGCCGCACGCTTTGGGGCTGGCGCAGGACATGTTTAGCCGGGCGGCGCTCGTGGACAACGACGGGGTAGACACCGTCGCGGTACGCCTACGAAGCCTCGCCGAGCTTAGCGGCAACGTGCACTCAGAGGAAATGATGAAACAGCCGCTGATCTAAGGCCTGCCGAAATACCTGCGGACAAACGCTGTCGTGTGCAACTCGGCGCAACGAAGCGGAGAGAAGTCTTCGATCTACGTGGCGGGGAAGTATCGGGCCGCCAAGGACTGCGTGGTGTTGGCTGAATGGGGGTCCCCCAGGGGATCATCGTGGAAGGGACAGACGTCGTCGGGGCCCCGAGGCCTCTCGGTCGACGATCTCCACTTTCCGTGGGAGGAGGACGACACTGCGACGCACAACACAATCAGGGTGCTTCCATCGGGTACCCCGGGGTTCCGCACGGCCGGAGCAGCGCCCTACTCTCGGCAAGAAGCCCCGACGGGTCCCTCGTTGTGCTTTTTGTGTTGGACGCGCGGACACCGGGTCCCTGATTGAGAGATTCTGACAAACAATCAGTGGGACCTCGTGAAAGCCGCGAGGAGCACCTTCCTTCGACAGAGGAACTCGAAGGCGGGCGCCACCTCGGATCGCACCTCCGTCGTGGTCCTGGTGTGAGACGACCTGTTGAGTGGCGCGGAGTCAACGAAGACGGAAACGGGAGACGCCCCGCCCGTGGAAAACCCCGACCAAGGGGCGCCGCGGGGCGGGAAACGCCAAGGGAAGGTGGCGTCGCCATCTTGCCCAGTCCCCCCTGTCCGCCTCAACCCCTCAATCGCCCCCCGTCACGTCACGTTTGCCTCCTCAGAAACAACAAGGACGAGGCCGGTCCCGGCCTGATGCCCCTGCCGTCTTGGGCGATACCGCCCGCGGTTCAAGAGGATGCTGTTGCTGCTACGGAAAGACACTTTTGAGATTTGCGCGTCGAACCGGTTGGAGCCATAGCAGACCCCCATCCCCAAGAGGGCGGTGGTCGACACTGACGCCGGATTAACCGTGATCTGCGCTGATATGTTGCCCGAGGGGTGGACCGAGTATGCATCGCGGGCGCCGCCTAAGACCCAGGTGAGTGACGCCTCGTAGCAGCTGCTCGAGGTGAACACGGAAGTGTCTGTGACCATCTACGTCGGGGGGCCCGCCATGGAGTATGAGTTCCTTGTGGTTAAGGCACTGTCGGTTCCGCTCATTCCCGGAAGGGACTTCCCGCGCCTTTACTTGCACACCATCTCCGCCAAGACGCAGACGATCAAGTGGGACGATGGCGCGTTCACGGTGGCGATGCGGAGCTGGACAGGGAACACGCGCCCCGCGCCCCCTCGTAAAGGAAACAAGCCGAAGGCCAAAGCTGGAGCTAACAGGCTTCGGAACGGGGTCGCCGCGGGCCCGCCGTGCACCAAGGCGGTCGAAGTGTCCTGAAACATCAAGGGGGTCCACGTGGTACGGAAACTCCCCGTCAAAATGAGCCGACGAAAGGTACTGTTGCACAACGCCGTCGCGGAAGGTTCCGCAAACACCCTGCGGCCCCTTTTCCTGACGAACATCGGGGATGTTCCGGTGCATCTCAGCAACGGGTATGTCATCGGAATCGCAACGGCCTACAATGGACCGCTGCACGTCGTCAAGGAGGAGGAGGAGCCGGGGGCGGTCATATCGATGGGGGCAGACCTCCGTGACGAGCCCGACGAGGAGGTTGGGGTGGGCCGGCAAGCTGAGGAGGGGATCGACGAGGGACAACCTCCGTCTCAACAGCCGGACAAGACGTCTCCCAAGCCGAAAGTTCACTGGGTCGGTGTCCCCGGTCCGCTTTGCGGTGCCGTGGACGACCTCCTCGAGGAGTACAAGGCGCTTTGAGCGGGGCAGCTCGGCAAGGTCGACGTCACCCCGCACCGGATCAAGGTGACCACCGGGGCCCGACCACGGCGGTCACAACTCTATCGGGCGAGCCATGGTTCGAAAGACATCATCGCCAAGGAGGTGCAACGGCAATGGGACCTCGGCGTCATCGAGCCCTCGAGTGCCGAGTGGGCCTTCCCTGTCGTCCTTGTCCCGAAACCCGACGGGACGATGCGGTTCTGCGCGGATGACCGCCAACTCAACGAAGTAACGGTGCTGGACGTGTACCCGTTGCAACGTATGGACGATTGTATTGACTTTTTCGAGGACGCCAAGATGTTTTCGACGCTCGACTGCAACTCGGGGTATTGTCAAATCCCCGTGGCGGACGAAGACCGGGACAAGACGACCCTCGTTTGCCACGAGGGGGCCTATCGTTACATTCGCCTTCCCTTCTATTTGTCCAATGCCCCGGCGACCTTCTAACCAGGGGTTGTCATGAATATATTCCAGAGGAATGAATCCATGCATTATATCCGTATCCAATGCGGATACGCTCCGGGAACGCGTCTTCTTAATGCATTATGAGAAAGAAAGGAGAGGATATCTCTATCTTGTCGGCCAACCGCGTCGCCGCACTTGACCCGCATGAGGCCGACGCCGAACCTGCCGTTGACATGGACCGCCGGAAGGGCGGGGCAAAGTGCGTCGCTTGACTCCTCGGAACTGAAGACTCCCGGATCGGGGTCGTGCCGATCGCTGGGCGCAAACGACGGGCCGTTTTCCCACCGGCCGTCGCCGAAGCCGCGGCACGTGACTTGGTGGCGCCTGCGGGCGCAACTGGCGCCGACGCAGCCGCCTCACCAGCCCGTAGGGAGGCCGCCGTCGAACTCTTGGCCTTGGGGGTCGTCCGTACTGGCGAGCGCCGCGCTCGTCCGAGTGGCTGCTGCCGCCTGGCCGCCCAACTTGGCCATGCCCTGCGTTGGCGCCCCGCCGCCGGCTCGGGCCTCCGCCGCCGCCAGGCGGCGCTCGGACTGGTCCGGCGTCCCACTTGACGCCCGAGCGGCGAGCCCCGCACTTAAAATAGGCTTCTCCTCCGTCGGCGCCATTCCCGTCGACTGCAAGGATGCCTTGGCCGCCGCGCTCTAGCAAAGAATCGGGGCGGACTGGCGTGCGGGACAGCCGCCCCAGAGGCGGGAGGGGGGCACCACACCCGGCGTCGGATATACTCAACACCAACAGTTCTTGAATACGCTAACATTGTTGCAGCAACTGCTTGGACACGGATCGGTTCTGTATCCGCAGACAAGAACAAATGAATATGAAAAAGAATCCGAAATTTAAAAACGAAAATGTATTTGCAGCCGGATAAATCAGGCGTGGTTGGCATGCTGGTTCGTACAGTGCGAATTTTTTCGCAGAAACGGCTTCTATTATTCAATGCTCGCACGGTACGAACTTCTGCGCGAGCCCAAATGGGTGATTTGGTTGCTGAATGCCGCCAATCTGGGCTGTTCAGTTCGTTTCAGACCAATTCAAGGGGCTGCCACGTCGCATCCACATCTACCCGACGCGAAGGCTCGTCACAGCTGGAAAATATTGTTCCTGCACGAGGGCCTCTCTGGCGTGCCCAGACAGACGGACCCTGCGTCAAAATCTCGGTGGAATTTGGAACACCAGCGATGCCGACGCAACGGCTCGGAGCTGGACCGACCCTACCAGTGGATGCATGGACAGGTTGACCTAAGCACGAGGACTTCGGGCGACGATTTCGCTCTTCGTGAATGGCCCAGCAAGCATCGCATCAACAGCTTGAGAGCTGCCGAGTTTCATTCTTGCCACGTGGCCCATACGTTGCAACCAGCGACGATGGTTTTTACTGTCATCTCTAGGCAACGGGGGAGCGCCACGAAATTTATGCGGTGCGTAAGAGCGAGCTGGGGCGCGCCCCCTGTCCAGACAAGCTCAGGAGCAGCTGCAGAGCGACAATGCGACCCTCTTGTCACCGCCTGGGAGCATCAAAAACGTTACGTGCGGGGCCGGCACACTGGTCCGTTGACGCGCCTGAAGAGGGCAGGACCTATGAAGATTGATCCTGCGGCCCTAAGTGCCCGGAAGGGGGTCAGAGGGCCACGGGGAATGCATTATCTCGCCCACAAAAATCTTGGTCTAGACAACGACTGAGGTGGCCTAACTGAGAAGTGATCCGCAATCCGCAACACGACGCCCTGAGCAAGGTCAACGCATTGCTGAATGACGGCTGCCCAATTCCATGAACCGTGAGGCCTGTGACTGGAGTGTGTCCAATCGCACGGGCTACCCCATTTATGGGGGCAGGAGGGGCCCACCCCGTCCGAGGGTCGTGTACGGGCCACACCATTGCAGTTGTCGCGCGCCTGTGTGCCCCATCAGAATTCTGAAGAACCCCTCCAAAGAGATGCCCTGGGGAGGAAAGGGCGGTGTATATGCATGTTACATGAGACAGAGCTGCCGCGATGAGCACCGCACCGCCGCGGTCGCCACGGCGGTCGTCACCGCCACCGTTGGCGCCACCGTCGCCACCGCCACCACCGTTAACGCACTCCCACCTCTGTGCTCGATCGCCTGCCTGTGGCATCTTCCACTGCCCTCGCCGCCTTCTCATCGGTCGCGCACCATTGCAGGCTCCGCTTTTACTCCCCGGCACTGTGAAGCGGCCTCTCCTTCACCGTGGTCTTCACCCGACTAGACGACGGACGCGAAGGCCGCTGGAGATGGCAACGCTTCGGCGGGCGTGACCGCGGCCGCCGTATTGGCCGCACAGTCTGTGTCCGCCTGGACGGCATTGCGCCTGCGCATCTGCGGTATCAGCCGGCTCCGTGCGCACGTCGGCTCTGTGACCGGCCGCCGCGCCAACAAAGATCGAGACTTTTAGGTCGGCCTGCGCCGCATCATGGCAAATTTCTTCGGGCTGGACGACAGCGAGCCCGTAAATGACGAGGCAACATTTGAGCGCTGCTTTTGAGTGCCCCGCGTCGTTTTCGAGTGGATACATTCGGAAATCTAGGAGGATCCCTTCTGGCGCAAGACGGTCAACGCAACAGAGTACTTGGAGGCGTACGTCTCGCAGAAGCTTGTGGCCGCCTTCCGTGTCCTCTCGTTTTGCGAGACGTATGACCAAGCCGACGAGTACGTCCAGCTTCTCTTGGCGACTATTGAGACATGTGTCAAGAAGCTGCTTCACGTTCTGAACACCTGCTACGAGCCTGAGTACCTTCATCAGCCGACCAAGACCTAGCTGAAAACAATTATGAAGCGCTGCGCCGCTAATGGCCTACCAGGTTGCATCGACCCCTTAACCTGCCCCCACTGGGAGTGGCGTGGGTGCCCCAAGGCCCTGGCGGGTCAGTACATGTCCCGCAAATCGCTGCGCGCCATCGTTCTCGAGACTATGTGCGACCATAATCTGTACATCCACTACCTCTTTACCGGCGCACCTCGATTCCAGAACGACCTTAAAGCGCTCGGCCCGTCCCCGCTTGTGAAGGACATAATGAACGGCATCCGGCCTTCCAAAGACTTGCCGTACACCGTCAACGGCCGCACGCGCATGATTCTCTACTACATCACGGACAAAGCCTACAAAAAGCACCCTGTGTTTCACTCATGATACGTCAAGCAAGTCACCCGGAAGCAGCGCATCTTCAATCGCCTCCGGGAGGCAGTGCGAAAGGACATGGAGCGCCTATATGGTGTGTTGACAACAAGGTTCCATACGCTGCTGCGGCCATCGAGATTCACGACCGTGTCGCAAATGATTGAGGCAGTGAAGGCGATGGCAAATTTGCACAATATGATCGTGTTACAGAGGCGGGGTCTCTTTTTGGGCAACCGGCGCGTGTCTGCCGCCGCCGCGGCGCGTAGCGGGGGTGGCGTTGCCGATGACGGTATGGTAAGCGGTGGAATGGGCGGTGGGGTCACGGCCCCTCCCCCCCTTGGCTCAACGGCCGCTGGGAGTGACGACCTGGCCAGGCGCGGCGACGGCGGCGCGCATGATGGCAGTATGGGGAGCGGTGGGGTGGGCCGCGGGGTCGCGGCCACGCGCACCCTTGGCTTTGGGGCCGCCGGGGGTGACGGCCCGGATTTTCAAGGCGGCGGTGCTGGGCACGTCGGCGTCGTGCAAGCGCAACTCGAGCCCGTACCAGGGGGCTCGATCCCCGAAGAACACATTGGGAAGGATCCTTCTCCCGGCTCCTCTCTGCTTTTTTTGCATGCCAGGGCGGCATGCACGGATAATGATAAGTTAGTGACTTTGCGGGACGACTTGGCGGAGCATGTGTATGGCCAGTATGGCGAGTACCTGGCGCGTCACCTTGAGCGGTGCGTGACCTGGACATGGCGGCCTATCTCTAAGGAGCTGTGGGAGAGGGGTACAGCGTCGACTACTTGGAATGCTTTCTCTTCTCTTCGATTTTTTTTTCTCGAACTTTATTCTTTCTGCGTCTGTTGCTAGTAAGGGCCGCCACCGACGAGAAGAGTGGCGCCTCAGCGACCAGCAGGACAGGCCATTTGAGGGACAGCGGCTGCGACTTCCCAGGTTGCTACTGCCATGCATGCCGTTGCTGCGCTGGAAGACCAGCCAGAGAAAGGTGGGTTGCGACTGACCAGCTGTCCATCGGCCGCCTCAAAGGTGGCAGGCGCCACCCGCCACCGCAACAGCTGATTCCCTTGAATGAATTTCTCACAAGAGCGGTCACCGAGTGGTAGGCAATGGCACCCTCCTTGGTGGCAGGCGGATGCCCCACCCTCGGCGGCAAATGCCGTATCTGCCTCAGCCGCAATGACTTGGGCGCGCTGGGCGATCGTCCGCCAGGAAGCAGATGGCTGCAACTGCGCGGGCGGTGGCTGCCGACCACGCCTTCGGTGCGCTGTACAGGTCATCATCGAGAGGCGAGTAGCTGCACTTATGCTTCCGACCGTGCCTCCAGTGCACCGTACGGCTGTTCATCTAGGGGCGGATGACTGCAACCATGCGGCCGACCGCGTCTTTGGTGCAAGGTACAGGCGGTCACCAAGAGTTGGGTGGAGGCATCCACCCTCGTGTTTACGTGCTAACCAACAGCACAGACTGGGGGGGTACAGCGCGGAGGGGGCAGTGGCAGATTCAAGGTGCGTTGGTGGAAGGCCAATCTGAGGTCGAAGACGGCTGCCACTGCAAACATGGGGCGGTGCGCACGGGGCCGAAAAGTTGTTATCCATGGCGCCCATGTGTGCTAGTTGCGTCCGGCACGGTTTGTAGGAAAGCTCTCGCCCGAAGGCGGGGACAAAACCCTTTATTTTTCTTTTATTTCCACCTACACACACAATTGCAGACACACTCACACACCCACGTACACACACACACACGCATACACACACGCAGACACACACACGAGCACGCCCACGCACGCAATTCTTGATATTCCAGCGACAAGGCCGCCCGAAGCGCAAGCCAAGCACCCACAGGTCGTTCAAACAGCACACACACAAAAACGGAGCGCATTGCCCCCACGCCCAACAGCCAGCTCGTCACCGCTACACAAAAAGAAAAGCACAACCATAAGAAAAAACGTCACTGGATGCAAGTCAAGGCAGAGCGCCAGCGCGCCAACCCGAACAAGGACATCTGCGCATACAACCAGGCCCTACCATGGGTATTTGTTGATTGAGTATACCCTTGAGTATCTAGGTGTCGGCACCAGTACTCAAAACCCAGTAGCAGGTGGGCGCTTACACCCGCGATTGGGATCGCATACAAGAAAATACTCATGCGACATCCAGAAATGAGTATCTCTCGTGTAAGCGGAAGCTTATAGTCCCACAAATGAACGCGCCGCGCAGCTGCGAACTTCCTCGCTGTCTGGTCAAGCGAATCGCTCGAAACTGGAACTTTGAAAGTGGCCGCATCAGAGTACAGCTCTGTGAGACACTCAGCTTGGCCAATCAATGCTTGGATCTCTACAACGGCTCCCTCCGGGGGCTATGTCCAACATCAGTTTGAACAGGCACGCCTGGGACGTCGGCGCGAAATACCCCATCAGGTCCACACAGCTCTGTACCTGTCAAGCTCCGCATCAGGACATGTAATATGTGCTGAGGCTGCGGTACGGTATGTCTCGTGAGCTCAAACAGTCTGAGCGCAACTTGTCATGCACAAAGAAGTCGGTGCCATCCACACTACTGATTTCTGGTCCTCTGGTGGTGCCTGTAGCCCTTGATGCCACGGCTGGCTCGCCCGCAGATCGCTAACCGGCAGCTGTCCCCCCCTTCCTTTATTTTTTCGCCTGCGTGTTGCCTCTTTTCGAAACTGCGTGTTGCTTCCTCTGTCTTGCGTTCTTTTTCTTGTCTTTCCCGTCTTTACGGCCTCTGTCTGCCACGCCTGGTCAGCAGTTCTGAACACTGTTCTTCGAGCGGTCGACCCCTCCACCCCCTTGTGCAATAGATGGCTCATTTTCTCGGCCTTTAGGACAGCGTTCTCTCAGAGTGTAGTGATGCACACATATACTGAGATCAAGATACTTGCTCTCCGTTTCAGAGGTGGCAGTTTGCATTCGTGTCCTCAGTGATCTGAGGGCGTGTCAGCAATGAAACGGTCGCAGTTACGCTAACAGCAAATGGACTTACGTGGCTGAAAAGGACTGTCCTGGCGCAGGGGACACAGGGCTCGGACGGCTTCTGCCCCCCTGCCCCCACCCACCGACCCGAGTGGTGCCAGAAAACCGCGCGCAGAGAATTCCGGGGTTCTATGCGCCCATGATGACCCTAAAGTCTATCTCATCTTATTAGACCGATGGAAAAACGGCTCTGGTTTCGGCGCATGTACATCAATCGACCCCAAACTTCGTAGACGTATCAGAGGGTGGCCCTCGGGTCCTCAGAAGAAAAAACGGAGCGCTAAGCGCAGCACATCCCACCCGTTGATGCCCACTTCCGCCTTCGTATCGATCAGGGGCATCCGATCCGCCCGATTCTCGACAGCACCGGATTTATGACTGGCCAAATCGGGAGGAACGCAAGGACAGGGAGGCTACGTTTTCAGCCTCGTGAGCGAGATCTCG
>Ga0114957_1003030_pt1 | contig 15471 bp, 15 predicted proteins | sample BantaG_FD_87175 | JGI IMG/M metagenome (GOLD analysis project Ga0114957, IMG submission 87175) | Marine algal microbial communities from Bantry Bay, Ireland - BantryBay_4 metaG | ecosystem: Host-associated > Algae > Red algae > Unclassified | place: Bantry Bay, Ireland | collected 2014-11-21 | reverse complement strand
TCCGTAGGTTTCCTATGGCAAGACCCTAAAATGGATCCAGAACATACTGTAGCAGAAGTAATTTACGATTTAGATCATCCTCATGTAACTGCCATTAAAAATTACGAATTGGCTCAAGCCAAAAATGATCAAAATGCTTTAGCTGATGCACTTGCAAAAATGGACGAACTAAATGCCTGGTCCATGGAAGCAAAAATATCAGAGGTGCTTTTTAAACTTAAGATTGAAAATTTTGAGCAGCAGATAAAATCTCTTTCTGGAGGACAGCAAAAAAGAATTGCTTTAGCAAAACTGATATTAGAGGATGCTGATTTTATAATCTTAGATGAGCCTACTAACCATCTAGACATCGAAATGATCGAGTGGTTAGAGACCTATCTGCAGAGATCTTCTTTGACCATTTTTATGGTAACCCATGATCGTTACTTTTTAGAACGGGTATGTAATCATATTGTTGAATTAGATAGAGGAGTAATCCATTCTTACAAAGGAAACTATTCTGAGTTTTTAGAAAAAAGAGCGGCAAGACTAGAAAATGAAGCAGTTGTTTTAGGGAAAACTAAAAAGCTTTTTAAAAAGGAATTAGAATGGATCAGAAGACAACCCAAAGCAAGAGGAACTAAAGCAAAATCTAGGATTGAGAAATTTTCTGAGATAAAAAACCAAGCCAGTAAACGACTCAGCGATGAGAAAGTAGAAATTATGATCCAGTCTACTAGACTCGGAGGAAAGATTATAGAAGCTCATCGATTAACTAAGTCTTACGATGACAAGGTGTTGATTAAAGATTTTGATTACAAATTCAAAAAAGGGGAGCGTGTAGGAATCGTAGGACACAACGGAACTGGAAAGTCTACATTCTTAAAATTAATCACAAAGGAAATAAAACCCACAAGTGGAAAAATTATAGTAGGGGAGACAGTTGTATTTGGGCATTATAAGCAAGAAGGACTACAGTTAACTAAGGATAAAATGGTAATTGATGTAATCCGAGACATAGCAGAATACATTCCTTTAGAGAAAGGCCAAAAACTGACCGCTGAATCCTTACTAGAGCGATTTTTATTTCCTCGATCGCAGCAACGTGTTTTTGTGTCTCAGCTTTCTGGAGGAGAAAAAAGAAGATTGCTGCTGCTTACTGTGCTAATGCAAAATCCTAATTTCTTAATCTTAGATGAGCCTACAAATGATCTAGACATCATGACGCTTAATGTGCTAGAGGAATATCTCTTGCAGTTTGCAGGATGTTTAGTCATCGTTTCTCACGATAGATATTTTATGGATAAGCTGGTAGATCATATTTTTGTTCTAGAAGGAGAGGGAGCGATAAAAGATTTTAATGGTAATTATACGGAATATCGTAGGCGTAAAAAAGTGGCTAAAGAAGCAAAGTCGGAATCAGAGTCAGCAAAAAAAATAACGACAACGACTACGACGACTACCGAGGAAAAACGAAAGTTATCTTACAATGAGAAAAAGGAATTACGATCGCTAGAGGCAAAAATGAAAAAACTAGAAAACAAGAAAACAGAAATCGCAGAATCCTTTAATGATACCAGTCTCACCCCAGAAAAAATAAAAGAGTTATCTCTCGAACTGGGAGAAATCCAAAATAAAATCGAGACCGCAGAAAACCGCTGGCTAGAGTTATCTGAGTTTGAGTAAGCCAGCGATTTTACTCATTAATGGACTACGACTATTTTATCTGACTGTAAAATCCCTTTACTCTCAAATCTAAAATAGTATACACCAGTGGGCAGATGATTTAAAGGTATTTGTAAATGAGCAAAACCTGGATTTAAGCTTTTAGATATAACTTGCTGTCCCATATTATTTACGATGTCAAGTTTACCCTTATTTACTAATTCTCCACTAATCGATAGCTCGTTAAAAGAACTAGTAATAGTAAGGTTTAGATCAGGAATATCAGTCACAGGAGATAGACCATCAGAAACGGCAAGACCATTCATCTCTATCCCTTCCATCTGTGTAAATGTACCTGCAAAATAATATTGATCTTGGAATTTCACAGCGGCGTAAATCGTGCCATCTGTATTATTAATGCCCGATTCATTTCCACCTAAAGAAATTAAATTTGTACTTACGATGCTACCACTGACGATATCTGGAACAACAGAACCGTAGGTGAAAAGATTTTCTTCAATTTCTAGAAAACCTTGGAATATACTATCTTCTCTATAGGTGTATAAAGGTATTTCTGAACTGTTACGATCTATCCAACTTTACCCATCGTAATAGGCTAAATTTTTGTCTAATGTCATATCCCCGCCTACATAAATTTTTTGGCTAGTAGATAAGCAATGAACTTCTGGTATAGCAGGATCAGCGTACTTATGTTCCCAGTCATTTCCATTCCAGAAGGTAAGATTGTAACAAGAATCTCTATTTATATCCATAGCACTCGATAAGACTCCTGTCTTGTTAAAACTTCCTCCGATAACAAGAGAATCTAAATTCGTTAAGTCCATATCTCTGACAGTTCCATCCACGGCAAAGACCCCTTCGTTTCCATCATCGCTATCCGTACTCCACTGAGCTGTAGAAAAATCAAAGTAGACCAGATTAGAAGTGGTGATAGCATCGATCTCGGAAAATGCTCCTCCTATGTATAATTTATTATTGTGTAATTGTAACGTATATATAACACCGTTAGCTGTACTCACCATTGGGACCCACTGATCATTATTCCACTTGGCTATATTTACTTTTACACCATCTATCATAAAATCTCCTCCGATATAAATATCATTATCATCGCTGATAGCGATATCATTTACGATTCCATCTACACCATCACCCATGGTTATCCAATCTGATCCATCATAGGCGATTACATTATCCGCAGTGATGCCATCGACTGCTATAAAATCTCCAGCTATGATTAAAAGGGATTGGTCAGGTGTGGCTTTCATTACATTTATTTTTCCATCTATGCCATCACCATCTCCCCATGGAATCCAGTTTAGCTCTGCCGATGGATATCCAGGCTGTATAAGTGCGAGCTCGTTTGTAGAAAACCCATACTGATCAGCCCATTGTGCTAGCTCGGGATAAGACATCTCTTTTATAAAGGCGTAGTTGTCTTCCGATTTTATTTATGAGCGATATATCACCAGTGCATTTTAATAGATGTCCTACGGCACAGTGTGTGTTTAGATGATCTACAAAATAGGGTTGTCGTTTAGTATGATGCAGATTTATCGGAAATGTTTTTTGATGACTATATTTTAGCAGTTGATAAAGTAGGGAAAAACGATTAGTTTTTTCTAAATCACTAAAGTGTTTTACAGCGGTTTCTTTTTTTAATATTGATATAACCATTTCTAGATGAAACTCGATGCGGTCTTTTTCCGATTTAAAATTTATAAAATAGTCAAGATTTTCAGGGAGTTGCTTTTGCCATTCCTTATTAACTTCTTTTAGATGATCACTAGCTAGAGCACATACGGAGTGGTGTACTGGAGAGGTAAAAGCAAGTTGAATGGAAATTAAAATTATCGATATTACGAGAGTGGCATTTTTCATAGTAAGGTGATTTTCAGTTAAATTAAGTATAATCTTACTATCTCGTAAAATCTTTATGTAATCTTATGCAATTATGTCGTGATCTTTAATAAAGATTTTAAAATTTGTTTTCAGTAGAATTAATTACTGTGGTGCTTGTCGTTTTATTTTTTCAGCCTTTGGATCAGCTTGCTGTGCGACAGTCTATTTTATAAAATAATAGATTTAATAAAAACTAAGTTCTGCTAAAATATTTCAACTAAAAATTTAGTTAATGAATCATGACATTGACTTACAGGAATATAATTTTGTTTTTTCTAACCTTATTTAGTATTTGTACATATGCTCAGCAAGATCCATTTTTTATGCCATTCGAGGGTGATGTTTATAAGCTTCCTGCAAAACGGGTAATGGATGGAAAATTTGGATTTAGTGAAGATATTTATGATTACCCTATAATAGGAAAGATCTCCTGGAAGGCGATAGATATAAAAAAAACCACTACAGATCATCCCTTTCCTGATGTAGATCGTATAGATCGGTTTGGGATGATTTTAGAATCTGAGATGGTTATTAAACAAGATGGTTGTTATGCATTTTTACTGAGCTCTGATGATGGCTCTGTGTACTGGATCGGTGATAAGGAAGTTATTAATAACGACCATACACATAAGATGACAGACCGCAGAGAAACGCTTATGTTAGAGGCGGGGAAGTATCCTATAAAGCTGTGGTACTATCAGGGTTTTGTAAATCAGTATGGATTTATATTTGATGGTTTTTATCTGGGGGCTGACTGTCCCGATGCTAAGCGTTTATCTAATTTAGAGTCAGTAGGAATTAACGGAAGTAATAAAATAACACTAAGTAGTCAATATCTTTTTGATTATGATTCTTATGCGCTAAAAGACGAAGTGACTCAGGCTTTAGATTCTCTCATTGCAGACATGATAGATATAGATATTAAAAGCGTAACGATACATGGACACACGTGTGACAGAGGGGACGATGACTATAATCTTAAATTATCGCAAGATCGAGCAGATTGCTTAATCCAGTATTTTTTAGAGCATCTGCAAAAACCGGGTGTAGCTTTTAAGGCCATCGGTCATGGAAGTACTCTTCCAGTAGTCAGTAATGATACCGATCTTGCTAGGAAAAAAAACCGAAGGGTAGAGATCATCGTGGAATAAAACATTCACGTAAGTGCAAAAAAAAGACCCATAACAAAATCGCTATAGGCCTTTTATCTTTTAAAAAGATGCTTCCTAGTTCTTATTAAACGTAAAAGTATTAGTGCCATCTGTTGTAATTAACTGATCGCAGGTAAAACTCGTCACATCAAATTCAGAAAACGTAGTAGTCGCACCATCATCAGCGTTTACAGTAAGTGTATTTCCACTCAGATCCCATGTTTTAGTATTACTATCAAATGTGGAATCAAAAATGACATTATCACTATCTACCAGCGATCCATCACTATTCATAGTAATAGTCTCATCAGATAATTCGTCGATGGTCCATGTTCCTACTACAGCCTCACTGAGCACATCACAAGAGTCGTCTCCGCATGATACAGCTAGTAAGGATACAAATAGAAATGCAGCGAATAAATTTTTAATTTTCATAAATTAAGATTTATATATTACTGCTTGTCTAATGTCAATGAACATGTTTCATCAATTCCAAAACCAGAAGCACTTGAAGTTAATGTCATATTACTATCTGTAAAACTTGCGTCTATAGTAGAAGTAATAGAAATCCCAAATATGTCAATTGTTTCAGAAAAAGTTTCTGTACTACAACCATTTAAAGCTACAGTCCATACTGTTCCATCTCCATCATCTAGAGTAACAGAATCTCCTGAGGCTGTAACGGTCAGTGTGGCATCAGTAATATCGTCTGGATCACAATCATTAGTTCCAGTATAGGTTCCTGCAACACTCGCAGCAGTACAATCTGGTTCGTCATCACCACATGATGTCATAAATAATGTAGCGGACAAAAGTAATAAGCTTAAAAATTTAAATTTCATATTGATTTTTTAATAGTTTAAAAATTAGCGATTATATAATTAAGAAGTTTTATTTATTAAATGTAAATCCTAAAAGACTTCCAAAAGTGATTGTATTACAATCAAAATCAGAAATAACTGCATCTACTGATCTGCTTTGACTATCTGGGGCCGCATCAAAAGCTGCTGTCCAGATCACCTTATCATCTACTCTTGACCACGTTTTAACATCTGCGGTAACGCCACCCATTCCATATAAAATCACCACATTATCCTCATCTATAAAAGTTCCATCAGCTTCCATAGTTACCTCTCCATCAGTGGGCAGACCTTCTACAGTCCATGTTTCTACAAATAAATCATCATTTAATGTATCTCGCACATCTTCCTTCGGTTCATCCTATCCACAAGATGTAAATAAAAAAGGTGAAGTAAAGAGCAATAAAAGCAAAATTAATTTTTCATTTAGTGGTTTTAGTTTTGTGAATTTTGAAATATATAGCATAAAACGTCTGACTTAGTAGACTTGTGTTTACAATTAGGCATAAAAAAAAGCCCTTTCAATTAAATGAAAGGGCTTAAATATCTTTTAATAAAAATTCTACTTAGCGTACTTTGCAATTACTTCTTCTAGGTGCACCTCATCTCCGGGATTATATCCATTATGAGAATAAACAATATTACCATCTTTATCTAGTAAAAATGTCTGTGGGATCGTCTCAAAATTAAGAGCTCTTTGCAGTTTTTGTTTGCTATCTGAGAGTACCGTAAAGTCCCAGCTTTTAGAGGATACGATACCGGGTACTTTAGTCAGTTGTCGACTATTATCGATCGTAATGGCTATGAGCTCCACATCATAATCTTCCTGCCAGTCTGGATAAATGTCCGCGATGGCATCTAACTCTCTTTTACATGGAGAACACCAGGTAGCCCAGAAACTAACCACTGTAAGCTTACCATCCTTTATAAATTCGTCTGTATTTACCGTTTTACCATCTAGTGATTTAAGTTCAACACTAGGAAAAAGGTCGCCGATAGAGCTAAAAGACATAAGGAAAAGTCCTAGAAATGCTATAAGCGATATTTTTTTAATACTCATTTTCGTTATTTTTAGTCAATTTTACAATCAAGTTACATAGATAAGCATATCATTGCTTTTTCTAAAAAGTATTTAACTATTAATTAACCAGGATGATTATTAAAGCCAACACTATAATTATAAACTGTTTATTAGCGCTACTAGTTACACTTTTACCTGCACATTTTTATGCACAGGATAAAGGAGTGTTTTCTGGGGGGCTTACCGCCAATGGAAATATCTTTGTCAGAGATTCTATTATAGGAGCAGCAGGAATACCACAATACGATAATGAACTCTTTGGGTCGGAAGTATGGCTTAATCTTAATTATCGTCAGTCAGGGTATGATTTACGTATCCGTTTTGATGCGTTTAATAATTCCAATTTATTAAATCCTAATGATTCCTACACAGCAGAGGGGATCGGTAATTGGTACATCGGTAAACAACTGGATAAATTAGGAATAGGAGTCGGATATATCTATGACCAGTTTGGGAGTGGAATTATATTTAGATCTTTTGAGCAGAGACCACAGCTGATAGATAACGCATTAGTAGGAGCGAGACTGACCTATCGACTCTCAGAAAACTGGGAAATAAAAACATTGGCCGGAAGGCAGAAATTTTTATTTGGTCGTAATGAGGCAGAAATAAAAGGAGTCTCAGTGGAAGGGTTTGTAGATTTTGGAAAAGAAGGATATGTCTTTACTATGGCTCCAGGTTTTGGATATGTAAATAGGACACTCGACGAGGAATCTGTAGGAGCATTAGTCGATATTATAAAATTTTATATTCCAGGTGAGCAGATAAATCCGGTTTATAATACGCATCTCTTGAGCTTTTTTAATACACTTTCCTATAAGAAATTTAGCCTTTATACAGAGTTTGCCTATAAGACACCTGATGTGTTTTCTGACCCAGCGGCTACTCATACGGCACTATCTGGAGTGCAAATAAAAGAGAGTCTGGTAAAAGAGTCTGGAAGCGTAGGGTATGCCAGTATATCTTATGCGACTAAGGGTTTAGGAATAACGGTAGAGGGTAAACGTACAGAAAATTTTGATTTTAGAACAGATCAGACTTTACGTCAAAATTTTGGATTGATAAATTTTGTGCCTCCGATGAATAGATTAAATACCTATAGACTGACCAGTCGATATAGCCCAGCTACTCAGCTATTAAGTGAGCAGGCATTCCAGGTAGATGTAACCTACTCTCCGTCTAAAAAACTAAATATAAATATAAACGGTTCCATCATAAATGATCTCGATAGTACAGAACTATATCAGGAACTTTACACAGAGATATTATGGAAAAAAAGTAGAAAACTGAGAATATCAGGTGGAGTCCAATTTCAAAAATATAATCAGGAACTGTATGAGGTAAAAGCCGGAGCAGGTACTGTAAATACGATTACTCCTTTTGTGGACGTACTCTATAAATTTACTCGTAAAAAATCTCTAAGGGTCGAGGCCCAATATATGTTAACAGAGGAAGACTTTGGAAATTGGGTGTTTGGTCTTGCAGAATTTGGGATAGCACCACACTGGATTTTTGAGATATCTGGAATGTATAATATAAAGCCATCTAAAAAATCACCGCAGGATGAAAATGGAAAATCATTAAAAATATTATATCCTACCCTCGGCGTAACATATATTAGAGCTTCTAATCGTTTTAATGTAAAGTATGTAAAGCAGGTAGAAGGAGTAGTTTGTTCTGGAGGTATTTGTCGACTAGAACCTGCTTTTAGTGGAGTGAGGATGTCTGTAAGTTCTACTTTTTAAGTTTAATATTAATAAGAAATAATTATGAAAAAAATAGCTTATTCTTTCCTTTGTCTGACATTCATTTTTTGTATCTCTTGCCAGGAACAAGAAGTTGCTATTCCGATCGTAGATGCTCCTGGTTCGGAGAGGGTGATTTTACTAGAAGACCTGACCGGAGTAAAATGCTCTAACTGTCCGATCGCCTCTACGATTGCAAAAGATATCATGTTGTCTTTTCCGGGTAAAGTAGTAGTGATAGGAATCCATGGTGATCTATTAAGTGAGCCGACTTCTGGAAGCAAGTATGATTTTAGATTTGATGAGGCTAGAGATCTAGAAAATTATTTAAAACCATGGTTTGGAAAACCAGCTGGAGCGATAAACAGAGTACAGTTTGAAGGCGAGCCGGAGCTAGCCATCTCTACACCAGAGACTTGGTCTAATCTAGCTCAGCAAGAACTAAATAAGGAACATCAGATGGATCTTGCAGCAGTCGTTACTTATGACGAAACTACAAGACAAGTATCAATAGAAATAGGGGCCAGAGCTGTAAAAAATCTAGAAGGAACATATAACATATCTGTGATGCTTACAGAGAGTCACATTGTCGATGCTCAGGATGAGAAGCAGTCTGATGGCTCTGTAATTACTCTTCAGGATTATGAGCATGATCATGTATTACGTATGATGCTTACCGCCTTTGATGGAGATAGTTTTGGAGTAAATCCTGAGCAAGGAGTTTTAGTAAATAGAACTTTTACGACCACACTTCCAGACGAGGATGGAACATGGATCGCTGATAATATGGAGGTCGTGGTTTTTGTACATCGTGTAGATGGAGGAACTAAGGAAGTGATCCAGGCATTCCAGGCTCATGTAGTCGAGTAAAATGGAGATGCTAGACTTCTAGACGGTTAGATTTTTAGATTGCATTTTTATAAATATTTATTTTTGATTTAGACCTATTAGTGAGGTAAATCTATGTTTGGTTTATTACCATTTCGATGATAGTCTACCAGTCTAAAATCTAATAGTCTAACTACTTATTACTTCTAATCTTATTACTATCTAATTATTTGTCCTATCGACTGGAGTAAAGCGTAACGGGTAAATCGTAATAATGATGACTGAGTCCATAACTCATAAACACTACCGTCATTTAAAATCCCAACCTCTACAAGTCTAAATTCTAATAGTCTATCATCTAACCGTCTAAAGTCTGACTACTCTTAAAAACACTAATCCAGTTCCTCCTTCATGATCCGTTCATAAATATCTGGAAGACTGACCTTGTAACCTTTCGTCCGTTTTAGGATCTCTCCATTTTTATTGACGAGGAAGCTCTGAGGAATCCCAAAAATCTCTAGCTCTCTGGCCGTATAACCCATGGCGTCATGGAATACGGTAAAGTCCCAGCCTTTAGACTCGTACATATCAAAAATCTTATTGACATCATTAGGCTTATCGATAGAGATCGCAATCAGTTCCACATTATATTCCTCCAGCCATTTTTTATGATGCTTCTGGAACGCTTTTAATTCGGTTACACAGGGTCCGCACCAGGTTGCCCAGATACTGTATAAGTAGTTTTTATCAGGTTTAATATAATCATCTAGAAAAACAGTTTCTCCAGACGTTCCAGTCAGCAAAATATCTACTTCGGCATCCGTAACGCTGTGATGTCCTTTAGTGGGGAATAGGTCCTGGGCAGTCATCCCATTGGTAAACAAAAAGAGAAAACTAAAAATGAGATATTTCATAAAATAAAGTTCTTGATATATAGACTAATTAATGAATGGCTTAGTTACCATCCTCTGCATAAAAAACTAACTTTGCAGGTGCAAATTATAGTTAAAAGATGAATATTTCCCTCAACTGGCTTAAGAAGTATATCGATCTAGAAATGGATCCAGATAAAATATCAGAAATATTAACCACGATCGGTCTAGAAGTAGAAGGGATGGACGAGGTAGAATCCATCAAAGGAGGACTAAAAGGAGTCGTCGTCGGTCATGTCCTAGAGTGCGGAAAACATCCTAATGCAGATAAACTCTCATTGACGAAAGTCAATATCGGAAAGGAGGAAAATATACAAATCGTGTGTGGAGCTCCTAATGTAGCAGCTGGTCAGAAAGTACTCGTCGCCACTGTAGGAACCACATTATATGATGGAGAAGGAGAGCCGTGGAAAATTAAAAAAGGAAAGATCAGAGGAGAGGAATCACATGGGATGATCTGTGCAGAAGACGAGCTAGGATTAGGTAATAGTCATGACGGGATTATGGTGCTAGAGGAAGAGACTAAGATAGGAACACCAGCGGCTACATTATTTAAACTAGAGAACGATATCGTTTTTGATATAGGGCTTACGCCCAATAGATCAGATGCCACATCACATCTCGGAGTAGCGAGAGATCTAGCGGCATACCTCAGTGTAAACGAAGGAGGATCAGGAACTGTAAAAACGCCAGACCTGTCTACGTTTAAAGTAGATAATAATAAGCAACCTATAGATATCCAGATAGAAGATACAGAGCTCTGTCCACGTTACACAGGCATCTCTATCTCAGGCGTAGAAATAAAAGAAAGTCCAGACTGGCTTAAAAATCATCTCCGTGCGATAGGTGTAAGACCGATATCTAATATCGTCGACATCACTAATTTTATTTTACAGGAATATGGTCAGCCTTTGCATGCCTTTGATGCGGATAAAATAAAAGATAATACCATAGTCGTAAAGACGTTACCACAGGATACTACATTTACTACGCTAGATGAGCAAGAGCGTAAATTATCTAGTGAGGACATAATGATCTGCGATGGTCAGGGTAATGGTCTCTGTATCGCGGGTATTTTTGGAGGATTAGAATCTGGAGTAACAGATACCACGACTAATATATTTCTGGAGTCTGCCCATTTTAATGCAGGGAATATCAGACGTACGAGTACGCGTCATTTATTAAGAACAGATGCGGCCAAGTGTTTTGAAAAAGGTAGTGATCCTAATATTACAGAAGAGGCATTAAAGAGGGCAGCGATATTAATAAAAGAACTAGCGGGTGGAATGATCACCTCAGAGATCGTAGATATCTATCCCACTAAAATAGAACCTGTCGTGATCCAGCTAAGATACGATACGGTAAATAGAGTCATCGGAAATGAAATTTCTGTAGAAGAAATTCATACCATACTTAGAGCATTAAGGATGGACATAAAGCCATTAGATGATAAGAGTATAAAAGTAAGCGTACCTACAGATAAGGCCGATGTACTTAGAGAAGTAGATTTGATAGAAGAGATTTTACGGATTTATGGATTTAATAAAATCACTGTGCCTTCTAAGGTGATGAGCACGTTATCATTTACGCAGCAGCCAGATAAAAACGCGATTAAAAAAAGAATAAATACTTACCTCGCATCCATAGGATTTAATGAGATGATGAATCTCTCTCTAATAGAATCTCGACATTACGATAAAGTACTGCCGATGCCGACGGATAGTATGGTCTATATAAATAATACCTCTAATATTCATCTAGATATTATGCGACCTGAGATGTTACTTAGCGGTTTGCAATCTGTAGCATATAATATAAATCGTCAGCAGACCGATATTCAAGTTTTTGAGATGGGAAAAAGCTATCAGAATAACGGTGTGGAAATGGTCGAACAAGAAAAAATGACGATTTATATTTCTGGAAAAAATAATGCAGAATCATGGAAGAGTGGAGATCAGACTAAATCTGATTTCTATGATATAAAAGCTGTGGTAAACAGTCTTCTAGATTTGATTAATGTAAACGGATATCAGCAATCATCGACAGATGATGAGCGATTATCTTTTGGATATAAATATCATCGTGGCCCACAAGAGATTGTAAACTTTGGACAGGTGACTCATTCGATTCTAAAAGGAATGGATATCAAGCAAGAAGTCTTTTATGCAGAATTCGACATTCAGACTTTAATTAAAGGAATAGCTTCTAGTACTAAAATAAAACCCGTAAGTAAATTTCCTTCTAGTCGTAGAGATCTTGCTTTAGTTGTAAATAAAAATGTACAGTTTGAGGATATCGTTAAGATTGCTCGGAAAGTAGATAAGAAGATATTGAAGGATATTGGACTTTTTGATGTGTATGAAGATGAAGAAAGATTAGGAGAAGGTAAAAAATCCTATGCTGTGAGTTTTACATTTGAAAACCTCGAGCGGACCCTAAATGATAAAGAATTAGAGAAAGTAATGCAGCAGATGGAAAATCAGTTTGTAACTAAGCTAGAGGCAACCATCAGAAGATAATACATATTCTAAAAAACGTGTTTTGAATATTTACGATTTTGGGTATATTTGAGTATGAGAAATTTGTCTGAGCAGATATCGACTATAGAAGACAAAGTAAAAAAGGTTCTTACTAAACTAGAAGAGCTTACTAGGGAGAATAGTCACCTGTCTGCACAGAATGAAAGGTTATCCGAGGAAATAGCACAATTAAAATCCAAAAAACAAGAGGTAATACAGATTGCTTCACCACCGATTGTGCCGATTAGAAAGGATAAATATGAGATGATTAGGAGTGAACTAGATCATTATATCGAAGAGATAGATCAAACAATACAACTGCTTAAAGCAAGTTAATGCAAGATGATAACTTATTAAATATGGAAGTAAATGTATCGGGAAAAACTTACCCTGTACGTGTACGCCATGATGAAAAAGTAATCGTTAAAAATATGGAAAAAGAAGTCAATGATAAAATCTCAGACTTCCAGATGACGTATGCTAATCTAGATAAACAAGACTGCATATCCATGACCTTACTGACCTATGCTTTTAAAGCCAGGAAAGAACAAAGCGTATCCGCATTAAGTAGTAAACTCCTCAATTTAGAAGAAATGCTGGATCAGGCATTAAACTAAAATCCTCCTCATTACCTAGCTTATTTTTCATCATATAAAATGGGTGGTACATGATGTACTTCCTTATTATTTCATCTTAAAATGAAAGCATGGAAATAACGATTGGTTTGATCATAGCAGTGATATTAGGAGCTGCTGGTGGTTTTGCCTTAGTAGGGACATTCCTTAAAAAAGGGAATCAAAGTAAGATCGAAGAGATCAACAAAAAAGCTGACCTTACCCTAAAGGAAGCAAGGCTGACGGCCAAAAGAATGGTCGACGAAGCGGAAACAAAATCCGAAAAAATCGTTGCTAAATCCGAACAAAAAAACGAGCAAGTTAAGCAACGTAAAATTCAGGAAGCCAAAGAAAAATTTGCAAAGTACAGAGAGGAATTTCAGAACTTTAAATCCGAACATAAAGTGGAGATGAAGGAGAGAGAAATGACGGTAAAATCTGATGAGAAAGATTTAAATCTAAAAAAATCAGAATTCCAAACTAGAGTAGATTCTGTAGAAGAGCGAGAGTCAGAAGTAGATACCATTAAAACTAATCTGGCAAAACAATTAGAACTGGTTTCTAAAAAGAAAGAGCAACTCGACAAAGCCAATGAAAAGCACATCGCAGAGTTACAAAACGTAGCAAAGCTTACAGAGGCTGAAGCCAAAGAACAATTGCTAGAAGCTGTAAAATCAAAAGCAGAAACAGATGCATTATCTATCCAGAAAGATGCCATCGCACACGCAAAAATCGGAGCTAATAAAGAAGCAAAGAAAATAGTGATCAATACGATTCAGAGAATGTGTGCAGAGTTTACGATAGAAAATACGGTCTCTGTATTTAATCTAGAGTCTGATGATATCAAAGGTCAGATCATAGGTAGAGAAGGTAGGAACATTAGAGCGATAGAAGCAGCTACTGGTGCAGAGCTAGTCGTAGATGATACTCCAGAGGCGATTATCATTTCTAGTTTTGATCCGATCAGAAGAGAGATCTGTAGACTATCTCTTAAAAGACTAGTAGCCGATGGTAGAATCCATCCTGCAAAAATCGAAGAGACGGTAGCTAAAGTAAAAAAGCAGCTTAAAGAGCAAGTGATAGAAATAGGAGAACGTACCGTAATCGATCTAGATATACACGGACTTAATCCTTACCTAGTAAGAATGGTAGGACGTATGCGTTTTAGATCTTCTTATGGACAAAATCTATTAAAGCACTCGATAGAAACAGCAAACCTCTGTGCCGCTATGGCCTCAGAACTAGGTTTGACCCCTAAGCAAACTAAGTTAGCAAAAAGAGCAGGACTATTACATGATATCGGTAAAGTAGCAGAAGATGATTCTGAGCTACCACATGCATTACTGGGTATGGAAATCTGTAAAAAGTACAACGAAAATCAGATCATACAGAATGCAGTAGGAGCACACCACGATGAGATAGAAATGATTAATATCATATCTCCACTCGTACAGGCGTGTGATGCAATATCTGGAGCAAGACCAGGAGCAAGAAGAGAAATTTTAGAATCATATCTAAAACGTATCGGGGAGCTGGAAGATCTAGCGATGAGCTATGATGGCGTGCAGAAAGCTTACGCAATGCAAGCAGGACGCGAACTAAGAGTAATCGTAGAAAGTGATAAAGTAACGGATCAGTACGCTGATGATTTAGCCTTTATGATTTCGCAGAAGATTCAAGATGAGATGCAATATCCAGGACAAGTTAATGTAACCGTAATTAGAGAAAAACGGGCAACCGCTGTAGCGAGATAAATAATACGGATTATAAAATAATAAGAAAGCCTTCTGCATTTTGTGGAGGGTTTTTTTATTTGGTGATAGGTGATAGGTGATAGGTGATAGGTTATTGGGGATAGGTAAATCGGTTTTAGGGGAATAAAGGTTTAGGGGTATAGAGGCTTAAAGGATTAAACGTTCATAGACTCAAAGGTTCATAGGTGTAAAGGCTTACAGGCTTACAGGTTCATAGGTATAAAGGATAATATTTCAAAACCTTATCTAAACCAGTAAAAAAATATATGTTCCCCGCTGGCGGGGATTAAGGGGTGGAAAAAAAAGATTAGTTCCAAAACATAATCTAGAAAGACGAATTGTTATTCTGCTTAAAGTTTTGTAATTTAAATGCTCACTAAAATCATTAATCATGAAAAATATCTTGTCTTGTCTTGTCTT
>Ga0114957_1003029_pt1 | contig 15476 bp, 13 predicted proteins | sample BantaG_FD_87175 | JGI IMG/M metagenome (GOLD analysis project Ga0114957, IMG submission 87175) | Marine algal microbial communities from Bantry Bay, Ireland - BantryBay_4 metaG | ecosystem: Host-associated > Algae > Red algae > Unclassified | place: Bantry Bay, Ireland | collected 2014-11-21 | reverse complement strand
TCATCATCACCATTCTACATACTTTTAGAAGTCTTAGCTGAATAAAACAGGGGGGTCAGCTTCGAGCATTAGGGGGGTCAATACTTCCGTCAACTGGGGGGTCAATACTAGGTCAATAGACATGAACCGTAATTTGAAGGATGAACTTCAATATTCTTTAATACTAGGTATTCATTATTTTCAAATGCCAACTTTACTAAACCTTGTATTTCAGTTTGGTAAGTTAGTTTGAAAAATGACGCATCTTCACCAATCATTGATTTCCAATCAAAATTCCATTTTTTTGATATTTGCATTAAATCTTTATCATCAGCTACATCAATTAATGCCTCTAATTCATTACTAGATTTATCAATGATTTTGATCCTCACAATACAAATATATCACTATTTGACACTATATGCAATCTATAGAATCAATTTTAGACTTAAATTAGGTGGCCTAGAATTATTATTGAAAAAAGGATTAATGTAGGTCAAAATAGAGTCCACACTTATGATAAAGAAAAATACTGCTGTTTAAAATCTTTATCACTTAACTCAAAGAACCAACCTTTAAATATCCATATCTTTGCACCATGTTTCCAAAATACGATGTCATCGTTGTCGGTGCCGGACATGCTGGTTGTGAGGCTGCAATTGCTGCCGCTAATATGGGCTCGTCCGTGATGCTAGCGACCATGAACATGCAAACAATTGCACAGATGTCATGCAATCCTGCCATGGGTGGTGTAGCAAAAGGTCAGATTGTAAGAGAGATAGATGCACTTGGCGGCTATTCTGGAATTGTTTCAGATCGTACTGCCATACAATTTCGAATGCTCAATAAATCCAAAGGTCCTGCCATGTGGAGTCCAAGAGTGCAGAGTGACAGAATGTTGTTTGCTCGCTTATGGCGAAACATGCTAGAAAAAAATGAGCAGATTGACTTTTGGCAAGAAATGGTGACAGGACTTGTGGTTAAAGATGGTGTTTGTACAGGCGTACGCACAGGTATTGGACTGGAGATAGAGGCAGAGTCTGTAGTGTTGACAAACGGCACCTTTTTAAATGGCTTAATTCATATCGGTGAGAAACAATTTGGTGGAGGCAGAGCAGGAGAGCGTGCGGCAACTGGAATCACAGAACAACTGGTCCAACTCGGATTCGAGTCAGGCAGAATGAAAACGGGTACTCCACCACGGATTGATGGTAGAAGCTTGAATTGGGATGTGATGGAAACACAACCGGGAGATGAAAATCCTGGTAAATTTTCTTACACAAATACACCAGAGATTACAGACCAAATTCCATGTCACATCAGCTACACAAGCCCTGAAGTGCATGAGATGTTAAAAGAAGGCTTTGATCGTTCTCCTATGTTTAATGGCCGCATCAGAGGATTGGGTCCGAGATATTGTCCTTCTATTGAAGATAAAATAAATCGATTCGCAGATAGAGACAGACATCAGCTATTTGTCGAACCCGAAGGAAGAGATACTTGCGAAATATATGTCAACGGTTTCTCTTCAAGTTTGCCAGAGGACGTGCAATATAAAGCACTCAAACTTGTGCCTGGTTTCGAAAACATGAAAATGTTTCGGCCAGGTTACGCAATCGAATATGACTTTTTTCCACCAACACAATTAAAAGCCAACTTAGAAACTAAGCAGGTGAAAAATCTATTTTTTGCTGGACAAATAAATGGGACAACGGGGTATGAAGAAGCCGCATCACAAGGCTTGATGGCAGGCATTAATGCACATTTGAAAATCAAGGAAAAGGAGCCATTTATTTTAAAAAGATCAGAAGCATATATAGGTGTGCTTATCGATGATCTCATTAATAAAGGGACTAAAGAGCCTTATCGTATGTTTACGTCTAGAGCAGAATACCGAATTATCCTACGACAAGACAATGCCGATTTGAGACTGACACCTTTGGCTCAAGCATTAGGCATGCATCATTTAGATGAACGCATGGAAAGAGTTACTTTTAAAAATAACGAAGCGCAACAGGTGCAAAAGAAATTCGAGAAATTAAGTGTTACTCCAGATCAAATTAATGGGTTCCTAGAATCAAAAAATTCTGCACCAATAAAACAAGGTGTAAAGTTTTTGAGTATTTTACTCAGACCAAAAATGGACATTAATGAGTTAAGACAAGTCTTACCAGAATTGGAGGCAGATCTATCAGAATACGATCAAGAAAGTGTCGGTCTCGCAGAAGTCACAGCAAAATATGCTGGCTATATAAAGAAAGAACAAGAGATGGTTGATAAAATGAATCGACTAGAATCTGTGCGTCTAAATGATGAATTTGATTTTCATACTCTAACAGCTTTGTCGGCAGAAGCCAGAGAAAAATTAACTGAAATTAAACCACGAACCATAGGTCAAGCAAGTCGAATATCTGGTGTGTCGCCATCTGATATTTCTATATTACTTGTGCATGTGGGGAGATAGGTTTTGTAGTACATTTAAATCAACTTTATTTAAAAAAATGAGAATTCCTTTTTTATTCGTGATGCTCAGTATTCTAGTGTCGTCATCGATGACAGCTCAATCAATTCATTATAACTATCAAAAGAACAATGTCATCAATCTTGAATTTAATAAACCATTTTTTAAAGGTGATTATAGTAATGGAGATTTTTTTTCGTACGATGCTTATTTAAATGTTGAATTCGAAGTAGGTCGTCAAGCAAATAAAATAGCAGTAGAACTTCCATTTTATAGAGTATCGGTAGACAACATATTCGGTCGAAATACCGTGGAAGAATCTTTTTTTGGAAATATAAGCGTTGCATATCAGTTCCGCAAACTGACATCAGCAAGTTACCTAGAATTTAAATTACGTATACCTACGGGTTTTGAAGATTCATTACTATTTGGAGGCACAGACTATACAGAAAGACTTACAGCAAATATTCTTAATGTCTGGTCATTAGAGCCAAATTATTTATTTGATTCTAATAAAGATAATGGTGGATATTTACGAATTAAATCTGGTGTTAAAATGATGTTTGGTACAGGTACTGGTTTTGGTGATGATTTTGAAGCATTTTTAGATTTGCATGGAACAATTGGATATAGAAATAATAAAATTGACTTTAATGTAGGCATAACAAGTACGACTTTACTTACCGAGGATCTTAAAGCAGCTGTATTGAATACAACTTCACCTAGTGACGAGCCGGAATCTTTCCCTGATAGATCATTCCTGCAGGCTTTTGCCACGATTACTTATAAGATAAATAAGATCGAACCAGGATTAATCATTCGCCTACCTTTGAATAGTGGTTTTAAAGACATTTATTCAACGATAGTTGGGCTACAACTTGGGTATAGATTTGGTCGATCAAGCAATCATATGCAAGAAATCAAACGTAGGACAGATAATTGAGTTTACTTGTGTTTGAAAACATCCGAACAGCTAAAAAATAATTATATACTTTACAAAAAAGATTTAAATACATTTATATCTACTTTATTTAAGTCATATTAATCTAACAACATGAGAACTTTTATTTTATTAGTACTTCTAATCATTAGCATGTCAGTATCATTAACGGCTCAATCTATTTATTATAATTATGATTAAGATAATGTCGTCAGGGTTGAGTTTAATAAGTCAATTTTTGACAATGCGTTCAGTTGCATTACTGGTAACACTAGTTTTTTTACATTTGATGCTTACTTAAATGCAGAATTCAAGGTAGGTGAATCCAACAAAATAGCTGTTGAACTGCCCTTTTCTAGGGCATCTTTTGATTTCAATGGCGTCAATGATTCGGAATCTTCTATTAGAAATATAAGCCTTGCATATCAGTTGCGTAAACTGACATCATCTAGTTATTTGGAATTTAAAATACGTGTACCTACACTTGATGGTGATTCGTTCGTAGGTCTCGCATCTGATTACACGGAAAGACTTTCTGCCAATATTGTTGATGCATGGTCACTAGAACCAAGCTATTTGTATGAATCTAATATTGGTACTAGTGCTTATTTCCGTATTAAACCTGATGCGGCACTACTTATTGACTCTGGTGATAATTTTGGTGATGATTTTGAGGCCTTATTTAATCTAAGCGGAGCCATTGGATACAAAAATGAAAATATTGATCTTAACGGGGGTCTAACGAGTGCAACTATCATAACCGATGATGCCGACTCATTTTCTGACAGATCGATCTGGCAAGCATTTGCAACTGTAACATATAAAGCTAGTCACTTCGAGCCTGGTTTGATCATTCGTCTACCTTTAAACGGTGGTTTTAATGATATTTACTCAACGATTATCGGAGCACATATTGGATATAGATTTGGAGGAGCAAGCGACAGTATGCCTGTAGGAGCAAATTAAAAGAGGGGTAAGATGGAGAGAGAAAGATGAAGGGACCAGACTTAATCATCTACATTTACAATTATCATCTACATTTGTATATTGCTAATCAACCATCACACGTTTTAAATAAGTGTGAGCATGAATAGTATTCGTTATAAATTATCAAGTTGGTGGGCTTATGTAAAAAAAAGACCTATTTGGCAATTAGTCATTTCTGCAATACTCCTTCTTTTATTTGCTGGTGTGATCCTACATCAAACATTGCGTTTCATCACCTTTATGGAATGGCCAGGAGACTTACCTTCTAATCAGGAACTGGCACAAATTCAAAATCCTATTGCTTCAGAGTTGTATGCTTCAGAGGGTGAATTAATTGGAAAATATTTTGTTCAAAATAGATCGCATTTGACAATTGAAGATATAAATGATCATTTCAAACAAGCATTAATTGCCACAGAGGACAGACGCTTTTATAAGCACGATGGCGTTGATACAAAAAGTTTGTTGAGGGTATTTTTCAAAACGATTTTATTTCAGAAAGAATCTAGTGGCGGTGGTAGTACGATCAGTCAACAATTGGTAAAAAATCTTTACCCTAGAAAAAGATATGCTGTATTTAGTACCATTTTTAATAAATATCGAGAAATGGCTATTGCAAGAGAAATAGAATCCATTTATTCCAAAGACGAGATTATAGCCTTGTATGCAAATACTGTTTCTTTTGGCGAACAAGCATTTGGATTGACAACCGCAGCAAAGCGATTCTTTAATAAAGAACCATCTGATTTATTGCTAGAAGAATCTGCGACACTCGTCGGTATATTAAAAGCGACCAGCTATTACAGTCCTAGTAATTATCCAACACGTGCAAAACAAAGAAGAAATCTTGTCTTAAATTTAATGGCAGAGACTGAATTTATCAGTCAAGAAGTATCAACAAATCTTAAGCAACTTCCTTTAACACTCAACTACCACTCTAAAACAGAAAGAATCGAACTCGCCCGCTATTTTAAAGAACATGTGCGCAAAGAATTTAGAGATTGGAGTCTGACTGTCAGTAAACCCGATGGCTCTAAATACGATATTGAAAAAGATGGATTGAAAATTTATACCTCTCTTGATTATGACTTACAGATAGCTGCAGAAAAAATCATGCAATCACATATGTCAGCACTTCAGGAGAGATTTTTGAAAAGTTGGGAAGGAGGAAATTTATTTGGATCTAATTCTACAATTATTGACGACGGTATTTTTGCAGATGTTAAATATAAATCATATCGAGAACAAGGGTTGTCAAATAAAGATGCAATTGACCAAATGACTAAGCATAAAATGAGAACGTTTTGGGCTTGGAATGGCTATGAAGAAAAAAGTCAAACGAGAATTGATTCCATAAAACATTATTTGAGTTTGTTGCATACAGGTATTTTAGCAACCAATCCCAACAATGGTCAAATCAAAATATGGGTTGGTGGAAATGACTTTTCTGAATTTCAATGGGATAATATAATTGCTCCTAGACAAGTGGGTTCTACATTCAAACCAATTGTGTATTTGACCGCTTTAGAAAATGGTATAGAGCCCTGTCAATATTTTGAAAATGAATTGCGTAGTTATGCAGATTATGATGATTGGACACCAAAAAATTCAAATGCAAACTATGGCGGTTATACAAGCGTAAACGGAGGCTTGACGAATTCCATCAACACCATATCTGTTCAGTTATTATTTGAGACAGGAATCAAAAAGGTTGTTCAACGGGCGAAAGAGCTAGGTATACAAAGTAAATTAAGTGAAGTCCCTTCCATCGTATTAGGCACCTCTGATATTTCTTTATATGAGATGGTACGTGCTTATGGCGTATTTGCTTCTGGTGGTTATCAAGAGCCATTGCACTCTATTATAAAAATAGAGGATGCTGCTGGTCAAGTTATTTATGAAGAAGAAAGCCAATCTGAAACACGAATACAATCCATTGACGACGAGATCGTCTCGCAGTTAAACGAGATGATGACAAATGTTACCCAAAGAGGAACAGCTTCCCGTATCCATGAATGGTTTGACATTCCATTTGATCTTGCTGGAAAAACGGGCACGACTCAAAAACAGTCAGATGGTTGGTTTATCGGTTATACGTCAGATTTAGTCATTGGATCTTGGGTTGGCGCACAAGACAGAAGAATTCATTTTAAGAATCTAGCTACTGGCTCGGGTGGGAGAACTGCACTTCCTATGGTGGGCGCCCTATTTGAATACGCGCATGAATCTGGGAAAATCAAACCCGCATTTGATATTGATCAGCTCATCACTTGTCCTGATACATTGTCTGAAAGAGAGTACGCCTACATGCAACGAAGATCAGGATATGGAGATGACCCCTTTGATGAGCCAGGAAATATATTTGAACTATTCTTTGGCAAAAGGAAAAAAATAGATAAACATTCAGAACGGTCTCGTCAATTAAGTACAAAACGAAAACGGATAAGAGAATATGAACAAGCTATAAAAGAATGGGAGCGAAAATTAGAAGAACTAAAACGAGATATGTATAAAAAGAACTAAGCTATGGTAAAGCCAAGATACTCACAATTGGGAAATGATCAGAGACACCTTTTCTAATTATTTTATGCGTATAAATGTCGAATGCTTTATCCCCTAAAATATAGTCAATTCTCAAAGCAGGAATAACTCCATTAAAAGATGTACCTATACCACTTCCAGCACAACGAAAACTATCATTTAAACCTTCAGAAATAGTATTATATACGTAAGACTGCGGTGGGTCATTAAAATCACCACAAATAATAAACGGTTTGCCACACTGATCGGAATGTTTTCTAATCAAATGTGCTTGACTAGCTCTAGTAGAAGAGTGTTGTTGATACTTACTGAACATATCTTTCAAACCAGTAAATGTTTCCTTCTCCCATTTACCTGCTTCAATTATTTCAGATTCCTTACCGCTTATACGATTTGATTGTAAATGTGCACTATAGATTCTGACGACTTCATCATTAAATTCGATGTCCGCCCATACGCAGGAATTTACATTTGTACCAAAATCAATTTCTCCAAATGCAATAATTGGATATTTGGAATAAATGGCTGTTGATTTGTCTTCGATACGGTGGTTGTATTTAAATATTTTCGTTTCAGACAACCATTTGTGGGAATAAATACCCATTTCTTGGCCACAAAAAATATCTACATTATTAAATGACTTTAAAAATTTGAGGTATTTATTTTTTGCCTCTGCTTTTTCTTTTGCGTCTTTAATGTAAACCACTTTTGCAGATAGTTGCATATTAAATGTTGCCACCCTTAATTCTTTTTTATTGGGTCTGACATCCTGGATGCCGTGCGTCCCAAAAAACTTATCTATATTATTAAATCCAATTGCTAAGGTTATAATTGATAGCAGCATATACGGTGGTTTAGTAATTGCCCAGAGAAGAATAAAAAAAACGTTGGTGAAAACTAACCATGGAAATGCCAAACCAAAAATGGCGAAGAATGCTGTTCTGACAGGAGAAATTTGAGGAGATAAATAAGAAAGAAGAGTAGCAATAATAACTGCTACATTTAGAATTAAAATAAGTTTCTGATAAAGTTTCAATTTACCGTTTACTAGCCTGGAATAAAAATTCTTTTTCTTCTTCAGAAAGATTGTCGTAGCCCTGTTCTTTTATTTTTTCCAAAATTTTATCTAATTGTTCTTGGTATGGCATCGGCTCATCAGTGGACTTGCTGCCTCTAGCTCTTCCAAAATTCGATGTCTTAACTTTATGTGTCACCGTCAATGGACTCTTTTTTGCCACTGGTTTTTCTTTTCGGCTAAATAAATTTTTAAAACCATCAATCATATTATTGAATCCATCAGCAAGATCATTACCCTGTCGCAATAAATAAACATAGAAACCTCCATAAGCGACACCACCTAAATGTGCAATATGACCTCCAGTATTATCCATAGCAGAAATACCAACAAAGTCCCAAACAATTAAAAACAGCACGACATATTTTAAGGGCACATTCCCAATTAATAATAATCGTAAATTATAATCTGGTGATATAAATGCCGAACTAGAAATGATTGCCATTACAGCTGCAGATGCCCCTAAAGCCATCCCAGTATGAATTAATCCAATCTTAGCAAAAAGCAAGTAAAATATTATACCACAAAGACCACCCATAATGTATAATGGTAGAATTCGATTATCACCAATGAAATCACCAACGATTCTCCCAAACCAAAAAAGTAATAGCATGTTCCAAATGAGGTGCCAAAAACCTTCATGGAAAAACATATGTGTAATGAGTGTCCACGGCTTGAATAAAGCATCTAAGCCTTCAGAAGAAAAAGCTAAATTTTTAAATACGATTTGATATGCATCAGAATCGGGGTTTGTTCCTTTCAATATAATCCCCAAGATTAGCACAACAATAAAAATAACAACGTTGACAATGATCAACTTGCTAACCATGTTGCCTGATCGAAAAGTACGTTTTATATCATCTAGTATGGACTGATACATATTATTTTCTGAATAAATAATTTTTTCCCCACATCGTTATCAAAATAAATCCTGCTATTGCTCCTCCTAAGTGTGCAAAGTGCGCTATTCCTGTTTTAAACCCACTCATTCCACTAAATAAATCAAATAAAACCAAACCTACCATTAAGTATTTTGCTTTTATTGGTATTGGTGGAAAAATGAGCATCAACTTCACATCTGGATATAAAAGAGCAAAAGCTATAAATACACCCATAATCGCACCTGAGGCCCCTAACATCTGTGTATTTAGCAAAGCATTCATTTCTCCCATTTCTCCCTGCCAATTTCTACGACTTTCCCAGAGACTTTGTCCTGACTCTTTCACTTCTGCTAAATTTTCTGGAGACAGTTGATCCACTATACTTGTATACGCAAGTGTGTCAATACCTAGATGCAACAGCATGGCAGAAAACCCACAGATAATATAGAAAACAAAGAAACGCTTTGATCCTAAATTTTGCTCTATCATTGGTCCTAAAAAGAACAATGACATCATATTGAATAACAAATGAGTCGGACTCGCATGCATAAACATATGAGTCACAATTTGATACGGCTTAAAGCTATCACTAAGTGGATAGTAAAGACTTAGATAAGGTCTTATGTCTTCTAATCCAGGTAATCGAGTTGCAATAAACATGATTACATTAATAATCAGTAAGTGTTTAACAACATCCGTTAATCGGTTCATCATAGCTAACTAACTCAATTAGATTCAAATCTATGCTTTTTATTCGTTGTTATAAAGTCAACAATGGTTATTGTCTGATCCGTTCACAAGCAGTCACAAAAGAGTGTCAGAAGATCGCAGAAGGTTTTGGACATTGAAGTGATCCAAAATAACGCATCACACTAATGCCAATAAACGTATAACTATCATTGTCCCTCATGTTTCCTCTTTGCTTTCCTGCTTCAAAATTACCTGTTGGGTCAGCAATGTCTGAAGGTAAAATACCGCTACCAAAAACGACACTTCGATTTCCATCAATGTCATCTGGATTCGCATATACACCGCTGACATCATCAAGGTAATCTGTTAATAATAGTCGAGTGCCTACTTCAATATTGATACTCCATAGTTTTGTTAGATCAAATTTAAAGCCGCCACCTAAACTAAAACCTGGTGAAAATCGACTGTATTCTTCTCCTGGCAATTGTCCTTCTGTACCTAATGGTTGAAGAGTCACAGATACCGTTTCCATAAGATCTGGGTCAAAGTAGCTTCTTTTTGGGTTAAATCTTGTCATCGTAAGACCTGCAACTAAGTATGGAGTGAAATACAATTCTTTATGTCCATGTATGTAGGGAAAGAAATTGAATTCTATATGAGCTGTTGCGTCAATCAATTGACTAGAAAAATTTAAGCCTCTTTCTCTTTCGAAAAAATTAGGTGAATCACTATCGTCTCCTGATATCCGTGCGTAGTTTAATGAGCCTTTTAAAGAAATTCGCTCGTCAAAATTGTACCGACCTATAATCCCTCCTGCGTAGCCTGGTTCAGTAAGTTGAAAGTTAGTGTTAAGGTCCCCAAAATATAGGCTTGTACCAAGCCATCCGCCAATCTCGTAACCCTTTTGGCTAAAGGAAGACAAAGATAATAAACAACATAAAAGAGTCTCGAAAACTAGTTTCATTAAAATTAAGAGTTCATCGGTTTAGGTTTCAAACGATGACATATTTTATTTGGTATACTATCAGACTCTTATTGATTACCCTAAAAGGAGCGCACTTATCTTGTGTATTCCCTATTTGGACAATACAATTTCTGTGAAACCAGATGATATTTCTATTTCATAATGCCCATCCGCATTCATCCCTTGTTTCTGAATAACGCCTAAGAACGACACTTCTTTGATTTCAAAAGGAACACCAATAAACACTAGTTTATAAGAGTTATACTCGGCTTTGAAGTGCCCTGAAATGGTTTGTGTGATTTTTGTCGAAGAGGCGTCACTGACTTGCTCGAAAGTCTTCAGTGTATAGATGCCTTTTTCATAATCATATCCTTCCCCATCATCTTCATACAACTCGCTTTGCAATGTGCCTTCATTGTAATACACGACTAAAGTCAACTGGTCAATGACTTTTTCGCCAACATATTGCTGTATCGGATAGTGTGGTATAACAGAACCTGCCTTTATAAAAATTGGCATCACTTCGAGTGGTGCATCTACCCATTGTTCTTCGCCCCCTTTGATCACATCACCCGTCCAGTAATTGTACCAGTTGTTTCTAGGTAAGTACACATATTTGCCTAAGGAGTTCTCTTTTAAGATTGGGCTTATCAGCACGTGCGAACCATACATAAACTCATCACTTCTGTGTAACAATTTTGGATCAAGCTGATCGACAAAAGCTAATGGTCTGAGTATAGGATAACCATCTTTCGTGTATTGGTAAAAACTGGTATATAGGTAAGGCAGTAATTTATATCTTAATTCGATATACTTCCGTACAATGTCAGTCGTCTGTTCTCCAAATGACCATGGCTCTTGGTCTCCGTGATTGCCAGAAGAGTGGGTTCTGCACAGCGGGTGAAAGACAGCTAATTGCATCCATCTGGCATATAATTCTGGTGTCGGCTGATCAATGAAACCACCAATATCTGATCCTATAAAAGATAATCCTGATATGCTCAATCGCTGGCACTGCATATTAGACAACCATAGATGTTCCCACGTGGCGATATTGTCTCCAGTCCAAGCAGAAGTATACCGTTGAACACCAGAATAACAAGATCGAGTGATGATAAATGGTCGCTTATTCTCTGCAAATTTTTTGACACCATCATAAGTTGCGCGAGACATTTGCATGCCATATACATTATGCGCTTTTCTATGACTACATGGGTGCCCATCATAGTCGTGTCTGACGTCATTTGGAAAAGTCTTCGACTCAACTTCCATAACTGCAGGCTCATTCATGTCATTCCAAACACCAGCTACTTGAGTATCAGCTATCAAATCTTTGAACAATGTCGTCCACCATTCTCTTACCCTCGGATTAGTATAATCTGGAAAATAACAATCGCCAGGCCACACTTTACCTTTCATAAAAGGACCATCAGCTCGCCTACAGAATACATCCTTTTCTAGCCCTTCTTTAAAGACCCAATAATCTTTATCTACTTTAATACCTGGATCTATAATGACAACTGTCTTAAATCCGTCGTCTTTTAATTCCTGAATCATCCGCTTTGGGTCAGGAAATTTTTCCAAATCCCAAGTAAAACAACGAAAGCCCTCCATATAATCTATGTCCAAATAAATCGCATCACAAGGAATTGCTAAATCCCTCATTTTTGATGCAATCTCTTTCACCTCAGACTCTGGATAATAACTCCATTTACACTGGTGATAGCCCATTGCCCAAAGTGGCGGTAATTCTGGCACTCCTGTCAACTGACTGTATCGAGCAGAGACGTCCAACAAGTTTGGACCATTGAAAAAATAGTAATTCATCTCGCCACCATGAGCCCAAAATGAATTAGTCTGTCCCCTCTCATGTCCAAAGTCAAAGTAAGATCGAAAACTATTATCAAAGAAAATACCATAAGCCAATCCGCTATGGCAGCCCATGAAAAACGGAATGTTTTTATATAAAGGATCTTGATCTTTTTGATATCCATATACATCAGAGCCCCAATTTTCAAATCTGCTTCCCCTTAGATTAGACTTTACAGGCTTGTCTCCTAATCCAAAAAAGCATTCACCTTCTTGGATGTTTTTGCTCATTTCTACGATATGACCCCCATGTGTGTGGTTGTCTTCCCAATGAAACCCTTTTTCGTCCTGACAGATAACTTTACCTTCTTTGGTAAACATGGTTACTGCCGAATTGGACTTCCGTAGCTCAATATCAATGGTGTCTGTATGTATGAAGTAGGCATCATCTGTTTCAGAAGTATCTAAATTGATGACATTACCTTCAAATTTTTCAGAAATAGCATAAGAAAAATCGTCTTCAAAAACATTCTCTATTCCATACCTAACGCGGATAATATCGTCAGTAAGAACTGTAATTTGAATGGTTACTTGATTCTGGCATTCAAATGTAAACACACCCTCGTTGAAGGCTGTTTTAGTAATGATACCTGGATAAAACTCAGTCTTAACAGCAGATTGAGTTATTGTTATTGGAGATTCCATGAAATAATATTCTAAGTGGTCAAAGGTAACACTTTGAGTCTAAATGGTGATAAATTTCATGTGAGTGAACGTTCTTTTTATGAACGTGAAATTGGACCTTCTGTCTTTTCTTCTTTCATACCCTCTTTAAGTTCAGATTCTATGTTGGCGCGTGCATCATTAAATTCTTTAATGCCTTTACCCATACCTCTCATCAATTCAGGTATTTTCTTGCCACCAAACAATAAAAGGATGGCAAAAAAGATGATAATCATCTCAGGTCCTAGAAAGTTTAATAAAACTAGTAGCTCCATTTTACAGTTTTTAAGAATGACAAAGGTAGTCGATAATAACTAAAGTTACTATTTTTTCATGCCGATTTCACGTAAACGCTCGTCAAGATAGTCTCCTGCTGAAATTGGCTTGTAATTGATTGGCCTTGTTGGTGTTACACAATTCACTAAACAATTCAAGGGCATCTCTGATCTAGGGTGTAAGAAAAAGGGAATAGACATCCTAGGTACATGCCAACTTTCTTTAGGTGGATTTACCACTCGATGTGTGGTAGATTTCAAATAGTTATTTGTCAACCGCTGCAACATATCGCCTACATTTATGACAATCTCATCTTCTTCTGGCGTAATATCCAACCATTCGTTTTGCGCATTCAACAGCTGAAGTCCTCCTGCTGATGCACCAACGAGTAAGGTGATCAAGTTGATATCCTCATGTTGTTCTGCTCGAATTGCTGATGCTGGCTCTTGTGTGATTGGTGGGTAATGAATTGCTCTTAAAATACTGTCCCCATCTTTTAACCATTCGTTAAAATAGTTGACATCCAAGTCAAGGTACAATGCAATTGCCTCCAATAAACGTGCGCCTGATTGTTCAAAAGCTTGATATAAGGCTTTACCATCTTGGTAAAAGGAGTTTATTTCTTCAACAACGACATTGTTTTTATGTGGGTCTAACGCCGCATTGTTTTCATCAAGAAATTGGCCAATTTGAAAAAATTCTTTAAGATCTGGCACATTAGAATGCTTTGCATGCTCTCTACCAAAGGATGTATAGCCAAGTTGACCTCCACCTCCAGCGAGTTCATAAGCACGTTTTGTTTCTATGGGTAAAGAGAAAAAATCTTTTGCGCTTCTGTAGAATTTATCTACTAATTCTTTAGTAATACCGTGATTGTTAACACCTACAAAGCCAACTTCATGAAAAGCCTTGCCTAATTGTTTCACGAATTCTTGCCTCTCTTTTCCGTTGCCTTCAGAAAACTGGGAAAGGCTCACGACTGGTATCGTTCTACTTGTTACTTCCATTTATCTAGGTTTATATTTTGATTTATCTAGAATTTCTTGACTGTCTTGCCACAAGATAAGATCATTCAAACTTAAGTTAGGATTTTTGCTCATGAAAGCAGAGACAATTTTACTACCAATAAAATTAGCTGTTCTTCCAGGTGCTACATCAGGCATTCCTGGAGAACCTGGACTTGGATTTACCAGCTTATTAAATTTGCGCACATCTGTTTCATAAAATAAATCATCTCTGATAAAACTTGCCCAAATTGGTTGTTGGTTTGATTCACACCAATCCAATTGTTCAGCTGTATATTCTTGTATTATGCTGTCTGGGATTGCTGGAAGTAGTTGTTCGAGCAGGTATAAAGATTTGCCATTGTGAATCATATGGTCAAGCATGGTATTCCCTTTGACATCTCCAATTCGATCAGCAATAATTGTCTCTATGACCTTCTTAGTGATGTGTTCTTTATTGAATGTGCGACTCAGATATCTAGAAAATGACGGATTCTGAGGTGCTAGCTGCTCATACGGAAAAGCGTCACCTAAAAACATATCAAGTCCTATACCAATGCCTTCATTCTCATCATCATCAAATAAAAAACATTGGTAAGCGAGGCCAGAGACAAATGTATATATCTTTGGTATCTGATCAATGATTCCTACTTGTTGAGCATTATTCAGTCCATACTTTAAGCTTTTTTCTTCTTGTGAAAAGTCACTAAAAAGCGAATCTACTTTAGCTTTTAATTCTCTTATAAAAGGATCATTTTTAAAAGACTGCCATTCCTCATCAATGACCTGCGGATCATCTTGTCTTATCGGGACTATTTGTGTATAAAACAATTCTCCAAATGCTGGATAGCTTGATTTTAGTGCTTCAAAATTATTCCCAAATGCCAAATTCTCTGTTCTATTGAGTGTAAGATCGATGTGTGTATCAGGAATAGTCAGTGCATCTTCTTTACAAGAATATAGAGTTAAGCCGATCAGTAGTCCAATAAACCAAACTGAATTATTTTTGATTGTCATCATTTCATTCTAAGATTCAAGTCACAAATGCAACTTTTTAAAGATAGAGATATGATAAATATTTTTCAAAAGAAAGAAGGCAAAAGCCTCCTTCCCTTTGAATGGTTAATGTCATATTTGTCTCCGTCT
>Ga0114957_1003026_pt1 | contig 15489 bp, 12 predicted proteins | sample BantaG_FD_87175 | JGI IMG/M metagenome (GOLD analysis project Ga0114957, IMG submission 87175) | Marine algal microbial communities from Bantry Bay, Ireland - BantryBay_4 metaG | ecosystem: Host-associated > Algae > Red algae > Unclassified | place: Bantry Bay, Ireland | collected 2014-11-21 | reverse complement strand
TTTTTTTGTCAGTTTTTTCAAAAAAATCATTGCATAGCCTTTGTTACGGAATTATTTTTTTGGGAAAAATGGCGAAAAAATAAACCGTCAAAAACTGCATCTATTATTTTTCTATTCCTTAGATAGGATTTGAGAAAATTTAAAAAAGTCATTGATGACTTTTAATTTGAGCAAATAGAATTTAATTTTCTCGAATTCTAAAATATGCTTCGCATTTTTAGTGCTAATTCGAGCAAATTCGTGGCAAAAATTTCAATCTAAAAAAAGTGTACGGTAGAGAATTGATAGTTTATCGTTTGCTAATTTTAAAAAAAATCATCATTTTTTTTAAAGGTTTAAACATCTGATAATCAGCACGTTACGATATGTTTTAAAAAATTTTATTTGGGTTTTCTACAAAAGAGCAGGTTTACATTCTGAAAATTCATGATTAATAGAATAAGAAACGGAGCAATTTGAGATTTGAAAATTCAAAAGAAAAGAGCTGAACAATAAAGTAACTTATTCTTTTTATTAAAAAAACTACACCATGAAAAACCCTATTTTATTTTTGATGATTATATTTTTAGCATCGTGCCAATCGCCATACAATCATGAGAAAGTGAGTGTAAAATTAGCGGGTACCATAATCCCTGATATAAATCCTGATATCAACAAGGACTTCAAATTTAATGAAGACGGTTGGTATTCTGAATTGAGTGAAATTTCAGGATTTGAAAATTACGAAGAAGAGAATGGAATTATTTTAGGTAAAAATCTCTCCATAGGAACCTATGTCAATTTAGAAAATCGAAAAGAAAAAATATTAATTCTTGAAGAAATTCGACATCAAAAAAATGGAGAGGCATTATTCCGAAAATTGGATTCTACAAAAATCATTTTGAAAGAAAATCAATTCATTACAACTGATTTTTGTAATTCAGAAGAAAGAAAAGGTCAATACATTGCTATTTACGAAGGTGAAAATGATGCGGAACCTTCTAAAAAAATTATCCAAACTTGGTTGGTCAATCAAGAGATGTTGAAATTAGACCGTGCCTCAACAAAAGGTATTGTTTGTGAATTGATTAACTAGCCTTTGATTACAGTATGTTTTTTGTGAAAAATTCTTTTTAAACAGTTTGAAAGTAAAACTGTTTTGTTAATCTTACGAATTGAATGAGATTTTTTAGCCGCAGATTTACGCTGATTTTTTATGATTTTCTATATCTTGTTTTTCGACAATCATAAAAAATCAGCGTAAATCTGCGGCTAAAAAATCTCAAAAATCACAAAAAACATGAGTGCATCACAAGAAATGCCCTATTTCATTAACCCTTCTAAAAATCTAGAAGTAGATGAAAAAAAGGCCGCTTACGAAACCGCAGTAATGGCAATCGATGCCAATCTAGATATAGAGTCTCATATGATTCTAAAAATGTCAACCATCAATTGTATTTTAAAAACATATCTTCCATATTATTATTGGGTAGGTTTTTATTTAGTACATGAAAGAAAATTGATTGTTGGTCCTTATCAAGGTACTTTAGGATGTTTACATATTGATTTTTCAAAAGGAGTATGCGGAAAAGCTGCAAGAGAAGAAAAAACGCAATTGGTAGAAGATGTTCATGCGTTGGATCAAGGGACAGGACATATTGCCTGTGATCCGAATTCTCAATCAGAAATAGTTGTACCTGTTTTTGATAATGACAAAAATTTAATCGCTGTATTTGATGTGGATAGTTCTTTGAAAAACTCGTTTGATGCAGTAGATCAGCATTATTTAGAAGCTATTTTGGAAAAACATTTTACTCAAAATTTATTAAAAAAATAATGCATTCTAATATGTCTACTAGTAGACATTATAACAATATACAAACAAAACAAATATTCAAAATATAAATACATGTACCGTTCTAATGAAAAATGAACCGTTACATAAATCACTCCTCAAAAAAAACCATTTTAAAAAACTTTCAAAAGGTAGAAATTGTATATTTGGTGATAAGGAATTATGAAAATAAATTCCTGAAACTGATTTTATCACTTACTGATACACTATACAACTATGTTTTTGAATTGGTCTAAATTTAACACGCCTTACCGTGAGCGTTACATAAAAAACAAAATTCCTGCGGTTCCTGGAATTTATGTATTGTATGTACTCATGGAGAACAACAAATGGGATTGCTTTTATATTGGCAATACCGAAAATTTGCACGAAACAATGATGCATCACCTTGAAAAAAACAAGGATGCTCAAATCGAGGAGAATCTTAAAGACTACATTTGTGGTTTTGAATATGCCCCTCTTGAAGATATTGAAGAAAGAGCTTCTGCTTTAAAATACCTTTTTGACAAGTTAAAACCAGGATGTATGGAAGATCCTGGGGGAAAAGGAAAACGAGTCAATTACGCAAGAAGCTGGTAAATATTAGTTTACCTCCCCTACTTTTTTTTTATGAAAACCGTCAGATGCCTTGGTTTCTGACGGTTTTGTTATTTTTTTCGTCCATTCAAAAACACTTCCTTTCATTATCCTAATGATTTAAACTATTCTGCACTATTTTTGTTAAAGCAAAATCATAACATAAGAATTCTCTATCGTACATTTTTAAAATTTGAATTTTTAGCCACGAATTAGCTCGAATTAGTACTAATAAATGCTAAGCATGTTTAGAATTCGAAGAAATTAAATTCTATTTTCTCGAATTAAAAGTCATCAATGACTTTTTTAAATGTTCTCAAATTCAATCCGAGAAACAATTTGAAAAAATTCGTGTTAATTCGTGGCTGTAAAATTCAGTCTTAGAAAATTTTACGGTAATATATTTATAACAATTAAATCAATCCACATGGAAAAGAAACTTTTACTTTTTTTACTTTTCGCTATTTTTTCATTTCAAATATTTGCTCAAGTCCCTCAAAAACAACGAAGCTTGATTGTCAAAATATCTGCTACTTGGTGTCCACCTTGTGGTGGTTGGGCATGGACGACGTTTGAGGAACTAGTAACTGATAATACAGAAGATGCTGTTTTAATTACAGCTCATTATTCTGGAGACTTATTTAATAATACAGCGGATGAAATTGCTGAAAATGTTAATGCTAATTTTCAACCGGCCTTCTTCTTAGATGATGTTCATCAAAATATTAACTCTGGAAATGCAAGTTCAAAAAGAACAGAAATTCAGAATGCAGTAACCACTAATGCTGCTGAAATGCCTGTTGCCAATATGGCGATCAATGTTACATTTGATCCTGCTACTCGGGAAACACAAGTGGCGACAACTACTAAATTTTTCCAAGATGCTACTGGTGAATATTATATTGCGAGTTACTTTATTGAAAACGAGGTAGAAAACTCCCAAGCTGGTCAAAGTGCCAATCCTGCTATTCATGAAAAAATAATGAGAGGTGGTACTACTGCTGAAACTTTTGGAGAACTCATTGTTAATGGTGCAATTAGTGCAGACTCAGAATTTGAGCATACCAATACTGTTACACTTGACGATACATGGAATGAAGAGCACATGGAATTTGTTTCTATTATTTGGAAAAAAGAAAATGACAAATACCAATTTGTAAATACAAATATCACTACGGAATTTACAACGGTTATGCCTGTAAGTGCGGATGAGGTGAATAGCTTGGTAAGTGCAATGAGCATTCAACCTACTATAACAAACTCGATTGCAACTATTTCTATTGATTTAGAAAATGAACTTCAAAATACAATGCTTGAAGTTTTTGATTTTTCTGGAAAAAAAGTAGACGAAATTTTTCAAGGAAAAATGGCAGTTGGTAACAATACATTTACAATTGCAAAATCTATAGGAATGACTGCTGGAATGTATTTAGTGGTTTTGCAAACGGAGGAAGGTCCTGTTACTCGGAAGGTTATTTTTGAGTAAGGAACGTACGCTTCGCTTGACGGACACTTCGTTTGTCGTTTCGAAAATTTTTGATAAAAAAAACTCATTGCAAAATTAATTTGCAATGAGTTTTTTATTTGACTAAAATGTCCTACGTAAAACGACAAACGAAGTGTACGTCAAGCGAAGCGTCCGTTATTACTCTTCCTCCGAAGAAGCTTTTACTTCTTTGCCACCATCCAATTCATCTTGCCATTTTTTCAATTCGTCCCATTTGCTATTCGCAGCAAGGTCAGCTTGTTTAGGCCAAGTAGTAGGATCATGAGCTTTGTAACGATTACCAGCTTCTGCAAGGATACTTCTAACTTTATCAGCATCAGTAGCAGCCAAACCAGCGAAAGTAGTAACTCCTGCATTATTGAGGAGTTCCTCAATTTTAGGACCAATTCCTTCAACCATTTTTAGGTCATCCTTAGCTGTAAAATCAGCATCAGCAACTTTAGTAGTTTCCGAAACAGGCTCCTCTGATTTCTCTTTAGCATCCGTTTCTTTTTCACTCAAATTATCAACCGCTGCTTCTATTTTTTCACTAACAACATGAGCAACTGCTTTAACCGTATCTACCACATCTTCCAATGTTTCTTCAATTGTAGTTACAATCTTTTCGGCAACTGACTCTTCTTCAACAGGAGCTTCCTCCTTTGGTGCTTCTTCTTTGGGAGTTTCTACAGTTGGAGCCTTAGCAGGTTCTTTTTTACCTTTCAGCACTTCCGCAGCCTTTTCTAACTTATCAGAATCTTCAGCTCTTGCAGCCTCAGCTTGTTTGATTTCGGCTTTAATTTTTTGCGCAGCAGCTTCTTTGGCAGCTTTTACTTTATCCCGTTCCGCACGTTGGGCATCTTTTTCTTTTTGAGATTCTATGCGCTTCTCCAAATCTATTTTGGTTTGCAGCATCTCCCCTAATTTTTCTTCCTTAGAACGAATTCGTTCTTTTATCATCATCATCTTTGCCTCTCTCAATTGTGCTTCTAATTGCCCAACAGAAGAATTACTAACTCTTTTATCTTGAAATTCTAATTCTTTTTTATCTCGATGAATGGATTGTTCCATTTTTCCCAATGCATTAATCAATCCATCATATCTTCTTTTTAACCTTTCTGTTGGAGAAGAATTTCCACCTTTAGCATCACCTCCATATCTTTTTGCTTTTACTTCTTTAAACAAGCCGTCCAACTGATCCCAAACACTACTTCGATGGTCTCTAGTTAATTTAGTATCTCTAAATTTTCTTTGAACATTTTTCAAATCCTCAAAAATACCATTGAGGTTCAACCCTTTTTCCAAACGATCTTTGATCTCACCAAGCGTCCCTTTAAATTCATTGAGATGCTGTTCCGAAATGGTTTGGAATTCTTTATCCAAGGTCTTACGCATGTCCTTCATTTTTCCAAACAAATCATTCGTAGTGTTCCTCAAATCATCACCATGCTCTCTAAAAAGATTTCGCTCTCGCATTTGATCTTGAACTTTTGACCAAAACCCTTTTAACTCTTCCCAAACTTCTCCGCTGTAACTACTCAATTGTTCTACCCGTTCTTTAAGATCTTGAAGTTCCGCTTGATAAGTTTCATTCAACTTAGAAGACAACACAATGAAATGCCATTCCGTTTGTGCACGTTGAACGAGATCACCTCGTTCTACTTTCAAATCTTCGGGTAATAAACTTTCAGTAACTGAAAGTTCTTTTTCTTGATGGGTATGTCCTTCTGGAAAAGGAACATCGGTACCATTACGCCACTCATTAAGCATTTTTTGAGAAAAATCTTCTGTAGCTATGGCTTCAGGAAAAGTGTAAAGGTCAACTTTATTGGCCTTTGGTTGTAATCGCAATGCAATTAAAACTCTTTCATCTTGGGCGTTTTTGCCCCAAAGTACTAATTTGGTCTTCATACTCGGTATCTAATAAATTAACAAAATATACTGTAAGTCTGTGAAAAAATATTGAATAAAATTAAGATAACTTGTTGATAATCAACAGATACTTAACTATTTTAAATATAATTTCAACACTTCAAAAAAATTCAATTGGTAAATTTTACACCTACTTTTATACGTATAAAAGATGTGGTGGTTCTCGTTTTTTATCTTTCGTTTTTGTTTTGTTCTTCTAAAATTAAACAAATACGTAATAAAGGACAAATTTTTAATTTAATATGTTTAGAAAACGTTGTACGTTAGTCTTATGTAGCTGTCGGACTTCAACCCACAGTAAAAAAAAAATCCGCTAAATTATCTCCGTTAATAGTGTTTTTTACTGCGGGCTGAAGCCTAGGGAAAACGCGCGACCGTTTTTTTGAATATCGAACAATAGAACAAGAAACAAGGATTTGAGAAGTTTGTCGAATACTTTTGAGGGGTAGAATCAAGATTATTCGACAAACTTCTCAAATCCTTGTTCCTTGTTCTATTGTTCGATATTCAAAAAAGTTCACGCGTTTTCCCTGGGGCTGAAGCCCAACAGCTACTTCGCAACCATCGCCCCTACCAATTTATTGGCAACCAAATATTCTGCAATTTGAACCGCATTGGTAGCAGCACCTTTTCGTAAGTTATCAGCAACAATTCACATATTAAGTGCATTGTCCGCAGATTCATCCCTTCTCAACCGTCCTACAAAAACCTCATTTTTATTTTTGGAAAAAAGAGGCATTGGGTATTCATTGTTCGCAACATTATCTTGAACAATTATTCCTTGCGAGTTACTTAAAATATTTTTTACTTCTTGGATGTCAAAGTCATTATGAAATTCCACATTTACACATTCAGAGTGTCCACCTTGAACAGGTACTCTAACTGCAGTAGAAGTAATTCTCAAAGAATCATCTTGAAGAATTTTTTTAGTTTCATGAACTAACTTCATCTCTTCCTTGGTATAATCATTTTCCAAAAATATATCACAATGAGGAATACAGTTATCCAAAATTTGATAATGGTAAGCCATATCTTCAGGTGTTTTCCCTTCTTTCTCAGACTCGTATTGATTCACAGCCTTTGCACCTGTTCCTGTGATAGATTGGTAAGTAGAAATCACTAATCTTTTGATTCCATATTTTTTATGTAAAGGTGCCAATGCCACCACCATTTGGATGGTAGAACAATTTGGATTGGCAATAATTTTATCATTCTCAGTTAGTACATCAGCATTGATTTCAGGTACCACTAATCTTTTGGAAGGATCCATTCTCCATGCAGAGGAATTATCAATAACGGTAGTTCCTACCTCTGCAAAACGAGGTGCCCATTCTTTTGAAACGCCTCCTCCTGCTGAAAAGATAGCAATATCCGCACGAGCAGCGACTGCATCTTCCATACTAATTACGGTGTAATCTTTTCCTTTAAATGTGATTGTTTTGCCTACAGAACGGGCACTTGCGACAGGTAAGAATTCAGTAATTGGAAAATTTTGTTCTTCTAAAATTTCACACATTACTGTACCTACTAACCCTGTTACGCCTACTACTGCAACTTTCATAATCTTAAGTTTTTGTAAAAATTTTTACGTGAAAAAATGAAATTTGATTTTTAGGAATGGAAAATTAATTAATGTAGAGTTTTGACGAGGGAATTTTTTTGTCAGTTTTTTCAAAAAAATCCCCGTCTGACCGTCGGGCAGGATTGCATAGCCTTCGTTACGTGTCCCGATAGCTATCGGGATTTTTTCAAAAAAATGACGGAAAAATAGACCGTCAAAAACTACATTTATTATTTTTCCATTCCTTATGCTAATTTAGCGGTTAGGTTTATCGTCTAAATAATGTAAATCCTTAAAGAATTAAAACTGTTTTTGTCCAAAAGAGTTACATTTTCAAACAATTCAAAGATATTTGGAAAGGAAGCCGCAAATATACATTGAAATTTAATTAACTGCCCATTTTTCACATGAAACACCTGCAAATTGTCTGCCTTATTATTCTTTTTTTACAATCAGCTCAAGCACAGCTCTTGGATGATTTTTCTGATGGAGATTTTAGTAATAATCCTACTTGGACTGGAGAAGGAAATGAATTTATTGTAAATGAAGATTTTCGATTGCAATCCAATGGTATGGATGAAGATACCTCTATCCTATATACTGCTGTAGAAATTCCTGATAGTACCGTTTGGGAAATAGAATTTCAAATGGATTTTGCACCATCCAATAACAATCGGCTTAGAATTTATTTGCAAGCCAATTCCACTAATTTTCCAGAGGTCAATGGTTATTTTATTGAAGTTGGGGAGGGAGGTACAGATGATGCATTGACGCTTTATCGATCAGATGGAACTGATAAATTTGAAATTGCAAAAGGAACACTTGGGGCATTAGGAACTAATCCTGCGTTTGCAAAAATAAGAGTACAAAGAAGTAATAATGGAGATTGGACGATTTTTGCTAATTATGATAATGGAAATATTTTAACACTCGATGCTACTGGATTTGATAATACTTACCTCGGAGGAAATTTGTTCTTTGGGGTATGGTGTAAATATACCAATTCCAATAAAGATAATTTTTCTTTTGATAACATTGCTATTACAGAATTCCTACCTGATGTTTCACCTCCTGAAGTTCTAGAAGCCAATATTATTTCTTTAAACAAAATCGTGCTCACTTTTAATGAATTTCTTGATAGCACCTCTGCTGTTGATATCAATAATTATTTTATTAATAATGGAATTGGAAATCCAGCTTCTGCAACTTGGATCGCAAGTGCTCCTGGCATTGTTACTTTAATTCTCAATGATGATTTGACCAACCAAACGACTTACGACTTACAAATTCAAAACATAAAAGATCAGGAAGAAAATGCAATTACAACCGTCAATATCCCTCTGAATGTTAACTTCGAGCCATTGGAAATTATTAGTGCATTGGCAGTTAGTCCTACTGAAATAGAAATTGAATTCAGCGACCCAGTTGATTTCACAACTGGTTCATTAGCAAGTAATTATGCTATCAATAATGGAATTGGAAATCCAGCTACGGTTAATATTGACCCCATGGAACCATTTATAGTTTCTTTAGATTTGGCTCAGCCGTTGATTAATTCTAATGCTTATATTTTAAATGTGGAGGGTGTAAAAAATGACCTTGGAATTCCAATGTCACCACAAGAAATTCCATTTGACTTTTTGATTGGAGTGGATATTGAACCTCAAGATTTAGTCATTAATGAAATTCTTTTTAATCCAACTACAGGAGGAAGTGATTATGTAGAACTTTATAATCGTTCCGATAAATTTTTAGATGTTTCTGATCTTTTTATTTCAAATACAACACGAACATCTGCAAGGGATAAGAATATTGAAATGGCTTATATTATGCAACCTGGTGAATATATTGTTTTTACAAAAGATCGAGATTTTGTTTTAAACAATTATATGGTTGAAAATCCGAATTTTTTATTTGAAAATAATCTTCCTGCATTTAATGACGCGGAAGGTAATGTTAGTATATTCACTCAATATGGATTGGATACGGTGATGATAGATTCATTTGATTATTCTGAAGATCTTCATTATTTATTGATAGATGATGAAGAGGGAATTTCATTAGAACGAATTAGTTTTGATGCAACTACCCAAAACGCTTCTAGCTGGCATTCTGCTTCTACAATAGTTGGGGGAGGAACTCCAACTTACCAAAACTCTCAGTTCCGGCCTGACAACCCAGCTAATGAAATTTTTACTGTAAGTGACAAAGTGTTTTCACCAAATGGAGATGGTTTTAAAGATTTTTTAGCTATTGATTATAATCTGGAGACTCAAGGAAATTTAGTTACTATAAATATTTTTGATGCAAAAGGCAGATTGGTAAAAACCTTATTTAAAAATGAACTATTAGCTTTAAATGGTACCTTAAAATGGGATGGACTAACAGATGAAGGTCGAAAAGCTAGAATTGGTATTTACATTATTTTAGCAGAAATATTTTCTCCTGAAAAAGAGGCTATGCAATTTAAAACGACTTGTGTTGTAGGAGGAAAATTAGATTGATATATTTTTTAATCGTACATTTGAGGTTCCTATCATAAACACAATCAAGTCGCGTAATTTTCCGACTATAATATAATTTCGAAAAGATTTTCATCCTAAATACTCTATCTTTGCCCTGACTATGATTACAAAGATTTTAAATAATACTTTTATTCAATATTTCATAACTGGTTTACTACTTTTAGGAGCGATGCTATGCATTTTTACTCCTAGTTCTTATTTTTTTAAATCTATGTCAGAGTATGCGGTTCAGATGATGTTCGGATACTTATTTTTAGGGCTTTTTTTTCTATTATCGAAGCAACCCAAGTTAATGTTTGTTAGTTTTATTGCATGTTCCTTCCTTGCTATCCATCTCAAAATTAATACTAATGCTGACTTAAAAACTCCAGGAGTCATTCAGGATCAAGCTATTATAGAAGTCGCATTAGTAGATGTTTCTAATATTAATGAAGATTTTGAAGGTACACTTGATGCTATGTTAACCTCTGATGCTTCATTATTAGCAGTTCCTGATATTGATCCATTTTTGTATGAATATCTAAAAGATACCTTATCTAATCAATTTCCCTATTGTACTCCACGAGTAGGATTTGACCCAGCCATTACTGTTTTTTCAAAATATGAGATTTTCAATCAAGATACTTTCTTTGTAGAAGGACTTCCCAATATCATGGGTAGTATCAAAGCCGAAGGGAATGGAAGAGAATTATACTTCGTTACTTCAAGTACATTACCTCCATTTTATTCTAGAGATTATGATAAATTGAAAAAACTTTTAGAACGAGTAGCCAATAAAGCAAAAGCAGTTAATGCGCCAGTAATAACCTTGGCTGATTATAATTTGGTTCAATGGTCGGATGAAATTTATGATTTTAGAGCGATGGCTAAATTAAAAGATAGTAGAAGGGGATTTTCTCCTGCTGCAAAAACAGGTAACCTTCTAAGTGGTTTTTTGGATTCTCCTAGTAGTCATATTTTCTTTTCAGAACATTTTACCTGTACAGGATTTGAAAATTTACGATCTTCTAATTCAACTTATTTAGGAGTCAAAGGTTCTTTTCAATTTAGCCCTATTCTTCTTCAATAGAGTTAATTTTGAATGAAGTATTTTGTCCCGATAGCTATCGGGATGAATGTGTCGAAAACCTTGTATCTATGCTTTAGAATTCTCTTTACAAAACTGTTTAGAATAATTTCCAATGATTAAGGAAAGATTAAAAAGTTTTCAATATGCCCTCAAGGGTATTTTACTTCTTTTTCAAACAGAACCCAATGCAAAAATTCATTTAGCGATTACTTTTATTGTAGTTGCAGGTGGCTTTTTTTTCTCTATAAGTTCAACAGAATGGTGTTTATTGATTTTGGCAATAGCTATAGTTTTATGTGCGGAAGGAATGAATACAGCTATTGAATATTTGACTGATTTAGTCTCTCCTAATATTCATCCATTGGCTGGTAAAACTAAAGATGTAGCTGCAGGAGCTGTTTTATTAGCTGCCATTGGTGCTGCCATTGTTGGATGTATTATTTTCATCCCGAAAATTTGGCAGTATTTTTTGTGGATAACTCATTGATTAGGTAAGTCTACCCTTAAAAAGGGTTAATACTGAATCATTTATTCTAATAATAAAATTCATTCATGTCTAGTTTTAAAACCTAGGAACATCAAATATTAATTTTTGCCCTCCGTTTTTTTATTCTGACCAGCCGTTTTAAAAAAAAATTTTAATCTACAGTTTCATAGAAACTGAAACCTGAACAATGCCTAAATTATGCGTTTTTTAACTTTAATAATTTTATCCCTTTTCTCTTCTCTCCTATTCTCTCAAGAACAATTAGGTTTACGGACTGATAATTATTCGGGAATTCACGGAACTTTAATGAATCCTTCACACAATATAACAAGCCTGTTTTCATGGGATGTAAACTTGGTATCTGGTGGTTTTTTTGGAGCAACCAATTATGGTTATATCGAAGAAACTAATATTTCTAGATCTGCTCGAAATGTTGATGATTTTATTCTTCGAAGAGATATTGAAAGTCCTTCTGATGTTGGTCCCAATACTTTAGTTGGAGATTTTTATGACAGCAATAGAAAAAAATATCTGACCTTGTTCGCCAATGGAATGGGCCCTTCTTTTATGGTAAAATTGCGCAATGGGCATTCTTTCGGAATGTTTCTTAATGGTAGGACTGCTTTTAGTACTCATTCCATTCCTGCTGCTGTAAATTATAATGTATTTTTTGAAACTCCTTTTTTTGAATTTATAGATGTTGAAGATTTTAAAATATCAGCAATGGCTTGGGGAGAATTAGGATTTAATTATGCGGCAAAAATTGATACTTATGATGGATATATGGGATTAGGAATTAATTTGAAATTTATAAATGCATTTGAAGCTGCTTATTTGCACTCGAAAAGAACTACTTCTTCTGCTCAAGTACCTGGAGATACTTTATTATTTCAAAGTCCACACCTTAATTATGGGATTACAAATAGCAACCTCGAAGGTGAGGCCCCTAGCCCGTCTAGTAATGGATTTGGAGTAGGAGTTGACTTAGGATTCACTTATGTATATGAAGGTGATGAGGATCATTATAAATGGAAAATTGGTGCATCTCTACTTGATTTAGGTCAAATAGAATTGAGTCAAAACGCTGAGGCACATAACATCGTTACAGATTCTCTAGTCGTTTTTCCACAACTCGATTTTAACGCCATTACTAATCGAGAAAGAATTAATTTATTAAGTCAAATTGGGCTAGGCGATCCAGATGCTTCTTTTTCTTCACAAAGTTTTAGGATTGGTTTACCGGGTGCCTTAAGTGTTCAAGGTGATTATATGTTTACGCCAAATGTCTATATTCATGGCGTTTTAATTCAACGGATTCCTATGGGGCCCAACAGTTTATTAAGAAATAATTTATTAGCGGTCACCCCTAGATTTGAACACCGATGGTTTGGAGCAGCTTTACCTGTTGTATTACTAAATTATCAAAAACTCTCTATGGGTACTTCTATTCGATTAGCTTTCTTAACTATAGGAAGTGACGATATTGGAAGTTTTGTTCGAAAAGGAAATCTTGATTCTACGGATTTTTATTTCGCATTAAAAATAAATCCTTTTAACCTTGGTCTTAATCTAGGTCGAGGAGGAGGACGTCGAGCTGGTAAAAGAGTTAAATGCTATGAGTTTTAGAAAACGAACCACGGACGCTTCGCTTGACGAACCACGAACTACGGGTTCACAATATTTTGAAACGTGGTTCGTGGTTCGTTTAAGACCACTATAAATTTGGCATTATTTTTCCTCTATTTATAGAGTTATTGTAATACAATAACTACACACCAGAGAATAACATACCCAAGAAAATTTCTTTTTATTAGCGTCACGGCTTTATAGAAAAACTATATATTTTATATCTTTTTTCTTTAATAAGTCGTAAAAATGATGTCACAATTTTGGATGATAAATTCAATTGTGGAATTCATTTTCCATTATATTATTAAAGATTATTTTGAAAACAATTTTTAACGTATGAGAATCTTGAAAAATTTAATGCTATTTTCTTTTTGTTGGGTGAGTATTAGTCTTTTTGCTCAATCACCTAATGTACTTTTGGCAAAAGGAAATACAAATGTAAAGGCTCCTAGTGTAGAGTTATCTCGTAAACTAGAAAGAAAATTCAAACGAGATGCTGCTCGTTTAGCACTCCGAATGGAAGCTGATAAAGAAGAATTACGTTATCAAAATATTATCATTTCTCCGGGAAATGTAGAAAGTATTTATCAAGCATTGGTTACTGTTTATCAAAATGATGAAACGGCTCAGTCCATTGCAAAATGTAATGTGCATACTTTTCCTAATCCATCTATCGATCATTTCAATGTTATTTTTGATAAAAATGTAGATTGGGCTACTCCTCTTCGACAAGGGGTAAGTGAAACGGATAGTGACGAAATTAATGAATTATTAGATGAATATAATTTGGTGATTAGTAAACACGTACAATGGAATAGTACTCAAGATGCTATCACGATTAGAAGTAAAAAGCCTTTAAACATGGCTGCTCTTTCTAATGAATTTTATAATATTGAAGGAGTTGCAGAAATTGATTTAGGTGTTCCAAGTATTGCTGGAAATGATATCAAAATTGAAAGAATGGAAAAAGGATGGGAATTGGAATATATTTTACAATTCGGTTCTTATGTGGATGATGGAAAAAAACATGTTTGGAAATATCGTGTTTCAGATGAAGGAGAGGTTACTTTTATTTCAGAAACAGGAGACCCAATTCCTACTTGGATGAAGTGTAATGAAGATGCTATCGAAAATTGGTTGACGAATAAAATCTAGTTCGAACTACATTCGCTTCGTTTGAAAACAAAAAAAGTTTAGTCATGTTAAATGGCTAAACTTTTTTTATTTTCGGCGATAGTACAGCGTGTAAAATATTTTAACTAAGAAAACAAAATCATGAAAATCAAATGTATTCCATTTTATCAACTTAACTTAGACGAAATGTATCAGACTATGGCGTTGCGGCAAGAGGTTTTTGTAGTAGAACAAAATTGCCCATACCTTGATGCAGATGGAAAAGATCAAGAGGCTTGGCATTTGATGGGATTTGATGATTCAGGTAATTTAATAGCTTATACTCGACTTTTACCAAAAGGTATTTCTTATAAAAAATATGCTTCGATTGGTCGAGTGGTAACTTCACCAAACGCTAGAGGAAAAGGCGCAGGACAAGATATTATGAAAGCTTCAATTGAATGGTGTAGTAGACTTTTCCCAAATGAACCTGTTAAGATTTCGGCTCAAACTTACCTTTTAAAGTTTTATAAAAATCTCGGATTTGAACCTGTTGGAAAAGGATATTTAGAAGATGATATTCCTCATATTGGAATGGTGCTTAAATCTTAGGACGAAGGACGGACGCTTCGCTTGACGACTTACGGGCCACGGATTTTCAATATTGTGAATCCGTGCCCCGTAAGTCGTCAAGCGAAGCGACCGTCCTTCGTCCTATTTTACTATCAAAAATTTACTACTAATAATCTGATTCTCACCAAGTTGCAATTGTATAAAATAAAGCCCCGATTTATAATTTTCTACATCAAAAGATATCGTTGAAGAAGAAGATATGTTAAGGGTTTGATGATTCAATAACTGCCCAAGACTGTTAAATATTTTTATATTTCCTGAAGTGTTGGACACATTTTTTATATCAATAAATAAATCAGAATAAGCTGGATTAGGATATAATTCCATGCTAGGTTTTAATTTACTGAGGTTCGTAGTATTCACAAGTCCATCACATTCGCAATTGGAATCAACTACATCATTAACTGTATTTGGGTCTCCATCATCACATGGCTCTCCTATGTTCGATCCAATACAATTATCAGCTGCATCTAAATCACAAATACCATCTGAATCATTATCTAACATGGTTCCTCCTCCACAATTGCAATTATTCTGAATACTTTCTCCTACTGTACAATCATCACCATCATTACACATATCACCTATATTAGGACCAACACAATTATCCTCTAGTGCCGTATCACAAATACCATCTGAATCAT
>Ga0114957_1003024_pt1 | contig 15492 bp, 12 predicted proteins | sample BantaG_FD_87175 | JGI IMG/M metagenome (GOLD analysis project Ga0114957, IMG submission 87175) | Marine algal microbial communities from Bantry Bay, Ireland - BantryBay_4 metaG | ecosystem: Host-associated > Algae > Red algae > Unclassified | place: Bantry Bay, Ireland | collected 2014-11-21 | reverse complement strand
AGTCCAACTCCCTGTTAAATCAAAAATACTCCCAAAGATAATCGGTCCGACACCTGCTACAAAATACCCAATCGACTGTGCCATACCAGATAGTTCCGTAGCAGATTCTGCATCTTGGGAGCGAAGAACAATAAAGAGCAAAGACAATCCGAAAGTACTCCCCATGACAAAACCAATCAAGGAAACCCATACAACGACTCCTCCCAACTGAGGAAAAAATAATCCAACCAAAGCAATTAACTCCACCACAAATAAAAACAATACAATGCTACGTTGGTCTTTTCTCTTTCCTGCTAAAAAGGGAATAATCAGCGCCCCTAAAATACCTGTAGCCTGAGATAAGGAGAGCATCCATCCCGAAAAGGAAGCATCATATCCTCTGCTTTGTAGAATAGCAGGTAGCCAAGCTAAAATCACATAGAAAACCAAAGACTGTAATCCCATAAATAACGCCACTTGCCAGGCAACCTTTGAGCCACTCAACTTTTTCATCGCCTTTAGATAACTTCGATTGGAATTGGTTTTTTTTAATCGAAATAATTGTGGGAGCCAAACAAAAAAAGCAATCATTGATAACATGGCCCATACACCTAGAGAACCGCGCCAACCCAATTCCAAGTCATGCGCTAATGGCACACTAATCCCAGCTGCCAAGGCAGCTCCAACTGCCATCATACTAGAATATAGACTGGTGATTAATCCTGAATTTGATTCAAAATTACGTTTGGTCAAACTAGGTAACAATACATTTCCAAAAGCGATAGCAACACCTGACAATAGTGTTCCTAAAAATAAAGCAGGCAACCATTCAATAGACCGCATCGCAATTCCAACCGTCAATAAGAGCATGGCACCAAGCAAGGTACCTCCAATTCCAAATCGTCTGGTAAATAGCGGAGTCAAGGTAGAGATGAATCCAAACGCAATCAAAGGTAAGGTGGTCAATAGTCCTAGCATTCCATTTGAAAGGCCGGTGGCTTGCCGTATATCTTCAATCAATGGCCCAACACTTGCAAGGGCAGGACGTAAATTGATAGCGATAAATAGAATCCCTACAATCAATAAAATATCTTTAGATTTTCTTTGGTCAAGAGAATCAACTTTTGCCATTATTAATTTTAAATTTTTCAAATAATTGGCGCAAGGTACGGATAATTTGATTTGAGATTTTTGGTATGGAATATTTGGCTTGCCCAAATAATTATTTCGATTTGACATTCTCCTTTTAAAATACTTAATTTAGGTGCTGATTGAAATATCAGCAAGAACTTATTTTCTAAAAAATAAAAAAGAAATCATTACATGACTAAAGATCACAAATATTTTATGCAACGTGCCATTGACATTTCTCGTAAAGGAATGGAATCAAATGATGGAGGTCCTTTTGGTGCGGTCATCGTAAAAGATGGAAAAATTATAGCCGAAGGAAATAATAAAGTTACTTCTTCTAACGATCCAACGGCTCATGCCGAAGTCGTTGCCATTCGAAATGCTTGTCAAGAACTAAATACTTTCCAATTAGATGGCTGTATAATTTATACTTCTTGCGAACCTTGTCCGATGTGCCTTGGTGCTATTTATTGGGCACGTCCTGAAAAAATGTTTTATGCCTGCACAAGAGAAGATGCTGCTAGAATTGGATTCGATGATGATTTTATTTACAAAGAAATAAATCTGAATATCCAAGATCGAAGTATCGATACAAAACAAATGATGAATGCAGAAGGTAATGAAGTTTTTAATTTATGGGATACCAAAAAAGATAAAACGGAGTATTGATTAGAGTTAATTTTGAATGACGAATTTTGTCCCGATAGCTATCGGGATGAATGTGTCGAAAACCTTGTATTTACTAGGTTCTAATATTCTCTATACAATACCATTTAGAATAAACACTACTATATACTTAAAAATTTTATGATACCGAATAACTGTGAATAAGAAATCACAAGAAGAGTTTTGTACAAACAACTTCAAAACCTAGTGAATACAAGATTTTCGACACATTCATCCCGATAGCTATCGGGACAAAATTCGTCATTCAAAATTAACTAAACCGTCTAACGATTTTAAAAATGATTCAATTTATTTTAAATGATAAAACCATCCAAACCCAACTTCCTAAAGGAAGTACTGTTTTGGATTTTGTTCGATATAGAAAACAATTAGTCGGTACTAAAGTTGGATGTCGAGAAGGTGACTGTGGAGCATGTACGATACTTGTTGGTGAATTAAAAAATGGAAAACTCGTCTACCAATCTATGACTTCTTGTATCACTCCACTTATTAATATTCATGGAAAACATGTGTTAACTATTGAAGGAATTAATGGCGATAGTCTCACTCCTATTCAAACTTTAATGGTCAATAATAATGGAACCCAATGTGGTTTTTGCACCCCTGGTTTTATTATGTCTTTTACTGGATTTGCTTTGTCGGAAGAAATCGTTGATTCAAAGAATGTGGTCAAATCTATTGATGGAAATATTTGTCGATGTACAGGGTATAAATCTATCGAACGAGCTGCCGATGCTTTTTGTGAGCAATTAAAAAATAAATCTACCACTCAAAAAATTCCTTGGCTCATAGAAAAAGGGCATTTGCCCAACTATATGATTGACATAAAATTTAGGTTAGTTAATTTGAATAAAACGGAACTATCGACAAGTCAAAAACTAGCATCCAACGCTATTTCCAATAATAATTCAACGGAATACTTTTTAGGTGGTGGTACAGATTTATTGGTACAAAAACCTGAAGTGATTAACAAAGCTTCTGTTAAAAATAAATTTGATGATTATCATTTAAAAGGTATTCAAATTAATAATGGAATTTGTAAAATTGGTGCATCTTCAACTGTTACCGATTTGGAGGAGTCGCCCATTTTTAACAATATATTTCCAAATTTAAAAAAGCATTTAAAATTAGTTTCTTCAACACCAATTAGAAATATGGCAACTTTAGCTGGAAACTTTGTCAACGCTTCGCCTATCGGTGATATGACTATTTTTTTCCTAGCTTTAGATAGTTCTATTATTTTAAATAAAAATGGAAACAGAAGAACACTAGCTCTAAAAGATTTCTTTTTAGATTATAAAAAACTGGACAAATCGCCTTCTGAATTTATAGAAGCTATTCAATTTCCAATTCCAGATAAAACGACTCATTTTAATTTTGAAAAAGTAAGCAAGCGAACTCATCTAGATATTGCAAGTGTCAACTCTGCTTGTCAAATCAGTTTAAATCAAGAGGAGACCATCTCAGAAATTCATATTTCCGCAGGAGGTGTCGGGCCTATTCCAAAGTATTTATTGGAGGCTTCTACTTTTCTAAAAAACAAAAAATTAAGTGTCGAAGTTTTAAATGATTTTTTTAAAATTGTCAATAATGAAGTCTCTCCTATCAGCGATGCCAGAGGTACTGCCGAATACAAAAGACTATTATTACGACAATTAATTCTTGCTCATTTTGTAGAATTCTTTGGAGCTATCGAACCGATCACTAAAATGTTAAAAGGATGATTGATCCCCTAAAAAAACTTAAGGACAAAAAGAAATTAGCCAACATAGATGCCATCGGGCATGTGACTGGCAAAAGCACCTACGTTGATGATATTCCAACGATGCAAGGCACTTTGTTTATCAAAATTTTTGATTCCCCTGTGGCACATGGAAAAATTAAAACGGTTGATTTTTCTGAAGCAGAACAAATGCCAGGAGTAGTTAAAATCTTTTCCAAAAAAGATATTCCAGGAGAAAATCAGATCGGAGGAATTATTCAGGATGAACCTTTGCTGGCAGATGATGAAGTTCATTTTAGAGGTCAAGCCATTTTGTTAATTGTAGCCGAAAGCGAAGTTGAAGCAGAAGAAGCATTGGAAAAAATCAAAATCGATATTGAAGAATTACCTGCTATTGTTGATCCAAAAGAAGCTTTTCTTAAAGGACAATTTTTATCCAACTCTAGAACTTTCCAATTAGGCGATAGCAAAAAAGCATTTGAAAGCGCCACTTATATTTTTGAAGGATCTGCTGATTCTGGTGGGCAAGAACATTTGTATTTGGAGACGCAGGGTGCATATGCTTATCCCATGGAACATGGAAGTATCAAAATTCATAGTTCCACCCAAGGCCCTACTCAAGTACAAAAAGCAATTGCCCGAGTGCTCGGCGTTGGCATGAATAAAGTGGAAGTTGATGTCACTCGAATTGGTGGAGGTTTTGGCGGCAAAGAAGATCAAGCGAATCCTTTTGCGGCAATGACGGCACTAGTTGCTTGGGTTTTAAAAAAACCTGCAAAGTGTATTCTTCATCGAATGGAAGATATGCGGATGACTGGCAAACGGCATCCTTATCGAAGTGACTATAAAATTGGTTTGGATAAAAATCTAAAAATCGTTGCATACGAAGCTGCCTTTTTTCAAAATGGAGGAGCTGCTGCAGACTTGTCACCTGCTGTTTTAGAGCGAACACTTTTTCATGCAACGAATAGTTATTTTATTCCAAATGTTGTTTTGCAAGCACATTGTTGCAAAACTAATCTTCCTCCAAATACTGCCTTTCGAGGATTTGGTGGTCCTCAGGGAATGTTTGTAATTGAAGCAGCTATTGACCATGCTGCTAGAATTTTAAATGTCAATGCTTCTGATATTCAACAAAATAATTTATTAAAAGATGGCGACGAATTTCCTTATGGGCAAATTGTAGAGGATGGAGAAGCTAAAAATAGTTGGAATGAATTAGGTGAGAAATATGATATTGAAAAAATCAGAACATCCATTAATTCTTATAACCTGCCTACCGGACAGGCAGGCAATAAAAATACATTTTCGAAAAAGGGTATGGCTTTGATGCCCATTTGTTTTGGCATTTCATTTACCAATACGATGATGAATCATGCTCGAGCGTTGGTGCATATTTATACAGACGGAACAGTAGGCGTAAGTACTGGCGCTATCGAAATGGGGCAAGGGGTCAATACAAAAATGGTTCAAGTAGCAGCCAGAGAATTTGGCATCGCTCCTGAATTGATAAAACTGGAAACCACCAATACCACAAGAGTTGCCAACACCTCTCCTTCTGCCGCAAGTGCTACTGCTGACCTCAACGGAAAAGCATTGTTAGATGCTTGCCAGCAAATCAAGAATAGATTGATAAAAATGATTCAGGAGGTTTATCAACTAGAAGAGTCTGCTCCTATTATTTTTAAAAACGAAAAAATTACCATTGCTAAAAATGGAAAAGAAATTCCTTGGCATCAAGTTGTTACCGATGCTTTTTCCAAAAGAATTAACTTAAGTGCCAAAGGACATTACGCTACACCAAGAATTAATTTTAATAAAGAAACTGGAAAAGGTCATCCTTTTGCTTACCATGTTTATGGAACTGCTTTATTTACAGCGACAGTAGATTGTCTTCGAGGGATTTATGAAATTGATGAGGTACATATTGTTCATGATGTTGGGGAAACGATTAACGAACTTGTTGATCTTGGACAAATTGAAGGTGGATTGGTTCAAGGAATTGGTTGGATGACGATGGAAGAAATCATCTTTAATCAAAAAGGGAAATTGCTCAGCAATGCACTTTCCACTTATAAAATTCCTGATATTTATGCTGCCCCAAAAACTATTAATACTTCCTTTTTACCGCTACGAGCAGATAACCTAGCCATCTACAAATCCAAAGCTGTGGGCGAACCTCCTTTGATGTATGGAATAGGTGCTTATTTTGCGATTCGAAATGCCGTTCATGCATTTAATCCGAATGCTAATTTTGAATATGTTTCTCCGATTACACCTGAAAGGGTGCTCATGGCTTTGTATTGTAAGTAACGTGACTCTCCAGAGTCGCGACATTATTCGACAAACAAATTTGTAAGTAACGTGACTCTCCAGAGTCGCGACATTATTCGACAAACAAATTATTCGTAATAATTAAGTTGTCGAATACCTTCGCGACTCTGGAGAGTCACGTTACTTACAAGCATCTATTGCCAAAATCAACAATAATGAAACCAACCACTATAAAATTCATCCTCCAAAAATTACAAAATAACATTCCAGTAATACTTTTACAAGTTGTTTATAGCGAAGGAAGTTCACCTGGAAGACAAGGTTTTCAAATGGCTATTGCGAAAGACGAACAACTTTTCGGTAGCATTGGCGGTGGAATCATGGAACATAAATTAGTGGAATTTTCGAAAAATAAATTGTCAGAAAGAGCAACTAATATTGACCTCAAATATCAATATCATGATAAAATTCATTCCACTCAACAATCAGGAATGATTTGTTCCGGACATCAAATCATAGCGTTTTTTCCTTTTTACAAAAAAGATATTGAACTCTTTCAAAAGATTGATCAATCGATTGAATTCAATAAAACAGACTATTTACATTTTTCCAAAAAAGGTCTTTCTCTTCTTTCAAAAGATGATTTGATAATTCCAACAGGCTTTCTTCAACAAACAGAAACTGATTGGTCTTACCTCCAAAAAGTTAACCAGCAAAAAGTTATTCATATTTTTGGAGGAGGTCATGTTAGTTTAGCATTGTCGGAAGTGATGAAATTTTTAGGTTTTTATATAAAAATTTATGACGACAGGGAAAGTATCAATACCCTTCAGCAAAATACTTTTTGCAATGAAAAATATATCATCTCTTATGACTCCATAGGTTCGCAACTTGAAAATTGCCAAGACGATTATGTGGTCATTATGACTTTTGGTTATCGACCTGACAAGATTATTTTAAAACAATTATTGGGAAAGGAATTTTTCTATATTGGTATGATGGGCAGTAAGGCGAAAATAAAAACGCTTCTTGAAGAACTAGAAAAAGAAGGTTTTTCCAAAGCAGATTATAAACATGTTTTTACGCCAATTGGATTAGAGATTTTTAGTAAGACTCCTCAAGAGATTGCAATCAGCATTGCCGCAGAAATTATTAAAGAAACAAATAGTGTGGTGTAAAAAGTTGTTTATAAAAGTAACCTTTCAAATTTCTACTCTTGCGGGTAAGGTTTCCCTTGGGATTAAGGTGTGGGAGTGGGATTTTAATTTCCCTTCCCGCACTTTAGTCCTAAAGGAAACCACTCCCGCACCTTGTGCAAATTCGAAAGTTCATTTTTTAAAAAAAACTTTTGTTATACAATACTTATATTTTCAATCCTTAAATTTATTTTTATTTTTCAAGTATTCATAATGACTATTATCTTCCACAGTTCGAATAATTTGTCCTTTAGGAAGCTCACCCATAGCTTGGTATTTTTCATTCATTTCTTTAAAAAGAACTCTAGCTTGTTCTTTATTTTCAGCAAATACATTTTGTTTTTCACCTGCATCTTTTTTCATATTAAAGAGCAAAGAGTCATGAGCAGCCAAAGGTATTTTCCAATGTGCACCAGGGAAACCTTTAAATGGTAGTTTTACTTTCCAATCTCCTGTTCGATAACCATACAACGCTCCCCCTTCAAAAAACAATAAAGAATTATCTTCTCTTTTTCCATTTTCAAAAAGGATATTAGAAATATCTTTTCCATCTATTGTTCGGTCATCAGGCAATGGAACATCCACTAAATTTGCAATAGTGGGAAACCAGTCAGTTTGAACAGCCATCTCATTATAAACTTTGCCTGCAGGAATTTTCCCTTTCCACATGGCAACTGTAGGGACTCGCATTCCTCCTTCAAAAGTATAAAACTTTCCAGCCTTTAAACCTCCTGAAGAACCTCCATGATCTTCCATCACCAACCAAGGCCCATTATCACTTGAAAAAACAACTAAAGTATTTTCTAATAAATTCGAAGCTTCCAGTTTATTTAAAATTTGTCCAACACTCCAATCCAACTCCTGAATCACATCACCATAAAGTCCTCTTTGTGAAGTTCCTAAAAATTCATCAGAGGCATAAATGGGGACATGAGGCATACTATGAGCCAAGTACAAAAAGAAGGGTTGATCTTTTTTATTTTGTATAAATTCGACTGCTTTTTGAGTATATAATTTTGTGGTCAATCGTTGATCTACATGAAAAGAATCTACTTCATTATCTTTCATGTAAACCACACTTTTCATATCATTACTATAAGGTATCCCATAAAAACTATCAAATCCTTGTTGCAAGGGAAGAAATTTTTTATGATGTCCTAAATGCCATTTTCCAATAATTCCAGTTGCGTAATTTTTCTTTTTCAAAACTTCTGCGATGGTAATTTCATCAGGAGGCATCCCTGTAAAACTTGATGGAAAAAACGCTCCATGAATCCCCATACGATGAGGCATCCTTCCTGTCAACAATGCAGCTCTTGAAGGACTGCAAACAGAGGACGCTGTATAAAATGAAGTAAATTGAATTCCTTCTTTTGCGATTCTATCAATATTAGGTGTTTTGATATCTGTGGCTCCGAAGCACCCAATATCACCATAACCTAAATCATCGGTAAAAATGTAAACAATGTTGGGAAGCGTTTTTTTAGAAGTTGCTTTTGGCGAATCTTGCTTACAACTAAAGACCAAAATCATAAACAAAAGAAATATAGTTGGTTTCATCTTTTTTGAAAGTTTGGTATACAAGGATTCTAATGTATCTTTATATAAAGATACAAAGGTTTGAAACTTGTTTAAACAAGTGGGTAAGCTATTATTTCTATATTAGAAAATAAAAATTTATGTGGGAAGAAAAATTAAAAACATACGATGCCTTAGTTGCTAAATGTTCTCGTTTTAAACGCAAAGGAAAAACGATGCCTTATACTTCAGCTAATGGATATATGTTTTCGTTATTCAATAAAGATAGCGAAATAGGAATCAGATTTCCTAAAGACCTTCAAGAAAAATATATTAAGGAATGGAATTCTACTTATTTTAAATCATATGGCGCTACTACGAAAGGATATGTTTTAATTCCTAATGAGATGTTGGATGATTTAGATAGTTTAGCGAAATACTTGGATAAGAGTTATGATTATGTGATGTCGCTTAAGTCGAAGTAAAATGGGGATTATCCAGTAAATTGAGACTTTCAATTAATATCTTTCCAACAAGGAAACAACACCTCAAAAGCTCCTGTAGTGGTATAAAAAGAATTAGGTAAATACTCCTTCATTATCTTTTTCTCCGTTCCAAAATTGGTTGGGGCAAAGGAACTCCACCTGTTTCATTTTTATCTTGATCTGGAACATAAATTCGATACACAATAGATTGTTGCCCATCCCCATAAGCAGTAGTATTCAACGAATTTGTAAGTGCTTTACTATTTTTTGAAGGTTGCCCTTCATTGTATTCAGGCAGCGCAAGTCGTTTCCCTTCCTCTCTTCTAACAGATGGTGGAAGATTGAGTATTTCAATTTTGTAATTACGTTGTTGAGAATTTCTTTTCCCGCCTACTCTAAACGGATTAACTGCTCCATCTTGAGGTTCTATTAGATAATCAGCCAAAGACTCGATGGGCGCACCTCTAAAAAAGAAAAGCCAAATATCCATTAGACCTTTGGCTTTTTGCACATATTTATTGGTTAGCTTAATTATAATTATACGAAAGTATATCCATGTTTTTTAAAAGGCAATGACCGCACCCGATCACCCGTCGCCGCAAAAATAGCATTTGCAACTGCAGGAGCAGCAGGTGGTGTTGCAGGCTCTCCTACTCCACCAGGATATTCATCCACATCCATGATATGTACTTCAACCGTAGGAGCAACATCCATTCTTACCATTTCATATTGTGGGAAATTGTATTGTTCTACCTCGCCATTTTTAAAAGTAATTTCACCATACAATGCCGCAGATAATCCAAACATAATTCCACTTTGCATTTGTGCTTCCACCGTGTCAGGATTGACCACTCGACCACAGTCTATCACACAATAAAATTTATCAATGCTAATTTCTTTGTCTCCAATTTTATTAATCTCCGCAACCTGTCCTACGATAGATCCAAAAGATTTACAAAGTGCAATTCCTCTAAATTTATTTTCACCTAGCGGTTTTTTCCAGTTACTCATCTCCGCTACTTTTTCCAAAACATTTTTGAAACGAGTATCTAAAATCAAGTCTTTTCGAAATTCAAAAGGATCTTTCCCCGCAGCATGCGCACATTCATCAATAAAACTTTCTGTAAAAAATCCATTTTGAGAACTTCCAACACTTCGCCAGTTTCCTACTTGAATCGGAGCTTCGATTTGACCGAACGCCATTTTCATATTCTCCATTTGGTATGGCAATTCGGCAGCACCTTCAGGAGTTGATTTATCCTTTTTAGGAGGTTCAGCAAAAGCAGGTTTTATTCGCATGATCGAACTATATCCTACAGATTGCAATGCTGCTTTATGTTCCCAAGCTTCGATTTTATCGCCATTTAATTTTGCTCGAAATTTACTTTTTACATAAGGACGATACATTTCATGGCGGATATCTTCTTCACGAGTATATACTAATTGAATAGGAGTGCCTTCCATTTCTTTGGCCACATAGGTCGCATTTAGAATCATATCAACCTCTGCACGTCTCCCAAATCCACCTCCTAAATATTTCGAATTAACTTTGACTTTTTCATAAGCAGTTCCTGCTACAGCCGACACACCATCTGCCATGATAGAACTTCCTTGATGACCACACCATATCTCAGCGTCATCTCCTTTTACCAAAACAGTACAGTTGATCGGCTCCATACAGGCATGTGCTAAGTACGGTACATCATAAGTAGCTTCAATAATATTTTCTGCCTCATCCAAAACTTTGGTCGCATTCCCCTCGTCTTTTGGAGTTGCAATTATATTGTTATTAATCACGTCTTCCGCTTGCGCATCTATATCAACAGAAGATAAAGTTTTGTTTCCAGTCTCTTCTAATTCTAAAGCTAAAGTCGCATTTTTTGCTCTCCAAGTATTATCAGCTATAACCACTACACCTCTTCCGTCAGGAAGCATCACCACTTTTTTTACTCCTTTTTTTTCTTCAATCTGAGACTGATTTTTGATAGCAGTAATAGCACCATCATGATAAGTAGCATGACGAATCACTCCATACAACATTCCTTCAAGACGTACATCCAAACCAAACTCAGCCGTTCCATTTACTTTTTCAGGAATGTCTAATCGTTGAATTGGTTTCCCCAAAAGTTTCCAATCTTTTTTAGATTTTAGTTCAGGTACTTTATCCAATTTAATTTGAGCAGCAGCGTTTGCCAATTCGCCGTAAGTCAATTTTTCATTATTGGATTTATTAATGACATGAGCATTTTCAGCATAACATTGACTTTTGTCTACACCCCATTTTGCCGCTGCCGCTTGAATCAAAGTCTCTCTTGCGGAGGCTCCCATAGAACGCAATAAATCATAAGCATCAGGAATAGAAGTACTTCCACCTGTAGCGACTAAAGGCAAGAAGGTGGCAATCTTTTCCATAAAACTTAAACTACTATAAACGTCTCTCGGTCCGCCGCCTAGTAACATTGTATTTGCATAAGCAGGTTCAGGTTGAGGAGACACTAATCGAATCCTTGACATATCTACTTCTAATTCTTCTGCGATTAACATAGGTAAAGATGTCGAAACACCTTGCCCCATTTCAGCCCGAGGCATTGCCAAAGTAATCATATTGTCAGGTGAAATTCGAACCCAAGCATTTAAGGATTCTCCTTCTCCAAATCCTTTTCCAGAAAACCGATTGGCATTGCGAGATAAATAAATATTTCCACCAACGCCCACTACCAATCCTAATCCTGCCAATCCACCTATTCCAATAAATGCACGACGAGACCATTTACCTCTCTTTTTCTTTTTATTATTTTCAGACATGATATTTTCTTTTTAAAAATTAACTTTAATCCTACAATGGTTTTGTTTAGGAAAATTTAATCTGATAGAACACAATTTTAGACATATTCAAAATTCAAAATTTGTCATTCAAAATTGAGCCTAATCTAACAAATCTGTTTTTTCTGCTCTCCACTTTGCAGCAGTATGAATGGCCGCTCTAATTCGATTGTAAGTTCCACAACGACAGATATTATTCATTCGTGTATTAATTTCTTCATCCGTTGGATTTGGAATTTCGTTAAGCAAAGCTTCTGCTGCGACGATCATTCCTGATTGGCAATAACCGCATTGTGGAACTTGGTGTTCAATCCAAGCTCTTTGTACATCTGATAACTTACCATCTTGGCTGATGCCTTCGATTGTTCTGATTTCCGTTCCCTCAGCGACGGAAGCTGGTAAAGTACAAGTACGTGTCGCCACTCCATCTATCATTACGGTACATGATCCACATGACGCCACTCCACACCCATATTTAGTACCAGTCATATTTAATTCATCTCGTAGCACCCAAAGTAAAGGCATGCCTTCTTCGACTTCTACATTATGAATTTTTCCGTTGATTTTTAATTCCATGATTATTATTGTTTGATGGAAAATTTATTTATTCGTGTTTCTCAAATTTATTGTTTTTTTAATAAATGAAAGAAACATAAGGTTTGCATTCTATTAAAGTAGTATAATTTCGAAAATGTTAATTTTGATTTTGATTCTTATTCTGATTGAACAAATCCTTTCCAGTTTTTCATATATTCAATAAAGGTATTACTCAATCCTTCTTTTTGTAAATGTTCCTCGCTTACAGGAAGATGGATAGGTTCAAAGTCATTATCATTCATCACCAACTTTGGAAAATTATGATGTAAAATTGCCGCTCTACCTACGGTTACAAAATCCACTTTTGATTGAAGGATCTTATTTACGCTTTTTCCATTGCGAATATTTCCAGCGACAGTCATTTTTACATTTTTCCAATCCAAGTCTGTAAAATGTTGTAACAATGTTTTCCCGTGATGTTCTTCTTCCTCTGGTAATTTAAAACAATCCCAAAGTGAGAGGTCTAAGAAATCTATTTTCCCATCCTCTATTAGCTGCTCGCAAATAATTTTAATTTCACTCAACTGCATTCCAAATCTTTCAGGAGAAATACGAACTCCTAATAAAAAATCATCTCCACAAGTATTTCGAATTCCATCAATAATTTCAAATAATAATCTTACACGATTTTCTAAAGCACCTCCGTATTCATCTTTTCGTTGATTAATTTTTGCACTTAAAAATTGAGCAATGATATAGCCATGTGCTCCATGAATTTCTATACCATCATAACCACAACTTTTTGCACGTTGAGCTGCTTGAATAAAATCATCTCGAAGTATTTTGACTTCTGCAAGCGTCAATGCTCGTGCTCCTTTTCGTTCTACGGCAGAAGGGGCAACTGGTGCTCCTTCAATCCATTTTGGATCGGAACGCATGCCTCCATGATACAATTGTGCCACCGCTAAACTTCCATGAGATTGAATTGCTTCAGTTAATCTTCGATGTCCCTTATTTTGAATATCATCGAAAATCCCTAATTGTCCAGGAAAGCCTTTTCCTATGGCTTGGACATGACTCGCACAAGTCATTACTAATCCAAATTGTCCTTTGGCGCGCATCGTCAGCCAATGAAATTCTTCATCGGAAAGTCTGCCATCATCATGGCTTTGAGAATTGGTCAAAGGAGCTAGCATAAAACGATTGTTCATCGTGACGCCGCAAGGGAAGGTTATTTTATCAGAAAGATTTTTCATAGCTGCGAAGATAAAAAGGAATTATAGAAAAGATTTAATCCTACTTATAAATCGGGAAGGTAATATTTTCCTAAAAAATGAACAGAATCTATATTAACGCTGTTTATCTTGTATGAAAATACAAACCATTTCTCTTTTCTTTTTTGCATCCATCTTTTCCTCTCCTTTTTTTGCACAATCATTAGAAAATCATTTATGGCAAGAGAGAGTCATTCTACTCTTTACCTCTGATTTTGAAAATAAAACTTTGCAAAAGCAACTTGATATTTTTGAAAAAGATCAAAATGGTCTAAGAGATAGAAAGTTAATAACCTATCAAATCACACCTGAGCAAATAAAAAAAAATGGCGCAGTTTTTTTTGAAAAAAAACTCATAAGTAACGTTTTAAAAAAATACAAACCTAAAAAAGAGGAATTCACCTTCATTCTAATTGGCTTGGATAGTGGCGAAAAAATGCGCTCCACAAAAGTAGTTTCATTAGAAAAGCTATTTGGAAAAATAGATCAAATGCCGATGAGAAAATTCCAACTTGAACAAAAAAAGAATAATTAATTGATGTCAATATAGCAACATAAGGTAGGGCATTTTACATTATACTTGTTACTCTTTATAAATGATCGAGTGATTTTCGTTGTAGAAAAATATTTTTTTTACCTTGTTCAGTCAATTCTATAAAAAAGATAAAACAAACTAAAATCATGAAGAATAACAGAAGAAAATTTTTACAAGCAGCAGGAACACTTGCCGCTGGTTCACTCATCCTTCCGCAATTTGGATGTAAAAATGGAGCATCCGATTCCAAAAGTACCTCAACCGCTTCAACAGAAGTAAATACGCCCAAACCTAGTTTGGAAGAGTTTGGAATTCAGTTGTACACACTCCGTGATGATTTTCCAAAAGACCCAAAAGGTGTCTTAACGAAAATAGCTGGGTATGGTTTTAAACAAATCGAAGGTTACGAAGGAGAGAAAGGATTATTTTGGGGTATGGGAAATATTGATTTTAAAAAGACCTTAGATGACCTCGGAATAAAAATGGTTTCGAGCCATTGTGATATAAAAAATGATTTTGAGAAGAAAGCTGCACAAGCTGCTGAAATTGGAATGGAATATTTGGTTTGCCCTTGGGTAGGACCTCAAAAAGGTATGGATGATTGGAAAAAAGTAACAGACGAATTTAACAAGTGTGGAGAAATTTGTAAAAAGAATGGAATCAGATTCGCTTATCATAATCATGCTTATTCTTTTAAAGCATTTTCAGGAATGATTCCTCATGACTTTATAATGGATAATACTGATCCTGATTTGGTAGATCATGAAATGGATATTTATTGGGTGGTAACTGGTGGTGCTGACCCAGTTGAATATTTGACAAAATACGCTAATCGGTTCCGACTTTGTCATGTCAAAGATAGATTAAAAACTGCCGCTACTGATGAACGGGAGGCTTCTTGTGATTTAGGAACGGGTATGATTGATTATCCAAAAATTTTAAAAGTTGCTAAAGAGAATGGTATGAAATATTTTATTCTAGAGCAAGAACGATTTGATAATTCTACACCTTTGGAAAGTGTGAAAGTTGGTGCGGAGTATTTGAAAAAATTAGTTTTTGCGTAGTTTTTTTTTTAGCCACAGACTTTTTAATTAATAATTGATAATGAATAGTTCGGTAATTTTTCATTAATGAAAGTATAGGAAATCACGAACTCCAAATAATTTATAAACGATTTAACCTGTTCATTTTTTCTTGATAAAAAACCCAGCCTGACCGTCTGGCAGGGAACCAAAAAATCACGACTGTATATAAAATTAATGCATTTCTAAACTTCTTTTTTTTTGCTTACGCAGCTAAACTTGCAACCCAAGAAAGACTAAAGTTCGTT
>Ga0114957_1003020_pt1 | contig 15501 bp, 17 predicted proteins | sample BantaG_FD_87175 | JGI IMG/M metagenome (GOLD analysis project Ga0114957, IMG submission 87175) | Marine algal microbial communities from Bantry Bay, Ireland - BantryBay_4 metaG | ecosystem: Host-associated > Algae > Red algae > Unclassified | place: Bantry Bay, Ireland | collected 2014-11-21 | reverse complement strand
TACGCGCGCCCCCGTGATACGCCAGTCGTCCCGCCCCAGCCGCCGCCCCCTCCACGGAAGGAGCACGTTTGGGAAAGAGCCAACGACGCCGCCTTCGGCCGCCAGAGGGCAGCAACGACGTCCGCAGGCGCCGCGAGACGTACTGTCGGATAGAGGTCGTACCGCGGACGACATGCATCAGACAGCAGCACAGTCGGTCGGTTGGAGTGGAGCACCAGACAAGAGCAGCTCAACAGAAGCAGCACGAGCGGCGTGGGCTCGCGCGAGCTACAAGACGAGGTGAAGTGTCCGCCGCCAATCGCTCGTGGGGCCCGAGACAGTGTCTCGTTGGCTTCTTTCGAAGTTGTTGAAAAACCCCCAAAGACCCACCGCTGGATACTCGAGTCACTTTTCACAGCCGAGCGTTCCGCTGTCCGGCGGTGCTCATTGAATCCGAGAGCGGAACAAGCACTGCTTCGGCTGACGGTGGGTACATGGGCCACCCCCGTAGTCAGTGATGGGCTAGTTGGATTTAGCTCCGTGCATGCTGTTATTTGTTTCCGTGTGCACCAAAGTCATGCTGTAGCGATGTTCTGTCATGAACCGTGGCTGACGTGGAGCCCCGACCGCCTCATCGGCGGTGTGCCCGCGAGCCGTCAGTCAGAAAAAGCCAACCTGCCTGGTACCATCAGAATGTCCTTCGATTTTCTCCCAAGCTTTTTGCTGGTTCCCTATTCCTGACCCCACCCCCTCTATTGCGTGCCAGGGAGCTCCACCGCCGGCCACAGCTCCGCATTCATCACGCACGCTCCCCTGTCCGCGACGGCGGTGCCCGCCACCGATTCCACGTTCGATCTCCTCCTCGTCCAGAGCAACAGCAGCGCTGTGCGGCTGCTGCTGTTTGGCAGTGGGGGGTCTGTACCTGGCTCTTGAATGACCTTGATGCTGTCATCGTTGGCATGGATGCATCGGTGATGCCGCTGGGGGCAGCTGCGCCAAGGATGGCGGACGGGAGACATCCAACACAGCGCTACTGCAGCTGGCACTCAGTGGAGCGGGAGCGGAGGGGGACCGGACCCGCTTGGGCATCGTGTATCCTATGTGAGAGCTACAACATGCGGCCACAACCCGCGCCGGCAGCGTGCCGCCACACGTCAAGATCTTCTCTCTTTCCAACAAGGTGTCGCAGAAATGGACATCTGACCAACCTCGGTGGAATCGGACGGTCGGGTTCGACGAATCTACTTGCCACAAGGACGGTGAAAATCGAGCTCAAAAGTGCTGTACATTCTCCGGAGAAGGCCATTGAAATTTCTGCCTCGGAGTCCAGTGTCACTGGATGGTCCATGTACGACATCAGCCGACTCAGTCAGTACCGCCACATGGCTCAAGTCTGTGCGAGACGAGAAACTTCATGGGAGTTGTTCCGGCTTCGGAAATCATCATCCCTGAGGGAAATAATCTCGGCGTCGGATCGATGATTTCTCCATCAACCACAATGAACGTCACATGGTGAGCACGATGGGGCACTACGAGAGTGCTCCAATGAAGGCGGCCACCACGCGGCCGCGGTCGCGGCTGCGAGCACACTCTTCTGGGAGGTACCAATCCCTGCAGACTGGGGGGCCTGGCCAGCTGCCAGCTGGCCACGCCCGCCAACCTGCACAGCCAGGGCGATGGCCCGTTGGGCCCACTGCCACGTAGAGGCCGCGGCCGTGGCTTTGCTGCTGCGGGAGTCATTGTCAGCAGGCCACTGCAGCTTGGTCATGTTCAGTGGATCCGGAAGCTTTCCCAGTCCCGCAAACCAATCGAGGAAACGACGAGGCCCAGCGTCCTCTTCTTGCCTGACGCCAGCTGGAGCAGCGACGGCCGTCGCCGCCACGGCCGCGGTACGAAACCGTCGTGCCTGCATCTTCAAGGACGACTCTCCGGCCATCGACTTCCTCATTCACCATGGAGGCGCTTAAGAAGAACGGGGGGCGGTCCATTCGTGTCGGTATCCGCCGCCCCAGAAGCTCGTCTCCCTCCCGCCCCACTGTACGTGCCGGCTGGGCGCGCGCACCATTCGCGTCGCTTCCGATGAAGCGTCGAGTTGTCTCGCCAACATCCGCCTCCCAAAAGGTTCTCATCCCGCTGCGCGTGGGCGACGCCGACGCCAGTACAACAACGCTGGGATGTGTGCCTTTTTACACTCCTAGACGCCTACCTAGCACTTGCCTGCCCATCCGGGCCGACATCCGTACGTTTGACGTTGACAAACTCATGGCTGCAGTGGGCAACTTCCAGTCCATCATCTGCAACTTCCCGTGGACCGCTCACGACGTGAAGAAGGCCCCTTATAAGGATGAGGCGTCCGAGCCGTTGACGGACGATGACTTTCGGGGCTTGCCGATGGCCACGTTGCAGCAGCACGGCTACCTGTTTTTGTGGGTGTCCGTGACCAAAGTCGCACTCGCTGTCGAGACCCTTGAGGAGGAGTGGGGCTACACGCTCGTGGGCAACCTGACGTTGGTCAAGATGTCCGTGTTGTATACAAGCAAGGCCAAGAACAAGAAGAACCGGCCCGCCAAGGAGACGTGCTTGGTGGCCCGAAAGGGTTCCCGCGCGGATGCTGTACGATGCTACGGAGATGTTCTGACGACGACGGCCGTCCCCGCACGAACTGAGAACCTTGAGCAGCTCTACTGCATGGCAGAGGCCGCTGCTGGCGCTGGTCACTGCCTCGAGTTGTTTGCTTCTGGTCACAGCTTGCGGGATGGGTGGGTGTCCATTGGCGAGGGTGTGCCATGTGAGAAGTAAGACGTATGATGCCTGAAAATTACACTGTATCCGAAACAATGCTGTCGTGCCAGCCATTGCGTGCAACACGGTAGTACCACCGCCGGGGAGGTGACATCGGCCTCAAAGGCAATTTCTGGTCTGGGGCAGAAGCGACCATGATAAGCTCCCAATCGGAGCGTAATCTGCAGCAATGGCAACGACAACGTTGAGCCCGAGCACATGTCGACGCGGAAGGTGCTCACAGTTGCTGGCCCCCGTGAGCGAGCTGTTGCAGTCGGTGGAGCGCAAGGCAGCGCCTCCCCCGCCATAGAGGGTCGTACCGCCTGCATCTTGCCCCATCTCCAAGGAGTGCAGACGGGGAGGCCTACATTGGTTCCCACCCCCGGCCACGCTCTGCACCCGCTCCATGGGGTGGGGGCACAGAGCACGACCGCCAGCGCCTAAGTGGCGCCAAGGCGCATGGCACACGCCGAAGTCAAATCCCTTGACGCCGAGGCGGGCACTGCAAAGCACACGGGCTGCCCGTCAGCGGCAGATGGCATGTGGATGGCGGAAAGCTCCATGTACGACCCGGAAGCGACCACGGCAGCAGGGGGAGAGCCACCCACGTTGTCGCGGCCAAGCACATACCTGACGATCAGATCATAGGTAGGGCTACATCCCGGAGGGAGACGTACAGCGTCGCGATGGCAAATGAAGGATCTGGGCTGTCCTGCTAAAGCACGCATAAGCACCGCTCTTCCCTCATGGGTCAGCGGCTCAGCACCGCAGACCTCCAGTCACTTGTCGCACAGGTGTCAGCGGCTGCCGTGACGCTTCCAACACTCGGCGGATGTGAGTGACGTCCAGAGTCCCGGGCCATTCCAAGTCCATTCGAGACGACTACACATTGTTTGCACATGAACTACCCCCAGTCGGAGGAGCACAGCTATTGTCGGCTTTGTAAGCTGCATCAGTTCTCGTGGGCGGGGTCGCTACGAATTTAGTCCAGCTTAACCCAGAGTAGCGTGTGTACTAGAGAAAATTTGAGCTATATATGCTTCCTACCCCAAAGTTAGACGCTGTGCGGCGTCCTTGGCGGTTCTGTTCCACTTTTCTCGACCTGAAGGAAGTTTTTCGAGAGCAATCCTATCCAGTTCCATGAGCATCGGGTTCGGCTTCACGCGGTCACTCTGTCACGACTGACAATGCACAGTGCCCCACCTTCGTGTCATTCATGGGACGCCATTGTGATGAATACTGTACAGCTGTGACTGCAGCTGTACTGCGGCCACCTCCATTACTGCGCCACCATGCTGGGAAACCTCTGGCACGATGCATCTTGCCGACAGGACCTGTGCGTATGTCCTGCTCCTCACTCCTTGATGTGTTGTTCGCTGTACGTTGCTGCTCTTTTCTTGCGCCTTGATTTCCGTTGACTCTCTCGTTTGGTAGTGCACACGGGCCGTTGCTCATGTGAATAGGTCGGATGTATTCCTTCGTCTCGTCTGCAGCGTGTCGAGAGACGCAGGTGTTGGGTCCTCCTGGTTCCCTATTTACAGGATGCATGGTGCTACCGATGCAGCACGAGAGGCACGACACCAGGAGAGATTTCTTACCCTTCTCCAAACGAGCACATTGGACCTTCGCAACGCGCTGTCACTCATAACATGTCGCGTTCTGCTTCTATTTCTTTCGTAGTTGATGAGCAGGACGTTGGCGACTCGACGGCACGAGCTGCAGTACAAATCGCGCCTCATCCTCAGCTACACGGCGGCAGGGGCTGGGTTTTCGCAGCAGCGCCCACTTGTGTCATCCCTCGTGCTTCCTGCGGCCTCCACCGCCGTCTGGGGAGGTTGCTGCGGCCACGGTGTTTTCTGCGGTTCGCAGTACTTTGCACGCCATCTTCCAGTTGTCGGCGGCGGGCACGGGCGCTGAGACGGCGGCCGACGCCGGAAACCCATCGCTGTCTGTGGCCGGCTCTTCGGTAGGAGCGGCTGCCCTCGTGTCGTTGGTGGCTACATTGAACGCTTCGTAGCAAGCCTCAACAACGCGGACGGTTGCTTCGCCGCCGGCGGACTGGACGACGGGGCACCACAGCGGCTTCCGCACGCTCATCTGCGGGACGGGCCAGGAGCTATGGACCCGCGTGCCGCCATCGAGCCCCGCGACCAAACAGCGCGCACCTGTGAGTTTGGTGGCGGTGACGGCAGTGCTCGGCTTGCAGAGGATGCCGGGGCACGCCCGCACGCCTGGAGGTATTCGTGGAACGGGGCCGTCGCAGAGCTGCTGTTCGGCCCCTCTGCTCAAGACGGCAACTGCTCACTTGGAGACGCTCTTCTGTTGGATCCTGACGTCGAATGCGCCCCAGCGACTTCCGCTACCGCTGCCGCTACAGCGGCCATTGCACCCGTCCATGTTGCGTCTTTCGATGGCGGGGCGCTTGGTGGACAAGTACCGCCCCAGGTTGACGCCAACCGGCGACCTCGCGCTCGCTGTGACCGCCGGTCGTTGGCGCTTCTCCCTTCAGGCTCCTCCAACGAAGAAACAGACATCCGCCTGCTCGCTGTTACTGCCACCACCACTGACGCGGTTGTCTGCAATTTCGCATGGCTAGGCGCGTTCTTCGCTGCTGACGCTGTGGTGCACACTGTGACGACCCCGTTGGACTCTTCCGGCGTCCCTGCTACGCCCGCAGGCCATTTTGCGGAGCCTGGTTCCGGCACCGGTCGCGCTTCCCAACACTGGATGGCCCCACGTCTCATTGACCCGCCCACCAGAGGTGCGACGAGGAGCTGGGGGCAAGCGCCGCGCGACAACGAGGCGTTCCGTAGGTCGGGACGTAGCGCACCGGCGGTTACCGCCGCGAGCACTTGCGTCAACGACGCGAGTGGGTGCTGTGCCCGTGACTCTTGGGTTATCATCAAAACGGAGCCGCTATGTGACAACCCCGGCCGTGTGCGCGGCCATGAGGAGGACATGCGACCACCCGCCGCGCTGATGGCTACGACAGCGGCTGCACGAGGAGCCGCTGTCGCGGCCGCCACGGCCATGGGCACTGCTGTGATGTGCGTTGCCGGCTCGCGGTTGGCGGGTTATCGGCCGGTCGGACCGACTTGGACCCACATTGTTGTCGCTGCTGCGGCTCCGTTTTCCCGTGGAACAAGCCAAGAGAGGTGGCGTAAGCTAGCGCAGCTGGCCACGCGTGAAGCTGCTGTAGCCGGGGTGTCGCAGCCTCTCTCTACGGGTGGCCCTACTGGCTCCAACCCTGGCCGGCCGTGGCCGGAGCTCTATTCGGCGGCCTTAGCAGCTGGGGTCGGGGCGTTTGCAGCGTCCAGCGTCGCGGGGACCCAATCCTATTCGACTGTGCCGGATATTCCCACCGGTCTAGTGGCGGCGTCCGCTGTGCCTGGCACCGGGTCATCGGTGCATGGAAGGCCGCCTTATGCAAGCGGGCCGTTCCATACCGAGGCGTCTCTAGACGCGGTGTGGTGGCCCGGATTCTCGGACAGTATGCACAAGATAGCAGCTGGGGCGTTGGGCCGGGCTCCTACTGGAAGGGAGGCGTCGCGCATTCTCCGTCCTCCATGGACGACTGACGGTGCCTTCCGTGAGGACTTCCGCCAATACATCAAAGGGGTTTTGGTGTTGCGACCGGATCCAGCCAATAATCCAATCTTGCAGCAGTCTTCGGCCTCTCCGCCGGTTCCACCGGAAACGACTGTTCCTGTGTCTGCTGTTGTCTGTTCTTCTGCGTTACGGCCTCCTGATGTACCAGTACTGGCTTCCACTCAATGAGGGCGGCGCCGCATTTCGAAGCACAACGCCACTTGCTGACCGTTCGACGCGTCTACATCAGCCGCACCCTACTCAACTTGCAGTGTCAGCTGACGTAGGCGATGGCCTCCACTGTATCCGCCGAAGAGGGGGAGAACTTCATTTTATGTTGCATCCATCGTAACGGGCACGCGTCCAAGTAGACCGGTAGTGTGGGCGAGTTGCAGTAGCATCCGAATCTCCTCTGTCGTCTCTTAAAGCAGATCTCCTGCCTTGGATGAGCCCTGTCTCCTGTTCCCAGTGCGTACCAACTCACCGTCTTCGGCATGGTCGGGCTTTGCATCCGCCGAGAACGTCACCGGATGCCGATAGTGCACAAGGCCTGGCGGCTGCTGTTCTTGTCAAAGTCCGATTCGTGGCGTGGCTTCGAGACCGTACGCCGGCCATGGACCCCAGTGTTCTTCCGAAAGTTTTGTTGGAATGCTCGACAAAAGAGGTACAACACCGCGCGTTCAACGCTCGACGAACACAGTCCACCCAAAGCGTGGCTCCCCAGGAGGGCCCCAAAGCTCCAACAAATTAGTCCAAGGTGAGGCTGAAGCCATGAGACGAACAGCATCATACGCAAAGTCAGGCTTGACGCGGACGTTGTGGGACAAAGGGCTGACGCGAGCCCGACGCCACATCTGGCTTTCGATGATCACGTCCGACGATAGCGGCGTGAGAGAGACCGCCCCCCCCCGTTCGTTGGCAATCCCTTGAAAGATGAGCAGCGTTACATGGCTCTCCCGCAGGTCACTGCCCCGCACCACTCGATGCACCACTTCGGCGCCGAGCTCGTCTTGAAGCACCCAGCAGATGCTGTCGATGAGATGGAAGCCCAAACTCTGCATGGACAGCACCGTCGCCGCGAAGACGGCGCCGTGCACCCACACGCAACTTACGCCACTCGGTACAAGCGTCTTGAAGGGGATGCGGCACAGGTCCTTGACGACGAAGCTGCCGCCCTCGTCCGCCCAGGGAGGATCCACCACGATGACGTCGTACGTGCGAGGGGGGGTATCGTGCGGGCCACAGAATGCGGAGAAGTCGGTGTCCAGAATGGAAGAAACCTCATGGTACTCCCCACCACTTGAGCTCTCCAGGCGGCGCACTTCGACCTCTCGCGCCAACCTGCGGCGAGCGATGCCGTCATTGTCAGGCACAGCGAGCGGCTGCGGCCGCCACACTGCAACTGGACGGGCCGTCTGTTGCTTGTTGGCCCACGAACGCCATGTCCGCACGTCGTCCGGCGGGCCTTCCGACATGTCTCCCGCTTTCTACACCACCCTGGACATCCGTGAGAAGAATGGCCAAGAAGCGCGATGGCAGCATTCGGACAGTCAGATTGTGTAACATTCCAAACTGCAGACAGTGATGAACTTTCTTCTCTTCTAAACGACCTACACGGTCCCGTGCAGCATGCGGCAGAAATAGTGCGGAAAGGAGAGGCACGAGTCGCGAGCGCAAGTAGCAATGAAATCAGCGACATTCACACTGTCAACGTTGGCAGACAGACGGACGTACGGATGTATATACCGAGAAAAACTCCGCTCGCACAGTTGCGAAGAGAACGCGCCAGAAAACGCGCGCTCAGAGCAGCACCAACACCGCGAGAGTAACGGGCGATGGTGGTCGTCACAGCGCACGACGATGGTGGCCGGTGATAGTGGTGGCGGTCGGTGACAGTGGTGGCGGTCGGTGACAGTGATGGCGGTCGGTGACAGTGATGGCGGTCGTGGTCGCGACGACGGCCGTCGCGACTCATGCGTCAGCATTGCGTTTTGTACTGATAGCAGCCGCAGCACGTGGTCTCATAAATTGGACGCCCCCCTTCGAGTGCTGACAATCGATTGCAAAAGGCTTTGGGTACACGATGAAACATATCCATTGAGCCTGCTCAATCAACATAGTTTTCTACACAGGCAGCGCTGGACGCCGAAAGGCCCTATTCTTTCTCTAACAGTACACTCCTCATCCCCGGACCGTGTCTTGCAAGCCCGTTTGGCGGCCGTATATGATACATCAACGGCATTAGATGCTCAACAGATCCTATGTGTGTGCTTAGTAGAATTAGCTCCAAGCTTACGCCGGTGGAGTTTCAACCCAGTGTCCGCCGAGTAATCTCTCTGGGCCCAGTTGATAATTGAATGCGATGCCAGTTATCGATTCGATGCGACCACGGTGCACACATGCACTACGCAGCTCTACGCAGCTCCTTGCCCACCGCATAGGGAGACACATGACATCTGTCTCGTGTGTTTCGTCTGCCCGACTGCTCTCAGCGTACCTCCTGCTCCTCGCGGATGGCTCTCTTCTCATCGTGCGTCTCGGGGTGATACCCGAAGCACCTCTTTCATTTTCTTTCTATTGACTCGTCAGTCACCACTCTCGTAGCCATGTAGTCCCGTGGACGACAGGGTCATTGTTGATCGGGATTTGGTGTGCCCCTCGTGCGGTAGCCCGCGCATCCTCCTGCACGTCGCGTGTGTGGGTCTCGGCCTTGTTTCCGTGGCGAGCATCCGCGGGTGACGGACTGTACCTGCGTATGCGCCGCGACGGGGAGGCCTAGGTGCTCTGTGACTCGTGTTGGGCATGTGGCCACGCGTGCCGCACAATCGTCGCGGTCCGGAGCGTGGGAGTGCCGTTGGCAGAGCGAGTTCCCGCCAGGCGGGTTTGGCGACGGGGGGACTCTGAGAAGGGGAGCGTTGGGAGTGCAAGGTGTGTGGTGGGGGCGGGCACGGCGGTGCTGGGTGCCGGCCCCTTTAAACAGTTGTCTCCTTTGTTGCGCTCTTGGCTGGGGTCCTGGAACACAAATTGTGTCGTGCAAGTTTCAGTATGGGCGGGTCCTCAACCGGCTACAGGGGCGCGTTGCCCGCTCCGCAGCCGGCGTACGCGGCGCCCTGCTGCCCACCCACAGCAGCGCCGTGACCAGGTCACTCTCACCCACCGCTATCTCTCGCCGCAGATGCGGAGTATCCGCCCCCCCCCACTACCGCAGTCACATCCGACCCCAACAACGTCAGGCGGCGGCTGGGTTGCAGACGCCGACGTCGACGGGCCGTGAGAAGGGCAAAGGCATAAAGTTGGAAGGAGAGCGACTGAAAAGGGGGAAGAAAAGTGGACGAGAGCCGAGGAAGATGATGAAGACGAGCGAGCCCACGACGGCCGTCGCGTGCGCGAGCTTGAAGACGACACTGCACTGCAGCTGCTGCAGCTTCTCCGCAGGTCTGCAGATGAGAATAGGCAGTGGAGCTATAGATCGAGGTTCGTGGTATTCACGTGTGACAGATGCATCATGCAAAGGCGCGTCGCCGTAAGTCGTGCAGAAAAAAATTGCTCTCATAGCCTCCAATTGGTGCCGACAATGTCCACAGACCCCGTGACAGACCGCTGGAGGTGACAGCACTCGTGAATACGGAGACTGCTCTGGACAAAAATTCGACACTTGAATTTGAAGGACGTCTTGCCACTGCAGCCCACAACGCTGCAGCTGCAGCTGCAGCTGTGGCTGCTGCAGCCCCACATGTCTGTAGAGTGTGCTTGACCGCCGCCAGAGCGGTTTTGGCCGACAGCTGCGGGTTGCTCGCGGCAGAGATGCTGAGCCGCTGCCGAGGACCGAGGCAGATGTTGCAGCAGAGCTGCGCACCCGGCTGGAGCCGCTACGGCGGCCATTGCTACGAGCCCATGTATACGACAGCAGTTGGGGCCTGCTGCCCTGCGGGGGCTCTGTTGGGGGCGTCGGTGTCTTCGCTTATCATAACCACAGACGCTCGACGCTGCAGCTGCTGAAGACGTGCCTCCGTCAACGTGCGGGCCGTCAATCCTGACGCCTCGGGAGTGACTCGGAGCTGCACACTTGGACTGAGACCACTTGCACTGACCAAGACTGCTACTCAAAGCAGAAGGTACGTTCGTTACACCTCTACAGGTGGGGGGCAGGTAGCCGTAGCCTGCGGGCTCTTTGGACGGCCGTGGCTTGCGGGGGCGGGCGTCTGGGTGACGCTATTCGCTATTGCCTCTTGGACAGAAGGTGTCGGCGTCACTTCTGCGGGATGATGACAGCGACTGACGCACACTCGGTTGTGCTGTGAATTTGTTGCCTTGATTTATCCACCGTCTTTCTCGCGCTTCGTGTGTTTGCATAGCGATGGAGCCGGACCAGTCCTTCTCCCTCCTCTTACGTCTGTTCATTGAGGTCACGCCAAAGAACGTCGGCAACGGCTGCACCATCCCTGTTTTGTTCATCCTCCACGTCGCCATGAAGCTGCGCAACGTCATCGGGGAGCATTCCAACGAAGACACGGGTGCCCTCGCCCAGTATCTGCACCATCTCTTCGAGGTACCGGACGAGAAGGAGTTTGCGAGGGTATTTGCCAAGGCCTTAGGGGTCGATGCTTCCTGTATAGACATCAAGGGCCGTGTGGTGGTACGTCGCTGTTTTCTGCTTTCTTGTGGCGTGGAGCCCTGGCGGGTGTGCATGTGCATGCCTCCGCGGGCCTCGAATTCTTTCCGACGCGACAGCTATGGTACTCTCTCTACATGATCACCCGCTCACTGTTTCGTGCATTTCTATGACCGTGGGCGGTCTTGTCGCGTCTGAACTGCTTTCTCCTGGGACCTCTTTCTGATTTTTCCCTGTATTATTCGCGAACTGCCGGCCGTTCTTCTCCTTTTGCTCACTTGTTCTTGAACTCAGGCATCAAAGCACGTCATGAACCAGCCCAGCCACCTGATGATCGGCGCCGTCAAGGAGCTGACCAACCCGGGCGCGGCCTTCAAGTTCAACTACCTCTGCCGGAACTTCCGCCTCCGCACCAATGTGTCACTGGCGTCGCCGATGTCGACGACAGCCTTTCCGACGGGCGTCACAGCAACTGAGGCGGCTGACATCGGCAAGCACATTTCCAAGATGGTCACAAACTTTGGGCTTCGCTGGCCGGCATTGTGTTCTGTCCTTGTGGCATCGGCAGAGGAGGAAGAGGACGACAAGGTGCTGGACTGGTCTTCCGGCTCCGGCGCGCAGTCCGTGACCGGGCTCAAGTTCAACTGGGCGAAGTCAACAGATCCGGACCCAGTGTCGGCAGCAATGCTGGTCGCGTTGCGGAAGAAGCTGCTGCTTGGGGCCAACAAGACCAAGGGCCGAGCTGAGAAAGCTCCATCGGGGGCTGTTGTGCGACCTGCTTCCACACTTCCTCCACCGGCGCCCAAGAAGCGCGTCAAGGCCGGTGGCGCCAAAGCGCCTGGTAGTCCTGTCAGAGGGATTGCTGCCAAGGCGGTGAGGGGCATGCACACCCCAGCTGTGAGCCTCGTGATGTCTGACGTGCGAGCAGCGGCAGCCGAGCGCATCCTTGAGGTGAATGCTGAAGCTACGGCCATGCAGCCCTACTACACGGTGCGCACTGTCGCTCCCCACGACGTGTGGGCCGACGGCGGAGTCGTCGTCATTGTGCAGTTCCCCTTTACGCTTCTCAGTGACGGGCCCAAGCCGGGGTGGATATTGACCACTAAGAAGCTGATCACTCGTGATGGTGCGGGCGGCACCTACGTCACCTCCGTGAAGCTTTACGCGGGGGGCAGCACGCAGCCGCACGTTCAGTCCGGCGCGCCTCCCTCTTCGGACATCTTTTCTTCTCTCCCTGGTTCACGCTCTTCGCCGTCGGCAGGACCAGGTACTGCAGCATATTCTGACACGGCCTTCGGCCTGTCGTCCCCGACTGACCGCCACTCGGTTGATGTTGCTGCCGCGAATGCCGCGCCGGCGGCTGAAGCTACCGCCGGCCGTGCCGCTGCCTTGACCTCCGCGCCTGTCGTAGTTGCCAACCCCATGCCTGCTACGGCCGATGCCATCACGCCAGATGTGACTGCTTCGGAGCTTGCCGGCGCCTCCTCGTCGTCACCTGACAATGCTACCCATCGACCCCCGGCGACAGGCTCCACGACGCCACGCGCGGCCGACGCTGCGGCACCCGCCTCTCCGACCGCTTCTCAATTTCCTCTCGTCAACGGTCCTAGCGCCGCCGCGACTGAAGTCACCTTGGCGGCCGCCGCCGCAAACGACAGCATCGTGCCGTCGTCCGTTGTGGGCTCGAACTCGTCGTCACCCGCTGATAGAGCTGGAGCAGGATCAACTGTGGACCACGGTCGGCCGCCCCCGCCAGCCATTGAGGCTGCCCTCGTTTTTCCCCCACCACGGCCGTCAACGCCCCGGTGCGTGCCGTCGGCTATGCATGACGCAATCTTGCGCATCATGGGCCTGACCAACGATGATCTGGGGTTCCAGCCAAACGACACCATGACGATGACGACCATCAAGTCGGCTCCCCCGCCCCCTGTACTAGTGGAGATTGTCTTTCAGTGCAACAAGGAGCTCGACCTCACGCGCAACGGCGAAAGGAAGGGCCAACATGGTGACTTCTTGATCGCTACGTACGCCGCACATCCTGAAGAAGTTGAGAAGCCCATGGTGGTGGTGATTGACTGAGCGCTCTTGAGGGGTGCGTGCTGCTCGCCTTGCACCCTTCGTGTGCTTTTTCGTCTTATTGCAGTGGACTGTACTCGGTTGACCTCTATGTAAAAATAGACGTGTTCGTTTGCAGCCTTGTGAAACACTTGTGTTATTGCAGCCTTCTCGTCTCCCACGGCCATCATCAAGAATCATCGGGTAGCCGTGCCAGACCACCGACTCGGGGGTGCTCGTCCGCTCAACTACAGTCAAACTGGCGGTATGGGCGGCGCAAGGCAGGAAAATGGTACCTCCATGTCCGAGCCGTTGGAAAGCCGCGACGCCTGCAGCTTGCGCTTGCACTTGCCCGCCTCGGTGGCGGCGACACCGCGGCAGATGGTGACCCCTTGATGCATGGGGAGGCGTGGCGGTGTCTTCCTCGGTAGGCGGCGGCGCGCTATGACGCCAACAGACGCACTGGTTTATGCTGACCAGCCCGAAGCGATCGTGGTGTCCTTCAAAGAACTTGGCCGTGACAGACTCGGCGACGAGACATGGCACATGACGGAAGTCGATGCATTGCAGTCCTGTGGTTTGTCGCAAAGTATCGCACCCAGTTGAGCGAGTGAACGTTTGCGAATACAGGACCTGCCCCACAGCAGAACAAGCGCATGAAGTGTGCACTCCTTCTACATTCCTGCGACAGGCAATCTAAAGAATCCCTGGAGAGAAACTGCTGCACGGTTCAGGGAATATGCAGGTTTCAGACAGATCTTCTTGTACATGATCTGCCAAATAGCTGCATACAGCACAAAACGCAGCGGAATACCAGCAGAAAACAGTTCGTGCTGCAGCCATGTAACAGCCTGTGGACATTCTGTAACAGGCTGCGACACGGAATAATCAGATTCGTAAGGTACACGGTTTAAGCCCCACTGCGCTGCCGCGGCTCGTTTTGCTGGGGCAGCTTGCCGAGGTCCACCGTGCGTGCGCTCGCTCGGTCCAGGAATTGCTCGCGGTGAAGAAAGGTGACGCAACAACTGCAGCACGCCTCCAAGATTTATGCGGTGGTCCCGGATCCCCTCAGAACGCGCCTCACGCGAGGCACCGGATGGAGGGGCAAATGGCTTCCATCCGCCCGCAACACAACCGCCACGTGGCCAGCGCGAGGCACTGTCCGGGCCTAAACCGTCTGCCGCGTGCAACTTCACCTTGTTCGGGCCGTGGCTCCTTTGATTTCCATGTCCATCCGCGACCCATCCACTGGCCGACCGCGGGTGTCGGCCCAGCTGTGGCTAGCAGAGCGGACGAGGAGCGCTCTGGCGGTTGTGGTTGGCCGCGCTGCCGAGCCCGGCCAGGCCCTTTGCAGACCTGTTTGGCCGGGGCGACCCGCGCTGGGGGCCCTCCCCAGCCAGATTTCCTTCCATACACCGGCCCGGCAGCCGCCGAGGCTGTGCCCTTCGGCTCTGACGCTGCTGATGGCCACGAGGACACGCGCGCGCGTCGATGGAGGTGATGGAATGGCGTGTGTGGATGGACAGCCGTGCTGGGGGTCGTGGAAGAGTGGTGCCACCCCACCGCGGCGCCCGTGATGTGCGCCCGACGTGTACCGCCTGTCGGCTGGGCCGCGCCGCCCAGGGCTATTTCACGTGACAGGCGGCAGCGCCTGCGCTCCACCAGCACAGCGCCGGCATCGGACAGCACGTGCTCTTCGTTTCCCTCCCTTTGCCTGTCACCCTTCTTTAGTCGCCTCGCTTTGCCGCTGCCCCCCCCTGCTGTCTTTCCGCTTCCGCGCCTTTCGTCTGGGCGCTTCCGCGCCAGCTGTCTTGCCGCTTCCGCGCCGCCGCGGCGCCCCCCCCCGAAACGCCGACCACGGAGCACACGTTGCCGCCCTCCCCCCCCCCGGCCATGGCGACCAAAGACGAGTTGCCCGTCTTTTACCCCCCACCCCCGACCGCCGCGGCCGCCACCGCGGCCGCCCTCGACACCGTGAGCGACGCGTGGGCGCGCCTCCTCCAAGAGACGCTCGCGTCGCCCCTGGCCGCGGCGGTGCCGCCGCCGACCGCGTCGGTCGTGGCACCCCCCGGGACGCCTCCTGCTGCCGTCACGGGCGCCGCCGCGGCGCCGCTGCCGCGGCTCGCGCCCGCCAGCCCGTCGCTCCTCTCGTGGCTGTCGGCGCCGCCCGACGACCTGCCGGCCATGGCCGCCGCCGCCGAGGCGGCCGTGGCGGCCGTGGCGCGCACCCCGCCGCCGCCGCCGCCGCCGCCGCCGCCGCCGCCGCCGGCGGGCCTCCCCCCGACCGCGTCGGTGCAGGCAGTGTTGGCGGCGGCGGGGGTGGGGCTCCCCCCGCCGTCGGGGGGGCTCGTCAAGAGCGGCAGCCCGTGCACGAGCAGCTGCTCGACGTCCGCGTCGACGGGCGCCCGCGGCGGCTGCGGCGGCGCCGCACACCACTCACGCCCGGCCGCCGCGTGGGCGGGCGGGTCCGCCCGCGGCAGCGGCGG
>Ga0114957_1003019_pt1 | contig 15502 bp, 15 predicted proteins | sample BantaG_FD_87175 | JGI IMG/M metagenome (GOLD analysis project Ga0114957, IMG submission 87175) | Marine algal microbial communities from Bantry Bay, Ireland - BantryBay_4 metaG | ecosystem: Host-associated > Algae > Red algae > Unclassified | place: Bantry Bay, Ireland | collected 2014-11-21 | reverse complement strand
GGCGCGCGGGCGCGGGCGTGGCGGAGGGAGGGCGGGCGGGCGTAGCAACGCCAACGGCACCTGTACAGGTCAGGCGCACGTCCGGTGCGTGGGCGGGCATGCGGCCACGTGGAGGCGAGGCCGCCCAGATATCTCCGCCACGTGGGGAATCACATCGCGACGGCCTGCCCGCCGGTGGAGCCCGCCGCACCCACCGGTGCCGCGGTGCACCGCGGCCGTCGATGGGTTGCTGGAGTTGCAGCGCTGCGGTGCTTAAGTGGAGTCGGAGCACATAGACCTTTTTCCCGATGCGGAACACACATTTGGTGATGCGGGCCCCTCAGGGAGTAGTCATAAGTGCAGGTTTTCGTCGCATTGGACTATTCTGAAAACTTGGGCTCACCATTGATTTGATTTCTTTACACCACATGATACGCCTCATTGTCGCAAGCACAGACACGCTTCGTTCAGATGCCAATGATGAGCCCATCAGCGCTTCACACCCGAATGAGTAATAGGCGCAAATGCGGTTAAAAATGAATGCGTCCGGATGCCGTGTCTTCTGTGGCCTCCTGCAGTACATTTGGTGGCGTACTGCGCACCCTGTGGAAAAATGTCCCAGCAGTAAGCAGAGAGGACGAGTGACCCACGTGCTGTACACGAGCACTGCGTGGAAGCCACAGCAGCATCCTCACCCCCCCCATGGACGCGCCGCCAACCAAAAAAACACCCCTACTGTGTCCCAACAGACAGGCTAATATGCGGCACATGTCAACACTACAGTTTCCTTGATCCCAATCGTCGCACCCGCAAGCCCTACCGCCGCACGTTCCACCCCACGTCGACGTCAACGCCCCAAAAAAAGTCACTCTGTCACGCATACGTCTTCCTCACTATCGCCCACGTCCAACGCAACCATCTTCGTGAGGAGAGTGTGGCGCAAGCGCTCGGCCGCAAGAGCAACATCCCGCAGCAGTACGCCATCCTTTCTTGCCCACGACTCGAAGTCGGGTGTACGCATCCGCGTAATGAAGAGCTCCATCATGGTGAGTTCCTCCTCCAGCCGACAACGCATGGTGGATGCCTCGAGGGAGCCCGGAGTGTGTACAGTGCCGCCCAGGACGACGTCCACTACGGCCGTGGCTGGCAGGGCCAGGGCCAAATTCGCGTCCTCTATGGCCAACTGCAGCAAGAAGTTGCCAGTGCTATGCTCCGCGCTGCCCACGCCGGTATTCGTCGCGGCCACCGCCGCAGCGGCACCCTCGTCGCCTTCATTGTCGCTGTCCGTCAGCTCGAGGTCGTCCAGCTGGTAGCTGCGGTCGCCATGGACGGGCGTGTCCAAATCCGGATGCTCGTCGTCGGGGAGCACGATGTCCTCGCCTTGGTCCCCTCGGCTTGCACCGCCGGCCTCCATCCGACTGCCCCCCCCAGGAAACTCGTCATCATCGTACCAGTGACCGTCTCCCGCTTCCTCATCGTGTGCCGAGCCATACCAATTGGCTTCCACCGCCGCAGCGCCGCCAAGCATGGCTTCCTCGGCGCCACCCGCAGTTCTCGTGGCAGTCCCCGTTGTTGAGTCCCTGGGACAACCGACGTGCTCCGTGTGATTCAAGCCGGCATTGACGGTCTCATCGGCGTCAGCAGGTGATCGAGAGGAATTGTTGGCAGTCGCAGCGGCTCTCGCGGCGGCGGTGGCCTCCATGGCAGTTCTTGCAATGACGCTGGCAGCGGGTGCACCGCCCGTCAACGCGCCGCAAAGACACATGTGAATGCGGCGCTGCGTTGCCTCCAACTTCTCTTGTAGTTCTCCGTCCATGCCGCGCACGTTCATTGGCTGGAGGTTGGGCGCCACCTCATCAGCGCCGGCGTGCAGCTTGATCAGCAAAGGCGCAAACCGAAAGACCACGACCAGCGCCTCCTCGGCCACCTTGGCGGCCGCCTTGGCGGCCTCATTGGCCGCGACAAAGGCGCGCTCGGCAGAGAGAGCATCCGCAACATTCGCTCCGGGCTCCACGGTGCCCATCTCATCCACTGAAGTTGGTGCCGTGCTGTTCTTCTCGGCCGCCACGGCGACGTCTTTGGCATCCGACGCCACTGCGGCAGCCTCAGTGGCCGCCGTGACCGCCGCTTTCGCGCTGGCCACCAGCGCCATCTGTTTCGGAGATGTCACAGCCGCTGACTCGGCGACGGTGACGGACAGCTCCGACTCAGAACAGGCAAAACGCACAACAGCTTCAAAGCTGGCCACCGTTGGCAGCCCAATCTTGGTGACACATGGGCAGACAGCAATGTCCTTCGTGAAGAGCATCTTCTCAGCCGTCTTGACCTCCTTTTCGCCCTTGAACTCTGGGGGGATCAGCGCCTGCTTGTTGACCACCGATTGCCCACGAGAGACATTGTTGGTGCGAAGGCGGAAGTAGCGGTTCATATCGGCAATTGTCCCTTCAATGTGGTCGTCCGAAATGAACCGCAGCAGGGGTGACGCATTGCCAAGAGTCTGACGCACATGCGCCATCGCCGTGTGCAAGTAGAGGTTGAGAACGCCAGCCTTCTTCGTTACCGGATCGTGCGGCTTGAGAGCGGCGTACAGCGGGGCCAGCAGCGCGGCAGCAACCTGCAAAGCTGCGGCGGCACGTTCCCGCTCCACTGTTGACTTAGCGACGAGGGCCCGGCGCCACGACGCCGTGAGAAGCTGGCAAAGGCGCAGCATCAACACGGCGCCTGTATCAAGCGAGATATTGGCACCAAGAACGCCTGGTAGCGCAATGACCATGGCGCCGAGGCGTCCAAATTCGCGCAGATACATGGCGCCAGTGTTGGACCGGCCCAGCAGGGCGTAGATCTTGCGGCGAGCCCGAGCTTGGTGGGTCTCGGGGAGCAACGCCAGCATGAAGTAAATGACACATTTGCCTAGCTTCCCACAGCAGTGCATCACCGGTGCCTGGACGAGGAAGGGGATGTCTCCGACCAGAGGGTAGCCACGCGGTCCGCCGAGGCGGCGGCGAAGCAGTCGAAACACGTCCGACAGTGGGGTGTACGCATGGCGCTGTAGCAGCTCAGCCTTCGCCTTTCCTTGCATCGGGCACAGCGGGGCTGTGCACGCCACCGTTTTGCCTGACGTGGAGTAGCCAACAAGATTCCTCTTGCAGGCCGCGCACGACCAGACAAGGCGCCCACCGATAGTCTTCCAGCGACCACCGCGCAGCGTACACCACCTTGCAAGCCCCCAGACCACGAGCTCCCAGTGCGCCGAGAGAAGGCTGCCATCTCTACTTCGACCAGACACAGCCGTCAACAGGGCGACCGACAGGTACGATGCCGGCAGACAGGGCCACGAGTAAGGGCACCGGCTCCCGTCGCTGCACCCAGTGAGGGTGAGGAAGTGCGCAATCATCGCAAAGTCTCCGCACAGCCGAAGCAGAAACAAGAAGCGCAACGCCGCGGTAGACCACGGAAGGTCCGTGGCCGGCGCAGCGAGCACGGTAGCGAGCGCGGGATGTGTGTCAGGCATGGTCGGAGCGATGTTGGCAGGGGCGTGCGGGGCTCCGCTGGGCGTCGCGGAGGCCTCAACGGTCGTGGAGAAGCGCTCGACACCGGCTGAAGCAGAGCGTGCGGTTCCAGTGGCCATGGGCACGTCACGCGGACGACGAACAGGCACCGAGTAATCGGCAAGAAGGGCCGCCTTGACCCGCTCCCGCAGCCGCTCGCCCACGGCCGAGTGGACGGCCTGCTCTCCACCCAAAATGACTAATATTGGGATAAGCGCTGTGCGCCCTTTGCGCAACAGCGAGGAGGAGGCAGTGAGGGTGAAGATTGTCATGGACGTGCGTCGCACCGGCCCACCGTCGCCGGCCAAGGTCAGGGCGGCGGGCGACTGCTCGATGTCCTTTAGCAGTGCCGGCTTCGCGTCCTCTCGGAAGGCGCGCTGTAGCGCGAAGACGGCGTCAAACTCTACCGCGAGGACCAGCTCCCGCCCGCTGTCGCCAAAATTCACTTCGCGCAGAGCCCGCCTGGAGTGGGTCCTCCAGGTACGTGCTACGGGCAATATGAAATCGCGACCGCAGCTCATCTGCCGCGTCGGCGCGACCCGTGGCGGCAAAGTCGACCGCAGCAGCCAGGCTGGACTGATGACCAACCGGCGGCCCGTGACCACCAGCGCTCGCTGCGCTCTTCTGTTCAGCGCCGCGGCCGTCGGTACTTCGCTGGAATGTCGCGACTCGTCGGAGCTGGCGCCTGTGATAGGGCGCGGCCAGCCGCTTGCGTACACCGTTGGCCAGAGTGTACCACCTAGTCCCAGTAGATGCTGTCCCGACAACGTAGCGCCAAATCCGAACGCCACCGTTGGGATCTAGGGTGAGCAAAGAGTGGGGGGTAACGCCGGGAGCATCTACGGCACCACGGACCACGTCTCGAACCTCCTTTGGTGTCGGCAGCATCCTTGGGGCCTTCTGCCCCCATGGTGCGTCCCGTCGGTGGCGTCGCCGCCGTTTCTTGAGCTCGTAGTTGTCGTTGTCCGAGTCCGAGTCTCCATCGATGGAGGTCGGCGGTGTGGTGAACTCAGTCTCACGCCGCACGTCCCGTATCGTGCGGGCGTTGGTGACGCCTACCGCTCGCCTCTTTCGCTTGGCAGGCAACTGCCCAAATCGGACCGAGTTGACGCACACGGTGGCAGTGTGCGAGGCCACCCTTTTGTGGTCCAGCTCAACGCCGTACCGCGACCAGGGATGGTGGCTTCCGTCTCCAATGACGGTGATTGTGACGTCCCCTTTCTCCCGCCGACCTTTGTTCTTCGAGACAGCCAGCCTTCCACGCGCCACCACGCGGTTGCACTCCGTCGGCGTTAAGTCCCGCCCCAGCCCCACGAGGCCAAACCATGACGGTTCCTCAAGCCCGTCGTCGTCCTCAAGCCGCGCCGAGCGAGCAAGGATTTGCAATGACTCGTGCGCAGCAGCTACGGAGGAGTATCGCTCACGGGACACGAGAGCCGAAACCACACGAGCGAAGACCTCTCGGCCAGTCCACCGCGGGTGTGCAACCACATGAGCATCGAACCGAAACGTCTCGGGGTCGACAGGCTTTGTGATCGGCCCTATCACAACCCACGTCCGCTTCCCCTCCTCGTTAGAAAGAGGCGCAATCACCCGCCGGTGGTAGGAGCGGCGACTTGGCGCACCAGGATTGGCGACGCCCGCCGCTTCCACCTGAACGTCGGAGTTTGCGCCTGCCGCAGCACTGCTTGCCGCAGAACCAGCACCATCCCCGTCCATGCGCGCGTAGGGCGTCGGTTGCGCGTCGACTTCGAACGTGATACCAGAGGATGCCCTTGTAGGTCGCCTTCGCAGCGGACACCGGCCTGGGACCGTAGCACCCACAACCAGCGCCACCGAACGTTGTCAAGCCACAAAAGTAGTCGCGTCACGCCACGACGGTGGGCGCCGGCCGACGACAGTAGGGTCCACCAACCGGGACGAGAGCGAGCGTTCCCAGCCCGGGCACAGCATGCAAGAATAGCACGAAGGAACTGGGCCCACGTCTCCAATCAGGCAGCTCAGCGAGGCACAAAAACGGGAAAGGGGAGAGCAAGAGGCATGAGGCAACGCAAGCGGCAACAGACCGTGGTGGTCACGCAGGACTGACCACGCAAGCGTTAAGGCCTGCTCGGTCTTGGATGACACGAGCTGACACGGGCCGACGTCGGACGGCTGGGCCGGTCATTATCCAGCCCAGCGGCACTCCCATATCAGGGGCTAAGCGGTCCAAACAACTGCGAACCACTGTTGATGAGACCTGATGCGGGTCTTTGCCCGTCATGTCTACATGTACTTGTGATCCTCGATTAAGTATGAAAAATATAACTGCACACGAAAACGGGAAAATGATGCAATGAAAACAGCTGGGAAGATACAAAACCAGTGGAGAACATGCCCAAACGGTACAAAAGTACGGGGTGCTACCACGCTGTTTTCGGCAGACACTCGCATCCCAAAACGCGGCAATCGTGACCCGTTGCGCTGCAACGTGGCAACTCTCGAGCTGTTGCCACACAGTCGAACAGCACACGTCCTCTCGTACTGATCTTCTCGTGCCCCTCTCGCCGTCGTCGTCGACATGGCGCCGCTTCACAGGCTTCCACAAGAGCTCGTGACGGGAAACCCGAAGAGCCACCCATCGATTCACCGCGTCCGAATGCAACGACGTCTGTGATCGACGGCTGTGGTCAAAGAGTGGATGAAAGAAGCTCTGCGCTCCTTGGTACGTCTTTATCAATTTCCCGCGTTTTCCCTCCTTTAACTCGGTGGCCAAAGGCATGTCACTGGTGCGTGTGGGCCTCTTCAGTTTCGCCCGGTAGGCCGGGTGCATGTCTCGAGCTTGCATCCTTCGATGGCGCTTTACCCCTTCCTTTGTCAGTACTGGCACCTGATTTTTTTATGTTGCTTTTTTCTTGCTCCGCCGTACACGCTTCTCCCCGCAACCCGCAGCACCGATCCCCATGAGATCTCCTTTTGGAAAAAATACTCTTGGAAGTGAGGGGTGGCCCTCCTACAGTGCGGCGGTGGTCGTGCTCACGAAGTGCCCGTCCGGAGCTGACACGTCAGGCTGACGACGCTTCATTGATGGACGACCGTGAGGCACTGAGGATCTGTACGTGTGTGAACTAGGCGGTCCAGTCACGGTGGATATCGCCGACTGGCCGGCTGGTTGCCGACGCTTCATCGATGTTGTTTTATGACCGTACACCTTCTTTGACACAACTGGTGTGGATGGGCGCCCGCGGAGTTGCTGCAACACGAGGGCGGCGAGAGGGCGACGGCAGGGCGAGAGCGAGTGGGCGCAAGGAGGTTCTCAATGACGCGACACGCGCAATTTTGGAGCCTAACTCAAATGCCCGTCTCCTTTCTACGCACACGGTCCGCCCTCTATGTGCAAGCTGGATGACTGCATCGACGTTGCATCGACCGCCGCAGCTCTCTCCTCAACTGCTGCTACTCAGACGGGCGGCCACACCCCATGTCATGGCCGCTACAGCGCATTGTCCTCGTCCTCCGTGTCCTGCACGTTATCGTCCGCGGTTCCTTCGCCGTTCGTCTCGTCGTCGTCGCTTTCTTCTTCGCCATCTGTGGACGTTGAGCCCGCCGCTGAGCCCGCCATCCTAGGCGGTGGCGTCGGCGGATCCGCAACAATGCGGGGCGCTCGGTGCGCCACCACCATCATTCGCGGCGCCTTGGGCACGAATCGCGGCAGGTGGTAGCGGCGGGAATGCTTGCTACGCTTGTTGTACCGCCGAGGCACGGCGCCCACGTCCACGGCGGGCGTTGGGTTTGCTACCACCTCTGCGCTGCGTACGGCAGCACGTGTGAGCGCCGAAGCCGCAGCGGCCGCCGCCTCATCGACATTGACATCGTCGGCTGCGGCAGCTTCGTGGTCATCCGCCCCGGACCCTTCGTCGTCGACAACAACAACTTTGGCGGCAGCAGCTTTGGGGCCATTCGGTCCGGCTCCTTCTTCATCGACAATGATGACTTCGGCAGCGGCAGCTTTGTGGTCATCCGCCCCGGACCCTTCGTCGTCGACCACGACAACTTCGGCGGCGGCAGCTTTGCGGTCATCCGCCCCGGCCCCTTCGTCATCGGCCTTGGCCGTCAGACCCGCGGCAGGTGCCTCACGGTTGTCGGGGGAGGCGAGCTGGTGACGTGCGGCGATCGGCATGACGTCGAGAGAGTTGACTGCCTGGTTGCTGGCGGCCTGGTTGCCCGCACCGTCCGTCGTGCACATGCTGTAGCAGCGGCTTTTGTTGGATAAACTCATCCTTGGTGAAAGAGTCGAGGCCGCAGTTGGAGGGGAGGTTGTTGTGGAGGAGGAGCGCGGCCGCGGCGAAGGAGGGGGCCGCACCGCGGAGCGTTGATCGGTTGTATTGTTCGAGAGTGCTGTGCAATCAATCGAGGCACCTGATGCCGCCAAGCGGGTATTTATTGTGTTTCGGTCGGGTCGGGTGCTGGACAAAAAACGTTACGGCGCAGCCGGACAACGCGTCTGCTGCGGTTTGTGCGGCGCGCCGCGCCAGGAGCGGCCGCAGCTGCGTCTCAGTGCCACGGCAGGCAGTGGCACTTCAAAACCGCGTGACGTAGCGGCTCTCTCGTCGCACTTCGTGTTCAACGCGGGAATGGGCACGGTAGTGTCAGGTGGCGCTCAGGTGCAGGCAGTGGCAGCTGAGTGCCGCCTGACGTAGCTGCGCTCAGTCTTCGCGCATAATTGCAAGGCAGCACGACCGCTCGTTGATTGGCCAGCCCAGCTACAGAAGGCGGCCGCAACCCCACAAAAGCGGCACACAACCACGGAACTATGCTGACCATGCTCCTAGAACAAGAACCACGGCGTGCCAGCTGCAGTACCCAGGTGGCACAGCCGCTGCAGTCGCTGCTGAGAGGCCGCGGCAAGTCTCACCAAAAGCGGATGGGGGATAGCACGAACGAGACGTGTTGTAAATGGCCGCGGCTTCGCGGCCGCTGCAGCTGGAAGCTTAAGCTGCAGCGGATCGCAGCTACGAAAGTTCATCAGTGCCGCCTGACCCGAACTCCAGCGCATGTCAGCAGGACAGTCCGCCGCGATGGCGCCACGGTCGCGGCCGCGCGGAGGCCGCGACCGCGGTCGTGGGCACGGCGAGCTGGCGTTGGAGCGCCAGGCCCTGTCGACGTTTCATTCTTGTGGTCAAAACTCCAATGAAGGCGCTGTCTACTTTCTTGGCTGTGGTAAAAAATCCAATGTCTAGTGACAAGTGAAGGCTATTGCCCCACGATGGCCCTCCAACCGCAGCATCCGCGGCCTCGATAGGGGGTGGTCCTTGCAGTTGCAGTGGCCCTCTCGTGCGACGTAGCCATTGCAGCCGCGGAGCGTCCATGCAGAAGCAGCAGCCCAACTGCCAGATGGCACTGCTGTGCTGGTCGGTGTTCCCTGTCGCTTGAAGGCGGTTCGGGACACGAGCTGTGGCAGCTGCACACAGGCAAGACGTTCGCTGCGGGCCAGCGGCCAGCAGAATGGCCCCTGCAGGGGCCTCGGTGTTCCTTGTTGCTTGCAGGCGGTTCGGGGCACGAGCCGTGGCAGCTGCACGGAGGCGTGACGCTCGCTGTGTCATCTTCGAGCCGGCAGACCGCATATGCGCGACACCTGGCTGCGGCTGCCGCGGCTAGTCGGTGCCACGGCCGCGGCCGCTGTGCTTGAATCTGCCTGCAACCTCAATGGCGAGTGCCACGGTACCCCACGGCCCAGTTCCAGCGAGGAACCACGCGCGCCCCTCTCGCCCGCGCGCCTTTTGTTTCGACCCTATTGTCCTCTATAAAACGAGCTCCTGTGAGAGAGATCAATGCATCATTCTTCGTCCACCATCACACAACCACGGCTCTATCGCCGCCCATCCCCGCTCGTCTTCTTCTTCGTCCCCCGTCCCTACCTCCCTCCATTTCCCCCGGCCTCACCGCTATCACCCAACGCTTCCGCGTATTCTTCGGCGCCATGATCCCTGCCATTGCCATCTCCAACATCCAAAAGACTCGACGGGCCCGCCCTGTTCGGCATCTAAACAAGGTCGTCAAGTTCGTGGACGGCACGATGATCGTGGGCATCCGCCTGCGGAGCGGATACGTCGTGGACGACCCACCATCGCCACCAGATGCCCACGGAAGTTGGGACGTCGACCTCGTCGATGACGAAGACGTTGTCACCACGCCAATGACGGCAGCTCCAGGTGCCGGTGAAAGTGCAGCAACGGGCACAGCGGCAACGGGCGCAGCCGCGCCGGTGGCGTTGTGGAAGGCGGCCACTGTCGAGCGTACTGATACGCTCGTCGGTGCCGGCTCGGACGGACGTCCGAAAAAGCATGAGCGCCACCATGCGCCTTCTTACAAGTCCCGCGTGAAGCAGAATCCCAAGAAGTCGTACGGTGGGTGCAGTCATTGTTCTCATCATGTGTGCTACATCCACTATTCTCCTCTGTGAGGTGTCGTTCGCGTCCTCTAGAGACAAGGGTACTCCTCTAGAGACAAGGGTGTGCGAGGAGATTGTTTGGGGGGGGGAGGGCATGGGGGCTCGGGTTCGGCGTCTTGGTGGCGCGGCGAGATGGGGGGTGATGGCGTGGCCAGGTGGTTGTCGAGTCATTTTACCTACCTCTATGTACAAGCATGCTTCCGTGCATCCGAGATTAGTCAAGACCACAGATCACATCCTGTCAGACAGATCCATCCAGCCCGCTAGCCAACCAGATTCATTGACGGAGCAGAACGTGCGCGCCCATATCTTTCCGGACTAACGTCATCGGCGGACGTGTCCAGAAGGCGACGTTCTTCCTCGTGAGCTGACTGAGGCCGGCCGTACGGACGGCTGCGGCAGATGGCGATCGGCGGGGCAACTGAACTTGTCTTGGTGGCGCCTGTACCGCCGGCTCGGATTGATCTACGCGTGGTGACAAGGGACAGCAGTCGGGGTGGGGGGCTGTGGAAAATGGGGGCTGAGGAAGAATGATGAGGGCGGCCTGCCGACCAGAATCCAATCCCAGGGAGTCCGAGGGCGAGCGATTCGGCTAAGTGGCGTGGCGCCTGTCGGGGAAGACGTTCGTGGAGGGCCGATTGTGGCCACCTCGGTAGAGGCGGGTGGTCACCTGAGGGGAGGTAGGGGCTTGTACAGATCTCGAACGTTGGCTCCCCACGTAGCGCTGGTCCAGTTTTGCCAGGCTAACTCCGACGCCTTGGTCTGCACTTGACGTTCAATAATCGTATTAAATTATACATGTCCGTTTCTCGTTGGTTCTTGGCGACATGACCACCTCGAAACTGGGACTTCAGAACGCTGACCTACGAGATATGAAATCACGCCTGGGAGCTGTCGCACAAAGTCCGCATACTTGTTGTTGGCCGTGGCCGTGGCACTGTGCCACGACGGCAGTCGCTGCCTCGATCCGTCGGCTTCGGCTTCTCTGCTGGTCAGTGGGTCGACCTTCTCTCTGTCGGTCCTCCTTCTCCGAACACCCGTTGTAGCCATGCTCCTCCGCGGTGCCGCCTTGCTTCGGCGGAGACGTATTTCTTCGGCCTCTGATGCCCCCGTTTCATGCACCGACCGTCTTTCCATCACCTTGACCGCCATCACACCGCGGTCCCGGTCACACCACGGTTCCCCCACCCTCCTATCTCCACTCCGTCCCCATCACTCCGTCCCCTTCGTGGCCCCACGTGTCCACCGCTTTTTCTCCCCACCTCCATCCCCCCCACCGACAACACCAACCAGTGTGTCACTTGCTGCCTCATCGCACACCCCGCCACCGCACACGAGTGTTCCGGAGTGGAGATGGCGCCAGTAGTGGCCTCCGCCTCGGACGAGGCGACGACGGCTGCCGCTGTGTCTTTGACGGTGGCTCCCTCGGCGATGCCTTCCGACTCCCCTGCACCCGCTTCGTCGGTGCTGGCGGTCGTGGAGCCGGCCGCACTGACGTCACGCGGTGTATCTCTTGTGCGTGCGCCCTCCTCTGTGCCTGTGGCAGGCTCGCCTGGGCATGCTGCAGCGGCGACGGGACTGCCGAGACCTCGCCCGTCACGTGGGCGATCATCTGGGTTTTTGTCGGGGGTGTCGCGGGTGGCCACCGACACCCGAGAGAAGGCGCTATTGGGGAGCGTCATCAGGTACATCTTCTACCTCTCCCCGCCTGTCGTGAACAAGAACCTGTGCACCCCCGCTCTAGTCATCCCTTTCCTTGCTTCGGAGATGTCCTGGTTGGCAGGGTTGGCCCCTCAAGGCTCCCGCGAGTGCATCGATGGCGCCTCACGGGAGGTGTTTAATAACCCTCTGACCGGGTGGCTGTGGCTTTGCGACGAGCTCTCCGTTGGCGAGCGCGGCCTCTACATGACCAGCCGGGTCAAACAAGAGTTTCAGTTCATCGGGCATCCGCCATCCCTCCGGTGCGCGGAGATCAACGCTGGTGTGAACCCGAAAGGTGATTCGCAGTGGGAGTCGCGGCGCCTCGTTGTGCGCTCGTCTTTGGACCTGTGGAACATCGACACTTCGACGCCCGGGTCGCCAAGCGCTGCGGAGCTGGCCAAATTACGCCAACACCTTTCCACCGAGGAGGGCGCCCGGCAGGCGGAGGCCGCGGGATGTGTCATCCTCCCAGGGACTGCCGGCACCAACGGTCCTGCGACCGACAAAGCCACGCTCGTGTTTGGCTGGGGCTCCATTCGGTGGGTGCCCGGCAGCCCATCGGCAACCCTCGTCGGAGAGTTGTCTGCCGGCTTCTTCAAGACGGTGAACCGCACATTGGCCACGGTGAAAGATTGGCCGGTGGAGTCGCCCGTCGCTTCGTTGCCTGTTGGCAGAATGACGGGGCGGAATCGCAAGCGCTCTGCTCCAGGCGCTGCTTTTTCAGGCGTTGCGTCACCCCGCGCTCCGTCGGCGGCCGAGACCGGCCAAGGACCTGGCCAGCGTGTACGGGGCCACGCAAAGAAGGTGGCCACGTTCAACGACGTCGATGCAGCGGCCTCCTACGTACATGCTCCCCCCCTGGCGGACATTCCCGGCTGCATCATCTCGTCGGTAGACCCGTGCCCCGCCTGGCCGCGCGGCGGCTGGGGGGCGCAGATCCCTCTTGCGTCGTTCTTGGACATGTCCGCGGCGGGCAAGGTATCCTTGCACACGTACGTGACCGCCCAGTCGGGCGGGGAAGAGAACGACGTGGAGGTGTGCTCCGCCGGGATGTATGCCTACCGCCTCGTCGTCCAGCAGTCCAGGGTGCAGCCGACGGTCGAGACAAGTGCCCTGAAAAGGTTTGTCAGGGCTGTTCCCGGCGTGTCGGAGCGGAGTCGGTCAATTGAGCTGCTCAAGGGGGTGCGTCGCGTCGCCATCATCAAGCTCACGAAGGACAATCGCGGAGTTGCTCAGCTGCTGCCAGACGGACTGCTTTTCAGCCAACACGCCGAGAGCGGATCGCTTGCGGTCCGCGGCGCATCGCCTGTGGCAAAGAGCAGGTTGCTGGCCGCACCCGACGGCACCACCACGGTATTGGGGGACGTTGGGACGGCCGAGGTCGGCGACGCCGACCAGAGAACGACTATCGGCTCGTCGGTGGCGCCGTCCCGGGCTGCCAGCACTGCGCGGACGGAGGACACGTCGACGGAGGAGGCTCGTGCGGTTGGCATGAATGCGGACGGCGGCTCTTCCACTTGGCACGTGAGTAACATTGCCATCAACGTGCTGAACAACGTGACGATCCCCTCCCAGGTGTTTTCGTACTCATTTTCGTTTAGGTCGGACAAGCTACTGCGCAAGAAGGTGACGCACGTGCGGGACTGTGGTCGACTTTGGGTTGTTGCCGACGTCAAGGCGGTCGAGCCTGAAAGCCCTCCCACGTCGGCGTAGACTTGTATTGTTGATAGATGGATGTTTTTTTCTTCCTTTACTCGGGACTTCCTTTGAACATGGTTTGTCATGCGACCTCTTCCAACATGTACCCCTACCCCTCCCTCCCCCGCGACTGTCCTCCCCCACGACTGCTCCCTTCCCCGCCACTGCGGCCGCCACGCGGCTGCGAAACAGTGTCCCCACGTCCATGGTGATGACACTGACGAGCGGCTAGTCCTACCGCGCCCCGTCCGCGGTCATACACTCCGGACGGGTGGAGCACGGTAGAATGACATGAGAATGATCACCGCGACCATTGACGCGCATGCTGCATGTCCATTGCAGGCTGACGCGATGCGCTCATGCCCGTCTAGAGTCATGACAGGCACGCCAGAACAGGCAGGGCGGTTCAAACGAAAAACGCAGGGGAATGATGACGGCAGGAGGCGGGAGGCGGGAGGAAGATTGATGGCATACCGTCGAGCGCGTCCTGTATCTCGTAGTATGCGGTGGGAAGGCTGCATCCCAAAGCAAGTCTCCACAAGAAGCGCACCTGCTGCGCGTCACGCCTCCGTCGTCACCACAGAGAAAGCGGCTGTGGCCACCCATATGACAATTCGCGGCTCTCTTGAACAGTCGATCGCCCAGTCGAGGCGCGACCAGCGTGACAATCCTCCCCCCAAAGCCCGCCAAGCCACTAAGAAGCCCCCGTCTATTGTCGATACTGAAGGAATCTGACAGAAACGCAGTGGGGGCCACTGCGGAACACTTGTCACTCTTTTTTCTCCGAAACCTTTTATGTCCCACTCAGTGGATGCCACGTCCCGTAAAACTCTACTTTCATCGTATCACGGACCACTCTCGTGGCATTCATGTGCAGTAGCTCTTTTTCGTATCCTGTCTTTGATGGGGATTCTTGCAAGTAAAAGCGGTATAACTCCTATTGCGAGGTGCAGCCATGAAGGTTTCTGAACGCAGTTTGCCCTAGTTCAGCTTGATGAAGCTGCCCTTCTTCGAGCTCTTCGCGGTCACAACATGAGTGCTAGCGACCGACACTCGCGACAGTAGACAGGCCTGATCGAGTTGCCAGCCCAGGTCATGAATGCTGACCGCTACAACAATCAGAGACGAGCCAGACGTCATGCGCCACGCCTCATCTAGTAGATGATTTTGTCTTTTTCTTTGCTCCTATTGGACCGCCCCAAGTTGCATGCCGCCAGCCCATTGGCGATAATGATGATGTAAGCACCACACATTCTCCATATATCACTCGTTCGCGCTTTTATGGGTCGCGCATGGGAGAATGTGTCGGGCGCCATGCCTGACGAATGCGTGATGCCCAGTCAAAATGCCACGGCCGCAAAAACGACAATGTGTGTTCCGCATCGGGAAAAAGGTCTATGTGCTCCGACTCCACTTAAGCACCGCAGCGCAGGGCGTCTAACGGTGTCACCCATGAACTGGTGGCGGCGTGTGTGTCGTGGTGATATTTACCGCTGTCCACGCGGTACCAGCTGGTTCACCGTTGACAGCGGTGAAAGTCAGTGCGGCAGCACTGACGCACGTGCGCATTACCCCGGCATACGAGACACGGCGGTCCCGTCTGCACAACCTCAAGCTCGTGACGAGCGCACGGGCGGTAGCGCCATGGAACACTAAAAGCAGCCAGTGGATTGGATCGGTCTGCCGACGGTCGTGCCGCTGTTTGGCAGTCTCGTCATGGCAACCTTGCTTGCGCTTGCTTGCTTTTCCCCCGTCCGCCGTCCACCACAGCAACCCCCGCCCCCCCCCTCCCCGTCCCTCCCCGTCCCTCCCCGTTACATCGTTCTCCAAATCCACTCGCGGAGCGGCTCGACCTTGACAAAAACGTTTGGAAGCCCGTACGGGCAGGCGGCCCCGTCCGGGCGGGCCAACCAGTAACTCGCCACCCCATACAGCTGGTAGACGGGCGCCCCCCCCCACTCGTACACGTCGTAGAGAGGACTCCCGCCGTCGCGCTCGCACAGCGCCGCGTCGGGGGGATCCCCCCCCTCGACCGGCAGCGCGCACACCTGCGTCGCCCGGTCAATGGCCACCGGCACGGCCGACGTGTAGGGCGTGCACGCCGACCAAGCCGCGAGCGGCGTGCGCCCGACGCGGAGGTCCAAGG
>Ga0114957_1003018_pt1 | contig 15502 bp, 21 predicted proteins | sample BantaG_FD_87175 | JGI IMG/M metagenome (GOLD analysis project Ga0114957, IMG submission 87175) | Marine algal microbial communities from Bantry Bay, Ireland - BantryBay_4 metaG | ecosystem: Host-associated > Algae > Red algae > Unclassified | place: Bantry Bay, Ireland | collected 2014-11-21 | reverse complement strand
GGCGTAATCCTGCATGCCAACATTGCTGAGAGGATCGCCGAGCAACTCCATTGGATCCGGCATCCGCAAGCCGGAAACCGTCCGGCCCACAAAGTACGACGTCACCAGAGCATCGAACCAAAGGTCAGCCTGCCGCCTGAACGTGTCCTCGCCCCGATGATCCTTTAGAAACGGGTACTCGAGGAAGTAATCGCTCCACGCTTGGCTGGCGTAACTCGCCAGCCAATCCACCTCCTCAGTGGGCAAGACGCCCAGGGCAAGACGAAGCATGGCCCTGATGACGAAACGTCGGGCAGAACCGAAACATCTTTGTTTGACTTGCATTGGCTGGCCTTTCCGTTTCCGGTGGACAGCGCCCTTTGTTAAGAGGTTCAACGTGGGCGCCGGGAGATCTATTCCCCCGTTTCTCTACAAGAGGTTGTCTTCGTACCTACGCGCTGGTGGTGGGTGCCCAAAGGTGGGTGCGTGTAGCTGGTTTTCGTTGACGTGGTCGAAAATGCCGTCCATGATTTCGGGATCCTGGAACAGGAGTTCGACAACTTGGTCGGCCTCGATATCGAGCAGGGTTGTGTCGAGCGTGTCCTGGAACTTGGTCACCAAATGGGCTTCCCGAGCTTCGACGACGCCTTCGGGGAGAACGTGATCGGTGGCTTCCACCCCGACGACGGTGTCGTTGTCGGGTCTGGCATTGATTGGGTCATTTCCCGACTGGCAGTAGATGAAGGCAGCACCGTCTCCGGCGTCCACATCGCTGTCACCGCCGATCAGCAAGTCATCAGCCTTGCCGCCGCTGAGTGTGTCGTTACCCTTGTCACCAAAGAGCTTGTCATCGCCACCACGGCCATAGATGGTGTCGTCGCCAACCAGGCCGCGGAGCTCATCGGATCCCGGGCCGCCGTCAAGCAGATCCGCGCCGAAGCCGCCGATCGTGTCGTTGCCCGTGTCGCCATAGATGGTGTCGTCATCGGTGCCGCCGTAGAGGAAGTCATTTCCCGCTCCACCGTCGAGCAGGTCGTCCCCGTTCAACCGATCGATTTTGTCGGTGCCGGTGCCGGTGCCGGTGCCGGTGTTGGTGTGGCTGTAGGGCGCGTGGGTCGGCCTTGACATCCACAACCGCGGAGCGCCGTCATTGTCTTCTCTTCGCACCAGTGCATCGAGCTCGGCAAAGGCTGGATCGCTCTTCCACCAGTCCCGGACTTCGTTCTTGACGAACGGGTCCGTGACCGTCGACCGTCGACCGTTGAAGTTGACGTGCTGATCCCAGCAGTGGACAACGGCGGCAGTGTTGAGCAGGTGAAGAATGAACTCGATGTATTCGGGTTCGTGGATCTCGTCGTCTTGTCGCAGCTCCCCGAAGAATGAGCGCCAAGCCGAGCAGATCGCCCGGACCGAGATCGTCTCAAAGGGCTCACCGTCACCAAAGTCGAGCAGGGCCCCTTTGGTGATCAGAGCGTTGACGATCGTTTCGAACTTCTTGGGGGTGAGCGTGTAGTCATCAAAGCGAGGGTCGTCGCACACGGCGATGACCACAGAAACACTGGTGTCAGAGGAATTGGTTGGTCGGAGGTCCGACGCCGCCGCAGACGGGTCGAAGGTAAGAGGAGGCGACCCCACGCACGAGTCGAGAAAGACACGGAAGCGGTCCTGGGCCTCTCTCTTGCGGAATGGGAGAATAAGTGGCTTGGTTTGCGCCCATGGCCAGTGATCGTTCTTTGTCATTTATTCGCGTTTGAAGGGCCCCACCCGTACAGACGGGACCCCTCAAACTCCTTTCTGATCTGGAACCCCCTTGTCAGAGGGGTTCGACGTGTCTTCGGGGATGTGAACCCAGCAACGCCGTGTTTTGGTGTTCACTGGATGAGAGCAACGCCTCGTACCCTCACGAATGCGTTCACCTTCTCCAAACAAGCCGGTGTTTTATTGTTGCTTTGAATTGGGTTGAGTCCGTTTGTACGACCTTTGGACCGCTTTTGTAGAAACTGAGACTGACCCCATCCACTGGTAGGCGGGAACTATTGCCATATAGGACTTTCCTATGGCTTTCTATTTTTCGAATCGAGATTGATCTGTTCAGGGTGGTTTCTTCCCTGCTTCTTGCGATTGTGTAGCAGGAGTGCCCGCAACGAATCGAAGCCGGGACAGCAGAAGGGCCCGGTTCTGCAGGATGGTGATGGGAACAATCCCCCCCTGGGATCCCACTGGCTACTATCGGCTTCGTGTCCATCCCGAACGAACGTGCGCTCACCAAACTCGCCGAAATCACCGGCGAATCACCGGCAGCGGTTGCGCAATGGTTCCGGATCGGACCTCAAGTCCTCGGCGTCCCGGAGGTCGCCGAGCTGCTTTCGGTCACCCCGCACCTGGTCGGGAAACTGTTCCGCAGCGGCAAGTTGCCGGGGCGAAAGGTGGGAAGAGAATGGCGCACCACCGATGTTGCGGTTGCCGAATGGCTGGTCTCAGATGCCCCAACGATCCTCGACGCCGAAGACCACGACGACACCTAGTCCTCTGGTTCCTGATCGCTGTCGTCCCCGCCGCCTGCAGCACTATCTCATGCGGCGCCATAGGTCGCCGTTGGACGCGCGTCTAGCCTCCGCAGCAAGCCAGTGACCTGCGCGGTTACTTCTGTACATCAAAGGGTGGTTTTATGTACAGTAGGGCGCATGGAGAGCCCGAAAACCGCTGAAACTCGGGCAATTTCGTACCGGCGGGTCTCAACCGACGAACAAGCCGATTCCGGCCTCGGACTCGACGCTCAGAACGCAGCGATCGCCAAAACGATCAACGCCAGGGGCTGGACGGTCACCGCTGAGCTCGTCGACGCTGGCATCAGCGGCTCCACTCCCCCATCATCACGCCCCGCACTCACCCAAGCCTTGGAAATGCTCGCCGGCGGCGACGCCGACGCACTTGTCGTCGCAAAGCTCGACCGCGCCACCCGCTCCGTCGCCGACCTCTGCTACCTACTCGACCTCGCCGACAAACAACACTGGGATTTCATCGCCCTCGACTTAGGTATCGACACCTCCACCCCCATGGGAAGGGCCATGGCACAAATGGCCGGCGTCTTCTCCGAACTCGAACGCAAAATGATCGGCCAACGCACCAGTGACGCTCTCCAAGCCCTCAAAGCCAACGGCCACAAACTCGGCCGACCCATCGAACTACCCGAGTCGACCCGGCAGCGCATCGCCGACGAACACCACAACGGCCACAGCCTCCGCACCATCGCCAAAGGACTCACCGATGACGGCGTGCCCACCGCACGCGGCGGCAAATGGCACGCATCCACAATCAAGGCCGTTCTCGTCTCAGTTGCGACTACGGAGAATTAGCCCTGGTCAGTATCTGTTGGGTTCTTTGGGGTGACTTGGTAGGTGCGACGGACCAGCAACATGACGGCTCCGACGAGGGATCCTGTGACCGCCGCAATCGGTCCCGCGGTCGGAACGGCAGCTACAGCGGCTGCGATCGCTCCGGAGATCATGACGAGGCCCTTACTCTCGTTTAGTTCCGCGTCGGTTGCTGTAAGGACTGATTGGAGGAGCTCGCTTACTTCTTGCACCCCAGTGTCAGCGGAAGCGAGTTCGGCAACCGCGTTCAACACTGGTCTGATCGCATCTGGATCGTCCGCGTTTGAGCGGGCAACGTCGAGGCTGTCTAGGACATTGACGAGCGGCCCAACAATCGTCTCCTCACCCAGCTCCGGACGAATGGAGTACGTAACCACAAAGTTTGACAGCGATAGCCAGTACGAGCGGACGATGCCACCTAGTGCTCCCCCGGTTCTATTGAGCTCCATTTCAAAGCCCTCGAGCTGAACCCTGGTTCTCTCCCAGACTTCATCTGGAATCAAATCGTTGTCGGACTGCAACAGGTTCATCACAGCAGTGCGCAGCGGTTCTGTTTCTCGCCGTAGTTCCAGAGTCTCAGGTTCGCTGATCGACTCAGCAAATCTAAGACCCAGTCTTGTCTCGCTCAGAAAGCTCGTCTCGCTCTCGTCGGCATGGGCTGGTGTGATCTTGGACCCTCCAGGAGACGGACGTTTACCGTACTTGCCCTCCTTATCCTTCTCGTCAGCCACCAGTACCACCGGAGATGCTAAAGCCAAGCCAACAGACCGCAGATACGAGTGACAGTGCTAGTTGCCATTTGTAGGCGCTCGACAGGAGCTTGTAGATCGCGCTGTTGTCTTCCCAGTCCTTTTCTGCCCAATAGAGCAGCTGCTCTGTGGCTGCCACCTTGGGTAGCTTCGTCCTCTCTGCCGTGATGACTCTGCTCGGAAGGTCTTCAGAATGCCACCCTTCTTTCGGCGACACAATGAACCACACGAGGCCGACAGTCACTGCTGAGAAGATGCACGGCACGACAAACGAACCGCTACTGAAGTCAACTGGTTCCTGCTCTGAGAATCTCTCCCTGATAAGAAACAGACTGAGTGTCAGTACGACTCCGAAAATGGCCAACGATCGCCTGCGAAGATCGTCGACGATGCGATCCTGCCGATTGATGGCATCAACAATTCGCTCAAGCGCGTGCTTTTGCAGCATAAGCAACGTGGCTTCGTTTGCTTCTGCTGGGCAGTCCTCCTCTCCCTCTTGGTTCGACATGTCATCACGCTAGTGCCACGGGTTCAGCTGGTGAACTCACAATGGCGACTACTGTTGAGTGAATGAGTGAAGACAAAGATGCCGGCAAGGGCAAGCGCCCTTCAGCTGTTTCGGCGAAAAGCGAAACTCCTGATCTGAACTACGGCTCTGCCACTGGTGGCGATGGTGGTTCCCGTGAAGGTGGCGATGACAAAGGCACCCGTCCGTCCCCTCCATCAGAAAAAGGTAATCCGCCACCCACCCCGAAGTCCAAGAAAGAGTAATTGCTCCTTCGGTGTTGGCTAGGCCGGGAGAACCCGTACTAGTGGACTGATAAACCCACCCAGACGAGACCGCTCACTGGCGGTCTCGTTCTTGATTTTCAGCAGACGCCGCCGGAAACGCCTGATTACGTCAAGCCACTTCCCGGCAACAACACCCCGCCCATCACCAAGGGCTACTTTGCGGCTCGTCGTAGCTCCGGGGTACCCGGTTGCATGCGTGCAACCGCTTTAAGGCAAACCAAGGCAGCTGTAGCCAAACGGACTGCTCTCTTTTTGTCTCTTTTGCCTTCTTGCCCCGATGTTCCCACCCTCTCAAGGTGGCAGCACGAACTCACACGCCGATCGTCAACAGCTAGTTTGCGGCTCGTCGTAGCTTCGGGAGCTCAAGGGCCCCTGTAGGGCCGGGAACGCCTGATCGTATTGAGATGGATGCTCTTCTATCGCAATTAGAAGAGCTAGGTTTGAACACCGTGTGCGGTCGCCCATCTCGCAAGGTCACGGCGACCACACCACTCGGTTGAGGAATTGCGTGGGGCTCCTAGCAGGAGCCCCAACTTCCTCGGGTTGTAGAGGTCACGCGCCCGTTGCGATAACGCCTTGTGACTCTTCGCTTCTGGCATCGCCCGCGCTGCATGCGGACCTCGACGGATGTGACGGTCACGGTCATGTCACACCTTCTCTGTAACCGTGGTCTTCGGGTGTCGGGCTGCGGCAGCCTTGCCGATGAACTTGCCGCTGATCGCAGACCGATTCACGGAACGTGTACCGCTGCGCCCTCCGACGGAGTCGCGCACGGTGGTCTTCGGGTGTCGGGCTGCGGCAGCCTTGCTAATGAACTTGCCGCTGATCGCGGACCGATTCACGGAACGTCTTGACATTGCTTTCTTTCCTTCTGATTGGTTTCTTGCTAAGTTGGTTAGCAACAAGATGAATGTACACCCTTGCTAATCGGCTTAGCAAGGGTTTATGGCAGATTCTTAGGAGGATCCACATGACCAAACTCGGAGAACTCTTAGCAGCGGCGCGAAACGCACGGGGCTGGACCCTGCGAGAGGCCGAGGCGGTCACGGGAATTCACAACGACCACATCTCTCAGATCGAAAACGCAAAGATCGCGAAACCAAATCAAGCCATGCTCTGGACGCTGTCCCAGGCCTACGAACTTGACTATGTGGATCTGTTGGATCTGGCTGGTCATACGACCTCGGATCCAGACAAGAAGAGCCAAAGACAGCTCAACGGGGCGCTCCTTCACGCAATGGGTGATCTCAACGAGGAGGAACAGGCCGAGTTGCTTGCGGTACTCGGTGACCTCCGCAAGAAAAGGAAATGAGTATGGCTGACGAACCGCTGGATGGGTACACAAAGGACGCAGTCCGCCAGCATTGCGAAACGGCGTTGCAGCGAGCAGACGTAGCTGGAATCTTTCCGACTCCAATTGACCGCGTGCTTGAGGTTTCCGGTGTCAATGAGATTCTTGACATCGGTGATCTGCCTGCAGTGAGTACCCCCAAGGTCCTGAAACAACTACTGGGGGCGATCCTCTTCGACTCGCGAACTGTCTATGTCGACAAGAGTCAGAGAGGCTCACGAGTGGAGTGGACCAAGGGTCACGAGGCGGCTCACAAGATCCTCCCTTGGCACGAGCCGGCGGCGTATTTGGATGACGACCGACGTCTGTTTAAGGAAAGCGCGGAATCGCTGGAAGACGAAGCGAATTTCGGCGCTGAGTACCTTCTCTTCCAGGGGCCTCGCACGATGAACATGGCACTTGACTACCAACACGGAATAGCCGTACCGATCCTGCTTGCTTCAGAAGCTACGGGTGGCCCATCGATAGCGGCATACATCCGCTACTACGTCGAGAACCATCCATCTCCAATGGCATTGGTTATGACGGGGAGACGACGCAGCGCCGCCGGCACAGTTCCCGTGTACCTCCGACGCAGCTCTGCTACCTGGAATGCTCAGTTTCCAAACCCGCGCAAATTTATTGGCCCGACGTTGGATATCACCACTGGCGCATTCGGTCTCAACGGCGCGGTCACGAAGGGATCGGTCACGACCGGCGAGGTTGTCGTGACCGACGTCAACGGGAAACCCCAACCTTCGATTGTTGAGGCGTTTGACAACGGTTACGTGAAGTTCTTTCTCCTGAGGCCGCGACCCCTCGTTCGCCTGGGGCGCAGAATCTCAACTGTGATCGGGTGAGCTCTCCTCGCCCCTCCTCATCACCACTGAATTGAAGAGTTCGCAACTTTCAAAGCCTTCAACTCTTGGAGTTCAAGGTGTAACCAAAAGAACCCCGCATGGAGTGTGGGGTTGACACGCGAAGAAGTCTGTGCTATAGTAGCACAGCTCTTGCCAAGGTTACTTGATACAACAACATTAACCATAGCAGGAGGAAACTAAAAATCAAACGATACGGAGAATAATTTTATGGATACACCAATTACAAGCAACAGCACGCCCTATACCTACGGAGTCGTGTTCGATATGAACACGAAGGTGATGGAGTCGTGGTTGGGGCGGAGCTACAACAACGGCTACAGGAAGATCGGGGCGCTACTCATGACGTCTGGCTTGGATCGCCTGCAGGGATCGTTCTACGGCGGAGCCGATTCTGCGGCCCAGGTACACCGGGGCGTCGCTTCGTTGTACGCACTCCCCTGGTTTCAGGACAGTGTCAGGAGGCTCCACATCGTGCAGATGAACGAATTCAGTGACTTACTGGTGGTGACACCGCCGATGATTGCCTTGGCGGCATAACCCGAGGGGGCCCATGACGCCCTGTGGGATGTCCGCAGGGCGTCAGCGCTTGGCCCCTTCTTCCATCAGGCTCTTCTTCAACTCATCCTCGTTCTTCCCGGACAACTTCGAAGCATCGATCGCCAGAAGGTGGTCGACGGCGATGCGGATCAAGGTATTCGAAGTGATGCGTTCCGTCTTGTCGGTTCGATTGCGAGCAAGCTTTCGAGCCAGGTCATTGAGGCCGGCGATCTGTTCTTCGCGTAACCGAGCTTCTTTGGGGACCAACGCTGAATACTTCGGACCGTCTGAGGCCTTCTTTGACGAAGGCTTCTTCTTTGAAGTCTTGGAATTCAAGGGTTTTGAACGTCGAGAGTTAGCCGGACTAGGAGGCGACGGCTTCTTCTTGGACGCAACCGGCTTCGGCTTTGAGGATTCATTAGTCTTGAAGTCTTGAAGTTCCGAAGTTTGAGTTTTGGCATCACCGATAAGATTGGCGAGGTCTGCGTTGATCTTGCCCATCAGAGTTCTGCCTTTGCTTGTTCGAGGAGTTCCGTGACTTCAGCGGCCACGCGCCGGTAGTCGTCTGACGCGTCAGTGGCACCTTTGACGTCAGCGACGGGGGAGTGAGCCGACCTGGCCCGCACATGCGCCTTCAGAAGACGCACGAAGGAGCGCAGGGCCGGGATTCCAGCCGCTAAGAGGGTGGATTGTGCGGTGAGTGCTTCGGACATGGCCCGACTGTCGACCATGGTTAGGAGCACTCGGGCGAGTGAACCTTCGGGGATCTGATTCATAGTCTGAACAGCGGCAACGATCTCGGCATCGTTCGGCTTCGCCGTGCAAATCGTCAAATCCGCCGCCTGAGCTACAGCAGAGAGAATGTCCGAGCCTAGGGCCGGGGGAGTGTCCACCACCACCAGCTGGTAGTCGGCGATCGCTCGCAACTGCGCAAGCAGGTCGGGGTTCTGATCCTTGACCAGATCGAACGGAACGCCATCGCCGCCGCCGACCCACCACGCTGCCGAACCCGCATCCTGTGGGTCAGCATCTACCAACAACACCCGACGCGTGTCGGCCATCGCCGCTGCAAGGTTCACCGCTGTGGTCGTCTTCCCAACCCCGCCCTTACCGGCCGCTACAGCCACAACATAAGCCATTTTTGAGCTCCTGAACTCTTGGAGTACGCAATCACGCAACTCTCCGACTTCAAGACTATGGCTAGGACGGGACCTAGTCAGGGATGATATGTGGTGCACACTGTTGGCGTGGCTGACCCGCAACACTTGGCGCAACTTCGTCAAGGACCAGAGATCTGGAACCGCTATCGCCGCCGCCAGGACCTGCGAGACCGGGTCGCAGCTCGCTTCGAAGACAATTACGACGAAGCCAAGAACCTCGTACTTAAGGCGCTCAACACTAGACGTCCGGATGGTGTACTCAACATCAAAAGTTTTTAACTCTTGGAGTTGAAGATTTTGAAAGCAACTTTACGTAACCAACGATTTCCGGCGGCTCGGGTGGGGGAGTGAGGCGCTGGGCGGCGATTTAGAGCTCGAGATCGGGCCCGTCGGGCTCGTCGGGTTCGTGACTTGGTGTGGGGTGGGTGAGTTCGTAGCGGTGGACGGCTTCGGCGATGAAGTACTGAACTTTGGTTTCGATGGGCCGGGGTTGGTAGGCGGTCTCTACGAGGTCGAGGAGTTCGGTGGCGGTGGCCAGCGACGTCTTGGACATCAGCAGGACCGTGTCATCGAGATCGAGTTCACGAGCCGCGAAGAGTTTCATGGCCAGCAGGTACTCCGGTGAACAGGACTTGATGATCAACGCCTGGCCGGCGAACAGCGTGGTCATTGGTTCAGAGCTACGCCTGGGCGTGAACCCTTTCGCTGCGTTGTTCAACCAGTCCGGGGCCAGCCCTTCAGCTTCAGCCACAGCGACAACCGCACGCCGTACTGCTTCGGGTACGTCGTCGCTCACATGATCGACGTCACGAGTGGCACGCACATCTGACAAGAACGCCAGCGCGGCTCCTCCGACGACAACCAGCACCGTCGGGTCCGGTGTCGGCTCCAGGCGTCGATCGATCTCACCGAACAGCCGGGTCAGTTCGGCTCGATCAAGAAAATGTCCCATAACCGGGATCAGCGCAGCGCTAACAGATCTTGATCAAAGAACACACCATGGGTGGCTGCGGCGTCCGGAGCGTTTTCGACCAGGAGCTTGCCGTAGTCACTTGAAAGGTCAACACCGCTGATCGACATAGGCGACACCACATGGCGAGCTACCCACGCTGGAACCGTGACACCGTCACGCTCAGCCAACGAATGCACCACAGCAGCAATCGCCGCCAGCAGCTTCTTGTCTCCACTTACCGGAGCGTTCCGGATCGAAGCATCACGAACAGCTGTTGAGCTGTTGTTCCAGTTCTTCACGAACTGCGCGACAGGGGTCATCACACCGCGCTCATCCGGATCGCTCATCAGCGCAGGCAGATCCTCAGCAGCCAGAAACCCTTCCATACCAACAAATCTACAGCTCACCCGCTGAACCGAACGAGCAACTCACCATGGAGGCTCACCAAGCTTCACAGAACCAACGAATGCGAACCGATCTCGATGTACTGCTCGTGGTTCGACTCCTGGGCCAATATGTCGAGGGGCTACTCCGCTCCGGGTGGCATCATTTGCTGGTGCAGTTGAGTGATTGGGTCGGAACACAGATCGATATTGCAGAAGCGATGGTCGACTCATCGATCATCGGTTGGGACGCAATCGAGATGGCGGTTCAAGAACACGGCGAAGGAGGGGCCCCGAGGTTCTCGCACCCCACCGCTCCGTGCATCCAGCTCACCAAGCTCGCCATCGTCTTCGCCGACGAGAAGTCGCTTCTCGTTTCGCACTACCAAGGCGACGACGGCTTCGGCTTTAGGCTTGATCGACGCGTAAGCCCCTTCCAGATTCACGGGACGGACGGGATCTATCGAAGAACGCAGCTGGCTGAGCTACCGACCGGTCCAGTGAAAGCAGTCATCACACGGACCGCAACAGGCACAGGTGACCTTGCGGAGCTTGTCATCGATGTCGATGATCAGGAACTCTTGCTTATTGCTGGCGAGATCTCGGAGACGTGGACGGAGAGACTTGAGTGGCGATGGCTCGATGAATCCACGCTGATCTTCTCAAATCCCGACGACGCCAACGCACTCGACTGGGTCCCGCAAAGGAACTACGACGAACGCTGTCACAGGTGACCAAAGGTTGATCGGCGCTGGGCTCGCCGTCTGGCCCCGCTCACAGCTTTACGTAACCGGCAATTTCGGCGCCTTCCAGGGGGAGGGGAGCGGCTTCTCGCCCGGCCGGACTCTCAGGAGTGTTCGTTGTTGGCTTCGGGGTCGGCCGGCTGGTTGAGGGTTTCGAGTTCGGGGAGGGCTTCGAGGTCTTTGGGACGGTTCGCGCTTCGTTTGGAGGCGATGATGTGGGCGAGGGACGCGACTTTGATCGTGACGGCGTCCTCGGCGTAGGAGAAGGTGGCGGCGTCAGCGATGAGGTCTTGGTAGGTGAGTCGCCCGTTGGGGCCGGCCAGTGAGGGCATGACGTCGAGGGACCCGGCGGCGGTTTGCAGCGACACGAATGAGTGTTCGACGTCGTCGAGGTGCCAGCGGGGCCGCCCAGCCGCGGCGTTACCGGCGTTGTCGTAATCGCCGGATTCGGTTTCGGTGCGGGCTCGTGCTCGCAGCGCCGAGAGTGCCCGGAGAAGGTTCTGGAGGTTGCGCGTGTGGCCGTCTACGACGATGTCGGCGTCTTTGGTGGCGCGTGTGGCGCCGTGGATGAGCGCTGCGATACCGCCGACAACGACGTAATCGACGTGGTGGTCGTTGAGCGCGTTGAGCATGCGGCGCACGTCCAGAGGCGGGCCAGCGATTTCGTTGTCACCCATGACGGTGGAAGGGGTGTGGCTGCTAGTCGGTGGCGAAGCCCATGATGGCTTCGGTGATGAAGTCGTCATGGTCTTGCTGGGTGATGAGTTCAACGCCAGCGGGTACAGCCATCGCGTCGTCTGGGGTGGGTTCACCGGCCGCGGCGATGCGGCGAGCGAGGTCTTCGTTCCAGACGTAGTCAGGTTGAGCCGGTGCCATGTTCCTCATCCTACCGACTGAGACCGAGGCGCTCCCAGCAGGGGTCCTTGGTCGCTGCTCGATGGCCATGCCACACGACACGCCACACGACATGCCACACGACACGCCATAGGAGACGCCACACGACATGCCAATCGGGGGTTGTGGTGTGTCATGCACAGGGGTAACTCCCTTGGTTTTGCACCGATTCTGAGGGCTTGTCCCCTCGACATATCTATGTGGGGTGCGGATCCTCGATCCGCTTCCCATCAGATGTCGTTTTGGTTCGCGGTCGTGCGCTTTGACCAGTCCGAGTTTCGACTGGCCTGCGCTTTGGGTTCCTCCCCAGACCCTCCCTTTTACTGGGCCAGCAATCGGTCCGAAGACGACCGATTCAAAGGGGATAGGGGGTCAGCGGAGAAACTGGGCCGGGTCCTGCGCCGGTTCTCGTCCAACCCGGAAGAGAAAGAAATTCTGGCCTTGGTTTTTGTTGAGATACCAACGAGTTCGGTTGTGGCATCGGCGTTGACCAACAGATCCGTTCGCAGTCGTGTCGTACGATTGATTGGCCAAAATATGTCGCTGAGGAGCACCACGTGATCAACAAGTACAACGTAGCAGTCCCTGTTCCCCCAGCGGCAACTGAGATGGAATTTCAGCGACCATCCGCGCGCGATGGGTATACCCCCGCGAACATAGGGGACATGCCTTCCAAGAGTTCCAGCGTGGTCCCACTTCGGCTTCCGAACGAAGCCCTCGAAGCACTCAACGACATCGTCGCGAACACCGATGGCATGAGCCGTTCCGAATGGCTCCGTCGCGTGGTCATGCCAGCGATCGAAGCCGAAACAAATAGCCGCGCTGCCGGCCAGGAGGTCTCGGCTGCCTAAACGCTCTGGGCTGCACTAGCCCGAAAAAGTGAAGAGGCCGCAGACCCGAGCGGACCCACGACCAAAATCACTTGCTGAACACTTGTGACGGTAGTGGCTCGGGGGGACGGAGCGCAACCACCAATCTGAGGTGATCTTGGTACTGCGCGCTCTGGATGCAGGTGAAGGACCCGCTGTTACGGCCAAAAACGGTGTCCAGAAGCGAAATACCCGTTATGAACCGAAATGCTGGCCTCTCAGATCGCCCCTGCGTGGCTTTTGCCCGTCTCCCTATGTCATGGGACCTGAAACGACCCCGCGTCGAAACAACAGCGGTCATGGCCCTGTGCGCGCTACGGGCCCACAAACCCGACACATCCGCCGTACCCATCGCCGCCACCCAGCTCGCGCAGCTGGCCCGCTGCGAACCAAACCACCTACGCCATCGGGTCATCAAACCCTGGACCCACGGTCCCGACGCGAGCGGGGGAGTGGTCACCGTGCACGCCCGCACCATCCGCCAACGCCGCTACCAAATCCACGACCACGGCCGATTCATCAAATTCCCCGCATGGGCCCTCACCCACACCGGCGTGTCGCGTAACGCTTTGGTGGTGTTGGCCGGGATCTGTAGCCGGCTCGATCACCATGACCCGCTGCGCCCGGTCACCGCCCCCTACGAAACGCTCGCCGAACTCGTCACGATGCACCTGGCCACCATCAGCACGGCGATCGCCGAACTCGAAACCGCCGGCATCATCACCGTCACCCGCCGACGCGGCGGCGCCGACCACAACCTCCCAAATCTATACCGCATCACCTGGACCAACCCCAACCAACCCCAGCTGAGCGAACCGCGCGTCAGCGCGAACCCCGAAACCACCGAAGCGCGCGTCAGCGCGAGTGATATCAGAACCTACTTTTCAGAACCTTCCCCACGGCCAAACCAACACGCCGACCAACAGCTGCTGCAGCGATCGGGGGAGGGGAGTGAATCCAACCCGTTGGAACTGCTAACCAACAAACTCAGCAACACCGACAAGCGGCGCCTCCAAACCCAACCAGGCCGACGAACACTGCGGCGACGGCTCAGCGAACGCATCCGACAAGGCTGGACACCAACCCAACTCGTCAACGCAATAACCGGCCGAGACCTCAGCACCGCCAACAACATCGCCGCCGTACTCATCACCCGCACCGACGACCTCGGACCAGCACCCTCTGTTGTCGCAGCTGGCAAAGCTCAACGCGAACACGACGCCCACATTCGCCGCCTCGAGGTCTGGGCGTCGGTCGGTGACCACAATGCTGAACGCGAACTCGCCCAGCTCGCCGGAACAACGAACTTGTCCATATTGCAGTAGTCGATGAAATGAGGATGGAAGTGGAAAGTACGAAATAGATGGGGAAAATGAGGGTACGAATGGTTGCGGAAAATGGGTCTTGATGTGTCTATATAGGCAGAGCGAAGAAAGTTTCTGTTTCCCTGAACCTGGGTTTCGGACTTTGTGCCCCGAGGGTGATGCCTCGGGGTTTCGCCGTTTTTGAAGTGCTTTGACGATCGCTGATGTTGGTTAGCTGTAGTTGAGGGCGCTTACTGCGAGACCCAAGAATGCTTCCTTGCATCAACCGCCCCAGCGGTAGAAGATGAACACACATCACTTGTATCCGAAACCCAGGTTCACTCGAAAGGAAATCTCAACTTTATGGGCCCCCAGCCGCGACAGCGCTGGCCCTTTTTTCAAGCGATGGCCGCGTTGGTCCTCATCTCATGTCTCTTCCTTCTCATCTACTTGCTGGGCGGGCGCGAAGCAGTCGTGCTTTATCTCGCCATGCTTGGCCTCCTCTCGCGCGTATTGCCAGGCTTCTTGGGCTTCGGACCGCAGCCCCTGCCCGCTGTGGCTCGGGAAGTACTGCCCCCATTTTTGACCCGGGCTTTGAGCCCTATCCCCGAGCCGGCTGCAACTGAGCAAACCGCACTCACAACTGGCCATGTCGAAGAGCCGGACAACCAGGAGCCCGACGGTGGCTCCTGAAGACGAAACCGAGTTCCTGGAGTCAGCTACTGAGATCTTGAGCATCGCTCTATCTGTTGCTCGGAGGGAAGGTGTATCCGATGATGATGCTGAGGATGTCGCGTCGACGGTATTGGCGAGCTTGTGGTCAGCGACGCGCGAGGGACGAATCGTGGCGGCACCAGGTGAACCGGCCTGGTATTCATATGTGCGGGTGGCGTCGAGGAATACTGCGAGAAATTTCCTGAGGCGGCAACGCCCCGAAGAACCGATGCCGGCCGACTGGCTCGATTCGTACGCGCCTTTTGAGGAGCTACCAGAGCCCCTCGACCTAGGCACATCCCGAGGTATTCTTTCCGATCTAACTGACACCCAGCGTGAGATCGTTCGGTTGTTACTCGCTGGGTACTCGCTCTCTGAGATTGCCAAGCTTCGTGGATCCTCTCGGCAAGCAACCTCCAGGTCGGTGTACCGCATTCGAAACCACTTGGCGGGGTTACTGGCGGCGGACCAGCGGGAACTTCTGGGGGTTGACCGTCCGGCCCAGAAGTTGAAGGTTATTGCACCACCCTTCGATCTTCTGCGATCTATACCCACTCAGATCCAGTTGGCTGTTGACCGTTTGGGACTGGGGACAATCAGCGAGGCCGAACGTCGGTATCTGAATGAGCGCAGCTCGAAGATGTGGAGCGATTACTTCCTCGAGTACCCGTTTCTAAAGGATCATCGGGGCGAGGACACGTTCAGGCGGCAGGCTGATCTTTGGTTCGATGCTCTGGTGACGTCGTACTTTGTGGGCCGGACGGTTTCCGGCTTGCGGATGCCGGATCCAATGGAGTTGCTCGGCGATCCTCTCAGCAATGTTGGCATGCAGGATTACGCC
>Ga0114957_1003016_pt1 | contig 15507 bp, 15 predicted proteins | sample BantaG_FD_87175 | JGI IMG/M metagenome (GOLD analysis project Ga0114957, IMG submission 87175) | Marine algal microbial communities from Bantry Bay, Ireland - BantryBay_4 metaG | ecosystem: Host-associated > Algae > Red algae > Unclassified | place: Bantry Bay, Ireland | collected 2014-11-21 | reverse complement strand
AATATCGATGGTCACCGTCGGCCCGGATGGTAGGGCATGTTCCTTTATGAATTCGTCCTCCCACTTGGTGTTAAACGGTTCTACTATAAAGGTGAGTTGTTTGAGCCGCGCCTTGTTCCCTTGCACCAGTTTCGGGTCCTTCACGATGATGTTTATCCCACCCTCTCAATCTCTCCAGCTCTCAACCTCTCAACCTCTTAGCCTCCCAGTCTCTCAATCTCCCAGCTTCCCAGTCTCTCAATCTCCCGATTCGCCGAAAACGTTTCATTCGCTCCATATCAACCGGAAATCTGACGAAAAAATAAACGATTTCATCTGTGATTTCATCTAAATGACGTAAGATGATTACGTTACCCGCGTCGACCAGCGGCGCTGGCGACAAACAAAAATGATAAAGTGAGTTCTAAAGATACATGTCGGGAATGCGGTCATTGGTTGATTGCAAACACCCCCAGTCGTCGGGAATACTGCCCCGAATGCGGGGTGATGGCACCGCGTAGACGTGCCAAGCCTTCCGCCGTCGCCAGTCGTTTTGACACCGTTTTGAATAGCCTCATCGGCTTTGCGGTCGGGGCTTCTTGCGCCTTGGTTGGCACCGGCTGTTTTGCCCTCTGGCAGCCTTGGACTATCAGTGGCTGGATCAGCAAACCCTTGACTCTGCTCGGAGGCGGCTTGCTCTTGGGAGTCAGTAGCCTCATTCTTTTCGCTCTCGATCGCTGGTTGGTTGACGCCCCTCGATCGCGAAGCAACCCAGCGACTGCGTCGGCCTGGTGTGGCTTGGTTCTCTTCGTCTTGCTCTATCTCAGTCTCAATGTCGTACGCGAAAAACTGAGTGTGCAATCCTATGTGCTGTTCGGTGTGCTTGGTCTGGGTGCCATGCAGGCCCTGCGAGCCATGACCATCCGTCGCTTCACCCCCGCTTCAGGAAGGCTTTTTAAACGCCGCTCGAAAGTGAGTGCCTATGCCCAGCACGATGAGTTGGTCGACGAACTACGCGAGATTAGAAATAAACTCGAGTCGTTACAGGCGTCTTCACACGCTGCGATGCAGACTTCAAACGACCACGATACCTCGGAAAAGCTCACCAAAACATTAGAAGAAGCTGAACGGGCCTTGCTCCGTCGCAAAGAAGGGGTGCAACGCAAGCGCGCCCTGCTTGAGTTACAAGCGTTGGACAATCGCCTTGACCGTCTTGAGGCCCTGCAGCTCCAAATCGCTCAGGGAGACTTCCACGCCCTAAAGCAAGATTGTCAGCGTCGGATCGCCGAAATCGAATCCGAATTCCCAAGTCTTGAGGAGCTAGCCCCACACAAAACCCGTTTGGCCACGCTCTTAACCAACCATGCGACGTCACGGATGGTTGACCAAACCGTTACCGTTAGCGGGATCCCATTTGCTGAAGCGGATGGATCGGTTGACAGCGCAAGGAATACAGGCAGACCATCCCCGGAGCTCGATGACGAATTACGACGTTTAAAGGCAGAAAATACTCTAGATGAAGAGTTTCCCTTGGATCGGGAATGAAGCTTTTCCACGCCATCTTTCATCCTCATTTCCAAGTGATTTCCCTACTGTGTGCAGGGTTGACGCTCCTGCACTCAAGGTGTAGATTCTTTAAAATAAATTGAGCGATTCATCTAAGCGATGAGTCTGACCTAATCATGCCAGCATTCTCATATACAGCCCGTACACGCACCGGCGACCGCGCCAACGGTACGTTAGACGCCACCGATAAAATGAACGCCCTCGCGCAAATTGAGCGCATGGGCTACGTGCCTATTTCGGTGAAAGAAGGCGGTAAAGCCGCCGAAGACGCAGAAAAATCGAAGGGCAAAAAGCGCAGTTCGTTGCGCGGTGCCTCGAAAAAAGAGGAAAAGGCCAAGAAGACCTTCAAGAAGGTTAAAATTCGTGACATTCTGCTGTTTAGCCAAGAGCTGCGTGACCTGCTTCGTTCGGGTATGACCCTAGGAACGGCGCTAGAAGCGCTTTCCACTCGTGGCGAGGATGCTAATCGAGACGGGGTCATTGGTTCACTCCGTGACGATATCACGCAGGGCCTAAACCTTTCTGAGGCGATGGAGAAATTCCCCGAAACCTTTCCGCAATTTTACGTGAGTATGGTTCGTGCGGGTGAAGCCAGTGGGCAGCTCCCGGATTCCCTTGATAACGTGGTGGTTCACTTCGAACGCGTACAGGAAGCCAAAGAAAGCGTCAGCTCGGCCTTGGTATATCCGGTATTCGTTTTGGTCGTCGGGGTTGGCACCATGGTCTTCTGTTTGATGTGGGTGATTCCAAAATTTAAGCAGGTTTTCGAAGACCTCGGCCAAGATCTTCCTGGTATTACAAGACTTCTCCTCGGTGGTAGTGATATCCTCATCAAGTGGTGGTGGATCATTCTCCTCTTCATTTTCCTGATTGCTTACCTCTTCAAAGAGTACATCAACTCCCCAGCCGGTAAGTACAAATGGCACGGCTTCCTGCTTCGGGTCCCCATCGTTAAATCCATTATCGCTAACAATGCCTTTGCACAGTTCTCGCGCACCCTCGGCAACTTGCTGAAAAATGGCGTACCTGTTTTGAGCGCCCTTCGCATTACGCAGAACATCACGGCAAACAAAGTGATCGCCGGCGAAATCGAACGCACCACAGACCGAGTTCAAGACGGATCCGCCATGTCACAATCTCTGCGCGAAGGCGGCGTTTTCCCGCGCCTCTTTACCGACATGTTAACCGTCGGAGAGCAAACCGGTGACGTGCCTGGTTCTCTTGCAAACATTACCCGTCGCTATGAAAGCGATCTCAAACGATCCCTAAAAAACTTTACCACGATTCTCGAACCGATTTTCATGCTCGTCATCGCGTCGATGGTAGGCTTCGTGGCCCTCGCACTTCTGATGGCGGTCTTCCGTCTCACCAGTGGACTCGGGTAGACCCGAGCTACTTCAGATGGTCACTTAGCCCTGTGCAGCAACTGCACAGGAAGCGTTTCCCTTTTTGAATGCCAACCACCTCGGCGCAGCCCAAGGAGCGGCGGTTTCCAACCGCCGATGGTAGCAGGGTGCAAGGCGCTGCTGATGCACATGGCTTCGTTCTAAGCTTTCTCCGTCGCATCTAACAACCGAAGGATTTCCTCCCGCTTCGGCAGTTGGTTCCCGTATGCTTTCTTACCCGCTTTGATCAGCATAGATACCGATCCAGGGGTCCGACTCCCAACCCATGGAGCGATATCCTTTTGTTTCATTTTTCCGATATCACTCAGGGCCCACGCAACCACCATGCGATGAGACCGTCCTCCGTGATAGTGGTTTAAGTCGTCTTCAGTGATGTCCAGCGCCTGCAGTACAGCTTGCACAATGGCAGCCGGTTCAGGCGCGACCGAGTTCGCGTCCGTCCCATCTGGAACGTTCGGTGAGCCCAAAACAGAGCGCTTCGATTCCAACACCTCGTCGAAACCCGACAGATCTTGTTCTAGGCCGGCCTCGACGTACCGAATCAATTGAACCCACGGATCGGTGTTTGAATCGAGATAAGAAAATAAGTCGGGCGCGGCCATGAAATCATGTGGGCGTGCGGTCCCGGCATAGGCGCGAAAACTACTGTAGGGGTAAGCCCGCAAGGCAAGCTGCTGTTCTGCAAGCGGTTCGGCTCGCCAGTTTGCACTGCGGACCACGGATAAATGAATGTGACGAAAAACCGGGAGCAAAAACCGATCTTCTTCCAGGAGTTTTGACGCGAAGCGACCTGAAAAAACATGTCCATGCGAATTCCGATTCGCATTATACCATAGGGCATAGCGCGTCTGAAGTCGTTGCATAAACAGGCTTAAATCCGCTTCTGGGGTTTTGCAGAGAAGCAGAACTTGATTCGATAAACAGCACCAAGCATACAGCCGAATCCCATGCGTTGTCACACAATCCGATAGCACGAGTTGAAAGCGTTGATGATCTTCGGCCGTTTCAAACAGAGTGACACCGCGGCTCCCGCGAAGGCGGATGTAGTAGCACGCACCGGGGAATTGATGTCTTGGATCACGAGGCATGAGAAGGTCAGGAACGAAGCAGATCGAGCCAGTAACCGCTTAAAATAACGACGCCTGGCTGTTGTCATTCCCCTTCGGGAAATCTAAGCCAAATCGCTCATAGCAGAGTGGGGTGGCTACACGCCCTTGCGCGGTTCGTTTCATGTAGCCCTCCTGAATTAAGTATGGCTCGTATACTTCTTCCAAGGTCCCGCTTTCTTCGCTGACCGAAACCGCCAACGAGCTGATGCCGACCGGTCCGCCACCAAATTTGTGCATGATGGTCTCTAAAATCTTTTTATCCATCTCATCCAGGCCATGCTTGTCGATTTCAAGCATGCACAAAGCTTCGTCTGCGGATTCAGCCGTGATTTTGCCATCGGCCCGTACCATGGCAAAGTCTCGTGCCCAACGTAATAGGCTGTTGGCGATCCGAGGCGTACCCCGTGATCGCCCGGCAATTTCCAGCGCGCCCGCATCGTCGATCTCGATGCCAATGATCGTGGCCGAACGATGGATAATCCGTTTAAGCTCAGCCGCCGGATAATAGTCCAGCCGATTGATTAGGCCAAATCGAGATCGGAAGGGAGCGGTGAGCAAGCCAAGGCGGGTCGTCGCCCCCACCAACGTAAAACGTTCAAGGTTTAAGCGGACCGAGCGTGCATTGGCTCCCTGATCGATCATGATGTCGATGACAAAATCTTCCATCGCGGAATACAGATATTCCTCGACGGTTCTTTGCATGCGGTGAATTTCATCGATAAAGAGAATATCCCCGCGCTCTAAATTGGTCAGGAGTCCGGCCAGATCTGCTGGCTTGTCAATCACGGGCCCAGAAGTCGATTTGACGTTCACCCCCATGCCGTCTCCAAGAATATAGGCCAGGGTTGTTTTGCCCAGCCCCGGTGGTCCGGAAAGCAGGACATGGTCCAGTACGTCGCCGCGCATCTTTGCCGCTTCAACAAAAAGCTCGAGCCGTTCACGTACCTTGCCTTGCCCCGTAAAGTCTTCAAACTTATCGGGACGAATCGTCTTCTCGAAATCGAAGTCGATGGTTTTGCTAGGATCAATGGGGTCGATGGGGTCGGTAGGGTCAACTGCGGACATACCGCACCATTTCGCTTTGCCCTGCTACCTGTCAAGAATTTCAGTAGCTGAGTTAGGATTTTGGCAACTCAAACCAGAAACAACCTCCGCCCGAATCCGCTGTTTCCACCCCGTATCGGCTTTTAGATGATTAAAGGTTCGGTTGATCACGCTCAGACCAATCAAGCACCCTGCGACCGTTATCATGCCCGATTTCAAAATCATCGACGTCTACTTAGATTGTGGAGCGCTCATGTGTACGGTTAGTTTTCACCCAGGGGAAAATTTGATCATCTTTGGCAATCCGCATTGTTTTACGGTAAAAGCCAAAAGAACTTCCGTTTTCCCGAATTTTGACTAGTTGGCTTGTAATGAATCGAATGAACCAGTCCAGCAGGGGAAATAGCCGTGTTTCGCAGTAAAACACTGGTGCTGGTCACCGTTCTGTTTCTTGGCATCCTTGCGGCATGGTTGGTATTAAAGTCCAACGCGCCGTTAACGCGGAGCTTTAATCGTGTGTTGGATGTGAACCACGCCTCAAGCGTGGAGCTTGATCAGGTACCATACCTGACACTCGCAATGGCGGAAGGCATCGTTAGCGGCCGCCCTTGGCGTTCCATCGATGCCTTAACCGATGTCAGTGGCATCGGGGATAAGACGCTCGAAAGAATTCGTCCTCATCTCAAATTGAAAGAATCCCGCTAATGTCTACCTCTCCTGTAAAAATTGATGCGCACGTACACATCTATCCGCTTTATGATGCCAATCGGTTTTGGACCACAGCGTTTTCGCGGTTGGCAGGTGGAGCGATTTGCCTGACCGAGCGTCACGATTGCCGGGCCTTTGCGACGCTTGCACAAGGGGAGGGCCTTCCCGAGGGGTACAGGTGCTCGCCTTGTGATAGGGGCTCTGTCCTTGAGGTCTCGACCCCAAGCGGCGAGCGAATTTTTGTTCTAGCCGGTCGGCAAATCAATACCGCTGAACGCCTAGAAATTCTCGCCATGGGCTGCGACGCGCAGATCGCGGATGGCCAACCCATTCTGGAAACTATCGAGCAAGTCCGAGCCCAAGGTGGTTTTGATGTGCTCGGCTGGTCGCCTGGTAAATGGCTGTTCAAGCGTGAAGCGATTGTTCGCGACTTGATCGAGAACAAACAGGTGCAGGCGGTAGGGGATTCAACCATGCGCCCCATCGGTTGGCTAACTCCGCGCTTGGTTTCCAGAGCCAAGCAGCTCGGACTACCGGTGCTTTGCGGCACCGATCCTTTGCCAGCGGTAGGCGAGGAAGGAATCGTCGGCCGTTTCGGTCATCAAGCGGTCGGGTTTGATCCCGCGAAGCCCGGCGAAAGCCTGCAGGCCTTTCTTCGGAATCCAGGCCCTCGCTTCGGCTCACGATGTGGCCCAATCGGAGTGGCTGCCCGAATGAAGCGTATGAAATAAGGCACCGTAGGAAGCGATTTTACAGTGGCGGGGGCGTCCCACCTCTGAGCAGAAGGCGCAGAAGGCGCAGAAGGCACTTGGCCCCGGTGGTTGGGGTCAGCACCGCACGAGCAGCGGCGGCGACCGTGGCCGCGGTGGATACCACCGTCGTCGCTAACATCTCGCGCACCACTTCGTGGTTCTTTATCCAGCTATACGGTCGCGTGGTGTGGATGGTTAGCTCCGAAGGGGATGACGGCTCTCATAGCTCCAAGCTCTGAAGGTGCGAAGGTACCTCCCCAAAGCCAAATCGTATTGGGGTCATATTCGAGCTGATGCTTGTCGAGAAAGATTAGAAACTCCTCCTGAAAAGACCTCGTGGCGTGATGACCCGTCTGGTACTGCCGCTCTTTAATAAGGGGCGCCCGATTTTTGGTGGAGAAGATGAGGTGATTCCGAAGACGATAATCCAAAGAATGTTTGGAGGTGCGGCTGCAGATTGTGTTGCAGAAGATTCGGGCCAGCCTGTGGTGAATGAAAGCAGGGAAATCAGGGGGCAAAAGCGGGGAGAGCGTGGCGGGCGTATTTTCATAACGTTTATATAACGAATGAGATCCTAAAACGCTCACTCAGTTTTTGTCGAGCTCGCCGCTCGCCGAGCGGTTTCTAGATTCGTCAACGCCTGCTGCTGGACCTTCGGATCGGGGTCACTCTCGGCCATGGTGGCAAAGACGGCGTCAACCAACGGATCACCCAGCATGGGCGCCAACGTTTCTAAAGCGCGCCCTCGCATTTTGGCACTGGGCTGCGTCGGAAGGTAACCAATCAGACGGTCGCGAATGCCTTCGTCAACCACCCCTTCAAGATTATCCATGAGGTACCAACGCGCAAAGGGATCCTCTTCCTCATCCCAAAGAGCGGCCATGCTATCTATCACTTCTGTACTCATCTTTCCGACCTCTTTCAGTTTCCCCAGTGCCTCTATGCGTTGACGTGAGGTGAGCGTGCTGTCGAGAACCGTGAGTTGGGCTTGCGCAACCGCTTCTTTTCGTTTGGCAAAGTGTTCTAGGACTCCGAGATCGGATAAATCGTTTTCAAGGTCAATGTGCCGTTTTGCGAGTTCACCAATCACCCGGGTCGCGGCTGCTTGGGTTTGTGGCGAAATCTGAGGATTAGCAAGAGGCGGCGTGGACCTCTCAGTAGGTAGTTGAACCCCAACTGCATCAGCGGCCGAACGGTCACGATCGTACGCAGTTACATTATTTGCATGTGTGGTTGCTCGCGCAAGCAGTTCGGCCAATTCTCCTTGGGATACCGCAAGGGTGCCTAGGCTTGCTTCCAAGCTGGCGACCTTTGTTTGTAAAGCTTGATGCTCCTGAATTAACCGCAGCTGATTCGCCTGAGTGTGTCTGTCTTGCTTCGAGTTTAAGCTGATGACAAGTGATGTAATGGCCAGCCCGATAGCAAGAATCGCAAGAATGGATAGAATCAGTTCTTTTCTCATTGCCGCAATCGTAGGCCCGAATTCATTCCGGTCAATCCAAGGGTGCAGCTCTACACGCCTCAATCTCTAGGGGGAAGGCGAAGTCGCGTGCCTAAGGTATTCTACCTGCGTTTAGGAGCTGAGCCATTCAAGGACGGCTTCCACCATCACCCAGCACTCGTAGTTTGTCGTTATTGGATTGGCTGCACACGCCCTTTATCTTGTGGTTACCCGTCAAAAATAAACCCTGCACCCAAATTCCTCTGAAGAAGGAGTCTATGCCTTATGTCAGGCTTAAAAAATCGAGCTTTGGCGGAAAACGCGGTCTAAACCTGATATAAAAGTCTGTTGGCTGAATTTAAGGGACTGTTCACGGACCTTAACCGGGTCCCAAGAGATGGATTCAGCTTGCTCAATTCCTTCAATCATGGATTCGCTGCTTTGCTCTCCAAAAAAGACACCGGATACTTGGTCGGCTACGGTCTCCAGCGCGCCACCTTTGGCATAGGCAATCACGGGGCGACCACAAGCCATGGCCTCCAATGGAACAATGCCAAAATCTTCTTCGCCTGGAAAGAGCAGGAAACGACAGCGCTGATACATGCCTCGCACTTCTTCATCCCTCAGTCTTCCGAGGATCTCGACATTTGGTTTTGCCATCGTACGAAGTTTATCAAACTCTCCGCCTGAGCCCACCACCTTGAGTGGGCGGCCGGTGCGGTTGTAGGCTTCGACTGCGAGATCAACCCGCTTGTAGGGAACCAACGCGGAAATCACCAAGTCGAAGTTTTCAGATGGGTGACCATTGGGTTTAAAGTAGCCTGTGTCCACTGGAGGATACACCACGTCGGCTTCGCGCCCATAAAAGGTTTCGATGCGTTCGCGCACATGATGACTGATGGCAATAAAGTGATCTACACGCTCCGCTGTCCGGCGATCCCAATCCTGCAGGCGGGTGAGTAGTGGCTTCAAGTACTTCGCTTTTTTTCCGAAATACTCTTCGTGGAACAACCAGGCGTAGCGCATTGGAGTGAAGCAGTAGGAAAAGTGCGTCGTCTCTGGATGTGTGCGTAAACTTTTAGCCACACAGTGCGAGGTGCTTACCAGCATCTTCACATCCGCCGGCGGGGCCATGCGTCCTATCGCGTTCGGGAACAGCGGGAGGAGATTACGGTAGTGTTTTTCGATACCTGGGAATCGATTTAAATACGAACTACGAATCGGATGGGACCGGATGGCTTCAGAAACTGATTCGGGATTTGAAATCAGGGTGCAGATTTCGGCTTGAGGAAAGCCATCGCACAAAAGTTCGAGACAACGTTCTCCTCCTCGCATCCCCGTAAGCCAATCATGGCAGAGCGCCGTTGGTGTCTGCCCCCATTCGGAGGGATACCAAAGTGCCTCCGGTGACGAGCTAGATGGCGTGATTGGATTCGTGGTTTCCACGAGCAGTTGTTCCAAGGATAGAAAGTGTAAGAGGTTCTACGCCTCGTCGAGCCGCAAAAAATCAGCCGCGTTTTGATAACAAATGTTTTTCACCATACCACCAACCATCAGAAGGTCATTCGGGAGAACCCCTTGTTCGATATCGTTGCCAAGTAAATTGCAAAGGGTGCGACGGAAATACTCGTGACGCGGGAAGGACATGAAGCTCCGAGAGTCGGTTAGCATGCCAATAAAACGGGAGAGCAGACCGAGATTCGACAGGGCATTGATTTGCCATTCCATGCCTTCTTTTTGATCCAGAAACCACCAGCCAGAACCAAACTGCACTTTCCCAGGAATGCCTCCGTCTTGAAAATTTCCCGCCATGGCCGCGAGCATGTAATTGTCGGCTGGATTTAAATTATAAAGCACGGTTCTCGGCAAGGTGCCATTGGCCGACATTGCCCCCATCAAGCGGGTGAGGCGCTGGCCCTGGGGTGTATCATCAATTGAGTCGCAGCCAATATCTGCTCCGAAGCGTTTGAACAATCCTTGGTTCACATTGCGTAGCGCACCGATGTGAAACTGCATGGTCCAGCCTTTTTCTGAGGCCCATTCCGAAAAGAGCAACATGAGGGTCGCCCCAATCGTATCACGCTCTTCTGGAGTCGCATCTTTCCCGGCACGGACCTTGTCAAAAATGGTCTCCGAAACAGATTTAGCCGCGATGGTTCCTGGAACAATACTGAGCCCGTGATCTTGGAGGCGACATCCATGTTGTTCAAAAAAGTCGTGGCGGTCTCGCAACGCGGCGACGAGCTGATCAAAATGATTGATCTCGATATTGGTCACGGCGGCCAAGGCATCAACCCAAGCATTCCACGCTTCGGCATCCGTCACACCCAATGCCTTGTCCGGCCGGTAGGTCGGACGCATTTGCAGGTCATGTCCTTGGGCGGCAAAACTCGCGTGATGTTCTAGGCTTTCCGTCGGATCATCCGTGGTGCACAAGGCCTTTACCTTCCATTGATCTAGCAAACCCAGCGTCGCCATCTCGGGGGCCGCAAGCTTTGCTTCGGTTTCCTCCCAAATCGCTTCTGCCGTCTCTTCACTCAACAAAGTATCGATGTCAAAGTAGCGCTTGAGCTCCAAATGCGTCCAGTGATAGAGAGGATTCCGCAGGGTGTGTGGCACGGTTCGCGCCCAGGCAAGAAATTTTTCCTTGGCCGGAGCATCCCCAACGATGACCGATTCAGGTTCGCCATTAGCACGCATGGCCCGCCATTTATAGTGGTCGCCTTCGAGCCACACTTCGTATAAATTTTTGAATTGCCGGTTGGTTGCAATGTCCTGAGGCGGCAAATGATTATGATAATCAAGGATCGGCTCCATTTTTGCGTAGTCGTGATACAACGCTTTAGCCGATTCGCTCTGTAGTAAAAAATCTTCTGTAATGAAGCTCATGTCGCGGTGCTACCCTGAAGGAGCAGGGGGGGCAAGTGCGTTTTAAGCTGTGTTGGCTAAACTCGCCTGCATATTTCATGAGACTGATTCTGGCACAGTTGAAAATGAGACGTACCGCCGCTTCGTGGCTCTGTATTTCTTGGGACAAATTGTCGTCCCTAATTTCAGATATTGGCTACATGAAACCCTGCATCTCACCCGTTAACCCTATGGGCTCGATACATTAAATGAAATAGGCAGGCTAGGGGAGTAGTTCATGCAGGCGAATCCAATAGGATTTTTTTGGCGCTAGCGTCGGCAGGGTGATTGTTCGACTGTAGCTTTGCCGATTCGAAACAAATTGGGTGTCACGTAGCGTCCAGTTGACTCGATCTGTACTACTTTGAATGGCCAAACGCATGCCCGGGTTTGCCTGTAAATTAATCGTGGAAATGCCTGCAGGAGTCTTAAGGTCGATAATATTGGGAGCCGATATTGGGTTCATGGTATATCCAATATCCTCTAGGATCGCTCGTTCGATACTCGAAAGCCGTCGGGTACTTGGGCCAGGAACGAGCCGAGCGTCCATAAGATAATTGGCCAAAGCTGGGTTTGTGTCATCTAAATGAGCTGCACTTGAAGCTTCTTCCCAAGTTGTCGGGCTGTAGAGGCCGACCGGCAATCCTCCGTTGGCGATGATCGCTTTTGGACCAGAGAAAAATAGACCAGAAGCTGGGGAGCTGCCCCCGGTTCTCACCGCTTGCCAGCGTGAAAAATTCAATCGAAAATCTGTGGCAATGATCGGCTGACCCCCAACATTTGTTAAGTACCTTTCAAAGGGCTCCCATATACCAGGCGTTCCGGGCGGGGTCCCATAGACGTCGGTACCCGCAAAATCGAGTTCACTGGTAAACCCGCAGAGATGCAGTAGCTCATGAATGATGGTGCTTTTAAAATCGATAGCCGCACTCCCGATGTCGTCATCGTAGTCCCAATTCCAAGCGAAATTAATCTCCAAAAGGCCATCTGCACTCGACCCATTTTGGTCCAGCTGAGTTCGTATTTTATGAGAAACCACGCCAGATCGAAATCCACTCTGGCCGACTGCGGGTGCTGCGTAATAAGTAGAGGCTCCTGCAAGAACGCCATTTCCCGGGGTATTAAATGCGATAACGTTTATTTGGATCGTTGCGGTGTGATTAAACCACTGCCCAACAATCTGTCCGGCTTCTTGCAAGGCTTGAGTCCGCACTGGGCCCAAGGTCGCATGACTGAATGGGCCCTGCCCACTCGTCTGAAATTGGAATTGAACCGCCGACTGTGCATGCGGTGAGAGAAGCAGGGAGCAGGCCAAAATCAGGCCGCGTGGCGACCCCAATAGCTCTACCATCGCTTGGATAGCGTTGATTACGAGGATAGTTTTGATTGAAGCAGAAGAGTTTCGGCTATCCGTGTCAGTTTTTGGAATCATACCTGAAATGCCTGTCCTGAGAGTGGTACTGAGAGTGGTACTGAGAGTGGTACTGAGAGTGGTGCTGACTGGCACGACGAATACCTACAGTTCTCATAACCTAGGCATAAAGCAAAAATGTGTGAAGGATTGATCAGAAATATCCCGCTCAAGATAGTCGATGTTTTTGGCGAGGGCCAAATGGAGCCTGCCATGAAACGGTGTGCTCTCCGTGACCGACGGGTACAAAGCACAGGCACGCCATCAAAAGGAGGAGGCCGAGCCGGATCTGCTACGTCCGGCCAGCTCCCAATGAGGTGCCCAATAAGGTAAAGGTCCTTTGTCGGGATTAGTTCACAAACAAAGGCTTCAAGTGGCGGTCGTAAAGGTTACCGGTCACGTTGCGAGAAATACTCTCTTCGCATTCTTTCAGCATGTTCAAGTAGTCGTCGCCTTGTTTGGCCGCGATTTTGTATCCAACGTGAAGCAGCTGGCGGAAGCTTGGGTTAAACTCATCACAGCTTTGCTCGTGACGAAGCGCATTCACGTACTGCGTCGCATTCCAGTCATTCACTTCGTCTGCCGAAGGCAATTTGTCTTCGTCGATGTCGATCACGGTTGCGTAGGGCTCGCAGAGTGCAGCCGCGTTGGCCAACGCTTGTCCATACACTTTTTTCGCCATGAGTAGACCGTCACCGTCGGCTTCTGCCAAACCGATGAGTTCCTCGAGCCAAGTTGTACCAGCAGTTTTGATGTGCAAGCCGGCGTCGAACTTTTCAATGGCGCGACGGATCGGCTGGTAAATGCTGAACTTGTCAGACCCGGAATGAACACTGAGTTTCAAGGTGTCGGGCAACCCGTAGGCTTTGATCGCGTGCGCGATAACCGCGAGGTCTTGGTTAAACTCTTTTTCGAACTGAGCCACGTCACCAACATAGTCGACGCCTTTGTTAAAGCGGCCGGTGAATTTTGGCGCAATCGTTTGAATCGGAATCTTTTCGTCGGCAATGGCGGCGAGGATAATGAGCATCTCAGACGGGGTCTGAGGGTTGTCGGTTTCATCCATGGATACTTCAGTGATGAAGTTGTCCGCGCCCTTTTTGCTTTCGATGTGCTGGTAAATTTTACCTGCAGATTGAACCGCATAGAGAAAGTGGTTTGCCACTGCGACAACGTCGTCGCGCGTGATTTCAAACGCTTCGTCGATCCCGTCGATTTGAATCGTTCCGATGAGCTCAGGGTGACGCTTAACAAAGGCATTGACGTCGGCTTCTGGAGCAGGCTTTCCAATCGCATCCGCTACATCCAAGGTGTAGAAATCGCTGGAGCTAATGAACCCGTCAACCGTTCCGAGATTAATATGGTCCGCATCAACGTGCCAAGGCTTGTCCCAGTTGAGTTCTGCTACCGCGATTTTTGCTGCCGCTTGTACGCTGGGGGGCTCGGATCCAATGGTCGTGTGTTCCCGATTGGATTTATTCCAAACCGGAATGATTTCTGCGCCGGCCTCGTTCGCGAGAACGCAGGATTGGAGCTGAGCTTTGGCTTGATGAGCAAAGCGATCGCCCATTCCGAAGGTGTATTTTGAGATGCGTAACATATTATCTTTCGTTCGTTAAAAATTGGTTTCCGGCTTAACTTTACCGCTTTGCGACACTTGTTGGACAGAACGTTGGACAGAACGACCCAAGTTTCAAGCATATCTATTCACGTCCTTATTTTTTAACGTCTCTTTTTACGGAAAGTTACTTTTGAATGTAAAACAAATCGAGCCTTGGCTTCTTTTTGAGCAATACACCTTATTTCTTGGTTCCGCAAAGGACTCGGTTCATCGGACTGATCTGTGGAGGAATCGCGGCCCATTGCACGTTATACCTCGCGTTTTCGAGGCGATAGGTGCGATGAATATCATAGGCCGCCTCCATGCCAAAAACCATTTGCAGCGCTTGGGGCGCTTCGCAGGCTCGTTTAGGATAGCAGCATGGCAAAATCGCAACCGGCCCCGCTTTTTCGATCGCAATGTCGATGCAGAGGTCGGAGAGGCTTCCGCAAGCATGGGCGCTCACGACTCCAGCTCCCATGGGAATTCGTTCGTCGCCTAAACTGATTTTCTCCGCGCGGTTCTCGATTTTCGCTTCCACCCAAGGCGCGATCGCAGTGGCGCAGGCAATGAGCTTTTGCCGACTTGGCGGTTCGGTTCGGTCAATCAAGACCACCCGCTCGACGGATTTTTCGAACATGGCAAAGAGAATTCCGAGCAAGCCATGCCCACAGCAAAAGTCCGCCACATCCGCCCGTCGGGTTTTCTTTCGAATCCGAGCGAAGAGCTCAAAGCATTCGAAAATCTCTTTGGTCGGCAAAACATAATCCCGGGCAAGAGCGTGCACAAAAACATCCTGCAACGAGTCTGAGGCAAAGTACTGCTCTACCTTCGAAAGGCTCAAGGGCGCGCGTGAATGCAACCAAGTCGATGACTCAATGTCATTGAGCTGCGGGAAGAATTTAAATCGATCATTGGAGAGTTGATTCACCCCGCGGTCGTTTCATTCTTTGTCGAGTAGAACAAGGGTAGAAGCGTACGTGCAAGACCGACGTCTGCCCAGCGTTCTTGTTCTCAAGCAATCGTATCTGGTATACTGGATCGTATGGCCAATGCGAAAGGCATCTTATCCATTCCTGTCACGGACCCCGATTTTTCGGTCCGCGCGTTGAACCACTTTGCGAACTTAGGGGTTAAAACCATTGGCGAGCTGAGAGGTTGGAGTGCTTCATAGCTCGGGGTCTCAACCCCGAGAACAGTACCAGCAAAATAGAAGCGCCTCGGAGGTGGCGCACGCCATGTGGGTGCCCATTATTATAGATCAATCATCGCCGAAGGCCAAGGAGCGGCGGTTTCCAACCGCCGACGGATGGAAAGGGTCGGGTTAGGGAGAGAGGGCTTGACGGGCGGGGTCTGCGCCTCGTTCCGATTTATTATAAATGACGTCAGGAGTGAGTCTGACACCAATGGCACTTAGTTAAGCCGATTTATATGGAAAGGAGTTCGCTCTGCCCTGAAAATAAAGCCGGAGGCTTGAAGGCAATTAGCCGGTCGGTGACCGAAGGGAACCACCGGAATTCATTGGGAAATAATATGAAGCGCTGGAAGCGCGGTCGGAATAGAAACCAATATGGGCGATGCCTT
>Ga0114957_1003013_pt1 | contig 15513 bp, 16 predicted proteins | sample BantaG_FD_87175 | JGI IMG/M metagenome (GOLD analysis project Ga0114957, IMG submission 87175) | Marine algal microbial communities from Bantry Bay, Ireland - BantryBay_4 metaG | ecosystem: Host-associated > Algae > Red algae > Unclassified | place: Bantry Bay, Ireland | collected 2014-11-21 | reverse complement strand
AGATAGCTATAATTCAATATTATGTAAAATATCCCAAAGTGTTTTTGTTTTCACAAGTAGCTATTGTACTTGGGTGTTTTAACATTATCATTTTACTTATAGTTACAATTTAACTTCTCAGCTTAATTTTAATATTCAGTACAATGGTTCAATATTTTTTAAATTCGCGATTCTAAAGAAACTTCAGAACTAGCGAATTTGTACTATAATTAGTCGTTATGTAAAATATCCGCTGCCTATGCGCTCGATTGTTTTTTATAATCAAATTGCTTCGGCAATTTATTCTAAACACAATTTCCAACCGCATGCCAGCGCGATTTAAAAGCTAGACTTTTGCTTCGTTACAAAATTCGCAGATTCATTAATATTACATAATAAAAAAAATCACATGATTCTCGTAGCTTTCCGTAAGAGCTTAAATTTTTAGAAATCGACTTTTTAGGAGATTCACCAACACATTTGAAGTTTCTGCAAATAATTAAACCTGTGAGTAAAATAAAAATTCTAAGCACTTACTATATTCTAGTTACTATTCATCTTTTTTTAATTGCAACTATTTACATTATGTAAAATAGAAATTAATGTTTTGAAGTGTTTAAATTTTAATAATATCTTTTGTCTTGAAACAAAAGAAACAAAAATTCAAGACTGCATAAACTTTTGGAAACAATTACGGCTCTTTACGCTATGTTTTAGACTATTTAGCGTTAAGAAAAGGTCTTGTAGACCTTTTTAGCTAAATACGATTTGAAACTAAATTATATTAAAGTGTTGTATCCAAATACAATCATCCACAGGATAATTGCATTTGTATAGCCTAAAATATGTACGCTCCACTCACCTATTGTTTTACCAAAATTTTATGAGGTCTTTTTAACATCTTGCTTCTATTCAACATTAGAACTTATTTAATGTTTTTGATGCGCGCACAAGTAACACCAAAGTTATGTTTTTCGGTTCGTGAAATGCAAGGGTAAATAAACTAAAGCTATTTAGCCAACGCTTCATCCAACGCGCCTTAAACCGCTTTATCCGTTGCATTTGACTCATTCAAAACAAGGGAATCGGCTATCCTTGGCGCTATTGCTAAGATTTAACTTTAAATTCTTTTATTATGGATGTTAAGTATTATCTTTTTTATTTTAGGCTTAAGCCTTTTCGTTGTTATTTATTTTTAGGTGTAAATCATAATTGTAGGTTTGAAATACTTTACATGCCTAAAGCTAAAATTTATGTACACGCTATTTGGTTCTTTTGGCTAGAATTTTGTATTACAAACTTTCCACCACCTCCTAAATAGGAAGTTTTTTGCTATCAAAACCTTATTTCTTAAAATATATATACTCATAAAACATTGTAGAAATCTCCCACGCGTATTCATAACGAACAAGGTGGGAGATTAAATTCAAAAATTGTTTATTGAATATTCAAGACAAAGGTTAAAGCAAAATCGGTATCACCATCATTGGAGCCAGATGTAGCTGTTTTAACATCTGGCTGGTGCTGCAACATAACAGTGAATGATTCTCCAGAAGATGTTGTACTAGAGGTTGTCCAAGTGGAGGACAAACCGACCGGATTACCATTTTCATCCTGATCGTTGTAATTTATTGGGTCTGCAGCTGTATCTATATTACCGTTTCCAGTAGGATTGGCAAAGACGTCTTCCGTGAAACTAAAGAAGAACTGATGCTCATTGTCTTCCTCAAGGATTTCGTTGCCAATATTTTCAATGTCTGCTGGATTTAGAGCATTTAGAATTTCATAGGTTAATATATATTCGGTATCGGGAGCAAGTGTAATAGCATCCAAGATTTGTAATTCTTGTATACCTGTTCCGTCTGGGTCTTGAGCGGAAGCACTTACCACGTCACTAGCATCAGCCGTATTCGTGAACTTAAGGGTAACATCTGTAAATACTTCTACTACGTTTTCTACTTGCGGTGCGGCATCATCATCATTACTACAACCAACAATGGTAATAGCTGAAAATAAAATGGCTAATAAATGTAAATTTTTAAATGGATTCATTGTTTTCATCTTTCTTTTTTTTAATTTTATTGTATTGTTTTAATTTTATTGAATGGTACTATAGAAATCTTCAAAACTCAAGGCGGCCTAATTGCCATAGCTCTGTATTTAGTGGCGTTTTTTATATTCATTTTTAGTATTTGTTTTAAGAGTATATTTTAGTGTAAAAAGTAAATTTCTACCAGATTCATCGGCGAAATAGCGATTTTCGTTTAAGTAATCCCGATAAGCCTTATTAAAGAGGTTTTGAACCGTAATACCTCCATTGAGGTTTTTCCACTTAAAGTTCCATGACAGATCAAGTAGAAAATACCCACCAGTTGCCGCTGCAAAGTCAAATATTTCAGAGTTTGTTGTAAGCTCCACAGATCCATCAACCAAACTTTCGGGTGTAATTGTACGTGGTGCTTGAAATTGTCGAAAGGTATAACTAGGACGAATCGACCATTTAGAAGAATCAAATAACCATACTTCACCTTGATTCCATTTCAGTTCAACATTTGTCGAAATGGGTGGTTGGTTGATTAAGGGAGCATTATCACCTACATTTATGGACCATAAGTAGCTTGCACCAAAAACACTTGAAATATTATCGGTCCATTCTTTTCTCCAACTGTAATCTGCGCCTAAGAACAACGCATCGACTTGATCGAAAATAAATGCAGGCATTGGGCCACGTATCGTTCCGAAAACTCCAATGGGCCGATCAAAAACATAATTTTCTATAAAATGTGAATACACCGTTATGTTATGGGTGTTTCCATTTTTATTAGTTTGAAATTCATTGATGAATTTATAGCCTCTTTCTGGGTTCACATTACTTTGATCTAAAGGGATAATTTCATCGGTACTCAGTTGGCCATTGGAATCCGTGAATCGCAACAACCCAAAGGTTGTTTTAAAACCATGTTGTCCAAAACCAAACAATTCTTCCATATTTGGAGTGCGCCATGCAGTTCCTATATTTGTTCTAAAAGTGCTATTTTCGGAAAGTTGCCGAACATAACCCAATGATCCGGTAAAATTGGTAAAAGTATAGTTGTCTCTAAAAATATCTTGATTGGTTTCTCTACCTCGTACATCATTGGTTTCATAGTCAAAACGTAGCCCAGCTTCAATCATATTTTTTCCAAATGTTCGGCTTTCAACCGCAAAAGCACTAAACCTATCTGTATTGTAGTTGGGGATATACGGAGTGGTTTGGGTACCTGGGTTATTGTCGTTGTTTTGACTAAAATATTGAACACCAAGCAAACCCTTTAATCCATTCCATTTGGGATGTTTCCATTCCAGTTGATAGTCATAGGTAAGCAAATCGAGATCAATAATAGGCAGCTCTGCATTTCTACGTACATCAAATTCCTCTCTTTTGTTTAATTGCACACCTCCAATTAATGTAAGCTTTGCTCCTTCGGTGTACCACCAATTGATTTCTGCCTTAGCCAAATGGTGTTGGGTTATTTGATTAGGTTCATTAATATCATAAGAAAATGGGTTTATTATAATAGGTTCGTTTGAATTAATAGCTCGAATAAACGAATCTGGACTATTAGCGATAGAAGATCGTAAGAGTGCAAAGTTTTGGTCAACAAAACTATAGTTCAACTTGAAATCCCATTGATCTAAATGACGAAGAATACCAAAACTAAACGCTTTTTCTTCTTTTCCAGAATTGGTTAAACTGTAATCGGGTGTTTTGCGATCTCCAATTCTGGTATAATTCCCGTTTGCAAAATAACTCCAATTTTCAGTTCCGTTTCCAATTTCAAAATTGGCATTGTAGCCTTTACCATTGGTTTGGTGGCCCGTAACTAGTGCTGCATAAAATGGATTGTTTAATAGTAATGGATTGGGTTCAATAATAATGGCGCCTCCTAAGGCTTCAGAGCCATACCGTACACCAGCTGCACCTTTTATTACGGTAATACTGTTTGCCGAAGCAACGTCTATTTCTGGAGCATGATCGGTACCCCAATTTTGAAAACCATGTTTTAGACCATTATTCAATACCAAGATTCGATTCCCATACAAACCATGAATAACAGGTAATTGGACATTGGTACCGGTTGATGTAAATGTTACTCCCTGTTGTTGTGATAAGGCGGCTGCCAATGATTGGGTTGGATTGCTGGTAATTTCTGTCTTTCCAATCGTAACTTGCGAAATTGTTTCAGTACCTTTTTCTTTAGCTCGTTTCGCTTGAATGATTACTTCGTTCAATCCTGTAACCTCTTGGGTTAAATAAAAGTGTATGGCTGAATCGTGTTCATGGTCTTTTGTCGAATTCGTATAGCCTAAGCATGAAATAATAAGGATATTATTTTTTGTACATAGATTCTCGATTTTAAAATTACCTTCAGCATTAGTGGTGGTGTATTTTTCTATGCCCTTAACTTTAATCACAGCATTAGGAATAGGAGCTTCTGTATCGGCATCCAATACCTTTCCACTAAGGGAATAAGCGCATGTTTGTTTTTGAGCCATTAGCAATGATGACCCAATGAATAAAAATAATAATATTAGAAAATGTTGTTTCATTCTGAATGGCATTCAAAAATTGTTTTGGCAAGTATTACGTGACTTTACATACTAAAGAATTGGCTACTTTCTCGTACTTGATGAGAATTGAAAGCTCCAAATCGGATGTTGAACGTAACTACTGGCTATTCATATCTTTTATTTAGTGAAGTCCAAAAATAGGTTAAATTTACTAAATGCAACTGAGTTGCATTAGTTATTTTAAATTGTTTTTTTTAGGAATATTGAAATGGTCAAAACTTTGAACTTAGGGTATGCCTATTCACCTTTTGTCAATTATTAAAGTAAAGCCGAAGTAATACTTTCTTTTATTACATTTTCAAGTACAGAAGGTTTACTCCCAGGACCAATACTAAGTAGTTTTGAGCCTGTTATAGGAATTCCATTAAATGGACGTATAAATACTTTACCATCTGGAGTACGTTCAAAATAAGTGTAATTGCTATCGCCCTTAATTTTAGTGCAACCTTTTACTCTAAGAATACTTTTAGGTAATGCAGAACAAATAGTATGAATACAGGTTGTGTTTGGTAAGTCTGATAAATCAGCAGAATAAGAAGCCCAATGTGCTTTTTGATGGTCGAACTTTTTTGTTATATTTTTAGATGGTAGTAACTCAGGAAGTAATAAAACATCCAAATCGGCTATAGCTAATACTTTAGCTATTGGATTCAGTTGTTTTATGTCATTAACTACTTGAGTTTTTCGACTTTTAGTTACGTCTTCAATATGTGTTAAAACCAATAATGAAGACACCTGAATTTGATTTGCTTCAAGCTCATTATGTTCGCCTCGTTGTTGCCAGTTTTTAACATCAACCACCGAAATTTGAATAGGTGGTAAAAATCTATCATGAAGGCCAACACCCAAAAATTCCATTAACGAACAGGCATCAGATGTTCCATTAGCTTCAATAAACGTAATTCCATTTTTTCTTTCAGGAATTCTATTAACCGCATTTCTAAGTTCTACGATACCGCTACAACAAATACAACTACCGCTTAAAGGCTTAATGCTATTTAACCCTATTTGCTTCGTAAATTGTTGGGCATCCATATTTGCATTTTCATAATCATTAAGAATAACAAATGGATTCCAACCGTTATTAGAAAATTTTTCTAATAAATATTTTAATAATGTTGTTTTACCTGCTCCCAAAAATCCAACAACCGTAATAATAGCTTCCATATTTTTTCTATAATATCTTAGTTATAATGGGTTTTAATACATCATAATTGTTTTTCCGCATGTCTTCGTAAACGCCTAAATGGTCTCTATCGCTTACTGTTATGATTCCTATTTTTATTATTGACTTTTTCACGACTACTAAAAATTATTACTTACAAGGTATTTTTGTAGTTAACTCTTCTACAGTTGCACTAAGTATTTCTGGAGTTGTATTTTCTGGAGAATATACAATTGAAATTTGTTTTGAATTCAAATTCAAAATAGATTGACTAACACCATTTACATTTTGAAGACCATCTTCAATTATTTTTTGACATTTAGGACACTTTGCTTTTGGTGTATTTAACACCAAAACAGCATCATCTTTACCTTGTGTTAAAACCCTTTCCTCTTTTGCTATACCATTACATGCTATTAATGTAATTACAACTAATGTTGCTAAGATTATTTTTTTCATATTTATAAATTATTATTGATTATTTTCTTTACAATTAGGCATTTGCTTGCTGATAGTTTAAAATTGACCACTGATCTACTTTCTATTCTTGAATTGATTTTTATATAAAAGTTATATTTCTATTTTATGTAGCTGATTCATTTTTTCAATTAAATCTCCCGTAATAGCAACAACAGCTGGTTTTGGAATATTATCTTCATCAAAAGGCCATTTACTAGTTGGGTTCTTTAAATCTTTAGTTTGCCCACCTGGATGTTGAACACTTAAAAACAAGGTTTTACCATCTGGAGAAAACCAAGGTCCTGTAAGTTCTGCATCTTTTGGTGCTGACGCGACTCGAATGACCTTTCCAGCATCTTTACCATATCTTGGAATTACGAATAGACTATTATTTTTAAAAGCCTTATAAGGTTTATCTTCTCTATTCATAGCACTTCCAGACATGTCTGAAGTTATCCAAAGATTTCCTGATAAATCGAAAGCTAAATTATCTGGACAAGAAAATCCATTTTCTTCTCCACCTGCTTTATAATTTGAAGCCTTAAAAGTTAAAGCATCAAACTTTCCGTTGGTTTCTTCAATTTTAAGGATAGATCCATGAAAATCATTTTTATCCTTATTATTTGTTAGTGAAACTAATATATGTCCAGTAATAGGATCTATTTCAATATCTTCTGGTCTATTTAATGAGGTTGCACCTAATAATTTTGAAGCCTCTCTTGCTCTAATTAACACTTCTGTTTGGTCTTTAAATTTACTCTTTAAAACAGGTTGATTTTCCCAATCTAAAGCAAGCCATTTTCCATTGATAGTATCTGCTACATAAAGTGTTCCTTCTTTTAAAGATCCTGGTTTAGAAGAAATAAATTTATACAAGTGTTCATTGTTTTTATCGTCTGCCGTATAAGCAACTATAAGCTTATCTTCCAATTCATACAGTGTACAACACTCATGAGCAAACCTACCTAATGCGATATGTTTTTGTGCGGTTCCGTCTTTTGGATTTACTTCTACTACCCATCCATAATGTTCTGGTGGATAGTTATAAAATGCTTCCCAACCTAACCAACTTGGTCTGTGCTTGGCTACATTATTTTCATCGTATTCCGTTTCACCAAAACAGCCATCATAGTTTTCTTCACAAGAAATAAACGTTTTCCAAGGTGTGATACCTCCAGAGCAATTACTATGTGTTCCAATAACAGTAGTTTCTCCTTTAATTGGATTGTCCCAATTTAATTTCATGGGAGTTTTAGCAGTAATACGTCTATTATAAGGATCGTTTTTTACAACTTTCCAAACTCCGTTTTCTTCTCTAATTCGTACAATACTCCCGCCAACATTGTACATTTCTTTATCTACTTGTTCAATAGTGCGATGTTGGGATGGGTTTTCATATTTATTAGCATCAAAATTAGAAACAAAAAGCGGATTTACATATTCATGGTTTACCCATAATAAACCATCTTTTGGATTGTTATCATCCAAAGGAATAAAACAGGTAAAGTCGTTATTAAACCCAAAGGTATCTGTATCGCTAATTTTATCTCCCCATTTTATTATAGCGTGATAATCTAATCCATTAGCTAATAGTAAGTCATCTTTATCAGAAGGAATTAAACCTTCTAACACCAACTTTTTTAACGCTTCTAGTCTTTCTTTAGAAATAGTGCTAAAATCATTTGTTGGCGTCGTTGTATTACCAAAACTTATTAAAAATTGTGGCATAATAACAGCTCCTAAACTAGCTTTTCCTATAAAGGAAATAAATTGTCTTCTATTATAGTTATTCTCCATAATATTCTTAATTCAATTGGCTTTACGCTTAAAAAATTAGTAGTTTTTAATTTAATTGATATTTTTCTAAACAAACTAAATCAGAATAGATATTCGTAAAAGCATCCTGATTTTTATGATATATTTTGCCTCCTATTTTAATAGGATACTTAAAGGAATTAGTTAACTGCAATTCTAATTCTTTGATTTTTTTATTCAAATAGAGAGACAGTATTGTAAATTGATGATTATCTTTTTTAAATGACATCTTTGGGCGTTTTTTCACACTTTTAATATCATTATAAAAATTATATAATGTTTCAATATTAGAAAACTCTTTAGTGCCTAATGCATCTAAAACTATCTTATTATCCATAGAAAGCACAAAATAAATTTCTTTAATATTATGTTTTCTAATCATTGTTCTTAGATATCCTAGTGTTCTATGGTCATAGTTAAAAGAATTACCTAGAGAAGTATAAAAATAATTTTCATACTTAAATGTTTTGTTTATGGCAAATTCCAAACAATCAGTAGGACAAATAAGATAAAAACATTTATGCATTATACTGCTGGTTCATTTATGATATAAGGAAATGAAGAATGGTGTACATCGATTTTTAATACTCCACTTATTAATTTACACCCAAACGTATATTCTACTTTAGCTTCATTTCCATTTAAGTCTGTAAAGAAATAATTACCCATAGCAATGGCACGGTTATTTTCTAAAATTAAATCAGTATTTTCAAATCTTACTTTTGTCCATGGATTAATAGCAAATCCCTTGTCTTCTCTACAAACTCTGTCTTCACCTGCAATAAAGTACGATAAGGCTTCTGGCTGTGTAGCTCTAAATTGTTCTATTTCACATTTTGTTGGCTTAAATAAAACAGGGCCATCATTAAAAGCATACAATTCTGTAAAAAATTCATTAGTAAACTTCTCACATTCAGTTCTGTTTTCTTTTAAAGATCCAATTTTAACTACACCTTTTCCCCAATTATCTTGAGCACTTAATACTTGTTCTTTAGTTATCATTTTTTATAGTTTTTGATCTGTTATTACTTTTAAGAATTCATTTCGAATTGCGGTTTTTGAAAAACAGCCACCGTATTCTAAAGTTGTAGTATAACTACTTTGGTCTTTTATACCTCTTGAGGAAACACAAAGGTGCTTTGCTGTTACCGAAACAATCACATCTTTTGTACCCAAAACCTCTTGTAAATCATTCATAATTTGAAGTACTAACCTTTCTTGAACCTGTGGGCGACGTGCGTAATAATCTACCAAACGATTAATTTTAGACAACCCAATTACCTTGTCTTTTGGAATGTATGCTACATTAGCATGTCCGATTATTGGTAGAAAGTGATGTTCGCAAGCAGAATCTATTGTGATATTTTGTTCAATCAGCATTTTTTTATAACCATACTTGTTTTCAAATGTTGAAAGTTTTGGTTTATTAGCTGGATTCAATCCATAAAACAACTCTTTTACATACATTTTTGCAACACGATAAGGAGTACCAGATAAACTATCGTCCGTTAAATCGAGACCCATCTCTTGCATTATCATTTTAAAATGATGTTGTATATTTTTAATTTTTTCTTCATCAGATTTGTCAAAAGCATCAGCTCGTAAAGGCGTTTTAATGCTTGTTGAAAAATGATTATCTCCTATTATTTGAATTTGTTCTTTATCCTTCATTTGTACAGCATTTAGTGGTGTTGCATTGACAATATTTTTTGTTGTATAGATGTAATACTATTAATGTAAGTGCTGGGAAATAAATAGCTTGCTCACTTAAAGGAAACCATGCTGTTTTTTCGTTTACTATTATTATAAAAAATACACTCCAACTCAACCATAAAAAAGGTTTTATCCAATAACTAGAGGTTGTTTTTGTAGAACGATATACAGCAAAAAAAGAAATTACTAAAAAGAAGTAGTCTATAAAACTCCACCAAATAGGTGCTTTATCACAACAAACCATTGAACAAGTTTGAGCTATAAAAATAAAGGGTGTAGCAATACAATGCATAAGACACAATGTACTTGCTATGGCTCCAATACTGTCTGATTTTTGTTTTATAAATATCATATTTGTTTTAATACAACTGAGTTGCAAATATAATATTATTAACAACTAACGCAACTAAGTTGCAATAAATATGATTTTATTTTTTTCTGCTCTTTAGTTGCGTTATATTTGTTTGATGGGAATTTTAAGGAAAACAAAATCAGTTAAAATACTGCTTGATGAATTTGAAAAAAAATCAACAGCTATTTCAGCGATTACATTAATAGAGCGTCTTCATTTAAAGATGAATAAAACAACAATATATCGTATTTTAGACAAGCTAGAAGATGATGGTTTTCTTCATTCGTTTTTGGGTAAAAACGGACATAAATGGTATGCGAAATGTAGTGGTTGCTCCAGTGCTGAACATCATGATGTTCATCCACATTTTCAATGTTTGGATTGTGGAAAAGTAGATTGTTTATCGACAGATGTTCTTATTCCTAATATTCCTAATCGTAAAGTTGATGTGTCTCAAATATTACTTCAAGGAAAGTGTGAAGAATGTTTTGTTTAAATAAATTTCACAGAAATATCTTTAGGGAAAAACCGTAAATAATAGAATATTAGATGATTAAAAACCATTCCACACACATTCCACTACTCTCCTATCGTCGCTTCGTAAAAAGAGTGTTTCATTAACATCATAGAGAAACATTTTAGAAGATTTTTTTTCAGAAACAATAGAAATACTTTCGCTTTTAACCAAATCGACGAAGGAGATTCGCGAAAACCTCTAAAGCAATATAATCGATTTGAGCAAGGCTCAAGTTACATAACGCTGGCCATTATAGTACATTTTACAACAATTAGCGAAATAGCGTCTTTGGGCGATATTTGACATAATCATTGATATAATGCCTTTAGGTTTATATCGAGTGATTATGTCAAGCCAATTGTGTCTTTGTTGGAATAATTTATATGTGTAGCTATAATGTTATGTTATGTAAAACATTCCAGAAAGTTAGATTCCATTAGAAACCGTAGTAATTGGGTCTTTAAACTTAAAAAAATAAATAAATAATTAAATAATTAAATAGGTTTTAAACAATTTCAAAAATTTTTTCTATTTAAGCAGATTTTATAAAATACGAGCTAACATGTATTTTAAAATTCTTGAAAATAGACACAGCTTGTTTTACTTATTTTAAATTACTATTCTATTTTTATTTTTTATATTCTGCGAGTGAACTAATAAGTTTTGGAAGGTATTGCTTAAAAGTTTTGTACTCTTTTCTATTGTTTTCGTAATTTTTCGATAAATGTTTTTCTATAAAAGGGATGTATTTAAACCCATTATTTATATATTTTTCTCGTAAATTTTTCGTTTCAGTTTCCATACCAACTATAGTATTTAAAATTCTTATTTCTATAGATCTTACAATATGCTCATCTAATGCAACATCCCAATCTGCGTAACTAATTTCTTCCATCTCTTTTGCTACTGCATTTTGCAAATGTTTAGTTCTATTTGCCATTTGAGTAGTTATATCGACAAACGAATGTCCATATTCGTGAAGGCTAAGAATATATAAATTATCTTTATTTGAAAAACCATATTTATTATTTACGTTATCAAAATCTTCTTGTGCACCAACAATTTGATACAAGTCAAAAGAATTCATATTATTTTTAATTTTTGTACCAAAAGCCATTGGAAATAGCGTTAGAGATGGAATAAAATTATAATTAGAAAACTCTTTTCCATAATAATTTTCCATATTTGTAAGTACTGTTTTATCTGGTATTAAACTTAAAATTTCAGTTTTAGAAGAGGTATAACTTTTACTGTGCTTTTTTAAAAAACCAGCAACGTTTGATTCTATATAAAATAAGTTTACTTGTTTTACATAATCATCCAAATATGCTTTAGCACTAACATTTTCTTTTAATGGTAATTGAGAATAAATATCTTCAAAGCTGTTAGTTATTTTAGCATTAGGAAAGCTACTAAGTCTAGACGCTATCTGTAATGGACCGCTAAAACTTAATTCACTATTAGCAATTTCCTGAGTCATTTTAACTGCTTTATGTTTGCTGTATTTTTTAAAGAATAGAGAAATATCTTCTTTAACAGGGTTGGTAAAGTTGGCATAAGGCCAACCATTTTCTACCCAAAGATTTTGTAATATACTAATAGTTTCTATCTGATTTTTAAAAACAACATTGATGCTCTTGTCATTACTTTTAAATGGTTTAATTGTAGCACACGAAACGAGTGTTATTAAAATAAAAATTAGAAAACAACAAGTTATATAAGCGTAATAAATGAATGCTTTTTTGAAAATAAATTTTAATGCTTTCATAAAAATAAAAATATATAAAGTGTAAGTTTAGTTAGTTTATTTTTAGTAGTATTCAGAAAATGTATTAAATTATAGACATAATTAAGGCCCAAAATCTTCTAGAGTTCTGTAATTGATTTCTACTATAGTTGTACTTGATATTTTAAAATGTATTGTTTTGTATTTAGAGTGGTTTATCCATTTGATAACTATCATGTTATATTATATAAAATATCCCAGAATATTCAGAAACACTAAAGAAACATCTTGCTTGGTTATTAAACTTATAAGCGGTTTGCTTCGCAACGTTTAAAAAACTTATTCTTTAAACGCAAAAGTTCGTTAGCTAATGTACAGCCAACGAACCTTTAACATTTAAATATTATAAATATTTTAGCAGTTATTAACTTTTAAAATATTGATTTGCATAATTTTATCCTAAAACCTCTTTAACTTTCTTTCCTATTTCGGCAGGAGAATCTACAACATGAATTCCGCAATCTCTCATAATTGCTTTTTTAGCTTGTGCAGTATCATCACTTCCGCCAACAATTGCTCCAGCGTGTCCCATTGTACGACCGGCAGGCGCTGTTTCTCCAGCAATAAAGCCAATAATTGGTTTTTTACTACCACTTTCTTTGTACCAATTTGCTGCATCAGCTTCAAGTTGGCCACCTATTTCTCCTATCATTACTACACACTCTGTGGCTGGATCGTTAATTAATAACTTTACCGCTTCTTTTGTGGTTGTACCAATAATTGGATCTCCACCAATACCAATTGCAGTTGTTATACCTAAACCTTGTTTTACAACTTGATCTGCAGCCTCGTATGTTAATGTTCCAGATTTTGAAACAATACCAACTTTACCTTGTTTAAAAACAAAACCTGGCATAATACCAACTTTAGCTTCACCTGGAGTAATAACTCCTGGACAGTTAGGGCCTATTAATCTACACTCTTTTTCGCTAATGTAATTTGATGCTTTAATCATGTCTGCAACAGGAATACCTTCTGTAATACAAATTATAACTTTTATTCCAGCATCTGCAGCTTCCATAATTGCGTCTGCAGCAAAAGCTGGTGGTACAAAAATAATTGTTGTGTCTGCATCTACTTTTGTTACAGCTTCTTCAACGGTGTTAAAAACTGGTCTATCTAAATGTGTTTGCCCTCCTTTTCCAGGCGTTACACCACCTACTACATTTGTTCCATACTCAATCATTTGTTCAGCATGAAATGTTCCTTCACTACCAGTAAATCCTTGAACTATTATTTTTGAATCTTTGTTTACTAAAACGCTCATTTGTATATTTTTTAACCATGGTCTATTTAAAGACTTTTCCGAAAAAGGAAAATGGAATTATTTTTAATTTGCAACAAAAGTAAGTTTTTGAAAGCAAATTTTTAAATCTATTTATATTTTTATTTCTGAAAAAGACGTTAAATTCTCTAGACTATCGTCTAATTGATTGCTAATCTCGTAACCTTTATACATTTTACCATCTTTAACTTCCCAAATTGAAATAAAATGAGCTAAAGGCTCCTCTTTTAAAGGCCTTTCTATAGTTGTATAATAAATGGTATACCTCGCTGTAACCATATTATCGTCTTCTAATAAATGACTTAATCTGTAAGTAAATGATAGATACGATTCTTTAATGCCTTTTAATTTATCTGAAATTTCATTTTTATCTAAAGCAGAAAAACCTTGACTACTATTCCAGTTTAAAATACAATCGTTATGAAACATATCGATTATATTTTCTTCTTTAACCAAATCTGAGTCATAAAAAAGCGCTTACTATTTTTTTAGCAGACATTTATTTATTTTTAATTGATCTATAATATTTGGAATTTGCTTTACATAAGCCAATTCTTTTAATTTTAATCTGGATTCTTCTATAGGTGTTCCAAAATAACTTTTTCCTCCTGCAACAGATTTGGTTACTCCTGTTTGTCCAAGTATAACTGCTTTTTTACCAATGGTGATTCCGCTATTTGTTCCTACTTGTCCCCAAATAGTTACTTCGTCTTCAATAATGCAACAACCAGCAATACCAACTTGCGAGGCAATAAGGCATTTTTTACCGATTACAGTATCGTGTCCCACTTGTATTTGGTTATCTAATTTTGAACCTTCTCCAATGGTGGTGTCTCCAGTTACACCTTTATCTATAGTACATAAAGCCCCAATATCCACATTGTCTTCTATAACAACGCGTCCTCCAGAAACCAATTGATCGAAGCCTTCTGCTCTGTTTTTATAATAGAACGCGCTTGCACCTAATATAGTACCAGAATGGATGTTAACATTATTTCCAATAACTGCATCGTCGTAAATAATAACATTAGCATGAATAATACAATTATTACCAATGGTTACATTATTGCCAATAAAACAATTAGGTTGTATTACTGTATGTTCCCCTATTTTAGCTGAAGCTGAAACACTATTTGTTGCGGCTTGAAAAGGTTTAAAATGATGCGTTAATTTATTAAAATCGCGAAAAGGATCTTCGCTTACTAAAAGAGCTTTACCTTTAGGACAAGCTACATCTTTATTAATTAAAATTATTGTTGCTGCAGATTGTAACGCCTTATCGTAGTACTTTGGGTGATCTACAAATACGATATCTCCAGATTCTACCACATGAATTTCGTTCATGCCAAGCACTTGAAAATCGTCTGCTCCTACATAACTACAATCGATTATTTGGGCTATTTGTTTTAGAGTATGTGGATTTGGGAATTTCATTTTATTTTAATCTACAGTTTGAATTATCTAGTTTACAGAGTGAAATTTGCTGTTATAAGTAAGTAGTGCAAAATGAATACTACCAACTTACTTTTTATTCTTTTACTCGTTCTTTATATGTACCTTTTACTGTTTCTACTTTAATTTTATCACCTTCATTTATAAATAAAGGTACATTTACTTCTGCTCCAGTTTCTACAGTTGCTGGTTTTGTTGCATTAGTTGCTGTGTTACCTTTAACACCAGGTTCTGTTGCTGTAATTTTTAAAATAACTGTAGCAGGTAATTCTACAGATAATGGCATATTGTCTTCTGTATTAATTTGAATTGTTACAATTTCGCCTTCTTTCATTAATCCAGGATTGTCTAAAGCTGCTTCTAAAAGACGTATTTGTGT
>Ga0114957_1003012_pt1 | contig 15514 bp, 16 predicted proteins | sample BantaG_FD_87175 | JGI IMG/M metagenome (GOLD analysis project Ga0114957, IMG submission 87175) | Marine algal microbial communities from Bantry Bay, Ireland - BantryBay_4 metaG | ecosystem: Host-associated > Algae > Red algae > Unclassified | place: Bantry Bay, Ireland | collected 2014-11-21 | reverse complement strand
TTAAATCGAGATACCGATATTTTAATCGTAAATCTTCGGTTGCATCATTTTGTCCGTGTGGTAAGAATGGTACTTGAGATGCTTTTGACAAAATTCGAATTTCTTTAACTTGAACTTCAACTTCTCCTGTTTTCATTTCAGGGTTGATTGCATCTGCTGGTCTTTTACGAACAAATCCCTCTATTTGGATCACTGTTTCAAGCGAGATTTCTTTTAATATCTTTTTATCTGGAGTAAACTCTTCAAAGCCTAGCTGGATAAGTCCGTACTTATCCCTTAATGTCACAAAATGAAGACTTCCAAGGTTTCGATGTTTATTCACCCATCCACACAGTAAGACCTCTTCATTAACATGCCCTGAGTTAAGCTCAGCACAATGATGTGATTTAAGAAGGTGATTTTTAGCATTTTTAAGATTAATCATTGTTCAAGCCTTTAATAATTTTATAAGATAATTTTATTGTGAAAACCTCATTATATCAAAGCTATATCACGCTTGCCTTGCTATTTCTTTTCTTTTCTTGCTCAGGACCGAAGCAAAAAGTTACAAGTCAGTATCTTTCCTCACTTGTTTCAGTGCAACTTCTTACTCCTAAACAAGTTTCTTTAAACACTTATATTGCTCTCAGTGAATTTGAACAGATGAAAGGCCTAAGTGGAACAAAACCAGAGAGTTTTATAGATACCGACGCAATGCTTTTTTTTAACGAGAACGATCAAACAAGAAGTTTCTGGATGCCAGATACTTACTTTAATCTCGACATTTTCTTTTTAGATAAAAACTTTAAAGTACTTTTCCTTGAACGAGATGTTCCTCACCATCCTGGCCGTGAGAACCTAGAATCGGTATATAGGACAGGACATTATAACTGTCGACATGTTCTAGAACTTAAGCATTCATCAGTGTCTCAAAGTATTAATGTAGGAGATAAGCTCGAATGGGGCTCTAAGCCTTCGGTTTTGGACGAAATAAAATCAAAAGCTCATCTTCAGCAATAACTCCAAGATAATCTCTTGCTAGTTTTCGCTGATAAGAAGAACTATCTTTGATTTTTTTTATTTCTTTCTTCATTTCTAAATTATTCTCTAGAATAGATTCATACTTTGTAGTTAGTTCACTATAGTTGGTCTTCTTTGAAACAAGGTCTAAATAGCCCCCCTCCATAAAAAGAATTCGCGCTAGAAGACCTAAAAAAACAAGAAAGATAACTAAACGAAAAGCCATGATACTATTCTTAAATAACGCTGAGCGCCATCCGAGAGTTCTGTAATTAGGCTCAATAAATTTTACATTATCTCTGGTACCAACTTCAGACCGTGATCTAAGAGTGACCTCGTTTTTACTAAACATATTAATAGGTTAACAGATTTTTGACTAAACGCAACAAAATGAAGTTAACCGACCATTACTCTCGGCTACTTGATTTTATTCCAGAATCTGAGAAAGAGAGAAAGTTCATTAAAGTAAGAATGCAGCGCAATAGAATCGATTTTACTGCCTGTGCTTAATTTTAGAATGCTTTCAAACTGGCAGTTTCTAAATGAGTCAAAGAAGCTTTTTGCAAAAGGTTCAGAAGAAAATTTAAAGAAAATTCTTCCGGACTTATAAGCCAAACTAGGAAAATGTTCGCTAGAGTTCTGAAGTTTTTCAAAATAATGATGGCAAAGAGAGAAGTCACCAAGGGGACCAAGTTCAATTTGCTCTGCATACTTACTAGGAGCAGAGTTATCTAGTGATAAGACTAAAACCTCGTTTAAGCGAGAAACTTTCCAGATCCTATTAAGACTATCTGCGCTCATACTTTGATAGGAATCTTTGAAGTATTTATAATTATGAAAGTGTCTAGATAAAACTTTTGCTTCAAAGAAAGAGCTCGTCTCAAAGAAATGAATATGATCATCATCTCTCCACTTATTTTTATTTAAAAAATCTTCATAAAGATTAGTCGATTCGCTACAGATAAACTTCGAGTAAAAGTCTTCATCGGCTACTGTGTATAAAATTCCAGGCGAATTACTCGGAACAAGAGACTCTGCAAAAGATTCGCTGTTATGTTCAAAAGTTTCTTGGACTAAAAAATCTATTTCCAATCTAAGCCTCTCTCCTTGAGGAATTTAGTTAAAAAACTACCAGAGGAGTTTTATTATTAATATTAGACCCATTGCTATGAATGGAGAAAAATCTAATGGGAGATCAGGTGGAAGAAACTTTCGAATCTTAGCTAGAAGAGGATGCGTAATCTGTTTGATTACTTTAGCTGCACCATTATCTTGAAGCGAAGGAACATATGAAATTATCGTCGCTGCAATAATCACGTAAATATATAACTCTAAGATTCCTCTGATTATTCCCATAATTAATGATATCCCTAAAATTTTAAATTAGCCAAACTATATTCTATATTGAACTGCGTATAAAACAATTATTAATAATAAAAATGTAATTGGATACCAAGTCTTTTTAAAGCTAGGAAATCTTTTTAAAATGATTGGTGTCAATATTGTAATCGCTCCCCAAACTCCAAGCTTTATATGAATCCACATTGGCCATGGCTCTCCATGAGGCATTCCAAGCCTTGCAAGCAGTCCCATTCCTGAAACTAAAATTAAAAGTGAGGCAACGCCACTCAACATTTTAAAAGATTTCTTACTTGCATCGCCATAAATTTGAATACCAAAAAAACTAAACATCGAAACGACACATAAAATGTGTAATATTTTATAAACTTCGTATGGAAACATTCTTCTCTCCTTAAATTCCTTGAATTAACTTAACTAGATAGTCCCAGAAAAAATCAACAGTATCAATCTTTACTCGCTCATCTGGCGAATGTGCATCTACGATAGTTGGCCCAAGGCTAATTGCCTCAAGCACTGCCGGGGCTTTGTCTAGTAAGATTCCACACTCTAGTCCAGCATGAATGGCTTTTACCTTGGGATCGACCTTGAATTTCTCAAAGTATATATCTTTAGCTTTTTGCAAGATAGATGTTTCAAAGTCAGGCTCCCAACTAGGATATTCCGAATTTTTTACAATTTTTAAGTTAAAACTTCTGCCTAGCGATTCTAGAACACCTTCTAACTCATAAGCTTCAGAACGATTGAAAAACCTTACTGAAGTAAGCATGTAAAACCCACTCTCAGATAATGCTATTTTGGCCAAATTATTACTAACACCTACCAATGGTAGATTATCTTCCGTTATCGTCTCTCTCACGAGAGAGAACACTCCATTTGGAAAAAGATTTAATATGTCTAAAAATCGCTGACTATTAGCTTGTGATAAAGCATCCGCTTGGTCTCCACACTTATTTAGCTCAAAGGAAGCTTCAGCGTCTTCTAGTGAAACATAAGAGTTCCAAGCTTCAACTTTTTTTTGGATCAACTCTTCTAATGCCTCAAGGCTGCTTGATTGTATTGCAAACTTTAACTTTGCATCTCGTGGAATGATATTGTGCGCCTTACCTGATTCAAAAGAAATAACCCTAAAAGGAAAGCTAAACTGTGAAAGTAGCTCTCCTATTGCTTTAATTGCATTCTTTCGAAAGCGATGCACATCAACACCTGAATGTCCTCCTGCAAAACCTCTTAAAGACAGCTCAAGGCTCAAATCAAAGTTTGATTCGAGTGGTTCATATGAAAAACTTCCATTAAACTCGTAGTTAATTCCACCAGCGCATCCAATATAGAGACTTCCCCATTCCTCGGTATCCAGGTTAATCATCTTCTTAGAACTTATAATTGAACCATCAAGGCCAGAAGCTCCTGTTAGCCCGGTTTCCTCATCTACCGTAAAGAGAAGTTCTAGTGGTGGATGGTTATCGAGGACTATCGGTAAGGCTAAAGCCGCAGCACAACCAATTCCATTATCTGCTCCTAAAGTAGTCCCTCTGGCTCGAACCCAATCTCCATCTTGATAAGCCTCGATAGGGTCGGTTTTAAAGTTTATGGCTTTTCCTTCAATTGCATCTGTAACCATATCTATGTGATTTTGAATTAAAATAGACTCTGAGCCAGCTAAAGTACCTTTTCCTGGAACTTTTATCAAAATATTTTGAACTTGATCAAGTTCATACTTAAAATGATTTTCATCAGCGTAACGAATCAAATACTCAGAAATTTTCCCTTCAAACTTAGAGGGCCTTGGAGTTTGAGTAAAGTCATAGAAAAATGACCACAATTGTTTAGAGGATTTATTTTTAGAAAATTCAAAAGACATAATTACCACCTATCAATAATTGATAGATTAACTTTTAAAAAGTCTTTTGTCAGGGTAATTGTTTATATTGAACTTTTAGACAAAAAAAAAGGAGCTTGATCCCAAGCTCCTTTTTTATAAAAGAAAATAAAAAAGACTATTTCTTTCTCTTAGTCGTTTTTCTCTTAGTAGTTTTCTTCTTAGCTTTCTTCTTAGTAGTTTTCTTCTTAGCTTTTTTCTTAGTAGCTTTTTTCTTAGTTACTTTTTTCTTAGCTTTCTTCTTAGTAGCCTTCTTTTTAGCTTTCTTCTTAGTAGCCTTCTTTTTAGCTTTCTTCTTAGTAGCTTTTTTCTTAGTTACTTTTTTCTTAGCTTTTTTCTTAGTGGCTTTTTTCTTAGTAGCTTTTTTCTTAGTTACTTTTTTCTTAGCTTTCTTCTTAGTAGCTTTTTTCTTAGTAGCTTTTTTCTTAGTAGCTTTTTTCTTAGTAGCTTTTTTCTTAGTTACTTTTTTCTTAGCCTTCTTCTTCGTTGCTTTTTTCTTAGTAGCTTTCTTTTTTGCTGCTGCCATTTTTTAATCCTCCAGATAAAAAAATTTCTTATATTAAAAGAATAAACATAATTTTATTTGCATGCAAACAAAAAAATAGCACCTTAGCCGCAAGACATTGCACTTTGAGCCTTTTAAGAAAAATATCACCTCTTGTAGTCTTTAGCTTTTTTTTCACTTAAGTGAAAGGCAAAGCCTTATTTAAAGGCTCTTCTCTAGTTCTCTTTTTTTGCTGATTGATTTTTTTTAGGAAAAAGTTTTAAAAATAGCGATTTAAAGGCTCAAAATAAAAGTAGAAAAAAGTTCCACATTTTTATAAAAAAGTACTTAAAATGATCACTTTTTGACACTTCTTACAGGTAATCGAACTCTAATTCATCATCATTAATATTAATTTTAACCCTTCCACCCTTTTCAAGTTTTCCAAAAAGTATTTCTGAAGATAAAACTTTTTTAATTTTTTCATTCACAATTCTTTCAAGTGGACGAGCACCTAGTTTCTCATCATAGCCCATTTGAGCCAGCCAATGATGAACTCCTTCACCAACTTCTAGTTCAATCTTTTTGTCTAAAAGAAGATTTTCAAGCTTCATCATGAATTTTTGAACTATACTTTCTACTACGACGTCTTCCAGCTTATTAAAGTGAATTATAGCGTCTAGTCTATTTCGAAACTCTGGAGCAAAGTATTTTTTTAAAGCCAAGTCTCTCTTAGAAGAGTTTAGACCCTGCGCTGCCTTGCTAAAACCAATAGAGCCTGCTTCATACTCCATCGCCCCAGCATTACTAGTCATAATAAGAATCACATTTGAAAAATCCACGCTACGACCATTAGAATCACTTAGTTTTCCATGGTCCATTACTTGTAACAAAATATTATAAATATCAGTGTGGGCCTTTTCGATTTCATCTAATAATAAGATACAGTACGGATTCTTGTTAATACTCTCAGTAAGGATCCCGCCTTGATCAAAACCAACATATCCAGGAGGAGATCCGATTAGCTTAGAAACGCTATGTTTTTCCATATATTCAGACATATCGATTCGTTCAAAGTGAAGTCCTAAAGTATGGGCCAATTGTTTTGCAAGTTCTGTTTTTCCTACACCTGTCGGGCCAGCAAATAAAAAGGAAGCAATTGGCTTAATTCCTTCACGTAAACCTGAACGAGACATAATGACTGCTTGAGAAACTTTCTCCACGGCTTCATTTTGTCCATAAATTAATAGTTTAAGGTCTCGTTCTAAGTTTTGAAGCTTATCTTTTTCATGCAGACTTACAGATTTCTCCGGAATTCTCGCTATAAGTGAAATTGTTTTTTCTATATCGTTAATTGTCACTACTCTTTCAGAATTGTCTTCTCTTCTCAGTCTAAGAGCAGAACCAACTTCATCAATAACATCAATTGCTTTATCGGGAAGCTTTTTATCGTTTAAGTGCTTGATAGAAAGGTCCACAGCGGCTTTGAGAACATCGTGAGGGTATTCAACGCCATGGTGTTTCTCAAATTTTTCTTTTAGCCCTTCTAATATTTTTAACGAATCCTCTGCACTAGGCTCTAAAACATCTATTTTTTGAAACCTTCTAGAAAGAGCCTGGTCTTTTTCGAAAAATTTTCTATATTCATCATAAGTAGTACTTCCAATACAGCGTAATTCTCCTCTGCTTAAAGATGGCTTTAATAAGTTTGAGGCATCAAGGCTTCCACCGCTTGTTGATCCTGCTCCTATAATTGTATGGATTTCATCAATGAAAAGTACTTTTTCTTCTTTTTCATCACTTTTGAGTGCCTGAATAACTGTTTTTAAACGCTCTTCAAAGTCACCTCTGAACTTAGTTCCCGCGAGAAGTGATGCCATATCAAGAGAATATATAACAACTTCCTTCATCGGCCCTGGAACATCACCTGAAGCAATCCTTAGGGCAAGCCCTTCGGCTATAGCAGTCTTCCCTACTCCAGACTCTCCTACTAAGATGGGATTGTTTTTACGTCTTCTGCATAGAATCTGAATCATGCGCTCCACTTCGCGCTCTCTTCCTATTACAGGATCGATTTTCCCTTGTTTCGCAAGATGGCTTAAATTAACTGCAAATTCATCTAATGCTTTTTTATATTTTTCTTCTTTTTGCTTTAGTGGGTCAAAGTTTTCATCCTTTTCCTCATTCGTCGTATTTGTTGCTTTATCAAGTCCATGAGAAACTTGGCTTACAACTTTTAATCGATCAACCCCAACTTCCTTTAAAAAATAAACAGCATGGCTATTCTTCTCACTAAAGAGCGCTACTAATAAGTTTACAGGCTTTATCCCTTTTTTCCCTGATGACTGGACGTGTAAAGCTGCTCTTTGAATAACACGCTGCAGTGCCATTGAGATTTCAGGCTGGTATCGAATTCCATTTTGCTTGGCCACTTCTCTTAGTTCTTCGCTTGCAAATTGAGCCGCTGCCAGCTCTTTGATTTCGCTATCAGATAAAATGCTAAAATTTTCGGAGTTATCTAAAAACTTTTCTAGAGCGCCTTTTAACTCTTCTTTGCTTGCAGAGCAACGCTTTAAGATCGTCGCGATGGTAGGATCCTCTATTAGCGATAAAAGAACGTTTTCCAAAGTCACATACTCATGGTTTAAACTATTCGCAAATTTAATTGATTTATTAAAAATATTTTCTAATTCGGAGCTAATCATAAAACTTTCCTCTCTTATTTACATAAGATGGTGTTGATTTTAGTTTTCGCAAGGTTCGATAATAGACTTTAGTGGGTGGCCCTTGTCTCTTGCATACCGATTAACCTTGAGCGATTTAGTCTCTGCTATTTCAAACGTGTAAATTCCGCAACTACAGACACCCGCATGATGAATTTTGAGCATAATAGCATTTGCCTGTTCAGGAGTTTTTGAGAAAAACTTTTTCAGTACATGAACTACAAATTCCATCGTCGTATAATCGTCATTCAATAATAACACATTATACATCTTAGGTTCTTCTAATTTAGGTTTTCGAATAACTGCGGTTTCACCTGATTTTTCTGGCTCATCGTCTTGGCTTAACTTAATTATTTTTGAGTGTTTTAAATTGTTCTTCACAGCTTTTGTTTACAATAAAAATGTCGTCGTTCCTTGTTTCCAAGCAGCGACGACTACATTAGGTTTTTAAAGATATTAATCTAACTTAATATCGATTCCTTTAAATTTGTCAGCTAAAGTTGCTGTTTCAACTTTATCTTGTGACATCTTCATTGCGCTATCTCTATTTAGAGATTTTAACGAAAGAGAAATCTTTTTAGCATCTTTATCGATACTGATGACCATTGCTTTAGTCGAGTCACCTTTATTAAGAACATCCGTCGCTTTCTCAACTCTATCTTCTGAAAGTTCTGAAATGTGAATCATTCCTTCAATTCCAGTTTCAAGCTCAACGAAAGCTCCAAACTCAGTCATTCTCACAACTTCACCTTCAACTGCGGATCCTACAGGAATTCTCTCTTCAATTCTTTTCCAAGGATCTTCCTCTAACTGCTTAAGACCGAGGCAAAACTTTTGATTCTCACTATCAACTAGAAGAACAACAGCTTTGATTGTGTCACCCTCTGTAAAGTGCTCTGCTGCAACTATATTTTTCTTAGTCCAAGAGATATCAGAAACATGAATAAGTGCATCAACCTCTTCTCCAAGATCAATAAAAGCACCAAACTCAACAATCGACTTAACTTTCCCTTCTACCATCTTGCCAACTTCATAGTTTTGCACGATTTTTTCCCAAGGGTTAGGAAGTAATTGTTTTACACCAAGTGAAATTCTTTTATTTTCAATATCAACTTCTAAGACTTGAGCTTCAAGTTTATCACCAACATTAAAATCTTTTGTTAATGCTGAGCCTTTTTGAGTCCAACTTAGTTCACTTACATGAACAAGACCTTCGATTCCATCAGAGAGTTCAACAAATACTCCGTACTCTTTAACACTTACGATTTCACCGCTTACTGTTGTGTTTGGAATGTACTTATCAGTTGCTGAGTCCCAAGGATTTTCTTGAACTTGCTTCAGACCAAGAGAAACTCTCTCTTTTTCCGCATCATACTTTAAGATTTTAACATCTATCTCATCACCAACATTGATAAGTTGACTTGGGTGCTTAACTCTTCCCCAAGACATATCAGTGATGTGAAGAAGACCATCTACTCCACCAAGATCAATGAATGCTCCGTAGTCAGTAATATTTTTAACAATACCTTTAACAATCATTTCTTCTTGAATCTGACCAAGAGTTTCACCTCTAAGTTTACTTCTTTCTTCTGTCAAAATTGCTCTTCTTGAAAGAACAATATTTCCTCTTTTCTTATTAAACTTAATAACCTTGAATTCCATTGTTTTACCAAGGTACTTATCAAGGTTCTTAACTGCTCTCAAATCAACCTGAGATCCTGGTAAGAAAGCTTTAACTCCGATATCAACAGAAAGACCACCTTTAACTTTGGCCATAACTGTTCCTTGAACAGGCTCTCCAGACTCACAAGCTTCTGAGATACGATCCCATGCTTGAAGAATTTCAGCTTTATCTTTAGAAAGAACTAGGTTTCCTAAAGAAGACTCAAGTCTTTCAACATAAACTTCAATTTCGTCACCCTCTTTAACTTTAAGAGTTCCGTCGTAGTTTTTAAATTCTTTTGCGTAAATAAGGCCTTCTTGCTTATATCCGATATCTACTGTTACGTAGTCATCAGAGATGCCCATAACTTTACCTATGAAGATTTCACCTTCTTGAAAATTTTTTTGAGTGTGGTTGCTGATGAGCTCCTCAAACTGCTCATTTGCCGTAGTTTCTTCTTCAAACGAAGTCACAACGTCAAACTGACTTACCCAGCTGGGCACATTTTTGTTACCTGTCATGATTAATTGTTTCCTTTTAGAGATTGCATTGACCATCCTACTGGATGGGTTGATGGCACATATTATTTCAGAATTTCTTGACCGTCAACTCGATATTTCAATAAACTTCCTTTAATAGAGCCTATTTTTACACTGGCCTTAAATTTCATCAAAACCCTATACTTATCATCGGAAATCCAGAAATGTAACTTACCTTGCTTGGCCAACTCACCAGAGTATTTTGTAATTGCTTCAACCTTTAACGCAGGAGCATTTTTGTAATACTTCACACTCACATTTTCTCTTTTAAGAACATTAATTTTCATTTCCCATGTCTTGGCTTTTGTCGTTATCGGGATAATATAACTGTCGCCAGGCTTGAGTGGTAGACCTCGAAAAAAGAAAAAGACTGAAAGAAAGTCTTGGCTAAAGTAAGGAATCGAACTATCTTTTTTTCGATAATTCACTGCTCCAGACTTTTTTGTTCTCTTGTATCTGAAATGAGTTTTCAGCTTATCTCTATCAAAAAACTCCAGGTGATCAATGTCTTTTTTGCTCTCTCTTTGAATCAAAGAATATTTTACTGGAACAAAAGTATCCCTTAGCACAAACGATTGAATATAATCATCGAGTTCATAGACCCAACTATAAAAGCTAGCCGTTTTAGCTCGAGCACTAAAAACGTAAACATCCTTCCCACTTATTCTTTTATTCTTAAGTACTCTCACTTTAACTGATGCAGCATTTAACCCCATATAACTTACACCAATATCCATTTCTTCATTGGCAATAAGGTACCGGTGAGAAAACTTCTTCCAAGCTCCTTGCATTGTGTGGTGGAGTTTTGGTCCATCAGAAGGTTCTTCAGGTAAAGTGGTGATCACAGAAGGTTTTTTTACTTCAGTCACACTTTTCTTAACCGCTTTGTGAGCCTTTTTACTTGCCTTAAGTGTGGTAGTAGTCGTACTGGCATTTAACTTTACTGATGCTGGCTTACTTTCAAACTTTTTGGCCAAATCAGTATCGATGCTATCAATTTTTGCTACATGCTCGCTTTTAGAGTTGTTTTTTAAAATTGCTGCTGAGCAACCAAAGAAAAAAAGAACTAAGCCAAGTGAGAATCTCTTTATTTTAATACCTAATCTCCATTTTTATATTTTAAGCCAATCATACCAAACACAAGAACTATAAGCTATAAACTTAACTGAGTACTTGACTTCAGTAGCCAAGTTAAAGCCCAAGAAGTCTTTCTATCAAAATTTCTTTGTTTTTTAAAAAGATAAGACCTTGTTTCGCAAAAAACAACTGATCATTCCAAGAAAACAATTGTAACTTTACATAATCTTTTTCGGTACAAACGAAACATACTTTTTCTTCTTTATACTTCTCTTTAATTTTCTCTACATCTTTTAATGTAAAATGATGGTGATCATCATAAAAGTGAAAGTCTAAGACCTTTCCAAATTTTTTAACTTCTGTTAGAAAAATTGGATTATTTGCAATGGCACTAATCACTACAATTTTTTTGTCATTTAAAGTTGAAACTAATCCCTTTTCATTTTCAAACGCTGTAATCTCAAAATCAAGTTCAATAATAGAATGTAATTTAAAGAACTTTTGGTACTTTTCTTTATTTCTATTTGAACTATAACGACCTTTTGTAAGAATAATTAAATCAGCATGGATGAATGTACTGGGGAATTCTCTAAGATATCCCTGTGGAGCAACTTTAAAATTTTTAAAGTCTAAACTTTGATCCACTAGTAAAATATTAAGATCTCTTTTGATTTTTAAGTGTTGAAAGCCATCATCAAGTAAAATGAAGTCATATTGGCTGCTTCCCTTAAACTTCGAAAAGGACTCTATTCGATTTTGACCTATAAAAACATCACTTCTAAGTGTTTGTTTAAAAATGAGCAAAGGTTCATCTCCATAATCACTCGCACTATATTTTTGACTTCGATCATTAAGAACTCCTCCGGATCCTTCAAGTTTTGACTTATACCCCCTGCTTAACACAGCCCCTACAAGACCATTTTCCTCCAGGAACTTCACTATCCAAATTGAGACTGGAGTTTTACCACTTCCGCCCATAGAAAGATTTCCAACACTTATTGTCGCTGAGCCTAGATGATGAGTCTGCAATAAAGAGATACGGTAAAGAAATCGTCGAACACAGTTAATCACTCCCCAAATGAATGCAAAGGGAAGGAGTAGTGCTTTCATTTGATTTTCTCTAATAAAAGGGACAATGCACTTTGATTTCCTGATTTCATTTTTTTGTTCAGGTTTTCCAGTTCTTTTTGAATCTCGCTGTAATTGAGAAAAAGTTGATCGAGTTTCTTTTTTATTTGTATGGGAGAGCATTCTTCTAGAAGTAGTTCCGGGAAAATTTCTTTCTCTAGAATAATATTTACTAAGCTCGCATAGCCCTTATAACTAATAAAGGTGGTGGCTATTAACTCGTTAAGAAGAGATAACTTATAACATACAACGGTAGGTATTTTCCAAAGGCCACACTCAAGTGTGACTGTCCCACTTGCAGCAACTGCAAAGTTTGCTTTAGAGAAAGCAATATCTATTTCTTCAGAAAAAAGTATTTCATCGAAGACCCTTTCTGCCCCAAAGTAGTTTTTCTCATCCACGACAGATGCTTTCACTAAGATAAGGTTGTACCTCTCTCCTTTAAAGTATGAAGCCACTTCACTCATTACTGGTAATAAAAACTTTACCTCTGAGTTTCTTGAGCCAGGTAAAAAAAGGATGTTCACCGTACTTGAACTTTCAATCTTTCTCCGGTCCTTTTCTACAAGTGGGTGCTCTACACTAGAGACGAAATTTACCCCTTTGTCTTTAAACCACTTTTGTTCAAAGGGTAAGATACAAAAGAGGTGTTCGACAGATTTTTCTAAAGCCTTAACTCTATGTTCTTTCCAGGCCCAAGCTTGAGGAGCGACGTAGTAAAAAACCTTAACGCCTTTTGAACTTAGTTTCTGAGCAAGCTTTAAGTTGAAGGTTTGAAAATCAATAAGAATTGCTTCTTGAATTTTCTTTGATTCAGACTCTTTAATTAATTGATTCATTGCTTTTAAAAAGAAAGGGATTTTAAAGATAACATCAGAAAAACCCATTGCTTGAAAATTTTTCAGTCTAAAAAGTAATTCAACCCCCAAACTTTCAAAGTAACTCCCCCCTACTCCAAAAAACTTTAAATCTGGTCGAGCTTTCATTAACTCAGGTAAGAAACTCTTTGCATGTTCCTCTCCTGATTTTTCTCCTGCCACGATGAGAATATTTCTTTCACTCATAATGAACAATGACTTTGTTTTTAATCTTTAGACTTTCTTTAATCGCATCCGCCACAATTACAGCATCCACTCCTTCTTTAAAAGTAGTTAACACTTCTTGCGTTCCCATGATTGCTTGATAAAAGTTTTCGTGTTCTAAGAAAAGGTGGTCTCTTTTTTCAAAGGAAACAACTTCTTCTCCATTACTAATATTTGAAAGTGTAAGGTCTACAGATATACACTTTATACCATGGAGAGAAACACTTCTTCTTGGAGTAATCGAACGTCTATCACTTATAAGCTTGACTCTCTTTCCTGACTTAAGTGTGGCCAAGACTTCAACGTAATCAAAACTTGGACTCTCATTTGATTTATAAACACCAAATGCTTCAACACTTTGAAAGCGATCCTTCATTAAGAAGTGAACTAAATCAATATCATGAATCATTAAGTCATCAACAACTGAAACATCGAGTGCTCTCGCTTTATGTGGAGCTTCACGCCTTAACTCTAAATACTCTCCTAATGAGAAATCAATTTGGTCCCAAACAAGGTGACAACGTTCACTATGTCCAACCATGAGAGCTTTTTCATAGTTACCAGTTTCTTTTATGATAGAGCGAGCATCCTCTAGATTTTCACAAATAGGCTTTTCACAAAAAATATTTTTGGAGGCTTTCATTAAGTCTTTTATAATTTGTGTATGGCTACTTGTAGGAGTCACGATAATAAAAGTATCTGCAAGTTTGTAAGCTTTTGAGTAATCATCTAGAACATTAACATCAGGGAACTTGCATTCTATTTCTGAATGTTTTGTGGGATCACTTTCTACTATACATGTTAAAATTGCACTTTTAGACTTCAGGGCCTTTTCACAATGCCACTTCCCTAAATAACCATGACCGATGACACAAACTTTAATCATAAAACACTCACGAAATAAAAGATGGAATTCCTATTCTACTAGTTGAAATAAAGTCAGCAAACTCTGCCACAATTTTATTGTCACGGTAGGACTCTATTCCCTCACTCGAGTCAATAAATGCACGAGGAGATAAGTTTGAAGCCTCCATGCTTCTCAAGAAATCTACTAACTCTGAAATTTTATTCTTATCGACTCCTTGGCGCTTTAATCCAATGATATTAATTCCCTTTAATTTAATTCTGTTTCCATAAGCGGTACAATAATGTGGAACTTCTTTATCAATGACAGAACCTCCCCCAATAAAAACACCTTTTCCAATTCTTACGAACTGACCAATAATACTTCCGCCACTAATAATGGCCCTATCTCCAACATGGACATGCCCTGCTAAGTTACAAGAATTCACTATACGAATATGACTCCCTAAGTTTACATCATGCCCAAGGTGAGTATAGGCCATCACTAAATTATCATTTGCGATAACAGTTTTGCCCTCTTCTTTTAAAGTTCCTCTATGAATTGAAACGAACTCTCTAAAAATATTTCGATCTCCAATTATAACTTCAGTCTCTTCACCTTTATAAGATATATCTTGTGGAACCTCTCCAACGCATGTGAATGAAAAAAAGTGATTATCTTCACCTATTGTCACTTTTCCTTTTATCACAACGTGGGAATCAATAATTGTTCCTGCACCAATCACTACATCTGGACCAATCGAACAAAAGGCGCCTACTTTAACTGTTTCATGTATTCTGGCTTTTGGATCAATGATACTAGAGCTATGTATGTTCATGACTCTCCTTTAGGTAAGAAGCGAATTTGCGCAAAAATTTCAGCAAGCGAATGTAACTCTCCTTCAGAATTAAGGATTTCACAAGAGTAAGTTTGAAAACCTCCTCGCGCCTTTAGTAACTTCGCTTTTATTGCCAGGTCAGTTCCAGGAAATATCGGTTTCTTAAATCTTGCTCTGTCAACCCCTAGTAACTGAACTTCTATTTTGTAGCTTTTTAGCAACTGCGAATAAACATGCTTAAAGATAAACGGACAGACTTGCCCCATCATTTCAACTTGTACGACTCCCGGTAAGATTGGTTTTCCTGGAAAGTGTCCTTCTAAAATTTTAAGTTCTTGTTCAACTCTAAAATTGCCCTCTATCTCGCATCCAACAAGTTCATCTACTTTAAACTCATCAAGGGTAAAGTCTTGCGAAGGGCAACTTGATAAGTCTATTCGGCTAATTGAATCTAAGAATAAAAATGGCTTCCGATGAGGAAGATAATCTAAAACATCTTCTTGATTAAAAATCATTTTTACTCTCTTGCACTTCTTTGAAACTTAACAATCGACCTTCTCCACTCTTTTAACTCAGTAGCAGGAAAGCCTCCCAGTTTAGAGCCATCTGGCCAAGATTTATTAACAAGTGCTCCGCCAGCAACCATCACGCCTTTTCCAATCTCACAATGAGGGCCAACTCCAGACCTTCCACCAAGGACACTATGATCTCCAATTCGGCAACTGCCAGCAGCTCCTGACATTCCACACATTACACAGTTTTCGCCAATTTGAACGTTGTGAGCGATCTGAACAAGGTTATCAATTTTAGTTCCACTTCCAATGCTAGTGGGGATAAAAGTCCCTCCATCAACACTGCAATTTGAACCAATTTCAACATTATCACCAATATGAACTCCA
>Ga0114957_1003005_pt1 | contig 15549 bp, 9 predicted proteins | sample BantaG_FD_87175 | JGI IMG/M metagenome (GOLD analysis project Ga0114957, IMG submission 87175) | Marine algal microbial communities from Bantry Bay, Ireland - BantryBay_4 metaG | ecosystem: Host-associated > Algae > Red algae > Unclassified | place: Bantry Bay, Ireland | collected 2014-11-21 | reverse complement strand
CAAGGCAGAACCCCCCACACGGCGAATATCAAAACGATTCGAATACGCAATACATTGACCTGAGTTCGTACCATTAAATTTGAACGTTAATGAACTAGCAGCAGTATTATTAATGCTAGGGTTTATCAACGTCTTATTCGATAGCGTTTGCGAACTATTAAGGTCAACGAATGTTGCATTAGCGTGACCAATAGTTACAACACTTGTATTACTGGTTCCTTGAACGCTCGATCTTAAATCCACGCTAGAAGTTATATTTGATTCATTTATACTCAGGATTCCACCGACCCCAGCAGAACTATGCTGCCGAAGTACTAGACTCGTAGAGTTAGAATCTAAATCACCCTCCAATTGACTACCATCGGAATTGGAGAAGCGTAGAAGTGAACCATTTATATTAATAGTAGAATTTGTATTCAATGCTCCTGTAAGATCACCACCTGTTTTCTTGAGATTATCAACATCTAAGCCGTCGATGTACGAACGTGGAACGCTAGTCAATGGATCACTGTCTAAAGGAACTATTACGGGGACCGTGCTTGTAATACTATTACTACCAAAACTAATCCCTGATTCTATTGTGGTTCCATCAGTTGCAAATCGATTCAGTTTAATAATGCCGCCCGATATTGTCAATGATGCGCGTTTAATGCCATTGTCTAATAAATTATAATCCCCACCCGATATATCACCATCAAAAACAAAACTGTTAGCATTCATGGTCATTTCATTTTGCGGTGTTCCCTCAACATCATATAATTTTAACACGTATGACGAGTTTTCAAGACTTTGTGTGATTTTTCTGGAACCGTTGCGTAAAGTCAGTACCGGAGTAGCATCATTTATAATAAGATTATCAGTAAAAGTTTTAACACCCGCAATAGACTGATTATTTTGATTATCGACAAAATCATCAAGATCAGCTGGTATTAATGATTGAATCCACGCAGCACCATTCCATGTGCAAATCTTCTTGGTATCCATATTATACACTTGATAACCCCAATAGGGTGGTGTATATCCTTGTATAGAAGCGGTAGTGCGGCGAGGGAGGCCGAAACCAAGTTGAACTTCGGCTTCGCCTTTTATAACATAAGGCATATCAATTCATCCAATTAAGAAACAAGACCTGATATAGGTCTAACATATCTTATTTATGGAAACTGAAATAAGCTGTTATTATGTGCCTACGACACCATCGTATGAACTATATCCTGCTGGTATTGCATATACAAGATTATTAGACTCCAATTCGATTTCTGCTGAAGTGTTAGCCTTACCAAATAATCTAACCGATGGTCTCCATGATGTGCCTATGCCTGTCATAGTAGAACCAGATATTACTGTGAATCGATTACCACCTTCCTGTGCCATCTCAAAAGTATTATTATCCAAATCTAAGAAAAATTGCAATGTAGCTCCAATTGTATATGTTGGCAAAGCTGAATTAAAAATACCATTATAATAAGAATAACTATTAGCTACTGCGGTTACAGATCCATCATGACCTCTAAAAGAAGTTGATTTTGCAGGAGTATATTCTTCTGATATTATTCCTAATCCGGCATACGTACCGCTTATAAATTTTCCTTCCCAATACCATTTGCCTGAAGACTTTTCTAAATTTTGATGTACAATAGCCATCGCATGACTATTTCCACCCGGCGACGGATCAGTAATAGATAATCCTTTATCGTTGTTTATAAATGCAGCAACAGGGCCAGAACTATGATAAGTAGATGGATCAAGTGTATATAATTGTCCAACAACACCATCAAATGAACTATATCCTGCTGGTACTGCATAATTGAAATCAGCAGCTTCAATACTAACTTCTGCTTTATTACCTACGTTATAAGAAGTTACTACCATTGGTCTCCAAGTTGATCCAATATTAGTAAGAGCTGTTCCAGATCGAAGTGTATATCTAGAACCACCATCTTGAGAAACTTCAAATTTGTTATTATCTAAATCCAAGAAAAATTGAATAGTTGTACCAATGCCATAGTTTGGAGCACTCGAAGAAGAACTACCATCATAATAACTATGACCATTTGAAGATATTTTTATCGCACCGATCATAGCTCCAAAGTTACCAGTTGTCGAATCTGAATAATTCTCCGATGCAATACCTAATGATACTGATGAAGTACCTGAACCACCACTTACAAATGATCCTTCCCAATACCATTTACCAGAAGATCTATTAAGTGATATATCACCTAATACCAACGCATGTCTATTACCACCACCACTTCCAGCACTAATTAGTTCTAAGCCTCTATTGTTATTATATAATTGTGCTACTGGACCAGATGTGTTTAATGTATTAGGGTCCAAAGTGTATACAAGTGGTGGAGGTGTTAGTGGACTTAAAACATCATCCAATGAACTAAAATATATTGGAATCTCATATACAAGATCAATTGCTTCAAATTGAATTTTGACTTCAGTACCTTGTCCATAAGATGTCACAACAAAAGGTCTCCAAGATGATCCAATATTAGTAAGATTTGTATCATCTCGAATTGTATATCTGCTGCCACCATCTTGAGCAACTTCAAATTTATTATTATCTAAATCTAAGAAAAATTGAATAGTTGTACCAATGCCATAGTTTGGTGCTGAGCTTGAGTTCGATCCGTCAAAATAACTATAACCATTCGCAGCTATAAAAATAACTCCCGTAATGTTAGAAAAATTTGGTGCTGTTGAATCTGAGTAATTCTCTGATGCTATACCTATACCTACACCAGTAGATACAAATGATCCCTCCCAATACCATTTACCAGAAGATTTATTAAGTGAAGAATCTCCTAATGCAGATACATGACGATTGCTACTGCCCGTACCAGAATCAATTATTTTAAATCCAGTGTATTTACCTACGAATCCTGCAATTGGGCCTGTTGAAAATATGCTAGTATGATCAAGACCAAGAGGTAGATTTGTATTCTTAATAGTTGTCGTAATCGTATTGCTAGAAAATGTATCATCAACTTCGTATATTCTTGATGATGAAGTAGTGTTGCTATGTATTGTTTCTACAATATTAAAATGATCGTCATCATATTCTGATGAACTCAAATTTGCTACTGTGGTATCTAACAATGTTTTTTGTGTTGTAGCAGTTGTACTAAATTTATTATTAGTAACAAACTCATATACTGGACCAGATAGTACAGATATATCATAATCTATAACAATTTCTTCATCCACAGTATCAAAAGATATATATGTTGATGAATCACTATCTGAAAGTGCTGCTTCGGCTGTTACATTTCCAACAATTGAAGCAGTATTAATGTTTACACTATCGTATTCTAAATCAGCAACAAATAGTATATCGGGGATATCATCCGGTGATGTGGAAGTGTATGCATTTCGGATTATTACATCTCGCAGTAAATAAGTTGCAGGTAATGGATTTGATACATTGCCAGATAATTTACTTTTAAAAGTAACCAGATCTAATTCAGTTGTACTTGTACGTATATATTTAATAATTTGTACTAAAATACCATCAACAAACAAATGCATATCACCATTGTTTGCAGTTGATGTAGATGAAGTCCTCATTCTTAAAGTAATAGATGCTGGATTACCAGATTGTACTACATAGTTGTATGAATATTCTGTTGACGCACCAGAACCAGAAGATTCATAATGAATAATAAATGTGTTATCTGGTTTCATAATAACACCGTATTCAAATCCTGATGTATTTCCATCATCAGTCATTGTCATAACATGAGTATTTTCAGTAATTGCTTGTGGTTTTATAGAAAATGATATTTCAATATCTCGATTAATATCTTCTAATGCTCGTTCTAAAGTAACATTTTCATTTATTTCCATCCATTTTTCATTAGGAACTTCTGTTATATTCTGAGATGAAATAACCATAGTGGACGTTGCAACAAATGATGTGTTGTTATTAATGTCAGCGCCATTTGAATAACGCTCACATCCAATTTGATCAATAAGTCCAGTCATTATATAACTCCAACGTTAGAAGAACGCATAAATTTAGATCTAACAATTTGTTTTGCTGATGTAGGAACACTAGTTGGATTTATTGGAAATGATGCGCTCACAGCGGCATGTGATAGTACAACGTTTGATTGTATTGAATATGTTGATATAACTGATATTGCCCCACCAACTTCATTTACAGCTATAGTAGTATTTGATAAATCATCAGTAATAGGAATTGATATTGCCCCTGAAATTTGAGACACTTGTGTATTTGTATCAATTACGTTCCCTGCTAAAAATGAGATTGTTCCACCAACATCACCAACTATTGTGTTTGTGTCTGGCAGGGGTGATAATAGCGAATAGCCAAGAGAACCACCCACGCCACTAATTATTGTGTTTGTGTCTGGTAGGGGTGATAATAGCGAATAGCCAAGAGAACCAGCAACCTCTCCAATTATTATATTTGTTTTAGGTTGAGTACCTACATAGGATGCTGATGCACTATGACCGACTACATTTGATTCGTTAGCCATTTTCTAACAACTTACTCGTTGCCGTTCTTTATAGTTAACTCTAAATCTCCAACTTTCGTTGGTGTTGTCGGTAGGTTTGTAATCGCATATTTCTGTCTTGCGGTTCCAAGAGCTGTAATTGCTATTGTATCTGATTGAATTACATTAGTACCATTTAATACTTCCAAAACAGTATTATTGTTTGGAGCGACCGTAACACGAGATGTTGCTACATTTAACACCACACCAACTATATCAGTTTGTGCAAACGATACATCGATATCAAATTTCAAACTAACTAATGCATCTTCAATTAAAGTTTGGATGTATGTTGATGTACTTGTATCTGTCAATGCTAATTCTTTAGTTGCAGCATTTCCGACAAGCTCATAATCTGTACCAGTCACAGTATCTATACCTAAATCGATAACATTCAACAAATCTGGCTTGGTACCAATAGGTGCTGTAAGTCCATCATACGCTACAAGGTTTCTAGCACGAAACAGAAAACTACTGGCGCTAGTAGGTGGTGCTCTCCAACGTATTTTACCTTCGTCGGGGTTAGCTATTAAGCCAGTAGTCAAATTCGTTACAGTTGAATGTAGCTTATTGTTTATCCACAATTCAGCAGTACCATCACCTGCGGCAACAGCTGTTTCTGATTTTATTTTAAATACACAAAAATAAAGTTGGTTTACTAACGCTTTTTCTGATTGTTGTGCTGGCCCATTAACCAAAGTTCCTGAACCACTTGTAAAAGTTTGAACAAAAAATCCATTATCAAAACCAACGCCAAGTGGTTGATCAAAGCCAGTTACAGTCATAGGAGAGACATCACTATCATTATTGATGTTAGTTGGAATCATGACCCAATGTACTTCAATCTCTTGACTACCATCGGATTGGGTTGTTGGTGTGAAATCAAGATCTATGTAACTAGACCGGCTAGAAAATGTTAACCATTTTTCATTAGGAATTCCTAGTATACTATATGCAGCCACTGAAACAGTACCGCCAAAAAAGGATGTTTTGTTGTTTATATCAGCGATATTGGCATAACCCTCACATCCGATTTGATTAATTAATTTTGTTGCCATGATCTGCGTCTCCCGACTATTTTTTACCGTTAAATGTATTTATTGTTTAGTTATAATTACTGTGCCATCAAATGGCTGACCGGCTGTAGATAATTTCACATTACCGTTAGCGATGTTTACTGATGTTTCTATAGATACCTGTCTAGCAGTATTACCATTACGCTCAAGTACCTGAACCATAAGCACTTCTCCAACACTATATGGAATGCCATGTGTTGCTTGTGTTATAGTCAATGCATTTTGGTTATCGAATCCCCATTCATTAACTACAAAGTTTGTTTGGAATGAAGTTTGATCAACGTATTGTTTTGTAGCAGCTTCTAACGGTAATACAGGATCTGCTGCAAGTTCTAATGGTCCTGTTAACGTGTCTCCAGATTTAGAAACATATAAAGTTGTATTTTCTTGGCCTGCGGCTAGTCCTCTATCTGGATCTAAAACCTTAAGTGTTATAAAACAATTTGCAGTACCATTTTGTGTACCAGACTCGATTAATAATTCGTCGCCCGGCAAGAATGTAACATTATTTGGAAATTGGAATTTTGCTGAATTTGTATTTGCAGTGAATTCTATTGTTCCGATTTGTAAATTATTTCTTTTTATATACAGGTATCCATTTCCACCTGTTGGTGCTGTTAATGCAAAGCCACGGCAATCGCCGTCAGCCGATAATACTGTTTGCTGTAATATTGTAAATGATCTAACAACAGCTAAACCTACTACAACTTCATTTTCTGGAAGAACATCTTGAAAAGAGAAAGGTATTTGTTTGAATATTTCAACACCACCAATCCATCGATCTCCAGCCCATGTGTACTCTATTTCATGGTCGGTATCATATACTTTATAACCAACGTTTGAAGGTGTATAAGCTTCTCTTTCAATAGAACTATATCTTGGTAAACCTAAGCCTACCTCTACTTCCATTTCACCTTTAATCTTATAACTCATATAACCATTCCTATTATAAATTGTAAGGTGTTATAAAATGTAACACCATAAGGGGGTGATCAAAATGATCACTCCCCAAGTTCTACGTATTATAGATTGATGCGAATTGCGCCGGCGAATGGAGAACCAGCAGTAGTGAGTGTTACATCACCAGAGGCGTTTACGGTCGTTTCAATTCCAACCTTCTCAGTACCTTCGAATACAGTCACATCATAAATGATAGGAGCAGTAGTGTCAATACCATGAGTAGCGGCTAGTACAGTGAATGTGCTAACACCACCAGATGTTGTCCAATCACCTGTGTTGAATGCTGCTTTATAAAGTCGTTCTTCAACTTCAGATGCTAGTGCAAATGCTTCAAAAGTAGCAGTATCAACAACACCAGAATCAATGGCAGTCGGATCAGCAGAACCAAAACGGTCATTGGCTTCAGACCATATTAAGAATTTATTAAGTTCTGTACCACGATCAATTTCTAAACCTGATTGATTCGGATTAGATACACCAGCAGCAGTTTCACCCTTGTTTAGAGTGATGATTGAATCGGTGATTTCTGTATTGGTAGAGTTTACATGTGTAGTAGTACCAGATACTGTCAAGTCACCAGCAATTGTTACATCAGAAGAAGCATGTAGATTATCGGTAAATGTTTTTTCACCAACGATAGTCTGATTTGTAGTAAGATCTACAAAGGCATCGTTGTTGGTTAATGTACTAGTAGCATCACCCGGTTGGAATGCAGAATCAGCAAGAGCACCTTGAGCAGCAGAAGCAACTCCAGAAACATCAGCAAATACGAGAGCGCGGTTCTTATAACTAGTACCATCATTGATCAACACATGACCAGCAGCAGGACTTGACTCATCAACATCAGTCAGATCGTTAGTTGCTAATATTACAGACGCATCTACATAATCTTTAGTAGTAAGAGTAGTAGCAGAATCAGCAGCGACGGTAGATGGAGCAGTCGCTTTAACACCGAAATCTACTGTAGCATTACCAGTAGAATTAAAATCGATGATTGAGTTACTAGCACTGTCTGTTACAACAAAACGATTATTTTGAAAAGTCTTCAAACCTGTGAGTGTTTGATCGCCATCAAGTGTTACATAGTTTGATAGATCAACACCACCACCAGCAGTAGGTACGAAATTGGTACCATCCCAAACAAGAGCTTCGCCAGTAGCAGGAGCATTAGTTGTAGTATCAACATCATTTAAATCATCTAGATATAAATTTCCATCGCCAGCAACAATTGCTGCTTCCATGTAATCTTTTGTAACTAGAGTAGTTCCACCATCACCAACTACAGTTGATGGGGAAGTAGCTTTAACACCAAATGCTAATACTCCACTTCCAACTCCAGCACCACTACCATCATAATTGATAATATCGGTATTATCGGTGTAAACTGTAAATGTGTCTACAGTATCATCAATTTTTATTGATGAAGCAACAGAGCTTATTATTGCGGCTCCACCCTGATTTAATGTAACAGCAGTTTTATCTGCGCTACCCAAACCAGCCATTACTTCAATTTTTGTTTCTGCTTTAAAGCGAGAATAAGCGCCGCCCAATACCAACGATGCTTCTTTTCCAGTAGATGCGGTAGATACGATTTCAAAGCTATCCACTGAATCTTGTGCGAATGTAGTACCAACTACATCATTTATAGAAAAAGCAATTTTGCTTGTATCAGCTGCAACATCTTTTGCAATAACAACATCAGATTTATCAAATGTCTTAGTAGCTGTGATGTCTTGTGCTGTGTCAAGTGTTACAAAACCAGTGGAAAGGTCATAAGGAGTAAATTTTGTGCCATCCCATGTAAGTGCATTATCAGTAGCAACACCTGTAAGATCAACATCGGTCAATGTGCCTACTGAATCTTCTGGTTGTACTGCTGTATCAGCTAATGCGCCTTGCGCATCTGTAGCAAAATCAGAAATTGTTTTGCCAGAATCAGTTAATTCACCGTTAGCATCAATTGCAGGGAAATTACCATCGACGGCACCATCAATCTTATCAATTTTTGCACCAGCGACGCCAGAAGCACCATCTGATTCAGCTCGTGAATATGCATCAAGTTCAACATCAGCAGGTTTAAATTCGCCAGCAGTGTTATCCCAAACAAGAGCTTGTCCTTGTGTAGCGCCTGTTACGTTGATGTCACTCAATTGGCCAGCAGAAGTATTAATCTGTACTGCGGTATCAGCTAATGCACCTTGAGCGGCGGTTGCGAAATCAGCAGTTTTAGAACCAGAATCGGTTAAGTTGCCGGTAGCATCCAGACCTGCAAAGTTACCAGAAACTGCACTAGAAACTTTGTCAGTTTTAGCGCCAGCCGATCCAGCCGCACCGTCCGATTCAGCTCGTGAATATGCGTCAAGTTCAACATCAGAGGGAGCAAAGTCTGTGCCATTCCATACAAGTGCTTGACCAGTCGTAGGAGCGGTTGTGGTATCAACATTACTGAGATCACCAATAGACTCACCAGTGATATCTTGGAGTGCGGTATCAGCAAGTGTGCCTTGCGCAGCTGTAGCATAATTTACTGCTAATCCATCGACATACTCAACAGAAGTTGCGCCAGTAGCAGAAGGTGTTGCAGGAAGACCAGTAATCTCATTTCCACCCATAACCAAGTTGCCGGACATTGTGTCGCCAGCTTTTGATACTTTAAGTGCGTCTTGTGCTTCTACGAAACTTTTAGGAGTTGCCCCAAGTGCTGATGTAGGATCACCGGAAAGAACCAATTCTCCAGTCATTGTGTCGCCAGCTTTACTTACCTTGGCTGCGGCATCAGCGGCTGCTGCTAATTCTACCCAAGCGCTGTCAGCCCATATAAAGGCTACTTTTAATGTACTATCATATACCTGATAACCGTCTCTGTTAGGTGTATATGCGTTTCGTTCAGCTGTTGTTTTTACTGGGAGGCCAAAACCATGTTCGACCTGAAATTCCCCTTTATGCTCATATGCCATTATTAAATCTCCGATGTGTTGTGTTTACATTATTTATAATTAAGTTGTTTTTATTTTTACGTTTAAGTAATTCTTATTGATCCAGCGAATGCACTACCTTCTGTATAAATAGTTACTTCGCCTGTGGTTTGATTTACTCCATATTCAACTGATGTTCTTCTTCCATTTTCATCAGAAAAAACTACATTGAGCATGACACCAATTGGTAACCCATGTACTGATTGTGGTATTTTTACTTGATTTTCTATATTGCCATTTTCATTAACTGTTACCCAATCACTTGATGCAATTGGTCTTTGGAACCCAGCTACAGCTGTATCAACATAAGATTTTGTTGTTGCATGTAAATCTTCAGTAGGATTATCAGAAAGTACTAATGGTCCAGTCATGGTCCCGCCATTAACAGACAATAAGTTATCAACTATATTAGTTATATTTGTTATAGTTTGATCAAGGTCTGTAATACTATTTCCTATATCAGCTATTAACTGGTCATGAGAGGCCGCTAGCGCTGCGTTAGCATCTGACTGTGTGATGGCCGTGTTTAGTTGTGATGTTTGGGTAGGGGACAAGCCACCCACATTACTAGTCGATAATTCTACCTGTGGGAATAGTCTTGGCGCAAAATAAACTTCTTTAACACCAACAACAACACCCACGGGGGGCAAATCAGTTGTTGGTACGACATGAGTTAATGTTTTGGTATTTTGATCAATGTATAATGCTGTGTTAACCGCTACTCCAGCAGATTCCCAATCCCAATTTTCGTTGAATATAATACCTTCAGATACAAAATTAGTAACTTCACCAACTTCAACATCAGATTCTACTATACCAAATAATTTCTTTCCCTGTTCAAATGCATTTGCAAGAGATATGCTGTTATAATCATTATATTGTACTATCTGAAATGCTGCCAATGGACTAGCAGCTAGACCAGTAATTAAACTGTTGTTAATTTTATTGGAAGCTCCGGTAGGAACCCCAGTCAAAAATTTGTCTTCGGTTGTAAAGAATTGGTTGCGCTTTCCAGATTTAATTGCCTTGCCAGATGGATTGAATACTAATGCACCAACATTTCTTTTGCCGCGCCTATTTGTATATGATCCAACTTGAGTGCCTATAAAATTGTCTCTATCTGCACCTGTAGATAAACTTTGAAACTGAGTACCATTGATTAGCTTTGCTGCCATGACTCTAACAGTTTCACGCCATACTCTGCCTTGCCAGACTTTAAATGTATTATCATCTATATCAAACCACATCTGACCTTGGCGACGAAACTTTCTGTCTGGTTCTGAACTTGAATATATCGGCTCATATATCGTAGAGCCTCGTTCTAAATGCCCTGAGTCAAGATCAATTTCCCAATATAGCCAATAATCTTTTCCAGATTTACAATCTTTCCATGCACGTGATGTTGTTTTTGATTCAGTAAATAGATAATCAGTATCTTGGTGTGCAAAAGCTACAGTAATAGGCGTAACACTACTTCCAGTGTCAACCATGATATCAACATCATCACCATTTTTCTTGAGAAAGTTTTGTCTCTTAGTAGAGGTATCTTTCGGATGTGATACAATACCTTGTCTAAATGAAATCTTCGCCATGTGTTTGCCTAATTGTTATAATGCAAACGTATTTAGCGATGTCAATCTATCAAAATAAAATTTTAATGTAGTTTTGTATCACCAGTTCCTACAAATGATACAGCAAGATCACTAATAGTAGATTCAGTTGTAGATGGTGATACAATATCAACATAATCACCCTCTTCAAATTCATATGAAGTCGTTATACCTATAGTAGTTTGAGTTGATACCAATCCATCGTTGACGGCTGGATCGAATGTTATAACAATTGAAGTTTGTATTCCATTGACAAATACATTAAATGTTACTGGCGTATCAGGGGGAGTTACTACACGAGCAAACATTTTTGCATTAGTATCCCATGTCATAGCTCGTGGTATGAGTATTCTGCATATGATAGCGTTAGCTTCTGAAGCTATAAGACCGCCACTAAAGAAATTTAAATTATAATTAACAGTGTGAATGTGATCTTGTATAGTTCCATCATTAATAGACAATGGGTTCCATTTTATAATTTCTTCGCTTTCGCTTGCAAATCTTACTGAATTATCAGATAACACATGAGTTAACATGCCTCTGGAATCAGTTGCATCTGGTAAATCATTTTCAGTATCGTATACTGGTTTATTGTTAGCTTTTTTACTTAAAATTTCTGATAATACATCTTGTACATCAGTACCTACTGCGTTACCATCTTCTGGAGTGTTCATAGTACCAAAAGGCAAACTATCACCTTCTATTGTAGTTACAGAAACTTCGTCAGCGGAATGAGTGTGGGTTTTTGACGAAAATGGGGCACCATTGAATCGTGGATCGTTTGTACCAACTGCAATGGGTGTATTTTCGTCTTCTGGTGATGTTGCCAAATACACGCCACCCAAAATATTTTTATTTGCCGGTGGAAGATTATCAATCGAAACAGGTCCTGTTGATACTACTCCTTCTCCTGCTGGACCAACTCCACCAAGCCCCTGTTCAAAAATAATACTATCTATTGATAACACTTTAGCAACTGGTACTTGTGGTTTGCGATTTATGACAGGATTTACTGTATGTGGATCGGTTCGTACCAACTCACCATTGTTTACATATAATTTTGTTCCGGCTGGCAACCCAGAAAAATCCCAATCTGGATTTGTAATGGTGCCTTGTACGATAATATTGCCAGTTTCATTGGTTAATAAATTTTCAGTAACAACAGCGATAATTTTATCTTCAACGTCACCGTATTGTGCAGTACGTAAGTTCCCATCGATGTCAACAGCAACAACCTGATATGCTGCCAATGATTCAGAAGCCTTTGCGATTGTAATATTCGACTCTAACCTAACGCCAATAACTTGAGACTGATTAGTAAAGAATTGATCTTCGGTTGTTACAAATGTACCAGAATCACGACGTATTGGTTTACCATACTCAGTGTACATGATACGACCAGCTCTAGCACTTTTATTGTTGCCTATCTGAGTTCCATAAAATGATGGATTATTAGCACTGAGCGAAGTAAATTTTCGATTGTTAAGTTTAGCTATGAATACTCTAAACACTTTAGAGAAACTACTTCCAATCCATCTAAATTGTTCGTTGGTGGCAGTATTGAACCAAGTAGTTTGGTCAGTTGGTGCAGCAGGTGTGCCAGCCTGAAATTTCGGAGCTTCTGTTGTATAGCCAAAAGTTCTAGCCATAGTTTTGGTATCAAATTCTAGATAAAGATAATAATTCTGTGTAGCTAAAAAATTCCCTTTCCACGCATCTAATACTGTATTGTCTTCTGAGTGGAGATAATCTGAGTTTTTGTGAGCAACCGTAACTGTTAGCGGCTTATTAGCAGCCAACAAATCAATGTTACCAGACGAATTATAATGCAGGAATGGTGCGGCCTGCGAGGATAAAATCCCATGTCTGAATTGCAATATCATCTATCTCTCTCCAAATATAACATATTTAGTCTAAGAGTTTAGATTTCTTCGCTATATGTCACTACTCTATAAAGTTCCATTAGTGCAGACACGTGCCAGACAGTATCGGATATATTGTGTGCTGTTAAACGGGCAAAGTAACCTTTGCGAAGCTCTGATGTCTCATCTGATGACATGCTGACATATGTTGTGCAGGTACCATAACATGGTATTTTGTTAATAAATCGATGCACAATTTTTTCTGTAGTAGACATTTTAAAATTGCCGGTGTTTGTAAAATTAGGGGTAAGACCATTCTCATCATAATCCCAAGCGCCATCTTTTGAATATGATCTATCAATCAATGTTATTTTATCAGCATCAGCAAATCCATGAGTTCCTGTACCCGGTCCACCAGCCGAATATTTAATATAATCACCATCTAAAACAAGATCAAGGTTAGCTACTTGTTGCAATGGAACACCATAAGCATACACTTCAGATGTAATATAATCGCCGCTTCCACCATCAGAAAATTTTATATACGCTTCATGAATCCATACTTGACCGTATTTGTCATAATCAAATTCAATATCAACACTTTTTGTTGGCACTCCTACTTCTGTGTCAATTTGCAACAATGGCCCACCGCCATTACCACCTGTAGTTGCATTCATATCGTCACCAGAACCTGACCAAATTGCGTAAGTAGTGAATCCGTCAACCTCTGGTTTATATGATGAATGTACTGAGAGTTTTTTACCATCTATGGTTGATTTAGGAAGATCGGTAGATATATTGAGTCTGATAGAATTACCTTCTTCATCTAATGCTTCCATTCCATAATCATCAACAATATCTTTTTCAGCTTGTGTCATTTCGATAACTGCTGTGCCATCCCACTTCCAATATACACGAGATACATTTGCAACTGATGATATATCAGGGTCATGTGCCCATTCATTTAATGGATGCGTCTCTACTGTAGCTTCTGTAGTAAATTCATATTGATGATTATTTCCGGCCTCTTTTTTTATAGCTGTTGGCATTATATTTGTCCTATGTCGATTATGTGTGTCATTGTTATGTAAGCATATCTTGTTGAAGATCCTGTAACTGTTGGTTTAAAATACACAGTTATCCAACCGTCATCGGGAATATCGAAATCGAAATTGAATGTTCTTCTGTTTGTAACGCCACTATTAAAAATATATGATACACCATTAGTTGGAACATAGAAAAAATCTCGATGAATAGTTGTGTTTTCCATTTCGCCGTCAGAATTAATATATCCACCAGCATATGTATTTCCAGATGACGGTCGTCGATACGATATTAACACTTCCATTTCAGTAACATCCCATGCATTGGTTCTTAGTGATATAGAAAATTTCTTATATTTCGATCCAGCATTGACCATTATTCCTTGGTGTTCCCATTCTTGGACTGGATTGGTACCGCCACCAGCATTCTCAGCCCATTGAAAATATGCAGGTCCGTACAAATCATCTCCTGATGTTACCCATCTATCGTCTGTATAACAATACACTCTTCCTGATTCTTGTTGAGCAACTAGATTTGATGAATTATTACTATTTGATGCAGGCAAACCGTTAATTCTGTATTCAGCGTTAGCGCCGATGATATCTAATACACCATCTTCTAGTGTTGCAACTTCTACATCATTTTCTTTCCATGAAAATCCATTTGTAGAACCAGCAATTGGTCCCTTTGAACCAAACTTATTTCTTATTTGAGGAGTTGCTGGTGTACCAGTACCAACAGTGTCAAAAGTAATATAAGATGGATCATCATCTTCATCTACAATTCCAATAAATGGTGCTGTACCATCGTATGCATATTTAACCCAGCCACCAATATTAGGAGCAGTTCCATTTCTGTTGAAGTAAGTGACCAGCCCATCAACGCCGGTACCACCAGATACTACTTCTATATATAAGGCAGCACTGGTGGTCCCAGATGATACTAATGTATCGCCCCCTATGTTCAATATATTTGTTTCATTAGTTCCTCGAACTTCTACTCTACTGTCCAATGTATTGTATATAAAATTAGCATTTGCGCCAAATGATCCATTATTATTAAATTGAATAGCTTTGTCTGGTGGTGCAGCCGTTGCTAACCCTGTACTTGTGCCTAATTCAAATTCACCAGTAGAACTATTATATTTTAAAAAATCACCAACCCCAGTAATATCTACATCAAATGCCTCAGAAATTTTATAACGGGCAGGTGATATAAAGTGAGTATCATTATGGGATTGACATGCATCAATTGCTGCTGAAATCGTAAGATTGATAGTAATGTCTGATGGGTCTTTTACAACAACATTTCCAGCTGATATATGACCGTTTAGATCACCACTACTATCACCGCTAACCGTAACATCTCTTGCATTACATTCCCGAGTCAAGTCAATTGTTTGATTTGGAGATAGAGATAAACCAAGATCGTTTATCTCTATTTCAACACCAGATATATTTTCAATTATTAGCATGATTGTATTTAGTTAT
>Ga0114957_1003004_pt1 | contig 15550 bp, 12 predicted proteins | sample BantaG_FD_87175 | JGI IMG/M metagenome (GOLD analysis project Ga0114957, IMG submission 87175) | Marine algal microbial communities from Bantry Bay, Ireland - BantryBay_4 metaG | ecosystem: Host-associated > Algae > Red algae > Unclassified | place: Bantry Bay, Ireland | collected 2014-11-21 | reverse complement strand
GCTTGTCAAGAATTTTATAATCTTCAGTCTGCTCGAAATCCTAACGCAAAGCAAATAGACGAATACGAACCTTTTGGTATCGGTGAACAAATTAGCAAAACAGAAAGCTCTGGTGCTTTGCGAAGAATGGATAATCCTGGTGCAGCAAATGACCCAGATACTTTTGAAGGTGATAACTTTAAAGACCCTAATTGCACGCCAAGTCTTGCAAACGATCAGTGTGGTGTACATTCTAACAGTGGTATATTAAACAAATGGTTTTATCTGTTAACAGTAGGCGATGGTGCTGGTTCTGGAGTAGATGCACAATACGCTGGAGTAGGTACTAATTTTGATAGCAGTGTTAACGACCATGGAGATGCTTATACCGTAGATGGATTAGGATTCATAATATCAGAACAAATCGCTTTCGGAACAGAAGTAATGCTAACACCAAACGCTAAATTTGAAGAAGCACGTAGAGCTAGTATATTATATGTAACAAATGTATACGGTCCTTGTAGTAATGAAATGATATCTACTGTCAATGCATGGTATGCAGTTGGGATAGGAGAAGAATGGAACGGATGTAATCAGCCAGTCGGTTTTATCAACGCTGCTGCGTTAGTAGCGGAAGGATCTACAGATAATACTTGTGCTGCATTTTCTACTGCGACACCAAGTGTTTATTTACCTGGTACTGGTTCAGTTACGATCACTGTTTCTGGTTCCGCAACGGAAGGTGTTGATTTTGAAATACCAAACAAAACTATTGCTTCCTCAGCAGGAATTGTGTCTATCCCTGTTAATATCTTTGACGATGCGATTGTCGAAGGAGATGAAACGATTATCCTAAGCATTACTGGACTTGCTAATGCAACGCATACGATTACCTTACGTGACAACGATATTGCTCCCCGTTTAGTAAATAGTACGTTTACCGTATTAGATCAAAATTTTGATACTTATTCATTACCTGCTACTATTGTTGATGAGGAATGGGCGGTATTAAAATATCAGATTGCAGAGCCTCAAGATTTAAACTGGTTTTTTGATGCACAGTTCGGTGCTTATATTGCACTAGCACAAGGAACGCCTAATTATGCAACAGCAAATGCCAACTCAGAATCTATCTTGCGTAGTCCACTTGTAGATGGTCGTGGATTAAAAAATATCGTAGTGGAAGCTGACATCGTTTATCAAGGAGAAAACGATGGTAGTCACCTTGACTATGCTAGCTTAGTTTATTCTTTTGACGGTGTTAATTTTACTGAATATCCAGGGACTAGATATTCAAGTGCAGGATTGACAACGGACGCTATCTCTGTTTCTTTAGATGCTTCTTTTGATGGAAAACAATTTTACCTCGGATTCAAATGGTTAAATGATGTGCTTCTTAGTACGGCTTATAGCTTCAGTGTAAACAATGTATTAGTGACTGGATCCGCTACTGAGGTAGCTACGACATTGAATTACAGTATTGAAGAGCACTTGAGTCCTAATGCAACTGTCTATTTCTATAGCGAAACAAACGGTGATTTGATGGCGAAAATTGAAAACCTCTCTAGCCATGATTATGGTTGTACAAGCGTAACGATAGATCGTGCAGGTATTTCTGCACAGGAATATCAGGATGCTGGAACAGAATTTCACCTGACGGATAAAAGCTTTAGAGTTATTCCTGAAACCAATAATACTGCTGGTGAATATAACATCACATTATACTATACCGATGCGGAAGTTACAGGATGGCAAACGGCCACAGGAAATGTATGGGCTGCAGATGCAGTAGTACACAAATCTGAAGAAAGTATCAATGATGTGCTAGCTACTGATGTAGAAGAATATGACATTGTAGCTGCTACTCCTGCTGATGACCAATTTCAGATTACTGGACACTTTACCACTGGTTTCTCAGGATTCGCAGCAGGTGCCATTCAGGCAAGTGCTTTACCGGTAGAATTGACACAGTTCACTGGTCGTGCCGTAAGTAAAAATGTAGTCCTAGACTGGAATACCGCTACCGAAATCAACAACCAAGGATTCAACGTACAACGTCGTACCGATGCAGATCGTGCATTTACAACCATCGGTTGGGTAGACGGTGCAGGAACAACGACTACGCCTCAAGCGTACCAATTGATCGATAAAAACCTGACAGACGGTCAGTACTACTACCGATTAGAACAAGTAGACTTTGACGGCGCTATCGCTTACTCTGACATCGTAACTATCAAGATGGATGGAGACGACCTGGGGATCGACCTTAACCCAAATCCTGCTCGTGGCTTCGTGAATGTTTCCCTTGCTGGCTTTGACGCCAACAATAACTACGAACTGTCCATCATCGGTATAAATGGCCAAGTAATACGTACCCTCACAGAAAGCGGAAATAACAACCAGCTTGATATTTCTGACCTTACACCCGGTGTGTACTACATACAGATTAGAACAAACGAATCAACCAGCATCGAAAAGCTAATGATTCACTAAGATATATTATATGGGTTATCACAGGAGTATTTTATTCATAAAATACTGCTAACTAAATCAGACGCTCTGCTTCTACTTGTATCAAAAAATACGCTTAGAAAGTAGAGCGTTCTTTTTTTTTGTCCTAAAAAAAATACTAAAAATCTAATTCAAATCTCCCCCTAATTCTAATCCCCACATCCACATTTCACATTTCACATTTCAAATTCAAATTCAAATTCCAATTCCAATTCCAATTCCAATTCCAATTCTAATTCTAATTCACATTCACATTCAAATTCCAATCCCCCCCAAACTTCACCTCCCCCCCAACAATCGTCATCATCACCCTCGTCGTCGGAATAGAATCCGCTACACAAGTCAACAAATTATTAGATAACACCACCACATCCCCCAGTTTCCCCTTTGTCAAACTACCCTTATCTTTTTCCTCAAAAGCAGCAAAAGCATTCCCCAATGTATAAGAGTAAAGCGCTTCATATCGAGTCATACTTTGTTCAGGAAAAAACTCAAGACCAGAATCCTGGCGCTTACGCGTCACCGAAGCATAGATGCTCGCCAGCGCGCTCACATCTTCTACCGGAGCATCCGTACCATTGGCCACCACCACACCATTGTCCAACAAACTACGCCACGGATACGCGCCCTGCTGCGACCGTTCCACCCCTAACCGACTGACCACAAACGGTGCATCCGACGTACAATGAATGCCCTGCATGGAAGCAATGACCCCCATCTCTTTAAACCGAGGAATATCCTTCGGATCGAGGTGTTGGGCATGTTCAATACGCCAGCGCCATTTATCTTTTTTAGGATGGGTAGGAAGGAGTCGTTCAAAAATATCCAGTACCTCCCGATTGGCGCGATCCCCGATAGCGTGAACGCACAATTGCAAATCGTGTTTGACGGCAAGGTCTGCAATGTTTTCTAACTCATCTATTGTCGTTGTATTTTGTCCGGTAAAATTGGGTTTATCCGCATAAGGACGCAGCAGCCAGGCACCGAAAGAACCCAGCGCACCATCTACTTCTGTTTTTATAGCGCCTACAGAAAAGAAATGATTGCCTGCATTTTTGATAGGAAATTCATTTAATTTACCATCCTTCATCTCATCATAGCTATGCCGAACCATTGCCCATAGCCGGAGATCCAGTTCTCCTTGCTCTGCCATTTCTTTATAGCGTTTTATTTCAGTAAAACTACTACCCGCATCCTGAAAAGAAGTGATGCCTTTAGACAAACAATCTTTTTCTGCTAATGCGATACCATCATACCAAAGTTGTAGTTGTTCTGCTTCAGGAACCTCTTTTAGGTATTCCTGATAAGTGGAAGAAATGATATTCATGGCACGTTCTTCGAATACGCCAATAGCTCTTTTACGACGATCCCGAAGGATTTCGCCACCTACCGGATTTGGTGTTTCAACGCTCATTCCTGCCGCCTGCATAGCTGCTTCATTAGCAAACAAGGCATGGCCGCTCGCATGATATAGGATGACGGGATTATCTGGAGAAACAGCGCTGAGTTGATCGTGAAAAGGGTAGCCGTGTACTTGTTTGGATAGGGGCGTATCCCATTTTTCCTGGTGCCATCCTCGTCCCTCAATCCATACGCCCGGTGGTAAACTAGCCGCTTTAGCCGCGACCTGATCGATAATTTCCTGCCAATTTTTGGAAGCTAGAAAATTAAGATGAATCAGGCTTTTGCCCAAATTACTAAAATGGCCATGTCCTTCTATAAAGCCAGGCATAGCAAACTGACCTTTCAAATCCACCACTTTTTTAGCAGTACCTTGATATTGTTCCACTATTTCCGGTCCACCGATTTCCACAATCCTGCCACTCCGTATAGCTAGTGCGGAGGCTTCGGGCTGTGCTTCATCCATCGTGGTCAATTGACCATTATGTAATAGGAGATCAATCGGCTTATTTTGATCGTTGGATTGGCTACAGCTAAAAAAAAATAATAATAAAATTAAAGGGAAAAGGTAGTTACTCATCATGATGATTCGTTTGTAAATACCACGATATTACAAAGAAAAATTGAAATTAGTGAACAAGTATTAATTATTGCGGTGGTTTTTTTCTAATATTTCGATAAACAATTCCCAATAGGCCTCGTATGGAATCAGTTCTATGTTAATAGATCGCCAGTCTAATTTTTGTGAGGGGTTGGTGTTTAACTTTTCTAAAAATGGTTGAGCTTTACGTCGTACGGCCACAGGGTTAAATTGATTTTTGGGAATCAGCAGAATCATCTTTAAAAAACAGCTGATCCGAAAATTTTCATCTTTTCGTAAATAACGTTGATTGTACATGATCAGCGCATCTACCCGGTCAATGATTTTAGCATATTGATTTTTCTGTAAAAGCAATAAAAAGTGAATGAATAAAATAGTAGTATTTTTACCATATTTATCCTTAGAGTAAACGGGGAGATTGTTAATGAACTTTGGAATACGAATTTTTTCCTTAGCAGGATAGGTAGTGGTCATTTTTTCTAGCTTTATCAAAATGAAGTAAAAAACTTCGAGGAGTAAAAAATCTTCTTTGTGCTTTTGTAGTTTAGTTTTCTTGATGCCATAATCTTCAAACAATTGCAATACTTTTCCGAGATGTTGATAGTTGGAAGTGTTCAGACAGAGGGTGCCATAAGCAGTTAGTACAGCAAAAATATTGTGAGGGATATGTTTTTGACTCTTTAATATTCTCAAAATCATCCGTTCTCCTTCGGTAAATTGTTTTTGTAAAATATGCATTTCAACAGTAAGCAAATAGAAAATATGGACATACAACCTTCCTTGAGCAGTACGCTCTAATTGAGGCAGAACCACTGCACAAATATCTTTGACTCCTTCGAAGTCATTATTCAACACTCTATCTAATGCCACTACAAAATATTTGAGAAAAAGAAACCGAGGCGAATAATTTACCTGAATAGCCATCAGGTTTTTTACAAAACCAGCAGCAATTTTTCTCATCTCATCGCGTTCAAGTTTTTTGTTTTTTGTTCCAAGGTTATACAACTGATAATATTCATCCGCCATCAGCTCCGCTTCGATATAAGCAGTATAATAATGAACTTTTTCGTTGTAGTAAGCGTGGCCTTTGGGATCAACGTTTCGCATGCAATCCGTCCGTAGCAAGCGAGAAAAGGTAAGCGCAGCATAGGGATTATTGGTTTGCTCCGCCTTTTTCATATACCGCTTGGCTAATTTAACAGATACCGAATTTTGTTTCATTCTCATTAATAGAGAACAGATCACGCTTTCTTGATATACCTTATAATAGTCCTGATTCGCCTCGTTGGCAAATACTTTTTCTGGATCAATTAAAAATAAGGAATGGAGCAGTCGGTCTTGTAGTCGGTACTTGAGCCGCTTGTAGTTGATATGTTTTGCATCGGTTCCATAGATGTCCTGCGCAGCGGCATCATCATCTATGAATTTACCTGTTCGAAAACCCTCCACCAACCGATATATTCTGCTTTTTTTATTAGTTGGCAGCCCTACATTGTCGCGGAAATTGGTTCGATGTTTCTCTAGTAGTTTGATTAAGGTTTGTAAGTCGTTCATTTATTTAAGACTCCACTGGTGACATCACTGCCATGATTTTCTCATATAATTCTTCTGGCTTAAAAGGCTTCGACAAATAGTCATTGATCCCTACTGCAAGGCATTTGTCTTCCTCCATTTTAGAAGCATTGGCCGTGAGCGCAAGAATTGGAATCGTACTTTTTTGGCGAATTTCCTGTGCCGCAGCAATTCCATTAAGCACAGGCATCTGTATATCCATCAGGATAATGTCATACTCATTTTCCTCAAACATATCTACTCCGATACGCCCATTTTCTGCAATCGATACCGACACCTGATCCGACCAAGAAGTCAATACTTTCTTTGTCGCAATTTGATTGAGGAAATGATCTTCTACCAGCAGTATGCGAAGTGGTGTAGTAGGTACACCACCATGATGAATAAAAGATTGTCGTGCAATAGTTACCGGAATCTCAATTGTAAAACGAGTATCCGATATTTCCTTATTTTCAATACTCAACTTACCACGCATGATCTTAATAAGCTTTGTCACAATGGCCATGCCGATCATTATTTTCTTTTCTTCATCTTCCTCCGGTTGATAGATTTCCAGAATTTTTTCAGCAGCATATAAATTATCAATCTCTTCTGCATTGAGCATCAATCCTTCACTTTGCATGACAAATACCAATGTCGACAAATCCGAATCTGTAGTCACAATACTGGTAGAAAACGATAATTTTTTGTCTTTTTGTGTTTTGGCAATCAGATAATCAATCAGATTATACAAAATCTGCGTTACCTTTTTGGTATCACTAACAATCTTTTTGGGTAAAATAGAATTGACTTGATAGGCCAACTGAATACCCGCAGTATCTGTACGCATTTGCATTACTCTTCGCAAACTCTCCATAAAAGTCGCAATCTGAAAAGTCTCTTCTTCAGCCTCAATTTTATCTGATACCAACACCGAAAAATTGAGTAAATTATTAACCATTATCGAAAGATCATCGACAGAGATTTTGAGTCCTTCAAGGAGTTCTTCCTGCTCGGGAGAGACCTCCGATTTTTCCATCAAATACAATAAATTAATTACAGAAGATAAAGGAGTTCTGATATGAAAGCTAATGTCAGCCAATGCTTCATCCTTTATCTTACTGGCTTTGGTATTGATATTTTTTTCAATAATCAATTCCTCTGTTATCTTTTGTCGGGTAATATCTTGAAGAGCACCAGAGAGTAGTAGTTTTTTTCTGATGTCGTCATAGTTCATCTTCGCTTGAACCGTGACGTGTTTGATCGTTCTATTTTTAATGACAATACGATGCGTTAGGTGGTGGAGTTGCCCATCCTTAGCCGCAAGCTCAAAAAACGCTCGAACGGCAGGCTTGTCTTCAGGATGTGTATAATGAATATAGTCAGAAAGGCTTGGGTCAATATTGTTAATCGTAAAGCCAAAAATTCGGAATATCTCGTCCGCCCACAGCATTTTACTGGAAACAATGTCCATTTCCCAATTACCAAACTGGGCCATCTCCTGAGCTTCCACAAATCGCTTTTCGCTAATGGCGAGATCCCGTGCGGTGGCCTCCATTTTAATTTTGCTTTTAACTCTGTGCAAAGCATATCGAATGGCGCGGCCTAATAGTTTTCCGTCAAATTGTCCTTTGACCAGAAAATCCATTGCTCCCGCTTTTATAGCCTGATTACCAATCAACTCATTATTGGTTCCCGTAAGTACAATGACCGGGACATCAGGACAACGCTCTAAAAACGAAGTCAGGGTTTTAAATCCATGTATATCAGGCAGGGACAGATCGAGGAGCACCAGGTCGATGGCTCGATTGCTAATAACCTCTACACCTTCAAAAAGCGTAGAAGCACTATGTAATTCTTGTCGTACTGAGGCATCCTGAAGTAGGTTGCGGACCAGTTCGACATCGCCAGCATTATCTTCAATGATAAGCAGGTGAATGGTGCTGTTTAAGTTCATAAAAAAAGTTTATCAACTGCCACCTATCTATGTAGCATTCGTTTGGTTCCTTAGGGTATCATTGAGGGTAGAATAGCAGTTGTTAGCCAAAAGTCCTCAATCTTTTGGATAATGTCAAAGAATTCATCAAAATCAACTGGCTTATTTAAATAACAATTTACATGCAAATTGTAGCTTTTTATAATATCCTGATCTGCATCAGAGGTAGTCAACACAATAATTGGAATTCTCCGTAGATTTTCATCTGTCTTCACAACTTCTAGTACTTCACGACCATCCATCTTAGGAAGATTTAAATCCAACAAAATCAAATCTGGACTGACCTTATCAATATAAGGTGCTTTTCTATACAAATAATTGATGGCTTCCACTCCATCCATCACCACATCTAGTATAATGGATCGCTTCGCTTCTTTAAACGCCTCTTGAGTGAGTCGTACATCACCTGGGTTATCTTCAATCAGCAAAATTTTCACTGCTCCTCTTGATTTATTCATATTTGTTATTTTTATCTATTTAAGTACGTTATTTTTCCGCGCTTAGTTGCACAAATCCCTTACACTTCACTAACTTTACCCCAAAAACAATACTATGCGTCAGGTGGAAGAACTACAAAAAATGTTCCTTAGTTATTTAGAAACTGAATCTTTTGATCAACCGCCACAGGAATTATACCAACCCGTCAATTACATTCTCCAGTTGGGAGGCAAGCGATTACGGCCTGTTTTATTATTAATGGGAGCGAACCTGTTTACCCAAAATTTCAAAAATGCCCTGCCTGCGGCCTTGGCCATTGAGATATTCCACAATTTTAGCTTAGTGCATGATGATATTATGGACAAAGCTCCTCTCAGGCGAGGTCAGCCCACTGTCCATATCAGATATGGTCAAAATGCGGGTATTTTATCAGGAGACGTTATGCTCATCCTCACTTATCAGTATCTCAGCAAGTTGAGCAACCCCAGCCAATTACCTCAAATCCTCGAAACTTTTAATCGATTGGCCATAGAGGTTTGTGAGGGGCAGCAATATGATATGAATTTTGAGACTCAATCCTCTGTTGAAATATCAGATTACCTCCGGATGATTGAACTGAAAACTTCTGTATTGATTGCTGGCGCATTAAAAATTGGTGCCATTATCGGTGGAGGAGGAGAGAAAGATGCGACCGAACTATATGAATTTGGTCGAAATGTTGGTATTGCTTTTCAGCTACAAGACGATATCCTGGATACTTTTGGCGATCCCGAAAAATTTGGTAAAAAAACAGGCGGTGATATTGTACAAAATAAAAAAACATTTTTATTGCTTAAAGCTATGGAACTGGCCAACGAATCGGAAAAGAAGACCCTGAATCATTGGATAAACCAAGATAATGGTAGCGAATCGGAGAAGATAAATGCCGTTACACAAATCTATAAACAACTCAATGTACAGCAATTAGCCACCGAACTCATGGAACGTTACTTATTGACCGCTTTTGACCATCTGGAAGCAGTAGGAGTAGAAAAATCTCGAAAAAATATATTGAAAAAATTGGCTAACCAGCTGATGATGAGAGAGATATAAAAAAAGGAGCAACCACAATTGGTGGCTACCCCTCACACTATGAAACACTATATTTTTAATGGCAAACGCCATTTTTTTTACTTTCCAATATGCTAAAATATGAAAATATTTACTTATTTCAAAATTAACAAATAATCCTATAAGATTATAAATAATGTGTAAATGTAGCTTCTTGTAATTACTTTTCCAAAAAAATCTTTCCTGACCACCAATTTTTTTCAATAATTGCCCCATTTTTACGGTAAAAAGACAATGCTGGTTCGTTCCAATTCAATACCTGCCATTTCACCATGCGTGCCTTCTTTTTCTTGGCTTCAGCCAAAAAAGCATCAAAAAGCAACTGCCCAATCCCAAATTTTCGATAAGATTCCTGCACCACAAAATCTTCCAAATATAACATCCGCCCTTTCCACGTCGAATAGGTCATATAATAGATAGCAATACCTACAACCTTTCCTTTCACCTCCGCAACCTGCGACTCAAAAATACCCGCTTCAAAGTCATTTTGATAATCGGATAGGGTAGCGGTCACCGCCTCCGGCTCTTTTTCATAAATAGCCAACTCCTGCACCAAATTATAAACAGCAGGTAAATCCGCTTTTAATGCCTTTCGAATATTGATTTTTTCCATTTCTTAACTAGTTAAATTATTATTGATTTTTATACCAAATAACAGACAAAAATAATAGACTGAAAAAAAGAGATTTCCTATTTGAATTTCACCTAAATAATGTTATCTTTGCATTCGTTTTGGAGGAAAGTTTCATTTAGACCTTTAAAAGTCCATCAAATCTTTTCAAAAAAACGAAAATTGCACCACATATTAAGGTGTATCTCAAATTTTAAAAAAAAGTAAAGATTCAGATTGTATGCCGACTATTAATCAACTTGTACGCAAAGGCAGAAAGAAAATCGTAGAAACGAGTAACTCTCGTGCCTTAGATTCTTGCCCACAGAAAAGAGGGGTATGTACTAGAGTATATACCACTACACCTAAGAAGCCTAACTCGGCTTTGCGTAAAGTCGCCAAGGTCCGATTGACCAACGGTATTGAAGTCATCGCATATATCCCTGGTGAAGGGCACAACCTGCAAGAACACTCTATCGTACTGATTCGCGGAGGTCGTGTAAAAGATCTTCCTGGTGTACGTTACACGGTTGTTCGTGGTGCATTAGATACCGCTGGTGTAACCGACCGACTACAGAGTCGCTCAAAATATGGAACAAAACGTCCAAAGAAATAATAAAATTTAGTTATCAGAAATCACGTCTAAGTCATGCGTAAAAGAAAACCTAAAGTAAGACATATCGCTCCCGATCCTCGTTTTGGTGACCCGTTGGTCACTCAATTTGTCAACAATATGATGTTGTCAGGTAAAAAGAGTACGGCGCTAACCGTCTTTTACGAAGCAATGGATATCGTGAAAGAGAAGACTAAAGAAGATGAACATGCTGTTTGGAAGAAAGCTTTAAACAATGCTATGCCTCAAGTAGAAGTACGCAGCCGTAGAATCGGTGGTGCTACTTTTCAAATTCCTACTGAAATTCGTGCAAAACGTAAAATTTCTATCGGAATGAAGTGGTTGATTCGTTTCGCCCGTGCTCGTAGTGGTAAGGGATTTGCCGAAAAAATGGCAGCCGAATTAGTAGCAGCTAGCAAAGGAGAAGGTGCTGCCGTTAAGCGTAAAGAAGATACGCACAAAATGGCAGAATCTAACCGTGCATTTGCGCACTTTAAAGTTTAATAACAGATTTATCATCAACATTTTATTATCCTATAGACTAAGTTAATAATCATGGCTAAAGATCTTAAATTTACCAGAAATATCGGAATTGCTGCGCACATTGATGCCGGTAAAACTACCACTACAGAACGTATCCTGTACTATACGGGACTGAGCCACAAAATTGGTGAGGTACACGATGGTGCAGCGACAATGGACTGGATGGAGCAAGAGCAGGAAAGAGGCATCACGATTACTTCTGCTGCCACTAAAACAGAATGGAAATGGCTCGATCAGCCTTACACTGTTAATATTATTGATACACCGGGTCACGTGGATTTTACGGTTGAAGTAGAACGTTCACTACGTGTCTTGGATGGTACTGTCGCACTATTTTGTGCCGTATCAGGTGTAGAACCACAATCTGAAACTGTTTGGCGTCAGGCCAATCGCTATAAAGTTCCTCGTATTGGTTTTGTAAACAAAATGGATCGTACTGGTGCTGATTTCTTCGCCGTTGTAAAAGACGTTCGTGATAAATTAGGCGCCAACGCAATTCCTTTGCAAATTCCAATCGGTGCAGAAGAGAGTTTCCGTGGAGTCGTTGATTTGATGACTAACAAAGCCATCATCTGGGACGACGAAACACAGGGAATGACTTTCAAGGAAATTCCAATTCCTGAAGAATTAGTAGATGTCGTTAAGGAAAATCGTGCTGCGCTGATAGAAGCAATCGCCGAATACGATGAAACCTTGATGGAAAAATTCTTCGAGGATGAAAACTCAATCACTGTTGAAGAAATGCGTGCGGCTATCCGTGCAGCTACCATCGACATGACTATCTGTCCTATGATGTGTGGTTCTGCCTTTAAGAATAAAGGAGTACAGGCCCTGCTTGATGCATGTTGCGCATTCTTGCCATCACCAATGGATATCGAAGCAGTTACAGGGATCGACCCTAACACAGATAAAGAAATTCAACGTAAACCTGCGGCTTCAGAGCCTTTTGCAGCGCTTGCATTTAAGATTGCTACTGACCCGTACGTAGGTCGTCTGGCTTTCTTCCGTGTCTATAGTGGTGCACTAGATGCAGGTTCTTATGTTTTAAATACACGTTCTGATAACAAAGAACGAATCTCTCGAATCTACCAGATGCACGCCAATAAGCAAAACCCTGTTGAACGGGTAGAAGCAGGTGACATCGCGGCTGGTGTTGGATTCAAAGACATCCGTACGGGTGATACGTTATGTGATCTTAAGCATCCAATTGTTTTGGAAAGTATGACTTTCCCAGATCCTGTTATCGGTATCGCTATTGAGCCTAAGACTCAAAAAGATATGGAGAAATTAGGGATGGCTTTAGGTAAACTTGCCGAAGAAGATCCTACCTTCCGTGTAAAGTATGATGAAGATACTAACCAAACCGTAATCAGCGGAATGGGAGAACTACACCTTGAAATTATCGTAGATCGACTACGACGAGAATTCGGTGTAGAATGTAATCAGGGAGCTCCTCAAGTAAATTACAAGGAAGCCTTGACGGTTACTGTAGATCACCGCGAGCGATTGAAAAAGCAAACGGGTGGTTCTGGTCTTTTTGCCGATATGTCTTTTGAACTCGGACCTGCTGACCAGGAATTCTTGGACAGCGAAGATTTTAAAGATGGTAAAGTTCAGCTACAATTTGTTAACGCTATTTCTGGTGGTTCTATTCCTAGAGAATTATTACCTCCGGTAGAGAAAGGCTTTAAGGCCATGATGCAGAACGGAATTTTAGCTGGTTATAATATTGACAGCATGAAAGTGCGGGTATATGATGGTTCGATTCACCCTGTGGATTCTAAGCCAATTGCCTTCGAACTTTGTGCAAAGGAAGGTTTTAAAGCCGCTGCTCATAAAGCAAAGCCGGTATTACTAGAACCAATTATGAAGCTGGAGATTGTTACTCCTGAAGATTATGTAGGACCAGTAATTGGTGACCTTAACCGTCGAAGAGGTATTCCTACGGGACAAAACCCTCGTCCTGGTGGAGCAGTAGCTATCCAGGCAACAGTGCCTTTGGCAGAGATGTTCGGTTATGTAACCACACTTCGTACTATTTCTTCTGGTCGTGCTTCTTCCACTATGGAATTTGCAAGCTATGAACCAGCACCGAAGAGTATCGCAGAAGAGATCATCGAAAAAGCAAAAGGCGCAGTTAATTCTTAGCCTTGGCAAACATTAATTAGTAATTAAATCTGCCGGTAAATTCCGGTTTGCCGGCAGCAATTATATTTTTTTTATTTATCAATACAGGTAATGAATCAAAAAATCAGAATCAAACTCCGATCCTACGATCACAATTTAGTTGACAAGTCAACTGAAAAAATTGTGAAGACCGTACGAAACAGTGGAGCTGTTGTAACTGGACCGATTCCGCTGCCCACCGAGAAAAAAATCTTCACTGTACTGCGGTCTCCGCACGTCAACAAGAAATCTCGCGAGCAGTTTCAGTTACGCACCCACAAGAGATTAATCGAAATCTACACGCCTACGCAAAAAACCGTAGACGCACTGTCCAAATTGGAATTGCCCAGTGGCGTAGATATTCAGGTAAAGTTGACCTAATTTCATTGAAAAATTAACGGGCTTAATCATTAGATTATCCTCGATTTTAAAATAAGAAACTGCGTTAAAACAGTTTCAAGTGTACCAATACTGAACAAGCTATTTTTAGCTTAAAAGTAGATAATCGTATGCTAATAGCCTACTGACGGATACTCCGTTTAAGTAATGCCTTAGATACATTAACTACTATTGTTCTGTATATTTTTATACATAAAATCATATTGTTGTGAACGGTATAATAGGTAAAAAAATTGGTATGACTAGCATCTTCGATGATGCTGGTAATAACCTCGCCTGTACAGTAATTGAAGCAGGCCCATGTGTCATCACTCAGGTTAAGTCTGATGATGATAACAATGGATACAACTCTTTGCAGTTGGGATTCGGCGAAATGAAAGCCAAGAATTCTACTAAAGCAATGATTGGTCATTTTGACGCCGCTAAAACAGCGCCAAAGCGTAGAGTAGTGGAATTTCGGGACTTTAACCTGGATGAACTCAACGGAATGACTGATGAAGAAGGGAATACAGCTGATCCAGCAGCGAAAGCTATTGGTGATGTTATCGAGGCTTGGGAAGTATTCAGCGAAGGCGATAAAGTAAGCGTAGTAGGTACCTCTAAAGGAAAAGGTTTCCAGGGGGTAGTAAAACGTCATAAGTTCCGTGGGGTAAACGATGCTACACACGGACAACATAACCGACAGCGTGCTCCTGGTTCTATTGGTGCAGCTTCTTACCCTGCAAAAGTATTCAAAGGAATGCGAATGGCAGGTCGTATGGGTGGCAAACGCGTTACTACGCAAAACCTGGTTGTGGTGAAAATCTTTCCAGAGAAAAATATTATCCTGATCAAAGGCGCAGTGCCAGGTCATAAGGGTGCATTCGTAATCATTGAAAAGTAATTCAGGAATGAAACTCGATATCGTAAATATAGATGGCCAGTCAACTGGCAAACAGGTTGATCTTCCCGAAGATATCTTCGGCGTAGAACCCAACGAACATGCCGTTTATCTGGCAGTAAAATCCTACCTAGCCAATCAGCGCCAAGGTACTCACAAGGCTAAAGAACGTGGGGAAATCAAAGGATCTACTCGTAAGATTAAACGTCAGAAGGGAACCGGTACCGCTCGTGCTGGTGATATCAAAAACCCTTTATTCCGTGGAGGAGGTAGAGTTTTCGGCCCACGTCCACGTAATTATAGCATAAAGCTTAACAAAAAAGTACGCGCCCTGGCACGTAAGTCTGCGTTGTCAGACAAGCAAGCTAACGGTAAGTTGATGGTGATTGAAGACTTCACTTTTGAAGCTCCAAAAACTAAACAGTTCAGGGGTATTTTGGATAAATTAAATGTTACGAATCAAAAAACGATTGTAGTAACAACGGATCACGATAAGCACTTGTATTTATCCAGCCGTAATTTGCCAAAGGCATCCGTAACCCGTGCGTCGGACTTGAATACATACGAAATTGTAAGAGCGCAAAATATCGTTCTTTCTGAAGGTGCAATTGAGCAAATCAAAGCTACTTTCGCTTCTAAATAAATAGATCATGGCAAAGAAAAACGTTCTAATTAAACCTATTATCACCGAAAAATCCGAACGATTAACGGAAAGTCGGGGTAAGTATAGCTTCCTGGTTAATAAGTCTTCT
>Ga0114957_1003003_pt1 | contig 15552 bp, 24 predicted proteins | sample BantaG_FD_87175 | JGI IMG/M metagenome (GOLD analysis project Ga0114957, IMG submission 87175) | Marine algal microbial communities from Bantry Bay, Ireland - BantryBay_4 metaG | ecosystem: Host-associated > Algae > Red algae > Unclassified | place: Bantry Bay, Ireland | collected 2014-11-21 | reverse complement strand
TGTCAACGATCAGAATCTGGACTTGGAGGGCCAACCAGGGCTCAGTGCCAGCCAACCGGCCGCCCCCCCGGTTGACCCGGTCCGCCTCCCCCCCCCCCCCCGCCCGCCCGTGCCCGCCCGTTCCCATCCCAAAGTGCGTCCATCTCCGTCTTACCGCCGCTCTCGGCTACCACTTCCCCTCGCCGCGGCCTCCCTCAGCTGCCGCCGTCGGCTTCTATGGTCGCCCACGCGCCGACCCACAGCTACGGCCGCCGCCCGTTGCCGCTGCTCCGCTGCCGCTGCCAGTCTGGCGTTTCCCCGCTGCACGACCCGCAAGCACGACTGCATCTTTGGCTTTGAATAGTGCGCGTGGGGGCGGCTCCAGAAGGCTGTTTCACAATCGCAAGAAAGCATTGGTTATTCTGGCCATTACTAGCGCTTCTACGATCACTCCTCCTCGCGCATATACTTTCGAATTTAATGTTATAACCGTTGTCTGCGACTTCCAGACTCGCACACGCAGCGCAAGAGTCTCTCGTTTCAGGAACCCCCGGTACTCACACTTTCTGCGGACACAGGCGATGATGAGCTTCATGACACGACCAAACCGTGGCTTTGCACCGCCTGATCTGAATACATCGGCCCCAGCCACACCTCTTTGCCCTCATCCCTGCTCCTTCCTCCCCTGCCCTCCTTCGTACAACGCTGTGATGGGCTGCCGCGAGCGCAAGGTAGTTTTGTTTTCGCTTCGTAAACGCCTTCTTTTTCTATCCATCATACGTGCTGCCATGGACGTAGGCCTCGTGGACGTGGATGACGTTCCTCCAGGTGAAAAGCAGCTGTGCGTCCACTTATGCTGGGCTTTGACGTAGGAAGCACTTCGCGAGACGGAAGCACGGCGGTACCCTGCAGCGCAACCGGGGCATCACGTTCAAGTCGGCGGCCTGGTTTCACGCTGTTTGGGATGATCCCTCCCAGCAACGGTTTCGCACGCACTTTCTGGTCAGCTGCTCAACATCTTCAAAGCTCCAGGACGCCTTACAGGCTCACGCAAGTCATTTATTTCGTCCGCGGCGCGGGATGGGCCCAAATGGCTCTGGACCTGCAACCCGCCATCAAGTTGTACCTGCTTGGCCTTTATGTCAAAGCATGCTTGGTGGACGCTGTAGCAGACGTATTCTGCGTTTCTTTTGGTGCCGTTATCAAGTCTACTCGACGCGTCGTGAAGGCGCTGTCAATGATTGCGCCCGAACAAATCGAGTGGCTAAGCAGGTCGTGCCGAACGCAATGTCACGTTTTGCCGCAGACGGATACGGGTTTCAAGGATGCATCGGCGCCACTGACGATACAACGATTTCGCTACCCTCCCAACCTGCTCTTCGACCTTACTCATAGTCCGACCGAAAGTCGGGGTACAGCCTATATAGCATCATCACGTGTGACTGGAACTACAATGTCATCAGCGTCACGCTGGGGTGTACCGGCGCCGCCCCGGATACATTGGTGCAGAGCAGGGCGGATGAGCACCAGCATCCAGCTATTTACTACAACGCGGGTGAGTATTTGTTGCGCGACAAGGGCATGCTGCACACAAGTCGCGTTATCGGCTCATTCAAAGAACCAGATTGTACCTCTCCGGCGGGAAGCAAATTCTACTACCAACCAGCTCGTCTGCAAGTCACGTCGGAGCATGCGATTGGTTTACTCAAGGGTCGCTGGAGCAGCCTGAAAGAGCTGCGAGTCGCTTTGATGACGGGCAAGTATTTCTTCTTTGCAATGAGATGGGTCGTAGCTTGCTGCGTTCGAGCGCCTGGGTTACCGTCACCGCCGCAGCTTCAGCCGCAGATGCGGCGGCAGCCACCCCACCGGCCAATCCGGCCCCTGCACGGTAGGTTGCGATTCTGCCAATCGCGGCCCGGTAGACGTTGGAATTCCACTTTTCGGCGTTGGCACGTGACGTGGCCACGCAGGCGGCCGACTGGCGCATACCGCGACCAGTGGCGATTTGAGCCCGGGCGGTCCGCAGGTGGTCAGGCCTGTTGGAACACTGAGTGTGTGCGGCAGCCGAAGCCCGACGCTTCCCACGGTTGAACGCGATATCACCAGGGCCCCGGCTCGCGGCGGCCCGTTCCGCCAACCGCACACAAACTTCCGAAAAGAACCGCGCTGCAAAAACCGTGGCCTTCCCGAAGTTGCGCCGACGTCCTGACGAAGCGCGTCAGCACGCGCCACCGCGTACTCCTCCGCCCGCTACGCGCCCAGATCAAATGCAACCGCCTCCACCCCCAGCGACAGCATCCACGGGCTCACGCCCGGTGTATTATGCGAGGGCATCGGCCTCATACATTCAGGGGCAAAGACCATCAGTTGCCGACACTCGTCGAAGAGTGTCCTTGCGGCCACTGGGGGTTCGACAATCGTCGGCCGAAGCCCGACGCCATATAGTGCTGCCATTCTCTGTCTGTAGAGAAGTGTGCGGGGCATTCGGGCTGCGCGGCTGCCGTCCTGCTTAATGCGATCATAGCAGCACACGCACGGAAAAAGGCAGCTAGACCCTGCGTGTATGTCGAAGGAGGTAAAGAAAACATCTCCACCAATACAGCCAACCGCCAAAGCCAACGGCCACGTTTCCGCAACGTGTGGCCCTACTGCAGGCTCTGCAAAGCCTCCTCCCATTCGAACGGCATCACCTCTCAAGCATGGGCAAGCAGGCGTGAAGTCACGAGACGGCCCCATTGTGGCGGGGTTGTGCAATTCCGATTGGGAGACTGCCTCGAGCGGCTTCGCCAGCAAACTCGTTTTGATCAAAACGACGGACAAACAAACCGGAGGAATTGCCGGTGATGATAGGGAGTTTCAAAGCGTAGTTGGCTCATGCGGACATCGCTTGTAATGTTCAAGCCACACTCGCGTCCGCTCTTTTGGATAAACTGCGGCTCTCGACTCGCCTCTCGCCAATTTTGTATTGAAATCGATACGCTACGGGCCATTTCTGAAGCGAGTCCATCCAGATACGCACTCGCGAAGTATACACGATCTCTCCGAGCGTATTTCACGATGCGGGAGGGGGGGGGGGGGGTGCATCAGGCAACGTTCGGCTCGTCGACTGGTCCCGGACGAGCCGCCAGTCCAAAATGGTACGCCCATCGCCAGCGCACAGCCACGCGCGAGGCCCAGGAGATGCAGTCTCGTCCCCCTCAGCGCAGGGGGGCTTAGACCGTGCACCTTTCAGGTCTGCGAATTTTCTGCAATAGCGTGTTACAGGCTGCTTGCGGATCTGGAAAAGTCGCCGCGGGAGCCACATGCAGCTTGACTCCGTGCAGCAGAGATCTGCGAAGCAGCTCATTGTCGAGCATTTATGCAGAAAACCCGAGGACCGGTGCTTTTTTGTTATGGAAAGCACCGTGGTGGTGCCAATATATTGTGCCAAAAAGGTCCAGCGTGATCAACATCTCTTTTTTGCATTGAACAGGCTTTTATTGTCTTTGACCTACAGGAAATCTGCTGGTAATATGTTTTTGGTCGCTGCCGGACCCCCGTTGCAGCGCACATCTTCTGCTTCGGATCTGTGGAAGACTGCCACCGGTCTGCACTTGTAGCCCATGTCTTCAGCATCAATCCTGCTGCAGAATGGCGATAACGGCTTCCTTGTCGTGGAAACAAAATAACTCTGCGCTTTCTCGGAACCATACCAGCGTGCAGCAGAAGTACAGCGGGAGCTAAGCATCGTCTGAGAACTCGGGTGACCAATATACGCAGTCAATGAGCAGAAAGCATGCGTGCCGATCTGCCAGATATCTGTCAGACCAGCAGGGAGGCAGCTCCAAATAGCTCGTTCTGCAGCAAATTGGCAGACTATGGAATTCCTGCAACAGCATACAACGCGGAATCAGCGGATCCGGACGGTACAAGGTCTAAACCCCACTGCGCAGCATGGACTTACACGAGTCTCACATGCAATTGGTCCACCCGCAAACGGCGGCCCGTGGTTGGAGCTAACGTGGCTTTCACACAGGCATACGTCACCTGCCTGGATAGCAGGAGCTCGCCGCACACAGCACGGGGGGGTCGTATCGTGCGGTGACGGTAGTGCGGACGGTACTACCATGTTGCCAAAGTCGGCGGTGCAACCATCGCTGCGACTCGTTCGAACCACACCATGTTTAAGTGCGTGTCGGTGGCATTCTGGCAAGAGTGTGCCTTACGGGGTCCCGCTAGGCACCTTCTCAGAGACGCGACTACTACAGCAGGAATTTACCTACCCAGCTCTGGTTACCAGTCCAAAAAGGACGTCAAGGAGTGATGCTTGACCCACAGGCCGACGGTTCAGATACGTTCGTCCAGCCATGCTGCAATTTCACTGTCGTTTTTTTCTCAAGCGTACATACGCTTGACGCATACGCTCACTGCCAGAAAGCATGTGCATTCGCTTCGCTAGAAGTCCAGAGCTTGTTGTGCACTCTCGTTGCCCAAAACCCTACGTGTGAAATGATAAGCCAATCCAACAGTGCTACACTTAGAAACCCCGAGTGAGTATCGCCTCTCATGGGTTGAAACGACGAGCATGTAGGCAGGTCGGTCCAGAAATGTATCGAGAAGTTCCAGAGTTGTTGGCCAAGGGATGACGCTACGTCGATCTGGCGGTAAACCGTTGCGCCACAGCGATCTGACGAACACACTTCGTCTTCCTCCGCACCATTTTCCCGGTCTTGCTTTATTGACCACTCTCCTACTGCTATTATGTGTGACTCGAATGATGAACAGGCCATGTGTGCCATTACCGCGGCTTTCGCCAGCGATGATGACAACGTCGTGTCTGCAGCCGTGTTGGCTGCCGAGCATCACCTCGGACTGCTCGACCATATGATCGGTGACTTTGACACTCGCCGTGGGGCTTCACTTCCGGGGAAGGAACCCAACAAGTAGCGCGATTTCGTATGGGGGAAAGGGGACTGCTGAGGGACTTCTTCGGAGTGGACAGGGATCCGCCGGTGTATGAAGAGAAAGACTTTACCTGCCGCTTGTGTCTTCCCCGCATTGTTTCTGTCCGTGTATACCGAGACTTGTTGACTGAGCCGTACTCTCAGCAGCGTTTGAGCGCAACAGGCAAGCATCAGGCCTCAATCATGCGGAAACTGACTGCCACTTAGCGCGAGTTTGCTTTTGGTGTTGCCTATGCCAGTGTGGATGAGTACGTTCGTTTGTCCGAATCAGGTGTGTGAGAGACTGTGCATCGCTTCGCTCGCTTTGTGGTTGACATGTACCAGCCTGTGTTTTTTCGCAAGCCCGCTCTTTCAGATCTGCAGCGCATATTGAGTGACGACGAGAAGGCTGGCTTCCTGGGGTGCATGGGTTGCGTTGATTGCTCTCACTCGGTGTGGAAGAACTGTCCGTTGGCTCTGCACGGTCAATGCCAGGGGAAATCTATGAAGCGATCCATCGTGATGAAGACGGTGGCGGAACAAAGATAAGGATCTGTGGCCCTTCTATATTGGCTTACGGGGAGCAATGAATGACCTCAACGTTATGTCCTTTTCCCTGCTTTTCCAGTATATGCTTGCTGGTTCTTTTCCTCCGCCCATCTCTTTTCCAGTTCATGGCGTCGAGCGCACATTGCCATACTGTTTATGCAACGGCATCTACACGGAGCACCCCGTGTTGATCAACACGTCCAAGAGGCGCAGTAAAAAACACAGGTACTTTGCTGGACACCAAGAAGGACGGCGCCAAGATGCGGAGAGGGTGTTCGGTGTCCTCAACCAAAAGTGGCAAGTACTCGACAGGTCGGTGCGCTTCCACAGCGTCCAATCGTTGGTGATGGGTGGCGCCTGCTGTGCTACCCTAAAAAGCATGATCGTCACGCATCGTCGTAAGGAGGCCCAAGACCCTGAGCCAGGTACGCACCAGCTCATTTTCACTGCCTTCTACTTTTTTTTGTATGTCTGACAGCATGATGTGATTCCATGTCTTCCCCCTCCATTCTCGGCATTCTAACCGTTGCTCCTACATGTGCATAACACCACGGCGGACTGTCCACTTTTTTCACCCCTCTTTCTTCTGCATTTCGGTTCTATTTGTTTCGTGCTGTGAGGAGCACGGAGCCGTGCCCGCCAGGGTCTACAGAGGATACCGCCGGTGCAGCCGCTCGCGCTGAGCCAGACGCTCACGACCAAGCCAGCGCTCCTGCGCTGGGCCCGGAAGCGATGGCAACAGCACATGCACGAGTGTCACGCGAAACAGACCACCTCCGGCTCAAGAGGGACCTCATTCGCGGAGTGACAACATGTGTTGACAAAACGCAAAATTGGTAGAACAATGCCTCAATATGCTCGGCAAGTAAACAAAATAACGAGCAGACAAGAACCTCAAACATACGCATGCGAAGTCGCGCCTGGCCCAGGGCTCGAAAGGGCCGCGGCTTACCACCGCCGCTTCCAACACCGCGCACGCCCCCCTCACGTCTTCCCCCCCCCCTGCGCAGACAACGCGGCAGCTGTGGACGCCGACCACCGCATCGCCGCCCCTTACCTCCATCGCCGCCTTGTAAATGGGTGGCGGCGACGGCGACGCGTGGCAACGGCGGCCAACGCCGCCGCAACGCCCGACATTGCCGCGCCGTGCTGCCACCACCGCCAACACCGCGCACCCACTCCGCACGTCTGCCCTGCCCCCCGCGCCGACAACGCGGTAGCCGTGGCCGCAGACCACCGCATCACCGACGCCTGTTTCTGCCACCGCCACCTTCTGCATTGGCGGCGGCTACGACGACGCGTGGCAACGGCGGCCGACGCCGCCGCAACGCGCTACACGGCCTCGTCTTTTCGCGACAGCCGCCAACCCTGCGCACGCGCCCCGCACGTCCGCCCCCCACCCTGGCTGAGGTTGCGTTTTACAAACCTTCACCACCATAAAGCGGAGCGAAGAAGGAGGGTTCTCGAAGTGGGGGAGGTTCAAACCAGGGCCTTTCAGAATTCGAGTTTTTCAGCAGAATCTGCGACATATTCAGATATATCCGGATACATCCGTTGGAGTCTTCTTGCCATTCGATGCGTGAGCGAAACGAAAGACTCTGCTGGAAAGCGCGCCTCATTCTCAGGCTCTTCGTAAAAGGAATGATGAACATAAGATGATGCTACGAGCAGGATGCCGCTGCTTACAGAACGGTGCTTCATCCGAATCATTATTCCGAAGCCCCTGGTTGAAATGGCCTGAACTCGTCATCATAGACTGTTCTATAGTAGCGAGAGTCAGGCACGCCGCCACCCCGAAAGTCTGAACGCTCACGATCACCCTCCGCCGCAGCCCCGGCCGCACCCCATTCATGACAATCATCAATCCCGAAATCAACTTCTCCACGCCCTGCGAGACCACCCTGCTCACCATCTACTTGGACACCGAACGCTCCACGCACAGGCACCGCCTCTCCCCCTTTCGCAGTCGCGTGGGTCGTACGCAAAGTGCGCGGCGGTCCAGCGGAATCTGAACCCACCTCCTTCGGGCTGTCGCCAGGGGAAGACGCTGCCGCGCCGGCCGCTGCCGCTGCAGCCCGTGCGACCAACCGCGCAGCGCGAGCCTGAGTACTCAGGGACTCCGCTTGCGCCTCGTCGTCTGCGACCTCCTAAGCACGCCGGGCCTCCCCGTCCTTTCAATTTCACGCTGCTGCATCGTCTGCGCTTCTGTCGCTGTCCCGCTTGTCCTCGGGAGCCATTTTTGAAATCATGCGGGCCGCCGTTCGGGCCCAACATGCTTGCCCTTTCGGAGTCTTTCGAATGTAGGAAGAGATTAGAAGTGGTTGCGTTTCATGTTCTTCAAGATTTGCACCTAAGAAGTAGATGCCTCTGTCAGCATCTCAATACGCTTCGCGACGGAGGCAGACAAAGTGAGCATAGCTGCTAGATATTTTGACCGTTTGAACCCCATTGCGGGAGCTCCAGGAGTCCCAGCAGGCGAGGAGGGCTCGTCTCCTCCACTTCTGGCATGATCAGGAGCCAGAGGCCAGTCATCGCTAGCAGCACCGGGTGCTCCGGGAGCGTCCCTGGCAGCCACGCCAGCAGCAGCAGGGACGCCGCTCGCACCCGCCACCAATGGCCGCGCCTGTACCCGTCCCGCGCCAGGTGGGCCCACATTGCAGAAGCGCGGGTAGTGGCGCAAAATAAACCAGGATGACAATTGAGCAAACTCTCCTCACCATCCGGGCACGTCAGATTGAAAATCGGGTGCCTTAATACCGTTCATTTCCGCAATACCCTGATGCTGAAGATAGAGCTTTGCCATTCCTGTAAGTGGCTTGCTCTTCACAAACCTGTTGCCTGCACGCATCTTCGTGCACACCGGCACAATCACGTCAGACCAGCGCGCACGCACGGCGGCCACGTTGCGGGCGTGCCAGTACTGGGGGTCATCCATAGCAGCAGGATGTCTCGTGCACGTCCCCAAGACATTAACATGAATGCCAGCATAAAACACGGCGCCCCTCATGTTGTCACCCAGGTGCGTCGATGTCCGCCCAATACAAGAACGAGTGATGGCCAACTCCTCTCTCTCAGTCCACCTGGTACCCTTCGTCATTGCGCTGGGGTGCGCTTGCACACCAACGCGCTACTTCGATTCTTTGCGACGAAGATGGGCACGACGTCTATGAAGGACGGTGGTGTGTGCGACGATGGTGCGAGCAAGCGCCGCACACGCCAACAGAAGTGCGACTGAGCGAGATCGACCGCCTCTTCAAAATATTTAGAACTGCAATGGTGGGGTGTTCACGTGGCTCTCGAGTGCGTTCGATCGAGACAAATCAAGCGCTTCTTTCGATGGCGGCGCGTCCAGAGACTGTGTGCCCGCCATGAATCACGCAATGCACTGGCGGACGGTTGGCGAGAATGGAACCATGCATTGGCCAGACGCTTTCGAGCGGCGCCAAACAGGCCTATTTGGACCAGTGCTACCGTTGAGGCTTCAAAACTGAGGCTGTCCTGCGTCCGGAACTCGAGATGCAGTAGAGAAGTAGAATATGTGAGAAGTGCTATTTTTTGTCCGTCACACCACCGTCACACACTAGTTTCGGACCTCACTATCTTCACCAGTGCCCGCGTAGGCCAAACTTTGCCACGTTCGGTTATTTGGACGGTTGGAGCCATTGGTGGAGATGCTCAGAAGGAGACGTTCCCCATCAAAATCAGATGCACAGCTCGCGGGACGCCCGCCACGGTTCTTCGGTTGGTCCATAAGTCCTCTACATCAGGTGCAAACATCTCTGCCATCGCTGCCACCGAGCGGCGATCATCCTCCTCGCAAGGGAAGACCCTAAACAGGATTGTGTTGTCCCGGATGCATGGATGAGGCTGGTTGATACACGCGAGGATGGCCTTACACGAAATCTGTCGACCTCCCTTGTCGAGGCCAAAAGAGAGCAGACTCGCCCCGCCTGGGTGTCCTAAAACGGACCGCTCGAAGAACTGGTTGCGGGCCAAAATATCTGACACCAGGGCCTCAACAGCGGCCCGCACGTCCATCAACGTGGCCCCCACAGGCGTAGAGGTCACGCAGTTGCGGAACTCGGAGATGGCCGCCCAGCCATCAGCGCGCATCTCCGCCGCACTGCAAACCCACTTAGAGACCCGCCCATGAGGCGGCGGATCCGCTGCCAGTTCTCAGAGGAGATACTGTTTGCAATGACGAATTATGTATGCAAACTCACGGGAAGCGCGGCAAAGGCCTTCAATGGGACCACTACCATCATGCCAGCGTCCTGGGCCTACCAACACACATCACCAAGTCTTTTCTCCATAGCCGCCTCTCCGTCGCGGCACAGTCTGGCGACGGCCGACGAAGCTTCAGGGGACCGTCGGCAGGCTTGTCTCGGGCCAACCTTCGCCTTGTGGGGCTCTGTCTCGCAGGTGAATATAACATCCGGTCTGTTGCCCGACCTGTACCGGAATACCTGCGACTTGTCAGCCACGAGATGTGCGCTTGCAATGGCATCGAAGTGCCGCCTCTGGGCCACATCAAGGGAGCCACAGACGGCCATCACAGTGGAATGGCGAAATCGGCGCTGGGCCTGTCAGCACGCGCCTCAAGGCCTGCCCCGCTTCCAGTGGGTGCCCCAGATGTGACGAAGGCGCTGGCCACCGTTGCCTCCTCGGTGGCCCATGCACAGTCTCCATTCGCATCCACCGCCACTTCTTCCCCGAACCACAGGAAAGGCATAATTCCAGGTGATGAGTGCGCACTGCAGAGGGGGCAGGAGAGGAGCGCCCTCCTTTCTGCAACCCGGACCCGACGGTCTGCGTGAGGTGATAGCGGCCACGGCCGGCTTGTTGCAGCCCGGTGCACGTCGGGCTGGGAGGGGGGATGGGGCTCCTACCCGTGTCGTCAGTGTGCCCACCACCTATTGCCTTGGTCGGTCGAACGCAATGGGCATAGCGCATGGGAAGGCAATGGTCCGTGCCAACAGACAGCGGGAACGCAATCGCTTTCATCGAAGCAAACCAGTTCGACACAAATACAGGGCGTCGTCTCAAAGAGACAGGCGCCCACACAACACACGAGCCAATTTAGTCCCTTACGCCACGCAGCCTGGTGCGCGGCAGCACACCGCCGATACCTCAGGCGGGCACGGCAGGTGCCGCATCGCTTCCATGCGGCTGTCCAAGATGCCAGCGCCGGCGACAGACAAGCTCCCAACGTCATTCCGCCTGGCCCGTCGTAGCCAAGGTCAGCAGCAACCTGCTCGCAAGTGGCGGCGATGTTGATTCCCAGCTCGTCCGGCCCCCATGACATCGCCGAAGCCACCTTGGGTAATGCGGGTCCCTCCTCATGCGCCCGTCGGGCTGCAGCCCTCTGGGCTTTTGACCGCCGGCGCCGCGGCATCGCCAGGGAGAACAAATCGAGGGTTTGGCTTCGGGGTAGATGAGGACAAGCCGAGTGGGATTGGGTCGGAGTAGGTGGAGACCGGTCGTGGGGGATCCCGTGGGGGTGTAGAGGTGACAGAGTCGGCGCTGTCGACGCGGTCTTGCCCTCGTCGCCTTTCGGCGTGACAACGTCGATACCAGTCGATAAGGCCCCCCTGAAATCCGTCAAACCGAACAGAAATAGAACCAAGCTGTGACATCTGTCTCGGCGGCAGAACGGAAACCAGTCAAGAGCACTAATGCTGACCTCCAAAATATGGCGGTTGCAGAGTGGTTGTAATCATTCAACAACGTACGCGCACCAATGGAAAGGCTAGGAATCATGTGAGTTCCTTACTTAGTCTCCTCATCCATCTCTGCGCGCTGGAAACTCCCATCAGGATCTCAAGAAATCTGAAGAAATTCGTTGATCTCATGACAAATCACAGGTCTGGCCCAGAACCCTCTCCATGCCCTCTTCAGGCCCAAGCAAGCGGCTCAAAAGTCTCAGGAAGTCTCATTGTGGGTTGCAATGGCTCTTCGCGACCTCTGCAAGACACATTGATTGCCCTGCAAGATTATTGGCGGCAAGTGTCAGCCAATAGTACTATCGTGGCTTGTCGAACAGCCAGTCGGACTTCATTTCTGTGCTGTGTTGTCGGCTCTGCCTGCCTTCTCTCTGCAACCGCTCGGTTTTGGAGGTTAGCATTATGTGTTGGGGCTACAGTACAGTTTCGATTTTGTTGACCGCCGTCGAGTCCCAGCTGGCGGCAGCCTGTGTCGGCTCCACGCACAACGGCCTCCGTTGCTCGGTCCCTCTGTCGCTTTATCCTTCTGCCCCTCCCGCGCTCTTTTGCACCTCCTTGGGTTTCCTGGCCCTGTCTTTGGTGTGCGTACCTTTCATTCCCTCCCTCTCCGCTGACACGCCTTCGGCAGGCACCGCGCCTGCGCACGGGTACACAAAAGACGCTTTTTAGCGTCGCCCTGGCTCCACGCCGATGCGCCTCGCGCCTCTCGGTGCGCCCAGGACACTGTGCCCTGTGCGCTACGCGGTGCCTGACGAGGTCGTGCGGTGCAAGAGTGACGTACAAGAAGTCACTTTGCCCAACCGCTCCGGCCGCGCAACCACCTCCCATCAGTTAACGCTTCTCCCGCCCAACAACGTCCCCCGCTCAACACGTCTCCCACCAACGCCTGCCTCCTGTCAACCTCGTCCGCCGTCGAGCATATTTCGGTCGCCGCCCAACACCTTTTCCGCCGGCGACGGCCTCCTCTGAACCTCAATCGCCGTCAAGTGTTTCTTGGGCGCCGCATAAGACCTTTCCCGCCGGCGCTTACTTCCTATCAACTTCAATCGCCGTCAAGTGTTCCTCGGTCGCCGCCTTACGCATTTATTGCCGGCGCCGTCCTTCTCGCTCGCCGTCGAGCGTATCTCGGTCGCCACCTAACGCCTGTTGCCGCAAGGAGCCGCTATGTTCCGCACGCCTCTCGTCACCAAGCTCCTTTCGCCTCCCTACTCTTCGTGTACCCATCGTCTTCCGCCGCCAAGCGTCTCCCGGCGCCCGACGCCTCGCCCCGTCAAGATTTTGTAATGTGACGCCACCTAACGCCTGCTGCTCCACCTCACACCTGTCTGACCAACGCCTCTCGCTGAAATTGGCTTCTGGCGCCCCACCGTTACTCGCTGCTCGAAGTCCGCCTCGCTGAAGTAATCCGCTCTCCCAGATACTCCCCGCTGCCAAGTGCTCCGCGCGCCAGACCACGACCTTGGTTCAGCCGCTTCCCTCGTTCGACCACACCGCACGAGCAGACACTCCCCGTGCCCATTGCCTCGCCCCACTCACCTTCTCCCGAAGCCCACTGCCTCTCTTCGCCCTGGCCGCGCAAGTCTTGGCGCTGCCGCGGGAGTGACTTAACCAAATGCCTGCCGCTGCCACACGCCTCCCGCTTACGAACACCTCACCCACTGGAAGGACTCTTGCCGCCAAAATGCCTGTCGCCGTCACGGAAATGTCATTGCCTAAAGCCTGCAGCTGCGCGACTCGTGTCGGCGTCACACCCCTCGCCGACCGGCCACTTTCCCTATTCATCCACAGCGTCTGCGCAGCTGCTCCCCTCGCCCATCCACTCCCGCTGCAGAGCTACAGTACACTCTCGCACACTGACCCTTCCCAATCACTTGTCTCCGCCAACCCGTCCATCCGTTGAATGACTCGCCCAGCTCAACAACTTTCTCTGCCCAACTTCTCTCACTGCCCAATGGCTTTTATGACCCGACACTTCTCGCCGCGCGAGGCCACAAGAATCCAAACCACTCTGCGTGCCCAGCCACTCACACACCAGCCGCCCGCACTATCCTACGACAGGCTACACTTAGCGTCGCTCACCGCCCCATGCCACCCGCCACCCTACGCCTCCCACATACCAAAGCCACCCCTTGTCCAGACAGTCTCGACGTCAAGCACCTCTCCACTAGGGGTTGAGGAGGATAAATCCTTGGAGGATATGTCCGCACAGGATGCTCGTATCCATCCGGGATATGGGTTGAGGCTGGAAGCTCGTAATGTACTCAACTCGGAGGGAAAAGAGTAGACTCGTCCTTATCGGAGCCCTTGTGCCAGAGTAGACGGTACTCAGAACGGAATTGGGACCCTCCGCTGTATCCGGTAAGAATATCGGTGAAAACGATAGCGGCCGTGGCGCCTAGAGATTCATATGCAGGCGTCCAATCGAATTGTCAAACAAGCCACCTGTGTCCCATTCGTGCTAGCACAGTTCGTGCAGTCTCCTGAACTTTGGTCGATCCCGACGAGAAGAACTGTGCTGCACAGATGTACGGCAGTCATCCAATGGACCGGATGGGAGCTCTCGGCAAACCAGCAGTTGTGCGGACTGCAGGTTACTCTTGCTCCCATGGTCCAGAATTGATAAGATTGCAATACGTATCTCGACTGCTGATGCGCCGCTCTGAAATGGGGCCAGCGAGAACTGGTTCGAGCTTCCGGTACACGTGTTTCTGATTGTCCTGTGGAGGGCACCAGATGGCGACAGAACCAGGACAGTCGCTTCTCCGGCCGATCTTTTTTTGTGCCCCATCCCGCTCCACTGCGGGTCGGTATTTCATCGCCGAGATTTCTAAAATTGCCGGCTTGTAAATCTATAACGAGTAGACGCGAAAGAATGTCTTGAGATAACCGTGCAAAGCTCCTGTGAGATGCACTCAGCATGATTCGGAGGATCATGTGCACAACATTTTCGTGGATCGGCGAATATCCTACACTTCAGATTGCCTGATTCTCGAGTTACCTCTGTGATTGGGCAGTTTATCACGACAGTTTCTGGACTCGTTCTACGGATCATCTTCAGGATTGAATATGGGATCGTTCCAGAAGCAGTGTCATCCTGACCAACAGATCATCATGAGGACTGTCCTTCAAAAAAAATGTGAGAAATTGTTCAACTGATGGTCTAACTGCCTCTTTCGCAACCAAATTGTCTGCCTATTCCGTCAATAGCGAAAACAACATGTTTATGACACTCCTACCGCTCATATCAATGCCCATCGTGGTATCTGACAAATCACGCATGCGACTGTGTATTCTGGTGCCAGTGCTTCTGACATGTATTGAATCGGGGGATTGCGAGTTCGGGACGTGCTGTGTTAGGACATTTGGGGACGAGATTGCGCGATCTGGACGTGCTGTGTTAGGACGATTGGGGACGAGATTGCCACTGAGCTAAGAACGAGTTTACTGTGCGTGCAAGAGACCCAATCATTAATAAATCGGGACTAGGTGCGTCCGGGACTGCACGGTATTCTCGATGTGCGAGCCGACGCATGTTTACCCAGTTCCCATTCTCTGTGCGCCGGGCAACAGCGTGTCGGTCGGACGACCACCAAGTCACATTGAGGCTCCCTCTGCACACTTTTCATGGACCAGAAGCGACGCCCCATGGGCAGGTCTTGCTCTCTGATCGGTTTCGGCAGACCCTCCTCACGACGTCACTCGAAGTAGTCCAGGCTATATCATCTACGATCGAGTCCTTGAGGCAGGAATCTAGATCAATCTTGCGCACTCGTTCACTCAATCTATGACGACGATCCCTAGGATGATTGTACTCCGACGCCAAGACAGTCCTGAGCAAGATCTCCAAGACGATCTTACTCCCACTTCAGGACAGTTGTCACCACGATATCCGTCTGACCCCGGAAGGCAACCAGCCCGCGAGGAGCCTGGCGACCGCTATGCCACATCGAGGGGGGAAAATTCTGTTGGATGCAGCTTGAGCCAACAAAATTTCTGTGCTGTCTATTTTCCGAGCCCATCTCTTGCTCTTTTGCTACAGGTTGTTGTATCTCCCGGACGCACAAGTACAGGTACCAGTGGGCAACCAATCATTTTTAATACCTTCACTGGCTGGAAACGCGGCTTTTAGCGGCCGGAAAGGAACAATTCCAGAGCACCCAATGCGCACATTGTTGTTCTTTTACTGTTTGCAGCCAATGAGAAATCCTCTCTCACAAGACAGCGTGCACGTCCTCACCCACCCAACCGCCCTCTCTCGCCGCGACCGACTCCCACGCCACCTCCCGCCGCCGGCCATGAGCCACGTCGGCCGCCCCCCCCCTGCCCGGATACCCCCCCCTCTCCCGCCCCTCCCCCCCCCCCCCCCCCCCCCCCCCCCT
>Ga0114957_1003001_pt1 | contig 15560 bp, 14 predicted proteins | sample BantaG_FD_87175 | JGI IMG/M metagenome (GOLD analysis project Ga0114957, IMG submission 87175) | Marine algal microbial communities from Bantry Bay, Ireland - BantryBay_4 metaG | ecosystem: Host-associated > Algae > Red algae > Unclassified | place: Bantry Bay, Ireland | collected 2014-11-21 | reverse complement strand
TTTTGTTCCTATTTTTCACTTTGAAATCAGTCATTTATCCAGATAAACTCGTGCTTTCAAAGTAAAAACTAGAAACAAAATAATCTACTCAAGAATGTAAATTTATTAATGCACTTTACCTTGCTATAGTGCATGTTACTTTTTTCAGTCGAAAAAAAAAGTAACCAAAAATTCTTGGCGAAAAAATAGCCAGACACAAGGCAAGCACCCGCACCCACATTTTTCGCCGATCCCAACCCGCCCCGCAACTCATAGACTACTTCTCATAGACCATTTACTCACCGTTTTCATTTATCAGGGAGGATTCGTCAAATTTGATTTTGATTATTTTTTGATTCATTGATTTTTTGTCGTTTTTTACAAATTGTAAAATCAACTTCTTTCTTTTATGAAAAACCTACTTCAAAAATTCATCAATTTCGTCAACACAATCAATGAGAATATCGGGAAAGCAACTTCTTGGTTAACAGGTATTTTAGTGGTGTTAGTTTGTGGTCGAGTGTTGGGTCGAATGATTTTTGATAGCGAACCAGTTTGGTTGCCAGAGTTGGAATGGCATTTATTTTCGATGATATTTTTGTTGGCAGCAGGCTATACTTTGAAGCATGATAAGCATGTTCGAGTAGATTTATTTTATACTAATTTTTCGAAAAAAGATAAAGCGTTAGTCAATCTTGTAGGAGCATTATTATTTTTGATTCCGTGGTGTTATTTAATTATTTGGGTGTCGTATGATTATGCTTTGGGATCATATAAAATATTAGAAGGTTCGCCAAATCCGAATGGATTGCCTTATCGATTTGTGGTGAAATTTGCGATTACGATTGGTGCAAGTTTATTGTTATTGCAAGCTTTAGCGATGGTAGCAGATGCTCTTTTGACTTTAAAATATAAAGCGGTGAAAGAAAACTAATCCCAACAAAACGAAAAAACAGAAATGGAATATTTAGCAATTATACTTTTCATTAGCATTTTTTTACTTATCCTTTATGGCTTTCCTGTAGCATTTACTTTGGGAGGAATTTCAACGATTTATGCCTTCTGTTTTTTAGATCCATCAGACTTTTCGATGTTGCCTTCAAGGATTATGGGAACGATGACGAATGTCGTTTTACTCGCCGTTCCGCTTTTTGTTTTTATGGGAATTATGTTGGAAAAATCAGGACTTGCGGAAAGTTTACTCGAAACGATGGCAATGCTTTTTGGAAAAATGAAAGGAGGTTTAGCGATTTCAGTTGTAGTTGTAGGAGCATTGTTAGCAGCGTCCACAGGCATAGTGGGAGCGACAGTAATTACGATGGGATTGATTAGTTTACCCACGATGTTGAACAGAGGTTATTCACCTGAATTGTCAACAGGAACGATTGCCGCTTCAGGTACTTTAGGGCAAATAATTCCACCCTCGGTTGTCTTAGTTTTGTTGGGAGATATGCTGGGAGTGACTGTTGGAGATTTATTTAAAGCGGCATTATTGCCAGGTTTTTTGTTGGTACTTTGCTATGTAATTTACATCGCAGTTTTCGCTTATTTCAATCCTGAAAAAGCACCAAGTATTCCCGAAGAAGAAATTGCAGCATTTAAAAGAGAAGGTTTTTATGGGAAAATAATCAAAGCATTTTTGCTACCATTTTTTTTAATTGTTGCAGTATTAGGTTCTATTTTGACGGGGGTAGCGACACCTACTGAAGCTGCAGCAATTGGTGCAATGGGCGCAACAATTTTGACTATTTCTCAAGGGAAATTTAATTTAAAAATATTGAATGAAGTGATGCGAGAGACGACGCATTTGACGACGATGGTTTTTATCATCTTGTTGGGAGCGACGACTTTTACTTTTGTTTTTAGAGAATTGGGTGGAGATACTTATTTGATAAATTTAATTCAAGAGTCGAATTTATCACCTCAGATGTTTTTATTTTTGGTGATGTTGGTGGTTTTTGTGGCGGGATTTTTTATTGATTTTATTGAGATCATTTTTATTATAGTTCCTGTCGTTGCGCCAGTTTTTGAGGTGTATGATATGAATTTGATTTGGATAGGAATCTTGTTGGCGTTGAATTTACAGACCTCGTTTTTGTCGCCACCGTTTGGTTTTTCTTTATTTTATTTGAAAGGAGTTGCACCTCCTGAGATTACGACGGGACATTTGTATCGAGGGATAATTCCGTTTGTGATTATACAATTGGTGTTTTTATTTTTGGTGGTTTTGTTTCCGAAGTTGGTGTTTTTGATTTGAGTTATAAATTAATCTCTAACTCGAATTTTATATTTCCCATCAGATTCGATGTCGATAAAAAGTAACCTTTTATTTTCTTCAAAATCATCAAAAACTGTTTTTAAATTTTTCCAAAATGAAAAATGTTCGGAATTCTCATTCATAATCTCTTCGAATTTTTTAGTTGGGAAAATGTAAATCGGAATATTTCTATTTTCTTTTTTTGCTTCTATCGTCAGCAAATATAATTCTTGAATTTTATCATTGGTCAATGGAATGCAACCTGTCGTTTGGCAACCGCCATGCACATAAATATCACTTCCAGGATTGGTCGGGTCACTCAATATTTTATCAGAATCATTTGGGTAATTTACTTTGAGTGAAAGCAAAAAATTACTCTTTGGATTGAAGTGACTGATGCGATAAACTCCTTCTGGAATTTGTCGATCACCTTCCATTCGTTTAGGACCAAGCTGTCCTGAGTTTTTACAAAAATTATAAGTGGTAAGTAATTGATAATTATTAGATCGTTCTTTTATCCACACTTCTAAAATTTCTTCTTTTTTAAATGCCCGTAGAAATAAATCGTAATCGAAGGAATTAAATCCTTTGGAAGTCAAGAGTTTTTTGATGTAAATTTCTTTTGCATCGTAGGCATCTCTAACTCGTTTAAAACGCATTTGATCTTTGCGAAAAGTACTGGCAGGAGTTTCTTTCCAATTTTTTAAACTGATGTGATCCAAGGTGAGGTTTTCTTTTTTTGTCAAAAAATAGATAATCGATAACAATATAATTACAAGAAACAGGAGTGCTTTTTTTTTACGTTTTTTCATAGTGGGTTTTTATAAATATTCATAAAATTACTTTGAGTCATTTTATAAATTATTGAATCAACGGGAATACAAGAAGCCCTTAACTCCTGACTCGGAAGCGCAGCGACCAACCTGACCGGCTGACTCCTATTTTCATATTTGAATTTTATTATAGAAAACTTTTTCCGTCAATTTTGACCACTCCGAAGCATCCTTTCTAAAATTATTATACGATTCATAAACTCTTTTCGCAAAAGAATCAGCCGCAGTCACTTCTGCTAAAACTTCATCTGTATATTTTTTTAATTCATCTAAAACTTCTTGTGGAAATTCTCGCAATTCTGCATTTGATTCCTTCAATATTTTTTTCAAATAAAAAGTATTTTTTGCTTCTAATTCTGATAGCATCCACATATTTAATCGCATGGCAGCAGTCCTCAAAATTTCTTGCAAATCATTGGGCAACTCATTGAATTTCTCTTTATTAAAAAACATTTCGAGCGTCGTTCCCGCTTCGTGCCAACCAGGGGAGTAATAATATTTTGCAATCTGATGGAAGTCCATAATGTAATCATGATAAGGGCCAATCCATTCCGTCGCATCAATTACTCCACGTTCCAAACTAGTGTACAATTCGCCTCCTGCAATCAAAATTGGATTCCCTCCAGCTTTGGCCAATACCTTTCCACCAAGTCCTGGCATTCGCATTTTGAGACCTTGCAAATCTGCCACCGAATTAATTTCTTTATTGAACCATCCACCCATTTGAACACCCGAATTTCCAGCTGGCATGGGAATCAAATTAAATTTATCATACAATTCTTCCCACAGTTCCAAACCACCTCCGCTGATTAGCCAAGAGTTCATTTGTTGAGCATTCATCCCAAATGGAACGGAAGCAAAGAACTGAGACGAAGAGGCAATTCCTGCCCAATAATATGCGGAACCATGCCCAATCTCAGCAGCACCGCTACTCACCGCATTGAAGATTTCCAAAGCTGGAACTAACTCACCTCCTCCATAAACTTTGATCTCCATTCGACCGCCTGACATCTCATTGACCCACTTGGAGAAGAGGTTGCAACCTTCTCCTAAAACTGGAAAATTGGGTGGCCAAGTCGTTACCATTTTCCATTTATATTTTTTTCCAGAAACAGTTGTCGATGAAGTACTTTGCGCTATATTTTCATTCGTACAACCTCGGATAGCAAAGGGCAACGAAATGATTCCAAGAGCAGCTCCTTTGAAAAAATCTTTGCGATTGAGTTTCATATTTTGAATTTTTTATTGGTCTCAGAAAAGGTTTAAAACCTAGTACTTTCAGTACGATAAATTTATTAGACGCAGACTTTTTATGATTCCTTATGACTTTATTATGTTTTTCCCCAAAGTCAAAAACATAAAACGGGAGAACATAAAAAGTCTGCGTCTAAAAAAAGTAATTCCGTGAAGAACGACTTTAGTTGTTTGTATTCAACCTATCTACTTTCAGTAGGTAGTGATTTTGTTTCCTAAAGATAAAAATTGGATTTAATCTAAGCTTAAATTTTTGAAATGTATTTTTTGAAAAAAACTTATCTGTTAAAATATTATTATAAATGATTGATATTGAATACTTTGACATAAAGTAAAAATCTATTTTATCCAAACAAACATCCGTACCAAATGAAAGCTATTATTGTTGACGATGAAGCCCGAAGTCGTAGGTTACTCAAAACATTGTGCATGGAATATTGCGATGGATTGCAAATTATCGGATTGGCTGATTCCGTCAATGAAGCAAAAAAAATAATCGCTCAAGAAATGCCAGATGTCGTTTTTTTGGATATTCGAATGCCGATTGAAAGTGGCTTTGAATTACTAAAATTTTATAATAATGATTTTTCTTTTGAAGTCATTTTTACTACGGCTTATGATGAATATGCGGTGGAAGCATTCCAATTTGCAGCGATTGATTATTTGCTAAAACCCATTGAAATTGACGAATTAGTAAAAGCGGTGGAATCGGTAAAAGCGCTCAGGAACTATTCTCCTCAACCTGAAAAATTTGACTTTCTTCAAGAGTTATTAATTGCACAAAAAATTGAAAAAATTGCCTTGTCAACAGCGGATGGTTTTACTTTTGTCGATCACAAAGACATCATTCGATGTGAAGCGGAAGGTAATTATACAACGGTGATCTTGATGGACGGAACATCTCATTTAATTACCAAAACTTTAGGACACTTTGAAAAGCTATTTTTTGAAAAAGATTTTTTTAGAATACATAAATCTCATGTAGTCAATTTGCATAGCGTTAGAAAATTTATCAAATCAAAAAAAGGAGGATTGGTGGAAACAGTTGATGGAATACAGGTGGAAGTTTCTATTCGAAAAAGAGAAGAGTTGTTGGAGCGACTTTCTAATTTGAAATAAAGTTTTTTAAGCGAATAAAGTCGGTCGTTACGTTTGCCGAGAAATAAAACACATTTGTCGAGATATTATGATTTTCAATTATGAAAAAACTAAATTTAGAGAAAATGGTTACATAATATAATCATAGAAACATATTTAAAATTTGTTTCGAAGTCAACTAATCAAAAAAAAAACAGGAAAATGTTACTACTCGTATTTGGAGACTGGTGGAGCTCGTTAAATGGAACAGAGCAAATGTTCTGGGGAATCTCCATCATATTTAGTGTCTTATTTGTTATTCAATTCGTATTGAGTTTGGTTGGTTTAGATTTTGACGGGGAGACAGATTTTGAGGTGAGTACCGATTCAGATACCGAAGGAGGATATAGTCTCGATCCAAGTTTTACTTTATTTTCAGTTCGGAGTATTATTGCTTTTTTCACCTTCTTTGGGTGGACAGGAGTGCTGGCTTTGAATGCAGGTTTGGGAACGACGATGGCGGTTATTTGTGCAAGTGCATCGGGTTTTGCAGCGATGGTTTTAGTTGGGTATATGATGTATTTATTTTCTAAACTGGGTGAATCAGGAAATGTAGATTTAGATGAAGCCTTGTTCCAAACTGGTGAAGTTTACCTCACAATTCCTGCTGGGAAAAGATCAGTTGGGAAAATTCATATCAATATCCAAGGAGTGATGAAAGAAATGGATGCGATCACAGAAGGTAAAACTTTGGCAACAGGTGCGACGATCAGAGTGGTGGAAATTTTGGATGAAAATTTATTACTCGTTGAGTCTGTAGAAACTTTTTTAGAAGGAGAGAAGTTTTAAAATCCAAAGTAGAATTACTTTTCTAAATTTTATTAAAAAAATAATTTACCAGTACTATATTTTCGATACTGCGATCTTCCTATTTCTTTTCATTTGAAAAAAAATAGCTCAGATAAAGCTATGAAGAACGCAAAGCAAAACCACATTTTAAAAAACCTTAAACATTACAACTTATGAGTTCCGCATTAATTTTAGTTGCTGCTTTTGCAGGTTTATTTTTTCTGATGCTATTATTTTTTATTTCAAGATATCGTAGATGTCCTTCCGATAGAATTTTGGTCATCTATGGTCGAACAGGACAAGGATCTGCCAAATGTATTGCAGGTGGTGCCGAGTTTGTCTGGCCAGTAATTCAAGATTATGAATATTTGGATTTATCACCAATTTCGATTGATGTTGACTTGAAAGGTGCATTGAGTAAGCAAAATATTCGTATTGATGTGCCTTCTCGATTTACCGTTGGTATTTCTACAGAAGAAGGAATTATGCAAAATGCTGCTGAAAGACTTCTAGGAAAAGAAACGATGCAAATTCGAGACATCGCAAAAGATATTATTTTAGGTCAGTTACGATTGGTGGTTGCAACGATGGACATTGAGGAGATTAATTCTGATAGAGATAAATTTTTAACCAACGTTGCTTCCAATGTGGGAGCGGAGTTACGAAAAATTGGTCTCCAATTAATCAACGTAAACGTGACGGATATACAAGACGAATCTGGTTACATCGAAGCACTTGGAAAGGAAGCTGCTGCCAAAGCAATCAATGATGCAAGAATGAGTGTTGCTGAAAAAACTAGAGATGGTTCGATCGGGGAAGCGAATGCTCGCCAAGATCAGAGAGTTCAAGTTTCGAATGCAGATGCATTAGCGCAAGTAGGGGAGTCGGAAGCAGAAGCAAAAGCAATTGAAGGAGCCAACTTGGCTGCCATCAGAATTTCAGAATCGAATGCGGAACGTCGTCAAAGAGAAGCTGAATATTTAAAACTCGCCACTTCATCTGAAAAGATTCAAGCGGCGAAAGCGTTGGAAGAATCTTACCTCGCAGAGAAGGAAGCTGAGCAAGCGCGTGCTGCCAAAGAAATGGCAACGGCACAAGCTAACGAAATCGTTCAAGCAGAAATATCAAAGCGTAAAAAAGAGATTGATGCAGAAGCAGAAGCGGAAAGAATCCGACGAATTGCAAGAGGTAATGCCGATGCAATCTTTATGGAAAAAGAAGCAGAAGCAAAAGGTATGCTCGAAATATTGAACCGTCAAGCACAAGGATTTGGTGAAATTGTAAAAGCTACGAATGGTAATTCTAAAGATGCGGTTTTGATGATTATTGCTGACAAATTAGAGGATTTAGTGAAGACTCAAGTGGAAGCAATTAAGAATATCAAAATTGACAAAGTTACCGTTTGGGAAAATGGAGGAGGAAAAGAAGGCGAAGGAAATGCTACTTCTAAATTTGTTTCAGGTTTGTATAAATCAGTTCCTCCGATGAGCGACTTGTTCAATATGGCAGGAATGGATTTGCCACAATACCTTGGGCAAAAAACGGAAATTAGCAAAGAACTGACAGAAGGTAAAGAAGGAGAGGAAGCTGTTGAAGAATAAAGAGGTATTTCTCTTTTCTGACAGATTTGTTTATATCTTTGGTTTGAGAATCATGTTAAAGAGAAGAACCTAAATTAAAAGAGCTTGCTTCAAAAAGCCAAGTAGCGGAGACTTCCCCCAAGTCTTCGCTTTTTTTATGACCTCACCCTCGGGGCCTCCACTAAAAAGAAAAGGACGGAGGGTGAGGTATATTAAGGCATATTAAAGTCCAACATCTTCCTTACCTTTGCCGCCTAAATTCAATTCCATTGTCAGAAATAACAAAAGCTTCAAGATCAACTACGATTGGTTTTGCCATTTTAATTTTACTCTCTCTCACCTGGGGAGCATCTTTTATTTTGATAAAAAAAGGATTATTGGCATTCTCTCCGATGCAAGTAGCTAGTTTGAGAATTGGAATTGCAGGCATCGCATTTCTCCCTTTTTTTATTTTTAATTTTAAAAAAATAGACTGGTCGCAATTGCAACCATTGTTGATTGTCGGATTTGCAGGAAGTGCAATTCCTGCATTGCTGTTTTCTATCGCTCAAACTCAAGTGAGTAGTTCGGTGGCAGGAGTTTTAAATTCGATGACACCGATTTTTGTTTTGATTCAAGGCGTACTTTTTTATGGATTGATTTTGACGCGGAATAAAATATTAGGAGTTGTTTTTGGATTTTTGGGTGCATCAATTTTGATTGTTGGCCCATCTTATTTTATGCCTCAGGTGGAAGAAATTATTTTGACAGAAGATAAAAATGAATGGTATGCCTTGTTGTTGATTTTGGCAACTTACTGTTATGCGTTGAGTGGAAATACCATTCAAAAACATTTTCAAAATACTTCAGCAGTAAATTTGAGTGCGGCAGCTTATTGTTTAATTGCACCAGTAGGAATACTTTATTTGCTGTTTTCTGATTTTATAAATATTCTTCAAACGCATCCTGAAGCGATGACTTCGTTGGGAGCAATTGTATTTTTATCGTTAGTTGGAACAGTTGCCGCGTCGGTTCTTTTCTTTAAATTAATTCAAATGACGAGTGCCCTTTTCGCCTCGACAGTTGCTTTTCTAATTCCAATTGTTGCGATTGGATTTGGATTTTGGGATGGAGAGGAAGTAACGATTTATCATTTTTTAGGAATGGCGATGATTTTGTTTGGTGTTTATATTACAAGGAAGAAGAAATAATTTATGTCTAAATAAACTCGTTTTTATAGTCTAAGATGATTATTTTTATAGCAACTAAATATTAATTAAAATGACTGTTGTAAAACACTTTGGAGATTTTGCAGATATTTTAGCTCAGATAGCTCCTGAAAAAGTTATTAAGTTAGAAGCTTCAAAAGAGATGGGAAATCGAGTAAAAGGCTTGATTGAGAAAAAACATAATGGAGAAATTACCAAGGAAGAGGCGATTGAATTAGAACGATATTTATCCCTCGACTTGTTAATTAATCTTTCAAAAGCTCAAGCAAGAAAAATTTTAGCTAAATAAAATGCGGCGAAACGTTCCCTCCAAAACCAAAGAAAAAGTAATCAATAGAGATTCCGCTAGATGCGAATATTGTAAAATGTCAAAAGAAGATTCTTTTCTTCCTTTCGAAATAGACCACATCGTAAGTATCAAGCATGGAGGCGGAAATGAATTCGAAAATCTTGCCTATTCTTGTTTACAATGCAATAAGCATAAAGGATCTGATTTGACAACTTTCGTTGATTTATACGATAATATTGTTTTGCTTTTTAATCCAAGAAAGCATATTTGGGAAAACCATTTTTATGCTGAAGATGGAATAATTTATCCTAAAACAGAAATAGGAAAAGCTACCATAAAATTACTTCAACTAAATAATCCAGAGGTAATTGTCTATCGAGCGATTCTTCAAGATTTAGATCGATACCCGTAAAAGTATTGTTACAATTTTTTCTAATCAACAATCTTCTTCCGCAATTCAAAGTTTTTCCCTAAATAAACTTTCCGAACCATTTCATCCGCAGCTAATTCCTCCGCAGTTCCAGCTTTCAAAATATTTCCTTCAAACATCAAATAAGCTCGATCCGTTATCGAAAGTGTTTCCTGTACATTATGATCTGTTATCAAAATTCCAATATTTTTATCTTTTAATTTTTCAACAATTCCTTGAATATCTTCCACCGCAATCGGATCAATTCCTGCAAAAGGTTCATCTAGTAAAATGAATTTTGGACTCGTTGCCAATGCTCTAGCAATTTCAGTTCGACGACGCTCACCACCTGAAAGTGAATCGCCCGAATTTTTTCTAACCTTATGTAAATTGAATTCATCGATCAAACCTTCCAACTTATCAGCTTGCTCACTTTTGGATAGTTTAGTCATTTCCAAAACTGCTTTTAAATTATCTTCCACACTTAATTTTCTAAAAACAGAAGGTTCTTGCGGCAAATATCCAATCCCTTTTTGCGCCCGTTTGTACATCGGCAATTGCGTAATATTTTCATCAGCCAAAAAAACATTTCCTTCATTCGGCTGAATAAATCCTACTGTCATATAAAAAGTGGTCGTTTTTCCAGCTCCATTCGGCCCTAGCAAACCAACGATTTCTCCTTGATGAACTTCAATGGAAACTTCTTTGACAACCTTTCGGCTACCGTAAATTTTAACTAGTTTTTCTGATCTTAAAATCATGTTTAATTTTTTTTTGCAAAAAAAAAGTGATGAACTATGAGTGATAAGTGATGAGTTTCCCAAAGTATAACTACAAGTAATGTCAAAAAATTCATCACTTATCACTCATAGTTCATCACTCAAATAAATTAATTCTTCCCTCCTCGCTGCGGTTTTGGAACATTCGATTTTGGTTTTTCTGAAGCTGGTGGAGGAGTTGATTTATTTTCTTTTTTAGGTGTTGCTTTTTCATCGGCGGAGACTGTTGCATCTAGTTCCCAACCTGCTCGCAACTCTTCTAACTCTCTCGTAAATAACGGTTCAGGTTGTGAAAGATTATCATAATTCCCAGTATCCCATCTTCCATTTCCATTCGTATCTTGAATCATCCGAACGGAATATTTTCCAGATGGAATTGATTTAAAAACTTTTTTGAAAATAGTATCACCACTCATCGGAATGATTTCCACCAATGCATTTGATTTATCTAACAATTCAATTACATAATTTTTATCAGGCTGCATATCGACAACCTTTAATATCATATCTCCAAAATCAGTTGCCGTTTTTATTTCCAAAACTTGAGTGAGGGTATCATTTTGCAAACCAAAAATATCCGTCAAAGCTCCAGGAAGTAATTTTAATTGATAAGGTGTTTTTTCTTTAAAAGGATATTGGATCAATAGTTTTCGTTTATCGATCGAGTCAATTTCAATCTGCGGAACAACTCTTTGAAAAGTGGTGTCAGCCAAAATTGCTACCAAATTTGTATCAATATATTCCAAAGGATGATTGAATAAAATGGAAAAATTCTTATTCGCTCTAGCTTCCAACTTTGACCTCGGAGTAATTTCTTTTGCAGGAGTTAATTTCTTTTTTTGAAAAAAAATAGTTCGTGACAATCTTGGAATTTTAATCGTATCGGTAGGAAAAGTATCTCTCACAACAAAGACATTCCAACTCGTATCTCTCGGCAAATCATACCAAAGCAAAACAGAATCTTTTACGGTTTGCATATATGTTCTTTGTCCTACATTTTCAAAAGTAAGTTTATATTCTTCCTCTTGAGGCTTTCGATTAAAACCAAAAACGATGCGTCCATATTTCTTTTTATCTTCTCCTTGAAGTTGCAAATTTGGTTCTTCCTGAAACATTTGCAAAGTCAAATTTACTTTTGTTGAGTCCGTCACAACAATCGGTTCTTTTAAAAAACCAATTTTTTCACTTTTGTTATCAAATAAATAATTCGCATTTCCATCAATCAAGGCAAAGACTTTGAAGGTATCTGCTCGAACATTTTTGATAGAAAAATTTCCTCCTTCATCTGTTTTAGCAAAATAAAAAGGCTTCTCTTTTCGCACCACCGTATCTGACAAATTATCGTACAACATGACCAAAACATCCTTTGTCGGTTTTTTATCGAATGCATCCACGACCTGTCCAGTTACTTCCAAAGAGTCAATAAAGTCACCCGTAGAAAAAACAAAACGTAAATCTTTTACAGGATTTCGTTCATTCAAATCTTGCACAGCTGTACCAAAATTAATCGTATAAGTCGCATTCTCTCGCAGCACTTCCTTATCATCAAATTCAAATCGGACGGTTTTCTTTTTTAAAGAAACATCAAATTTTTCTTGCAGCGGAGGGGAAACGACCACTTGTTTAAAAACATCATTTATCTGTAACCATTCATTGAAAGTCAATTCGATAATTTGTTTTTTAAAATTTGTTTGATAGTTAGGAGTAGATTCCGAATTATCTAAAATGGGAGGAATTGTATCTTTTTTTCCACCAGTCAAAGTGCCTTGATTGGCGCAACCAATCAAAGTCAGAAAAAGAATTAGAAGTACGAAGACATCAATATGATGAGTTTTTGACGGTTTATTTTTCCGCCATTTTCTCCAAAAAAATAATTCCGTAGCATGGGCTATGCAATTATTTTTTTGAAAAAACTGTCGAAAAAATCCTCTCGTCAAAACTCTCAACATATTGATGTCTTCGTACTTAGTAATAAAAAAAGATGAAAAATATTTTTGCATAAAAGTCTGTTGTTCAGAAGTCTCGCAAAAATAAACGGAATTGCGGAGTTATGTATATATATGTGTGGTTAATTAATTCTTAAAGTACTTCCGAAGCTCCTGCTTCAGAAAGATAAGTGTTTCTGAAGCGGGAACTTCGGACTTACTTTTTATTCCTAGGATGAAATAGAATAATCGTCTCCTTCAAATATTCCGTATCCAAGTGCGTATAAATTTCCGTTGTAGTGATACTTTCATGTCCCAACATATCTTGCACCGCTTTCAAATCTGCCCCACCTTCCACCAAATGCGTGGCAAAAGAATGTCGAAAAGTGTGTGGACTTACTATTTTAGTAATACCTGCTTTTTTTACCGCATCTTTGATAATCATAAAAATCATCACACGAGTCAGACGTTTTCCTCGACGATTGAGAAAAACTATATTCTCATGTTCGGGATGAATCTTCGATAGTTGGTTTCGATAATTATTGACATAAAAATAAATTTGCTGCAACGCTTCTTCCCCAATCGGCACAATTCGTTCCTTATCATTTTTTCCAACCACTTTGATAAAACCAATGTCAGGATAAAGGTTCGACAACTTTAAATTCACCAATTCAGTCACTCGCAGTCCACAAGCATACAGTGTTTCCAGCATTGCTCGATTCCGATGTCCTTGCGGATGACTCAAATCTATCGCTGCAATAATATCTGCAATTTCATCATAAGAAAGTACCTCTGGAATTTTTCGAGAAATCTTTGGTGCCTCCAAAAGTTCCGTCGGATCTTCATTGATAATATCTTCGAGCAATAAATATTTGTAAAAGGTTTTGATCCCAGAAATGATTCTTGCCTGCGAAGTAGCACCCAAACCCAAACCACTCAAAGTAAAAATAAACGCTTCCAACTCTTTAAATTTCACCTCGGAAGGGGAGAGTTCATATTTATTATTTATTAAAAATCGCTCTAATTTTTCGACATCACATGAATAGGCTTCGACGCTATTTTTGCTAAGCGAACGCTCGAGTAGAAGATAAGCTTTGAAACCATTGATGTGAGGTGTCCAGTTCATTTTTTTTTGGTAAAAATAGTATTTTAACGGGGTGGTTTGCTTTAGCTGACCTAAAAGTTTTGAAAAAACTTTTTTGAATTATTTTCAGGTCAGCTAAAGCAGACCACCACGTAAAATTGTAAATTTGCTTTTTTTTAAAAACAACGCAATAAATAAATGCCCGTATTTTGGTTAACTGATGAACTTTCTTTTCCACCTTCCGAATTTGCGAATGAAGATGGAATTTTAGCAGTCGGTGGAGACTTGTCCCCCGAGCGATTGTTGTTGGCGTATAGCCAAGGGTTGTTTCCTTGGTTCAATCCTGATGATCCGATTTTGTGGTGGTCGCCCGATCCTAGATTTATTTTATATCCACAAAATTTGAAAGTGTCGAAAAGCATGCGACCTTATTTTAATCAAAAAAAATTCACCGTAACTTTTGACACTCAATTTGAAAAAGTAATGACTGCTTGCCAACAACAATATCGAAAAGGGCAAGGTGGCGGAACTTGGATTACAGATGAAATGATTGACTCTTACACCGAATTAAATAAAATGGGGTTTGCTCATTCGGTGGAAATTTGGCAAGACGAAGAGCTGGTCGGCGGATTATATGGAATTTCTTTGGGAAAAATATTCTTTGGAGAATCTATGTTTGCAACGGTATCAAATGCATCGAAATTTGGTTTTATTACCTTAGTTCAAAAATTAAAAGAATTAGATTTTTGGTTAATCGATTGTCAGCAGCGGACGAAGCATCTTGAAAGTTTGGGTGGAGAATTTATCGACCGAAAAGATTTTTTAGATTTTATGGAAAAAAACAAACTTCAAAAAACAACACAAGGAAACTGGGGAGAGTTTTTGAATATCGAATAACGATTTCAGAACAAGGATTTGAGAAGGTTGACGAGAGTTTCTCAATGATAGGGCAAATAGTTATCGTCAAAACTTCTCAAATCCTTGTTCTGAAATCGTTATTCGATATTCAAAAAATTCCTACTTTTGCCTTCAAAAATATACGTTCTTAGACAAATTCTGTGGTCAAGTGAAAATTGAAATCAAAAACGACCAACGGAAGTGTTGATTTCAATTTTCACTTGACTTAGAACACAGGATTTGTCTAAGAACTAAAATACATAACAAAATGCGTCTATCCCTTTTACTGATTTTAACTACCATTCTTTTATTTTCATTTAACATATTTGAATCCGACAAGGAATATCCTCAAGATTATTTCCGCTCGCCTGTGAGTGGAACGATTCGTTTGTCGGGTACATTTGGTGAGTTGCGTCCGAATCATTTGCACGCAGGAATTGACATCAAAGCAAAAGATGGAAAAATTGGACAAGCACTTTATGCCGCTGCCGACGGGTACGTTTCCCGTATCAAAATGCAATCAGGAGGTTATGGAAAAGTGTTGTACATCGATCACCCAAATGGCTACACAACAGTTTACGCACACATGCATGTGTTCGACAAAGCAGTCGAAGATTATGTAAAAAGAATGCAAAAAGAAAAGGAATCTTTTGCCGTTGAACTTTTCCCAGAGCCTAATCAATTTGTTTTTAAAAAAGGAGATAAAGTGGGAAAGCTAGGAATGTCAGGACGTTCGTTCGGGCCACATTTGCATTTCGAAATTAGAGATACGAGAACAGAAAAACCAATTAACCCATTGCTTTTTGGAATCAATGTTACTGATAATATTCCTCCTCGAATCCATCAATTGAAAATTTATAATCTCAATGATAAACGGGAAACACAAAAAACTAAAACCATTGATTTAAAGAAAAATGGAAAACGATATTCTGTTCGAAGAGACACTTTGACCATCGGTGCATGGCGAGTTGGATTAGCTTTGAAAACTTACGATAATCAAAATGGCGCATCGAATTGGAATGGAATTTATTCTTTGGAAATGTTTCAAGACGACCAACCGATTTATGATTTTAAGATGGAAACTTTCTCTTTCGATGAGACTCGCTACATCAATGCTCACTTGGATTATGAGGAGCAAGT
>Ga0114957_1003000_pt1 | contig 15561 bp, 7 predicted proteins | sample BantaG_FD_87175 | JGI IMG/M metagenome (GOLD analysis project Ga0114957, IMG submission 87175) | Marine algal microbial communities from Bantry Bay, Ireland - BantryBay_4 metaG | ecosystem: Host-associated > Algae > Red algae > Unclassified | place: Bantry Bay, Ireland | collected 2014-11-21 | reverse complement strand
TGATGTAGATAATACTGGAAATCCATTTATATACGATCTGATCCACTGTGATCGCAACTGGAAACCATCACAGATAGATAATATAGAGTACCTCGATGGTTTTACAGAAGAAGAAATAGAAATGCTAGAGTTCTCTTTTAATACGTATCGAGAATATACTCAGTACACTTTATTTTTACCTAATGAAGATATATCATGGAATTACTCAGGTAATTATCTACTAGTCGTTTACGCGGATGATTCTAAAGAGACTCCAGTCCTATCCAGACGTTTTATGGTCGTGGATAGTAAGCTAAGTCTCACAGTGCAAAATATAATCCCTAGCGATCCACTAAAATTTCAGACTCATCAGGAATTTGATTTTGAGGCGGATGTAAAAAGACTAGCATTAGAGGATCCACTGAGAACGATCTCTGCTGTGGTACTACAAAATAACAATTGGGAATCAGCCGTATACGACCTCCATCCTAAATTTATAAATAAGGATAAACTGGTTTTTGATCACAGTGATGTTGTGGTATTTCCTGGGCTTAAGGAATATAGAAACTTTGACACTCGGACGCTGATTACTCCCGGTCTTAATGTACATACCGTGGATTTTAAACCTAGCTCCACAGATGTCCTCCTAGATCTACAGCAGAACAGGAGCGAGCGAGCATTCCATACTCGTAATGATGCTAATGGTGGTTTTATCATGTATACTAAAGATAGACCTGAGCAGAATCTATCGGCAGAATATACTAATGTCATTTTTGGGTTAGAAACTTATAAATTAGATGAACCTGTATATGTTGTGGGCGGATTTAATAATTACCTACCCACGGAGGAACATCAGTTATTTTACGACCTAGAGCGAAAAACTTACTTTGGAAAAGTATTGCTAAAACAGGGTTATTATGATTATCTTTTTGCAGTAAAAAAAGATGATGCTCTCGATCCTACTATCCTAGAAGGTTCCTGGCATGAGACAGAAAACGAATACACCATACTAATTTATTACAGTACGTTTTATGACGGCTACGATCAGCTGATCGGGATTACTACTAATGACCTATCCGGAAACAGAAGATAAAATAACGACACTTTATAGATTTGCGGCAAAGCAAATACTGATATTTCCCCCTTTATATTCCTATAAAGATGAGGTTTATCGACTAGAGGATAACCTTTATATAAATAATTTCCTGCACCGCCTGTAAGATGGTATTTTTGATACTATAGACTAAACCTATGTTTAAAAAGCTAATAGTATCATTTTGTATTTTATGCATCGCCACTGCCACGTCCTATGCACAGGAAACATGGAGTCTAGAAAAGTGCGTAAACTATGCCCTGAGTAATAATATCTCTATCGCCCAAACCAAAATAGGTCAAAAATTTACGGAGATCGATGAGCACCAAGCCCGTCATGCAAAATACCCCAACGTAAATGCAGGTGGTTCTATGAATCTTAATCTCGGTAGATCTGTAGATCCTGTAACTAACGATTTTGTATCTGAGACCTTTTACGCAAATAATTTTTCTCTAAATTCTGGAGTCGTTATCTATAATGGTGGGCGTTTAAAAAATTCGCTAAAGCAAGCTAAAATAAATAATCAATCAGCCACTCTAGATATTGCACAGTCAGAAAGAGACATTGCTTTATTAGTCGCTAACACCTATCTCAATGTCATATTTGCAAAAGAGAATCTAAAAATTGTAAATAATCAATTGGCTTTAAGCCAAGAACAATTAAAACAATTAAATCAATTAATAGCTGCCGGAACTCGACCTCCTAACGAGGCGTTAAATATAGAAGCACAGATCGCTTTAAACGAACAAAATATACTGGCAGCAGAAAATACCATCGCCACAGCTCTATTAAATTTAAAACAACTGTTAAGGATAAATAAGGACATCGATGTGATCATACCTGATGGAGACATCCCGCTGCGATCAGATCCAGATATGCTGACTATGGAGGAAGTTTTTACCTCTGCTCTTAATACACAACCGAGCATAAAGGCGGCTACCCTAGATTTAGAATCCGCATTGATAGGTGTCGATATCGCAGAATCTGCTCTTAAGCCTACACTAAATGCAGGAGGAAGTGTCGGTACAAATTACTCTAACAAAGGAGTTTTTATCGATGGTACAACTCGGGTAATAGATCAGCAAATGATCATTTTTAACGGTGCAGAAACAACCATAGGTTTTCCGGTGGATATTCCTAATTTTAAAAACCAACCTTATTTTGATCAGATACAGGATAACCTGTCTTATGGAGTCGGAGTAAATTTAAATATCCCGATCTATAATAATATGGTCAACCGATCAAATGTAGAACGAGCCAAGTTAAATATCGAAACCACGGAACTGGCAAATCTACAGCTTAAGGACAATCTTAAGATACAAGTAATGCAAGCTCTCGTGGATGCCAGGACTGCAAAATTACAAGTAAAGGCTTCCCAAAAATCATATGATGCACAGACAGCGGCTTTCGCCAATACAAAGCGTAGATACGATCTCGGCGGTATTAATACTTACGATTATATAGATGCAAAAAACCAATTAGACATCGCACAACTAAATCTAGTAATCTCTAAGTATGATTATATTTTTAAGTCTAAAGTGATCGATTTTTACATGGGATATCCATTAAAACTCAACTAAAGAAAACATGACCAAAAAGAAGAAAAAACGAACGTGGTTAATCTGGGTGGCTCTACTTTTAATTATCCTGTTATCCGTCGCGGTTTACTTTAAGGCTAAGTCTAAACCTAAAGGAGAAGAAGTAACCACTGAAAAAGTTACTATAAGAAGTATTGCCGAGACCGTTTCCGCAAGTGGAAAAGTTTTTCCTGAGACTGAGATAAAAATATCTTCTGATGTTTCTGGAGAAATCGTAAAACTCATGGTAGAAGAAGGAGACAGCGTAGTGATAGGCCAAATCCTAGCTAAGATAGATCCCGATACTTACGTATCAGAAGTAGAAAGAGGAGAAGCAGGATTAAATAGTGCTAAGTCCCAGATGTCTATGAGCGAGGCTCAGATACAAAGTAGTAAAGCTCAAAAAGAACAAATCCTAGCCCAGCTAGAAAATGCAAAAACGATCCATAATAGAAACATACAGCTCAAAGCTGATGGTGTCATTTCTCAAGTAGAGTTTGAACAAAGTTATTCAAATCTAAAAGGGCTCGAGGCCAATATAAGAGCGTCTGATGCCTCCATAAAATCCGCAGAAAAATCTAAAGAGGGTTCTATGTTTGCAGTAAAATCATCAGAAGCTGTACTTAAACAACTACGGACTAGCCTCAACCGTACAACTATAAAAGCTCCTGCAAATGGAATCGTCTCTAGCCTATCTGTAGAACAAGGGGAGCGAGTCGTAGGAACTATACAGATGGCCGGAACAGAGATGATGCGTATCGCTAATCTCAGTGCCATGGAAGTACAAGTGGATGTCAGCGAAAACGATATCCTAAAAGTAAGTCTAGGAGATCGAGTAGAAATAGAAGTAGACGCTTATCTAGGAACCATTTTTGAGGGAAATGTTACAGAAATTGCAAACTCTGCATCTAATATCTCTGGACTCGGAGGAGTGTCTCTAAACACGGATCAAGTCACTAATTTTATCGTAAAAATAAGAATCGACTCTGAGTCATATGCGTCTCTAGGATCTAAGTATCCGTTCCGTCCAGGAATGTCGGCATCAGTAGATGTTTTTACTAATACGATGGAGGGGCAGCTAAGTATTCCTATACAAGCAGTTACGACGAGAGAAAAAGTAGAGGAGGAAGGTGAGTCGAGCGATAGTTCTAGTAAAGATGATTTTGACGAAGTGGTATTTGTAAAATCTGCAGACACCGTTCAAGTTATAAAAGTGGTCACCGGTATACAGGACGACGAGTTTATATCCATAAAAAGTGGACTGGAAGAAGGACAAGAAATCGTTACAGGTCCTTACTCTGCTATTTCTAAAAAATTAGAAGAAGGAGATGTCGTGCGTATAAAGGAGGAAGATGTTGATAAGAAAAAGAAAAAAAATTAAATGTTATCTAATAAAGCACTCATAGTATTTATTAAAAATCCTGTTCTAGGAAAAGCAAAAACTAGAATTGCAAAATCTTCCGATGATGCTACAGCTTTATCGATTTATAAGAAATTACTAGAGGAAACTCGTCGTACCACAGTCCTAGTAGATGCTAAAAAATATCTCTACTATAGTGATTTTATCGATAATGGAGATGCATGGAATCCTACTGTCTATAAAAAAATGTTACAGAGAGGCGTAGATCTCGGCGAACGAATGATGGACGCTTTTATAGAAGTACTGAATTATCATGATAAGTCTATTATTATCGGTAGTGTCTTTATCTATCTAACTAAAGAAATCATAGAAGAGGCTTACGAGGCTCTAGATCATAATGATGTCGTCCTCGGCCCTGCTAAAGATGGTGGTTATTATCTACTAGGCATGAAGCGGACTCAGATGGATCTATTCCTTAATATTCCATGGAGCTCCGGAAGAGAATTTAAAGAAACCCTTACAAAAGTAAAAGCAAAAGGACTGAGCTATCAGTTATTAGAAACCTTAAATGATATCGATCATATTGAGGACTGGGAAGAGTATTTGTTAAGTTAGATTTTTAGACCGGTAGATTTTAGACTACTAGAGGTTAGATACTAGACTTTTAAATTTTAGACTATAGGTTTCTATAATGTTATATCTCTGTGTGTTTGGTATTGTAAAGATGGCTGCTGTAGACTAGCTCTACGTCACTACTCTTTGGTAATCTAATTTTTTACCCTTATTTAGCTTTAGCCCATTCTTCCTCTAAACCCATTAAACCTTTCAGCCCTCCTACCTTTTCCTTTAGATTCTTGAAAAATTACTCCGCTTTTAGAGCGATGTAAGATCTTAAATCTTCTAGTTGTTGATTACTCATTTTCTCGATTGGGTACTGTGGCATATAAGAGCTTTTTCCTGACTTACTCGTTACTCCCCATCTGGCTACCTGATAAATGGAGTGTGGATGATAGGTCCCTACTTTTCCATTTAGAGATTTAAAACTAAGCTTACTACTATCAAGATGCAAGAAAGAGTATTTTTTGTTTTCGTGACAGTAGAGACAGCTATTTTCGTAAATCAGTTTTCCATTATCTGGAACACCCATTAAACCCACGTAGCCTTTTTTGCGATCATCAGGAGGATACTCAAAATTAGCTGCCGCACCCGAGGCAAACTTTGATTTGATGAGGTCTGCTTTTTTTGCTCTTGCGTCTATAGATGCTGCTGGAGCTACTACTTTTCTTAATTCATCAGTAGAGAACACCAGGTCTGTCATTTTTAATTCTAAAAACCATAAGTAAGCTAATATCGATTCTATCTCCCAGTCTTTTAGTTCGCGACCCTGAGCACATTCCACAGCACATAGCTGTATAGCTCCACGAATATCATTTCTGGCTGGTTTTACTAGGTCTCCATATTTTTTTGCATAATCTCCATTATAATAAGTCGATCTATTTACGGCTCCATATAGTGTGGTGCCTTGTAAAAAGGGAATTCCTAGATCATTAGTAAATTCCAGTCTCGCTTGTGGATCTGGATTAGAGAGATCGATATCTTCTTTTACAACATTGTGGCAAGAGATACATTTAAAATGCTTACTCTGTTTACTGGTTTTTTTACCATCTGATGTGGTAAATCCATCGATGACTAATTCTCTACCTTTCTCGGCAGAAACTCCTGTCATGGTATAATCTGGTTGCTTATCTCTATTATTTTCTCCTAATTCTGAAAGCACAGAATTTACAGTACGATCATTTATCGGAACCGCGGACGGGGTTTCTGGTTTTTTTACCAGAATAAATCCCAAAATAAATAAAGGTATAAAAATGATCGATTTCATTATCTAACTGTAAATTGTCTCGAAATAGTAAACCCCCATCTAAACTCACCATCGAACCAATTGCTCGTAGTATAAGGTATATAATCTGTTTCTGAAAGTCCAGTAGAATTAGTAAAATTCATCTGGAAAACATGTCCGCCTCCTGTCTCCCACTCTAGCCCAAATCCAAAAGGGTGGTAATATCCATTGCTAGGAGTCCTTAAACCAGAAATAGGAACGGTATAATCCAGGACGATTCCAAATGCTTTAGTCAGTTGTACTTTACCCGCTAATCCTACACTGGCTAGATCATTAGTATCACTAGGTGGATCTATAAATAAAGGTACTAGGTTACGATATGTCCATGAACCGTTTACCTGAAGAGAAAAATAGTTTGATATTTTTTTAGAAAGTATTACCGATAGATGATAAGACATCCTATGTGCTTTTTTAGTAAAAAAGGATAGTGATCCTGGAAAATCACTTCCTGGCATAGTGGAAGTACTCGTAACTCCTAGAAGTGCTAGAGAAAATGGTTTATTACCATCATACTCCTGGTGCATCAGTCTTATTTTTACTAGAGTATTTATGTTTTGTCTTAATTCTGATGATCCTTTAGTCCTGTTTATACCGATCATCACATTATCATTTAACCCGTATTCAAAACCGATCAAGACATCAGATGCATTTTCTAATCCATAGAAATTATTCCATCCACCTAGAGCTCCCCCTGCATCTCCAAAACGATGGCCGATTCTAAAATCTAGCTTTCCTTTAGGGAGCATTTCTGTGGCATGAGTATTTATAACTCTGGTATCTTTAAAAGTCTGGAATACTTTTACAGCCGGAGGTTGATTTACTTTTATATCTGAACTTTGGCTCAACAATACATTGGTGCAAACCAAAAAAAGAAAAAAGGGAATTAATTTGTTCATAGTTTATTCTTCTGGGTATCCACGATCTAACCAACAGGCTAATTGTAATTTTGCTACTTGAGAAATAGATTCTTTACCATCTTCCGCATAATCAGGTGGCATATCTCCGGTATTTATTTCTGACCTAAAACTACTTTCATTACTATCTAAAAACTCCTTTATGCTCTCGTAATTATCAAAGTTACCAGGAGCCCCATTATTTAGGTGACAGCTGGTATAACTACAAGATGCGTTAAGAATCAGTTTTACATCCTGATAGGTCTGTGGTGTGATAATATCACAGTCTGGCTCCGCTACAACATCCCTAGAGCAGGAAAAAATACTGACCAATATTAGTCCAAATAATATATGCTTTATCATAAAGTTTAAGATTATCCTATACTAAAGATTAAAAAATCTTTTATTTGTGAACAATTTGCACCCCTTTCGGTGTTAGTTAGATTGTTCAAATATACATTACAAATAACGAATTTAAAGAAATCATAATATGTATCCTCCAGAATTAACAACACCCATGGCCAAAGATCTAACAGATTTTGGTTTCACAAGTTTACAATCCGTTGAAGAAGTTGATAATCAACTTACAAAAAACGAGGGAACTACACTAGTAGTCGTCAATTCCGTATGCGGCTGTGCCGCTGCAAATGCAAGACCTGGTGCAAAGATGTCCATACAGGGATCTAAGAAACCAGATCAATTATTTACCGTTTTTGCGGGTGTAGATAAATTTGCTACAGACCGAGCAAGAGAGTATATGCTTCCATATCCTCCATCGTCACCATCGATTGCATTATTTAAAGACGGTAAACTAGTACATATGTTAGAACGTCATCAAATCGAAGGTCATACTGCTCAGGCTATCGCCCAAAATTTACAGCAGGCCTTTGATCATCATTGCTAATGTAATAATTTTAATCTATAATAATCAACGGTTTTATTCTATGAAAGCCGTACATCTGAAACTTTATAAAATAGATGCCTGGGAGTAAATCCGTGGCATCTATTTTAAATTTATTTATTCCCGCTTTTAAGTCTTTTTCAATACCATTTTTTACGGGTTGTCCCACATTATTTATAATAGACCATCGTAATGGGGAATCCGTTTTTGCGTTTATCTCATTGTACACAAGACCTGTAGTAGGCATCGGCCAGATATTTATGGTAAATTTATTTACGTTACTACTATTTTCCTCTGTGATTTCTTCCTCAGTTGATGACTGATCCTCTCCAACAAGAACATCTATAATCACCTGCTGATCTTCTTCATCATCGTCATCAGTATTATCATTTTCTTCGTCCTCTTCTTGCTCTTCATCTTGGAATGAAAGATCATCTTCTAAAAGCGTGGTGGTATCAAAAAGACCTGCATCTAAATCCATAAAATCAACACCATGAGCTAATGATATTAAAGGGGTTTCTCCAGACATATTAGCATCGTTATCTTTAGTATCATCAGTTCCCTGATCCTTAAGACTAAACTGGAATCCTGATGGAATATCATAAAACCTAAGAGAGTATACACCTTGCTTTAGATTTGGAAAAGTAAAGAATCCGTTTTCATCCGTAACTGTGGTTTCAAGAACAATAAAAGCCCCAAATCGTAAATCTACAGAAACGCCTTCGAGACCTGGTTCACCTGGATCCTGAATCCCATCTTTATTTAAATCGTTCCAAACAAAATCACCGATATCCGCAGGTAAGTAAAATCCAGCATCTATATCCATATCGTTTTCGCCAGCACTAAGGTCAAAAATATTAGTGGCTCCCTGCTCTATAGCATTCATCACATCCGAATCTCGAGTATCATTACCGCCTTGATCTGGATCAGTCGTTATATAATCTCCTGGAGCTGTAAATACGATATAGTAAAGTCCAGGTTGTATATTATCAAATAAGTACGCTCCTGTAACATCGGTAGTGGTAGTCGCCACAAAAACCATAGCATCATTATATAGTTCTGCTACTACTCCTTCTATTCCGCCTTCCATTGGGTCCTGAACCCCATTACCATTTAAATCTTCCCAGACAAAATTACCAACAGATGCAGGTTCCATTAATAAACCAACATCAATATTATCGATCATCGATCCAGAATTAACCATATATAAATTAGTAGATGCAAATCCATTAGATCCGTTTACATCAGAATCCAGATTATCATCCGTACCTTGATTTGCATCAGTAAATGTCATTCCTGCTCCCGCGTCTACTCTTATGTAATACGATCCTGGAGCTACTCCTGTAAACTCGTAAAAACCACGATCTCCGTTTCCATCTGTAAAGGTAGAAGCCATAGCGATCTGATTATTCATATCGTCAAAAAGTCTAACGATTAAATTATTTACTCCGTCTTCTGAAGGATCTTGGATACCATTTGCAATCATATCATTCCAGATATAATTACCTAGTGTACTACCCATATAGTATCCTCCACAAATAAGATCTGTAGCTCCACCCATGGATAAATTTATCACATCTGTAGTGCCTGGACCATTTGCATCTGTAAGATCAGAATCCAGAGCCTCGTTAGTTCCGATATTAGCCAAAGTGACTATAGCTCCATTTGGAAAAACAAATTGTAAATAATAATCACCATCCGGTACATCTAGGAAATTATAGAATCCTGCGATTCCATTTATATCATCATCGGTCGTTTTAGTACTGACTAAGATATCAGCTGTGTCGAACAGATTTACGACGATACCATTTGTATTTACATCGTTAAGATCCTTAAGACCATTTCCATTGACATCTTCAAAAGCATAGCCTTGAAGGTTATTTTCTTCTTGCTCAAATACTCCTGCATCTATATCATTATTAGTCTCCCCCGACCCGAGAATAAATGGAGTAGTCGATCCTGTAGCGGTTCCGTTCTGGACAATGTCCGAATCGTTAGTCCCGTTGCCTGCTCCTGGAATCGTAAATACAAAATCACCCATAAGTGCGATACTTAAGATATATGTTCCAGGCATAATGTCATTAAAAACATACATACCATCCATCCCATTTATCGTCGCGGTAGTTGTACTGGCTACGAGAACCGCATTCATATCATATAGTTCTACTAGTGCACCATTATAGCCTTGCTCTGTCGCATCTTGGATACCGTTAATATCCAAATCTATCCAAACAAAATCTCCGATGCTACCATTCTCATAAAGACCTGCATCTACATTTTCTGTTAGGTCATCTATAATCACAGTAATCAGTTCTGTAGACCCTGCTCCATTTGTACCTGTAGCATCTGAGTCTATCATATCATCCATACCCTCGTTTGCTGGACTAAAAAATTGACCTGCTGTGGCATTAAAAACTAAATATACATCTTGTGGAGGAATACTAATAAACGAATAATTTCCGTCGACATCAGTCATAGTAGTCGCGATTACGACGTCCATCGTATTGTATAAATCTACCACGACATCAGCTAGTAATGATTCCGTATTATCTCTTATACCATCTGCATTATTATCTTCCCAGGCCGTTCCAGAAATAGCTCCTCCACCTGTAAGTATAACTCCAGCATCTATATCTAAATCGGTGGTACCGGATAACAAAGAAAACTGATTAGTAAACCCTATCGTTCCAGAAGTATTACTAGCATCAGAATCTATAGAATTATCCATCCCGATATTTGCTAATGTAAACTCGTAGTTATTAGGCATTTCGAATTTAAGCTGGTACATACCCGGAACGATATCTGTAAATAAGTACATTCCATCGGTATCTGTCATTTGTGTTTCTAAGTTACTTCCGTTCTCATTTAGTAGACTAACGGTTACTCCTACTAAACCTGTTTCCATATTATCATTGAGACCGTTTTCGTTCTCATCGATCCACACTTGATCGCCTAGAGTAGCAAACTGATACACTCCTGCATCTATATTCTGAATATTACCCATAACAGGAAGCGTAAAACTATCTGTAGTTCCTAATCCATTAGAATCAGTAACATCAGAATCGATAGTATCATCTCCGCCTTGGTCAGCAGAAGTAATATTAAATCCTGTAGGTATCGTAAATTTTACATAGTAATCATCTGGTAACACTTGCGTGAATGAGTAATTACCCATCACATCTGTAGTAACCATATCCACGAGACCACTACTCAAGCTAAACAACTCCACCGTGATTCCTGGTAGTGGAGTATCTGACATTCGGCGTAAGCCATCAGCATTTATATCCGTAAACACATTTCCAGAAACTGTTGCAAATACTTCTTCAAAACCACCATCTATATCTGACCTATCTTGCATAAATCCAAGAGTGAAAATACTAGTAGATCCATTGCCAAAAATATCAGTCACATCAGAATCATCAGTGCCGTTTCCAGCTCCCTCCTGCGTCGAGGTAAACGTTCCTCCAGCATTAAATAAAACATAATAATCACCTGTAAGTAAATTCTCAAATAAATAGTTTCCAGAAGGTCCAGAAATCACTTGTTGCACTTGTGCTCCCAACTCATTAAAAAGAGTGATCTGGATATCTGGCAATCCCATTTCATCCATATCCTGTAATCCATTTCCATTACTATCAAACCACACATAATCTCCGATAGAAGAGTATGCTATATATCCTGCATCTATATTTAATAAGTCTTGGTCCTGAGCCAAATTTATAACATCTGTCGATCCCGTCACTACACTATTAGTCACATCAGAATCCGTAAGATCATCTGTAAAATCAATATTTGCTAAAGACTCAAAAACAATATAATAATCTCCATCTAGTAAATTTGCAAATATGTAACCTCCACTCATATTAGTCTGAACCGTGTTTACGAGCATCCCATTTTGCTGGTATAAACTAACCGATATATCAGTTGCTGGTGGCTCGTCTGTCGTATTTATACCATCGCCGTTTACATCAAACCAAGCCGAACCAGAAATACTAGAGACAGACATTACAAAACCAAAATCTAAATCTGATCTGCTTATTCCAGATACAAAATTTAAATCTTCCGATACTAAATTAGTATCGACTCCTCTACTATCATTTATACCATTTCCCTGATCTGCAATAGTCGGCTTAAAATTAAGAGCTATGTCTAACGCTATGTTATATGTGCCAGGATCTACATTTACAAACTGATAAAGTCCATCAGCGTTAGTGATACTCATATCTACTACAGCTCCTGTAATATCTAATAATTGTAAAGTTACTCCAGAGATACCCGACTCATCCATATCCTGAAGTCCATTAAGATTAACGTCCTCCCATACGTAGTCTCCTAGAGAAAGCTTACGATAGTATCCTGCATCTAGATCTGTAATTTGCGTATCTGGCATTAGCACTATAAAATTACTAGCTCCCGGAGTGATCACACCTATCACATCAGAGTCTCCTCCTGTCGTAGTAAATAAAAACGGATCTACTCGATCAAAGACCACATAATACATTCCTGGATTTAAGCTCCCAAAAGTATAAGCTCCATCTACGTCAGTCGTAACCATTCCTAGATTACCTAGTGTACTTTCAAATAAGGTAACCGATATCCCTGATAAGACTGATTCTCCTGGATCATTTATTCCATTATAATTTAAGTCTTCCCACGCCACTCCTGATATAGAAGATGCTTTAAATACAAATCCAAAATCTATATCTATATTCTGTTCTCCCGAGGTTATAACAATAGGCGTACTATTATATACATTCCCTATTAAAGACGATGGTCGACTATCGTTAGTTCCATCTCCCTGGTCGCTGATCGTAGGCTCTGATTCCGGAACATTAGGTAAAGATACAGTATAGCTTCCCGGTACTAGCTGGTCAAAAATGTAAGCTCCTACATTATTAGTTTGAGTATTAAACTCCATGCCTGTAGCATCTGTTAATATCACATCTAAAAACGGAACTCCCATATCAAGGCTATCTTGGATTCCATCTCTCTCCATATCATACCATATAAAATCTCCAATAGATCCATACTGATATAAACCTGCATCGATTCCTGTTGCATTAGAACCTGCTGTACCATTTATGATATCCGTTGCTCCTAAGGCTATGACATTATTTACGTCAGAATCCATTCCTCCACTTGTAAAAACAAAATCAGTAGGTGCAGAAAACACGATGTAATAGTCACCCGGATTTATATTTTTAAAATCATATACTCCATCCATTGAGGTCATCGTCTGACCTACTTCTACTCCAGCATCGTCGTATAGGGTTACCGTTACTCCAGATAAGCGATCCTCCACTGCACCATCTAGACCATCTCCATTCTCATCTATCCAAGTCGTTCCAGAAATAGAGGAAGGCGTAAACTGGAATCCAAAATCTAAATCTAAATTAACCTCTCCTGAAGTTAAAGTGATCACCATACTATTAAAAAACAAACCTACATCCACAAATTCGTCACTATCATTAAGTCCATTTCCTTGATTAAATAAACTCGGTTCTAGACCATCTTCTTTTAGAATAGAAACAATATATTTTCCAGGTGTTAGGAGATCATAAGTATAGATTCCATTGGCATCAGATACCGTATTGACGATTAGTCCAGAGGGTCTTAATAATTGGATTTGTAAATCTGGAATACCAGATTCTTCTAGATCTTGTATCCCGTTTCTATTAAGGTCTAACCACATGTAATCACCCAGTGTCGCAAACTCATAAAACCCAGCATCGAGTCCTGTTATATCTGTGTCCGCTGCAAGCGTAACAAGTGGAGTAGATCCATCTACTATATCTCCATCGACATCAGAATCCATACCAAACATGGTAAATACTAAAGCTCCCATTTTCTGAAATACTACATAATAATTACCCGGATTTAACTGATCAAAGGTATACTGACCTAAAGCATCCGTAACCGTCTCATCGACGAGTATTCCATTTTCTGTATAGAGAGCTACTGGAATAGATGACAGTATATTTTCTCCATTATTATTAAAGGCATCTCCATCATTATCTTCCCATGTCAGTCCTGAGATAGACGAAGGTTTATATTGAAATCCAAAATCTAAATCTGTTCTCGTTTCACCAGAGTTAATATCAAAAGAAACACTCTCAAAAGATGAACCTGCCAATGTAGTCTCTCTACTATCATCACTACCATTGCCTTGGTTAGATATAGTCGGAACCAGATCCGTATTATTTTCTATAAATATTTTGTACGATCCTGGAGCGACATTAGAAAAAGTATATCCTCCATTTGCGTCTGTGGTTCCAGTTATAGGAGCCCCTGTAGTAGGGAAAAGAACAACCTCTATATTTGCAATTCCTGGCTCTGTTAAATCTTGTAATCCATCTCTATCTAAATCAAACCATATAAAGTCTCCAATGATTACGTACTGATATAAACCTGCGTTAACGTCTGAGAGATTATTACTCGTAGTAGCATCGAGGATAGGCGTTGCTCCTGGAGTAATTACATTATCGACAGTAGAATTAAAACCTGGAATAGTAAAAACAAAATCTTCAGGACTTGTAAATACCACATAATAGAGCGCTGGAAGTAAATCCAAAAAACTATAGGTTCCGTCGCTGGCGGTAATGGTCGTTGCTATGACTTGATCATTTTGACTATATAAAATCACCTCGATTCCTTCGTAAGGAATTTCTGTAGTATCGTAAATACCATTTCCATTATTATCTAACCATGCCTCTCCTGTTATATTAGAAAGTAATCGAAGTCCTAGATCTATATCGTTTTTATCTTGACCTGGATTAAGTATAAAATAATCTGTCGTACCCGGTCCTAATATCTCTGTGAGATCAGAATCCGTCGCGTCACTTCCTACATCTGCTTTGGCCAGTTGATATTGTTCAAAATCACTAATCTGTATATAATATGTTCCGCTTTGGATATCTGTAAACTGGTAAAATCCAAGATCATCAGAAACCGTACTTGCTATAAAATTAGACTTATCGTCCAATAAAGAAATAGAGATTCCTCCCATAGGTAAATCACCAGCATCTTGTATTCCATTATCATTCCGATCGTCAAAAACAAAATCCCCTATCGTGCCGGGTGTACAGTCTTGCAAAGAAAAATGAGTACAACACTGACTACTATTCCCAGTGGTAGAAATAGGAGTTACACAAAGATTATATATTCCTAATACTCCAGGATCAGGGGCGATAATTATTAAATTCTCTGTACTACTTTCTGAGATAACATGAAAATCACTAGGTACATTCCACTGATAAGTATTTACATCTATTTCCTCAGGAACAGATGCTATGATACAGGCATGATCACTACACACTTCATATGGAGGCGTGTAATCTACCTCTATTTTTACTTGATCTATATTTGCGGATATCTGTACATCTTGCAGATTCCTTACTTGCATCTCTACTCCAAAAGAACCCGAATTTAAAGTCTGTACAGACCAGTTTTGATTCCATAAATACCAGTCTGCTCCATATCTCCATGATCCATCCTGATCTAAAGGCCATAGGCTTCCTGCAAAACTTAAGTTAGCTAGATTAGTATTAGCCCCATTTAGGCGTACCACATAATCTGTAGGTTCTGCACCAGTGGCAAATCCTTCTACTATAACCGTGATCCCATGAATAACAGAACCCATCGGGATATTAAATCTAAAATCGGAAAAAACTATCTTCTCAGAAAAAGCATCTGGATCTAATGTAACAGAGATATACTCATTATTAGAGATACTTCCATTAGAAAGATCAGACCATACGATATTCTGATTATTAGACTGTGTGCTGGATCGATAGGATCGCTGCTGGTAGTCATCTTCTGTCGAAGTAGGGAAAGAAATTTGGCAATTTTGGGCTGTAGA